>OGQN01000006.1_pt1 | contig 331811 bp, 256 predicted proteins | sample 1553231 | NCBI WGS metagenome assembly OGQN01 (sample SAMEA2579950, study PRJEB22360) | human gut metagenome | biome: human gut; feature: human-associated habitat; material: faeces | place: Denmark | collected 2008/2010 | reverse complement strand
CCCCAGCCGATGCTGTGAAGTATTATTGTGTGGTGAAAGAAGTGCTCGGTGAAAAATGGTTGACTAACGAATATTTCAGAATCGGGGCCAGCCGTTTGGCCAACAATTTACTTTCGGATATTTGGGGAAATCCCACGAATTTCTTTTAGATAAAATAGTTTGACGAAAATAAAAAAGCCCGGTACAATCCGGGCTTTTTTATTTTTATGATTTGCCAGCATGCTAAATGAACGAATCGTCATAAGCCATTTTTGCGTCGGTCACGAATTGTTTTATTTTCTGTTCTTCGCTTTTGGGGCAGATGAGCAGCACATTATCGGCTTCGGCTATGATGTAATCGTGGAGTCCTTCGACAACGACCAATTTTTCCCCCTTAACGGCTATGACACTGCCCGTTGTGTTGTAGAGTAACGCTTTGCAGTTTTGGGTTACGTTTTCGTCTTTATTTTTGGGTGAGTGGTCATACAGGGCACTCCAAGAACCTAAATCGCTCCACCCGAATTCTGCACAAAGCACAAATACGTTCGAGGCTTTTTCCATGATACCGAAATCTATCGATATACTGGGGCAGGCTGCGAAATTTTCGTCGATAAAATGTTTTTCTTCGGGCGTGTTGAATACTTTGATGTTTTCTTCGAATCGGTTCGAAATATCGGGTAAAAACCGTTGGAACGCTTTGATAATTGTCTGTACATTCCAAATGAAAATACCGGAGTTCCAGAAAAATTCGCCGCTCTCCACGAACATTTTGGCAAATTCGAGATTGGGTTTTTCGGTAAATGTTTTTACGGTCTTTATATTATCTTCGGCATCTTCGCCTATCTGAATATATCCGTATCCCGTTTCAGGACGATTGGGCTTTATACCTAAGGTGAGCAGCGCTGGATATTTTGATACGAAATCGAGCCCGCGATTGACGCATTGAGCGAATTCGTCTTCTTTGAGAATGAGATGATCCGAAGGGGCTACGACGATATTGGCATTCGGGTTGAGTGCCTGAATATGATAAGAGGCCCAAGCGATACAGGGAGCTGTATTTCTTCGGGTCGGTTCCAGCAAAATATTTTCTTCGGCGATATCGGGTAACTGTTCTTTTACCAAATCGACATATATTTCGTTTGTGACGATGAATATATGGTCTTTGGGTATTATTTTTATAAATCTGTCATAACTCATTTGGAGGAGCGAACGTCCTATCCCGAAAAAGTCGAGGAATTGCTTGGGTCTGTTGTTTCGGCTAAAAGGCCAAAAGCGACTTCCGATACCACCTCCCATGATTACACAATATCTATTTTCCATAGTCGTGTCGTTTTTTTTAATGTTAATTCTTCTGCTAAAATAGCTATTTTTTATTAGAAAGATAGCTCGAATAACTTTTTTTGAAAAAAAACAGAGATTATTTGTCTTATTCAAAATCTGTTTTTATCTTTGCACCGCATTTAAGCCCAGATGGCGGAATCGGTAGACGCGCTGGTCTCAAACACCAGTGGATTAACCTCCATGCCGGTTCGATCCCGGCTCTGGGTACAGAATGAAAGGCTAAGTATTGAATTATCAATTACTTAGCCTTTTTGCTTGTCTGATTTTTCCCCACATTTTCCCCACATGCGCTTTTGTTGGTGCTTTTTCCGTAATATAATCTGGTATTAAATAAGGAAAATATGTAATTTTGCATATAGCTACAATTATCATTTAATTTATGAGTAATCTGACAAAGGAACAGAGGCATAGAAATATGCAAGCAAACAAGTCTAAAGGGACATCAATAGAGATATTGTTTGGGAAACTTCTTTGGAATGCAGGTGTTAGATATCATAAAAATGATAAAAACATATTTGGCAAGCCTGATTTTTCCATTGGAGAACATAAAATTGCGATTTTTTGTGATGGGGATTTTTGGCATGGTAAAGATTGGTTGGTTCATAAAAATGACCATAAATCGAATTGTGAGTTTTGGTACAAAAAGATAGAACGAAACATTCAAAGGGATAATGAAGTAAATGATTATCTTATAAAGAATGGCTGGAAAGTTTTCCGTTTTTGGGAAAGTGAACTTAAGAGCCAACCTGATAAGTGTTTGAATGAAATTTTAAGTTATATGAACAATATAAAAAAAGAAAACTGTATATTGATGAAAGGACTATTTGGAAATTCGAAATTAGCATTACAGATGTTTGGCCCTCATTCTCTGAATGAGGACGGAACAATTATGCCGTTTGATATGCAAATAGCCATTATATCACATTTCTTACACAATAAAGGTTCTAAGTTCGATTCCCCTTTTAGGCAAAAAGCTAAAGGTTTAATCGAGGACCTTACAGAAAAACGAAGTGGCTTAGAGAATGATACTGATTCTTGTGTTTCAGAAGACAGCATACAATATTCTTTGTTTCCAGAACTATTTTCAGTTCCTTTTTTACCTGATGAAAACCCCAAATTTACATTCATTGATTTGTTCGCTGGAATTGGAGGATTTAGAATGGCTATGCAAAATTTGGGAGGTAAATGTGTTTTTTCTTCTGAGTGGGATTCTCAAGCCCAAAAAACTTATTTTTTGAACTATGGAGAAGTTCCGTTTGGGGATATAACAAGTGAGGTGACAAAGTCATTCATACCAGATGATTTTGATATATTATGTGCAGGATTCCCATGTCAAGCATTTTCTTTGGCAGGTAAGCGACTTGGGTTTGAAGAAACAAGAGGAACACTATTTTTCGACGTCGCCGAGATTCTTCGCAGAAAAAGACCAAAAGCTTTCTTCTTAGAAAATGTAAAAGGTCTTCTCATTCATGACAAAGGAAAAACAATTCAGACTATTTTGAAAGTACTTCGGGAAGATTTGGACTATTATGTTCCTGAACCACAAATAGTAAATGCAATGAACTTTGGAGTTCCGCAACATAGGGAAAGAGTTTATATTGTAGGATTCCGTAAAGACCAGAATGTAGAAGAATTTACATATCCACAACCTATAGATACATCAAAGACTTTTGCTGATGTAAAAGAAAAAGAAGTTGTTTCTGCAAAATATTATTTGTCAACACAATATATCAAAACCTTAGTGGCTCATAAAGAAAGACATGAAGCCAAAGGTAATGGATTCGGATATGAGATAATACCGGATAATGGTGTGGCAAATGCAATTGTTGTTGGAGGAATGGGAAGAGAAAGAAATCTGGTTATTGATAATCGCCTTACAGATTTTACTCCAGTTACGAAAATTAAAGGGGAGGTTAATCGTGAAGGATTACGTCGAATGACTCCACGTGAATGGGCAAGATTGCAAGGTTTTCCTGATACTTTTATTATTGAGGTTGCTGATGCATCTGCGTATAAACAATTTGGTAATTCTGTTGCGGTTCCTGCTATTCAAGCAACTGCGCAAGAAATCATTAAAAGAATAGACCTTTCTAAATCAAAGCAATATGGCTATAACGGGAAATAAAGGAGAATGGAGTGAAATATATACTCTGCTAAAATTATTAGGAGAAGGTAAGGTATATGCAGGCGATCAAAATTTAAATAGAATACAAAACCTGTTTTATCCAATAATAATGATTCTCCGTCAAGAAAAAGAGGGTAATTATAATTACAAGATACTTGATAAGGACGTGGTTATTCAGACTCCAGAAAATGAAGAATTACTTAGGATTCCAGCATCTGTATTTCTTGATGAATCTGAAAAGTTACTCAGTGCCATAAATTCAGGAAATGGGGCTTTTCCTGTAGTGGAAACTGAAAAGTTCATGCATAGAATAAAGTGTCATTCATTAAAAGCGAAATCGTCAGATAAAACAGATATTCGTATAATTCTCCATGACAGGCGTACTAAGCTCAATTCTGAAATGGGATTCAGTATTAAGTCTCAACTTGGAGGTGATTCAACTTTGATAAACGCAAGCAAAGCCACGAACTTTACTTTTAAAATTGAAGGCTCACGGTTAACAGACAGAGAAATAGCACAAATCAATGGCATTTCAACTAAAAATAAAGTTTCTGACAGGTATAATGCAATAAAAAAGCATGGAGGTAAACTTATATTTGATTCTATTGACAACCACACATTTAGAAATAATCTGATAATGCTCGACAGTAATCTTCCAGCTGTCATTGCCTATTTGTTAACAAATCGTTTGGAGACAGGAGAAACAGGATTGAAGGAACTTTCCATAACACTAGGAAAAGACAATCCATTAAAATTTGAAACTGATAATCCGACTGTTTTTTACGAATATAAAATAAAGCATCTATTGACTTCTGCGGCATTGGGTATGATGCCTGCAAAAGTTTGGAATGGTCAATATGATGCAAATGGAGGCTATTTGGTTGTAAAGAAAGATGGTGAAATTTTATGTTATCATTTCTATGATAGAAACCGTTTTGAAGAATATTTGTTTACAAATGCTTACCTGGAACGCTCAAGCACAACCAGACATGAATATGCTTTAATTGTAAAAGGGAATGATGAGGCGCTTTATTTTAAGCTAAATTTTCAAGTGAGATTAAAATAATTATTATATGGAATCGCAGTTAGAAAACAATTTAAAATCATTACTTAATTCAAAATTAGATGCATTAGAACAATATCTTAATGCGGATGTTTTGGTATACTATGGCCCTATTGGAAATCTGAATGAAAACGTATTTCTGAAAATTGTTGAAGAACTTGTGCAAAATGACAAACATCATGACACATTGTATATAATATTGACTACAACAGGCGGAAGTGCAATAACAGTAGAACGTTATGTTAATATTATAAGATATCACTATTCGGAAGTCAACTTTATCGTTCCTGATTATGCTTATAGTGCAGGCACAATTTTTTGTATGAGTGGAGATAGTATCTATATGGATTACTTCTCTGTTTTAGGTCCGATAGACCCTCAAGTTCAAAATAAAGAAGGAAAATGGGTTGCCGCATTAGGTTATTTAGACAAGGTGAATGAGTATATTGAAAAAGCAAAGAACGGTAATCTAACTAATGTAGAGTTTTCTATATTAAAAGACTTTGATTTGGCAGAACTTAGGAGTTTTGAGCAGGCAAGAGATTTAACAATAGATTTGTTAAAGAAATGGCTCGTGAAATATAAATTTAAGAATTGGACTAAACATCATGATGGTAGAGATGTAACTCCTGAAGAAAAGCAGAACCGAGCAACTGAAATAGCCGAACATTTATCTGATAATAACGACTGGAAAGCTCATGGTAGACCAATTAATATAGAAGCATTAAAGGAGCTTAAGCTAAAAATAGAAGATTATAGCAAAAACGCAGACCTGAGAGCTAAAATCAGAGATTATTATGAAACCATGTCAGACTATGTTCGGCTTAAAGGTTTTCCAATATTTATTCACGATAGAATCTTTTTATAAAAATGAATGAATTATCAGAATTGGACGAAATTATAGTGAGAAATGCGAATTTAGAAGATGCTTTCGTAAAAGAGGCTTTAGAGCGTATAAAATCATATGAAACCTTTAAAAAACAATTTAATCAAGATGATTTAGGCCCTAAAAGAATAACATTATATACAGAAGATATTCCTTGTTATAAATATTTAGCAAATGTTGAAGGTTAAATAATGGAGTGGAATTTTTACCCTAAGGATAATCTCAATTATCAAAAGACACCAGTAGAGAAATCCTACTGGTGTCTTTTTTCAACTTATTTTTATTATAATTTGAATCCTCTGTTTTTCCTTTCTTCCTGCTGTGGCTGTTTTATACCGTATCTGAGCTTGTGCCATTGTTCCCTGAACCAGTCGGCTATTGGCTTCTTGTTTATTGTCAGGTTCAGTCTGTTTTCATCGTCAGGGTCATTCTCCACCCTAAAAACATCATCCTTGACATCAAAGTTCCGTCTGTGTTGCTCTGAATAGATTTTACCGCTGCATTTCAGGGCTTCTTTTTTGACTATAAGACTTTCGGTCATTTCTTTAGTGAACCCCAGCATGGCACAGAACTTTTCCATGTGAAGCATTTCCCTGAACATCGGGAACCACCTGAAAGCTTTGTCTATGATTCTGGCGAGCCGTGACAGTTCCTTTTCCTTCATGTCAAGTTCCTGTCTGTGCATTTCCTTGAGATTGTGGATTTGCGTATCATGCTGTTTCTGCATCTGCTGTATTTGGCTCTGTAATTTTTCAATATTGGTGTTCCGTTGTGAAACCTCGTCTTGCAGTTTCTCGTTGGCATGTTCCAGTTCTTTCAGTTTTCCGCTTCCGAAAAGAGAAGCAACACCGCTTGTTATGGCTGTCGCTGCTGTGGTGGCTGTCTTCTTTAGCTTGTCAGTACGTATTTCTGATTTCACCTGTTTCAGTTCCTGTTCGGCAAGATTTATCTGTTCTTCTTTGTGCCGTTTGGCAGCATCCATGCGTTGCAGCTCGGCTTTCTGTTTCTCTATGATAAAATCGTTCCGTTCCAGATGCTCCTTACCCGTGACAGCCTTTGACTGTCCACGTTCCATCAGCAGAATGTCGGATGCCAAGGTCTGCATCTGCATCATGTCATCGTCATTGAGCTTTCGGCTCTTTCCGGTTTCGTGGTTCATCCAGTCGAAAACGATATGGGCATGATAGTTCGGCTTGAACCATCTGTCCCCGACCTTGAAACTTTCCTTGTCTTCCGCTTCCGGCTGACCGTTCAGCCAATGCCCTTCGTCCTTGTGCAGGAAGATTTGCAGCGGTGTGATTCCCCACCGTCTTTGACACTCCTCACCGAATTTACGCACGTCTGCCAGTGTGGTGTTCGACCTGACAAGCAGCACTCCTTCACGTATAGGTGAGCATCCCGCAATCTTGACTATTTTGCCGTTTTTGCTTTTGCGCTCCCGTTCCTTTTCCTGCATGGCACGTCCGGTCTTTTCCTTTACCATTTGTCTGATATTGTCATAATGCGTCCGCAAATCCGGACTGCCGAAGTCGGGATTTATCCACTGCTCGTTATCGGTGGAGAGTTCAGGAACCACATAGATTCTGGACTCTCCGATGTTGCGCATGTATTCGGCAGTCCTTCTGTTGTGAGCCTCGCTCGATGTGATGTTGCAGGGTTTGATATGTATGCTTGATTTTGTTGCCATAGATACTTGTTTTTTGATTTGTACTTTATTGCTTGCTTTTCCGCTGTCCGCAAACGCATGGGGTTCTTAGGGGTGCAACCCATAAGCGGAGATTGCAAAGAGAGGGTCACTCTTTGCTCTGGGTTCTCAGGGGAGAAACGCCCTGAGTGGGTTATTAGGGTAAAACCCTAATCCCCTTGGGAGAGCCCACAACTACGTAAGCGAAGCGTGTAGTTATAGTGGGCTATAACCGAAAGCCTCCCGGTTTATTGGGCGGTGTCTTCACTTTGATGGATTGAGTCTGTTTCTTTGCCGCTGCCTGTTTTTGCAGGTATTCGTTCAAATCCTTGCATCCGCCGTATATGTGTGAAGCGTCACGTATATGTCTGGTATTGTCATACTCCTTTCTGATTTGCTGCAGGGCTTCCATTCCTGCACGGTCATTGTCAAAGAAACAGTGGATGCGTTCATAGCTGCCCAGCGGATAGAGTGCCTTGGAAACATTGGCAACAGAGTTCAGAACCATGTAGTCCTGTCTGTCGAAATCGGGGGATTGCGGACAGCTTTCAAGCCTTAGTGTCAGAAAGGAAAGGTAGTCCATGAATCCCTCAAAAACGTAACATGCTTTTCTCGGCTCTCCCGATTGTCTGATATGTGATATTTCCTTCGGTGCGATGCAGCCCTTGAAATATCGGTTGCGGATTTCATATCCGCCCGATATGTTCGGAAAGGCAATGGCGAAATACCGTTTGCCGTTGTTGGTGAAATGTGCCTCACGGCATTCTCTTTTCGCCAGTGCCGTATTTATCCCCCTTTCCTGCAGGTAAGAGAGCAGGGCAGGAGAAGACAGCTGCACGATGTCAAGCTGCTGGAAACTCGGCTCGGTGGCAGACTGCCTGTGAAAAGAGAAAGACACGGGACGGACATGCGGTGTCTGTTCCTCTATGCGTTTCAGGATATGCGGAACACTCTCCGTTGCGTAGAGGTGTGCCGCCAGTGCGATGATGTTGCCGCCCTTTCCCAGACCGAAGTCGAACCATTGTTCACGTTCTGTGTTTACCTTGAACGAGGGCTCGTTCTCTTCCCTGAACGGTGATTTATACCAGAGGTTTACCCCCTGCTGCTTTACTGGGGAATACCCCAGACTGTGCAGATAGTCTGCGATTCTTATCTTTTTTGCTTCTTCTGTTGTCATTTTCGTACGGTTTTGTGATGAATGAAAAAACGATGATTTGATGAACTTTACCTGTAATGTACTGTTATACAGAATGGTAACACTTCATCAATTTCTCATCAGACTGCTTGCCAAAAAAGAAATGATGATTTCTCTTTTCATCAGCATTATATTCCGATGAATAAATGATGAGTTTATATTATACTGTAATACAATGTGTTATATACTGTATTCATCATTTCATCAAAATAATCATATAGCGGTCAGCTGTTCCTTGGTTATCGTGTAGAACCTTCCTATTTTCCTTTTCGTCTCATAGTGGCAGTCACGGTGGGGAGCAATCTCATAGGCGATGTAGGAAAGCGAGTTCGGTGCGGAAGTCAGCTTCCATACTTCCTGAACCACTTTCCGCACCTGATGTTTCTCTGCCTTTACCTGCGAATAGATAAGCAGTGTCATGAGGTCGTTCAGGCAGAATGATACGCTTTCCACATTCATGTTTGACATGATGTCAAGGAACAGTTCAGCCATTTCTATCTCCAGACGGTTGCGGTTGCTCCGGATGATTTTCTGCAGGGCTGCCGTATGTGTCAGCTTCGGATTGAACCACATACGGCTTTCCTTTTCCGTTGAAAGCTCCCTTTGCGTCAGGAAGAACAGGAAGGCAGGGATTTCCTCTTTCAGCTTTTGCAGGAAATTCGTGTCATCGTTCTGCAGCGGATTTATCTTCCTTACCCAGTATCGTGTTTCCCCTGCGTCTATGATTACAGGCAGATACTCGTTGTTTGAACACAATACGAACTTGGCGAAGAAGGCTATTTCCGTGCGGTCTTTCCCTTTGGCCTCCACCTTGTAATTGAAAGTGGTGCTCAGGTTCTTCAACCGCTCGCTGTCCTCCCTGCGGTTGAGCAGCACCTCGTCCACGACAATGAGCAGCTTTCCGGCCCAGTCGGAATTGAACTGGCTCCGGAAATCCTCGTTGGTGTTGAATGTCACGTTATCCCCGAATACGGCTTTCAGGAAATTAAGGAACGTACTCTTGCCCGTGTTCCTCTCTTCCGATACTAGCAGGAGTATGGGGAGTTTCTGCAACGGCTGCAGGAACAGCAGTTGCAGATAGTCCAGTCCCAGATTGTACTGTTCCCCGAAAATGTGTAGCATCAGAGAACGTATGTTCGGGAAATCCCCTATCTGCGGAGTATGCTCTATCGGTTCGTACAGATTCAGGAAACCGTCAATTTCCTTCCGGTAGTTCAGATGGTCGGGAACGGTACAGAATCCGTCATACTTCGGGACGGTCGCAAGATAGTTTTTCCCGTAGTCCTGCCTGAGTGTGCTGTTGTTCCATATCACACGTCTTTTCTCATACCCTCCGCTGGCGCAGGGCTGGTTTACGACCTTGTACAGTGTCGTTCCCACACGCATGTATTCTTCCTCTTTCATAGGCTCAGATTGAAGGATTGCGTTCACCCAGGATTTTCTGTATGTCCGACTGTCGGTATCTGACCTTGTTCCCCACCTTCACGGGTTTCAGATAGTTCTTCTTTGCCCAGTGCCAAAGGGTGGTGTCGCACACGTCGCACATTTTCTTCACTTCCTCCTTTGTGAGGTACTTTTCCTTTCTCGCTTCCGCAATGGCGGTGGAGAGTTCATGCTTGGCACGGCTTATCAGCTGGTTTGAAAACATGAGCAGGTCTTCGCCTGTCACTTCCAGTTTGATGTTGCCGTTTCCGCTTTGGATAATTGCCATCAGGTCTGTCATAGGCTTGTTGAAACTGCCGGTTGTAAGACTTCCCGTTTCGGCAGTATTATAAACGAAAAGCCACTACCCCGATTAGGATAGTGGCACAAATATATAACGAAAAATAATCGTAAATCAATGGATTTCAATGCGTTAAATTCGTAAAATCCAAAAACGAATTAAACGAGTTTCAAGCGGATAGATAAGCCTTCAATTCCTCGATGGCAACATGGTCTTCCCCGATGTCCTTTATCAGTTTTTTGCTGCCTCCGAAAGGTGTGGTAAGGTTCCTGTATGCTTTCTGTATTCCCCTTTCGTGTACGATGCTGAGGTCTGTGTATTGCTGTTGCAGTGCGTTCCGGAAAGTCTTTATGGGACAGGGGCGCATGAAACGGTATTCCACCAGTGCGATGTACAGACGTGCGATTTCCGTTTCGGTCGTATGCGTTTTCAGCCTTGTTCCGATTCTTTCCAGAATGACATCCCTGTTCTCTATCAGCAGCTCCGGCAGGGTGCGTGTGTCGGCTTTTCGTCCGGCACTCTTGGGCTGTCCTTGCTGCAGGCTGTTCGTATCTTCCGTTTCGGTTTCTTCAATGTCTTCTTCATCCTCAATAGACCATTCCACGAGGTTGTTTTCCTCAATGGCTTTCTGCTGCTTTCTGAAAGCCACCCAGTCCTCCTTGGTTCTCATGCCGCTGCTGATGCTCTTCTTGATGATGAACCTGACCATATAGGAAACAAGCCATTTGTATAGTCTTGTAATACCTTTTCTTTTGGCCAGTTCCTCTCCCTGTTCCACCATGCACTCATAACTCCGTCCGTAGTACAGCCATGCGAGCATGGCAGGTATTATGCTCCGCCTTTTTGAATGGTGGAACTCGTTCACAATCTTTTTGGCAAGGTCTGAATCCAGAAGCACATTCTCCAGTTCCTCGAAATCGGAGATTTTGTCGTCTCCGATCCGTCTGCGTGTGGCTTCCTTGTATTTCGGTACCAAGGTTGTGGCAACTTTGAAAACCTTGACAAATCCCTTGAACTCCTTGTCGTTCATTTCTTCCACGAAAGTCGCATATTCATCGGGATGGCTGTCAAGCCACTCCCTTATCAGTCTTTTGAAATTGTCATATTCCTGTTGTCCCATATAGGCTTAGTCTAAAAGTTTAACGAGGTCTTTCTTCATTTCTTCGTCAATATCCCTGTATCGTCTGAAAGCCTTGCTGCCTTCCTTGTGTCCCGACAGTGCCGAAACAAGATTAGGGTCTTTCACCTTCTTATAAATATTACCGATGAAGGTGCGTCTTGCAAGGTGGCTGCTTGCCACTTCATAAAGCGGTTTTTTGACTTCATCACGTGTCAACGGGTCTAATATAGTGACAATCCTGTCCACTCCCGAAAGTTTGAATATCTTTTTTATTGCTTCATTGTATTTCTGTTCGGATATGAACGGCAGGAGTTTTCCCTCATGGTCTTTATACCGTTCAAGAATCTCCTTTGCCTTATCGTTCAACGGAACACGTACCGTTACAGGATTGCCCTCTTTGGTTTTTTTCGGTATGTATTCAATGGCTTCGTTCACCACGTTCAGTTTGGTCATTCTGTACAGGTCGCTTACTCTGCATCCTATAAGTGTCTGGAAAATGAAAATGTCCCTCTGTATCTCCAGCTGTGGAGTGGCTGACAGGTCAGCATTGAAAATCCTGTCCCTTTCTTCAAGGTTGATATAAACAGGAGTTCCGTATTTACATTCCTCTATCGGAAACTTGTCAAACGGTCTGTTAGCGGTCAGCTTGTTGTCGAAACACCACAGAAAGAATGTGCGTATTCTTGAAAAGCAGTCTATCAGAGTGTTTTTTCCACGTGGTTGCGGAGTTCTCTTTTCTGGAATGGCTTCATAAATGCTCGGGTACAATTCATAATATTGGTATTCGTTCTCGAAGAAGTCCCACATGTCCCGCAGCGTTTCAGGTGTGACGGTATCAACATCAAGAACAAATCCTTTTTGCCCTCTTTTGGTTTCCCGTACATACAGCTCATAACGCAATAAGGCTCTTTTTACCACCCTGAAATTCTTTTTCCTTACTTCCGATAACGGATGCTTTTCCAGAAAGCTGTCAAACAGCTCTCCGAAAGTCGGCTTGATGACAATCTCTTCCGGTGTGAAATACTTTTCAGGATGATAATATCTGTCTAAGGTCAGTTTCAGCCATTCTTTATCAACGGATTCTTTTTCCGTATGAAAGGATTTTTCCACATAGGTTTTCAGCTTTCGTATCTCTTCATTTATGCCAGTCCTTAAATCTTCGTTGCAGACAGCTTTTGTTTTTACACACTCTGCTTTGTCATCCCACAGATTGGGATTGATTGAAAGCTGGGTAGGAGCAACAGAATCAAGCTGTCTTCCATTTCTCAGACGGATATAAATAGTTGCGGTTGATTCTGTATCATACCGTTTTGCCGCTTTTTTAATGATGAAAGTTACTTTCATAGGCTTACAGGTTAAATATCTATCTGGATGCAAATATAGATATTTTCCCCACATTTTCCCCACATCTGCTAAATAATTTGCAATCGGATTAATTCGTATTAAAATTCAATATAATTGTAAATAGTTGATATATAGTTATATTGCCGTGTTTTTCTGCGTTTTTCTTTTTACCCACATTTTCCCCACTTTAATTATTTCAAATGCGGCTCTGGGTACAAAGATAAAAGCTAAGTGTTGAGCAATCATCATTTAGCTTTTTATTTTGCACTCATTGTTCCCACCTTATTCCCATACCCCCATTTTCTACAACTCATTAAATGAATTTGAATGTCATTGAAATAGTGTCGCCGTAATAATAGCAAAAATGACTTCTGGATATTCTTTATATTTTTTTGAAACATTAAAGGGTATTTCAATAAAAGTACTATCTTTGTAGTATAAACGAGATCACGTTAAAGACCTAAAAATAAATAATGTAACAATGCGTGAGACTATTTCTCCTTCTTATGGCTATATCGGCTTTGAGAATGGCATTAAAGTTTTGCTGTTGTATTAAGAATTATCATCAATATGAAGAAATGGGTTGTTTACTTGCTTGGTATAATTACTGGTATTATACTGACGTTTGTTTTCGCTTTTTACGCTAATCTGTCTGATAATTCTGGAATTATTGGACTTGAAATGTTTGAAGAGCCGGGAGATTATATGGAATATTCACAATTTGAAGTATTCCAAGTGATAGAAGGGGGTGCATTAGCTCACGCCGCCGACTTTTTTGGCGTAATCGTTTTTATTATACCGAATGAAGAACAACGATTTTATGACGACCAAAAAATTGTTCTAAAAAGTGACCAATGTGCTCAACACGTAGGAACTTATAGATACAGCACCAAAATGGAAATAGAAAAAACGGTGCCGGCAATTAGAATAATTGATGGTGTAGAACGGCCGAAATCAGATGGAGTCATTACATCTGGAAAAACATTGTTTGACAAGCCGGGTGAATGTGTAAGTAGGAAGAATTTTGAGGTACAGGAAGTTTTGGAGTCGGGTGATGCTATTGCTTTAGAAATTAGAGAAACTATTGCAGGACATATATTTACTTCTGATTTAGAAGTCTTAATCTTGGCCCACGAGGGTAATAATTTTTATAACAAACAAGTGATTAAGGCTCCTCAAGGAAAATGTGCAAGACAAGTTGGTAACTACAAGTATCAAGAATATGGAACTACAAAAGTAATTCCTATAATTGACTTCAAATAAGTTTATAGCATTGTAAAAACTGCTCGCAAACGTAATTTATATCTTTCGGGCCTGTCATATTCCTAACATGTTTAACGGTTGGTATAGCGTATTTTGTTTATATCAAACGAAAAGAACAATCGGTTCATTTTCTCTCGTTTGCTTTATAGAATATGTAAGTTTAACTGCTTAACCACAGCGATGCATCAATCCAATATATGTTCTGGTATAGATGTAGTGCTTAACATTCCTGTAATTTGATAATCTGTATTAGGAACAGTCAGTTTCATAGTCATGTCTATCGGCGCAGGACTTTTTGTATGTACACTATCGAAGAGTTTGCCCCACTCTACGCCCAAATAGGCTTGAATAACACTTAATACTTGTGAGGAGTTTGCATTGATCTGAAAGTCATAAGATTTTGTCGTGGCGTCATTATCTGTAATATTTAGATGTAAACCGGGAATGCCATTAAATTGAGGTAGGGCATCGTCGGGTGTGACAAAAAACTCATAGCTGCCTTTTGCTATCGGTTTTTCAGATAACTGTCCGTGAATTTTGTCTATGGCGAAAATATAGCACTCTTTTTCTTGGTTATTTACGAAAAAGAGTGTTATATTGGCTTCCAGTGCCGGATAATTGCTCTCGGATATAGCGTATGCCAAATAGCAGTCCGTTACTTTAACCTCAACTTTTTCCACATCATTTGTTACATTGTCAATAATAGTCAAGGTTGTGACTCCTTTCTGCATACCATACAGATTGATATGCCCTTTTAGGTTATCTTCCTCCCAATCATCGTTGTATTTTGAATAAATGGCTTGTAATACGTCTTCATTTTCTATGTCCAAGCTGATGTCTCCGCTGCCATTTGTGATTGAAATAGAAGTGGAACTTCGTTCTAGTCGTATTTCATAGTAGTCTTTTTCGAGAATGAATGGTGTTGGTGTATTTTCAATATTATCATCACTGCAAGCTACAATAAACAGGCACGTAATTAAAAGAACCGAATTGATAAGTTTATTCATATCCGCACAATTCCCTATTGGCTCTGTCGGGTTATTAAATTTACAGATTGAAAAACGTGAGCCAACTATGTCACGTCTAAGTGAAGGCCGTAGGAAATCTTTGATGCAGATGTAACAATAGCAGTCCACGCTATATGCGTAAGAACCACTATGCTATCTCTTGCATCGGTTTGAAAACTTCCTACATTTTCACCTATAAGATAAACATAACGTTTCTTCTTTTTTAAAGTGTCTTGGAGAGAGTTCCCTCAATCCACTCACAAAGATATGCGGTTTAGTTGAAATCCAGTCAAATACTATCAGATTACATTCTGAATACCCTATTTTTCTTCTCTATCTGTATGGAATTGAGCAGACTTTGCTGTAATTTCTCCCATTGCACCTTGAACCATTGGATTATTGGCGTATTATTTAGGGATTGTTTCTACAAAATGGATAGGATATTTGTTCCAGTATTTTTTATAAATTCTATTTTCCTGACCGTCTAAGTTGAGTGGATACATTCGAAATGTAACCCATTTGTTTTTAGGTTGCCACAATTCGTTATAGGAATATCGGTATTTCATACCGATGGCTTGCATCACCCTTCCGCTTCTTGGATTGTTTACATCGTGTGTGGCCGTGATATAGGGTATTTCGATATGTTTTTCATTTGGGTATAATTTTTCCTACAAATATAACGTGAATATTGGATCGAAAGCCGTATGGACAATGGATTTATATAATAATTTTTCATATAGATGTAATATTATATCAAACTTATTTTAATCGAAATTCTTTTGCTATTTCAATATTTTTTTCAATCTTGCAATGCTCTTAGATTCTATTAATAGGAAATGGACGATAGCGCTTTAACCCATCAGTTAAAACAGGGTAACCAGTTAGCTTTTACCATTCTTTATGACACTTATTCGGAGCAGGTGTATAGACTTGCGTTTAAATATTTGTGTAATAAAGAACTGGCAGAAGATGCTGTGCAGAATCTTTTCATGAAAGTTTGGATTAAACGAACCTCTCTCGATGAGAGCCGCCCATTGAATCATTTTTTATTTACCGTTTTAAAAAACGATTTACTTACTATCCTTCGCGATCCCAAGAATCATATCTTTGTTTTGGACGATTGTTTGGAGTTATTGGAGCGTATAGACGGGGGCAACCAAGACGATGAGGATATGGATAAAGAGCAATTGGATTTGGTGCGCCATGCTATCGAACAGTTGTCTCCTCAAAGGAGGAAAATTTTTTCTTTGAAAATTTCGGGAAAGTATTCTAACCAAGAAATTGCAGATAAGCTAAATCTTTCTGTCAATACAATAAAATTCCAGTATAGCCAGTCTCTGAAACAGATAAAGGAGATTGTTCGTAAGTGTGCTATTTCCCTTTTGATGTAATGCTTAAAATAAGTTAATGTAATATCTGTATATAATACTTTTTGAAATTTATATAGTATTATATAATGAAAGCCAATGAAACATGCATTTTAGAAAACGACATCAGACCGATTCTGAGATATTGAAATATATATCCGGGCATATCGACAAAGATATAAACCGGCTGTTAAATGCCGAATCTTTGCCAATGGGAGGATGCGATGTGCCGGATTTCGATAAATTCGGCGTGTATGAAAGTTTGGCGCAGAGAATAGGTCGAAGCGAAAGACGAAATGTCTGGACGGTTTGTAAATGGGCTTGTGCCATTGCATTGGTATTGTTGAATGTCGGATATTTGGCTTATCAGAATATCGATTTATCGAAGCCTGTCTATAAAGAGGTTTGTTCTTTGAAGGGAGAACGATTGGTCGTATTGCTCGAAGATGGAACGCGAGTGTGGTTGAATGCAGACTCGAAGTTGGTTTATCCAGAGCAATTTGCGAAGGATAAAAGAGAAGTATCGTTAGTAGGCGAGGCTTATTTTGAAGTAAAGAAGGATATATCTAAACCGTTCATGGTACAGGCAGACGAAATGAATATCCGTGTAACGGGAACGAGTTTTAACGTATCGGGATATCCTACGGATTCGGTGGTTACGACCACGTTGGACGAAGGGGGTATAGTGATAAGTTATCCGTATGCAGAAAAATCGGGAACATATCAGATGGCTCCCGGCCAGACTGCAATTTATGAAAAAGGAAGTAGGCTTTGTAAAGTCATGAAGAACGAGTATTATAAAGATGCTTCTGTTTGGAAGGAAAATAAATTGATATTCAGAAATGCTCCTTTGGAAGAGGTCTTGACTACATTGTCTCGACAATTTGACGTTTCTTTTGATATCCGCAGTGAAAAGATAGCTGCGTTCACATATAATTTCACCTGCAAGCTAAACAATTTGTCAGGTATTTTTGAAATGATGTCTGCCATTACCCCAATTAAGTTTAATGAAATATCGGAGAATGTATATGCTGTGAAAGAAAAATAATTAGTCTAATAACATATAAACACTAGAAATTTATGCTGAAAAAACACGTTTTTTCATACATCAGAAAATGGTGTATGGTAGGAGGGCTTTGTCTTGCTTTTCCGTGGGTTGCTTATGCTCAGCAACAGAAAATCTCGTTAAACATTCAGAATGTTACATTGAAACAAGCGATGGAACAGATAAAGGAGCAAGCTGTTGTAAATGTGGCATATAGTAAGGAATTTGTAGACCCGAACAAGACCGTTTCCTTGAAGGTCGAAAATGTGAGTTTGCAGACGGCGCTGACCCAACTATTTAAGGGTACAGATGTCGGATTCCGTTTCTTGGATAATAGTGTTCTTTTATACAATCAAAAGGAACAAGACAGTTCGGGAGCTGCATCGAAAGAGCAACAAATCGTATCGGTCAAAGGTACTGTCGTAGATCAAGTGACCGGCGAGCCTATTATCGGAGCGTCTGTTGCCGTAGAGGGATCATCGAAAGGAACCAGTACCGATTTGGACGGTAAATATTCGTTAAACGCACCCGTGGGTAGTACTTTGAAATTTTCTTATGTCGGATATAAGGAAACGAAAAAAGAGGTATTGCAGGCCGGGGTGTTAGATGTTTCTCTCATGGAGAGTTCTGTTTCTTTGGACGATGTGGTGGTCGTCGGTTATGGCGTACAGAAGAAGGTGAACGTAACCGGGGCCGTATCTATGGTAAAAGGAGATGAATTGGAAAACCGTCCCGTCGCTAATGTCAGTGCGGGGTTACAAGGCTTATTGCCGGGTGTGAGCATTACGTCTTCATCGGGGCAGCCCGGAGCCGTGCCTTCGATAACGATTCGTGGTGTCAGTACCATAAATAGTAGTACCGCACCTCTTATATTGATTGACGGAGTTTCGGGTGGAGATTTGAATTTATTGAATCCCAATGATGTAGAGAGTGTGTCGGTTTTGAAGGATGCTGCATCTGCCGCTATTTACGGAGCTCGTGCGGCCAACGGGGTTATTTTGATTACAACCAAGCAGGGCAAACGAAAGGAGAAGGCTACATTGACCTATTCGGGATATGTGGGTATGCAAACACCTACCGCTTTGCCGGAATTGGTAACAGGCCGGCAGTATATGGAGTTGTCTAACGAGGCAATGTCTGCCGCCGGTTTTTCCAGACCTTATGATGTGGATGCTTTTGAAAAATATGATTCGGGAATGTATCCCAATGAATATTCGAACACAGATTGGGTGAATGAAATTTTTAAGAAACATGCGTTGCAAACGAGTCACTCGGTAAGTGTAAGAGGTGGAAGCGAGAAAAGCAGCTACTTTATGTCTTACGGTTATTTAGATCAAGATGGATTGGTCGTGGGTGATGCATTTAAAACAAAACGGCACAATGCGAGAATCAATGTGAATACAGAGGTTTTCGATCGATTGAAAATAAACGGGAATGTCAGTTTTGTCGATTATTACCGTAATGCGTCCGGATTTTCGGGTACTGGTGGCGTATTTCGTTTAGCCCAACGCATGTCTCCGCTGTTACCGGTGAAATGGCAACAACAAAATGAGATGGGATTATGGGAAGACACCGAATATTGGTCCAGCGGGAGTATAAATAATCCTGTTTATGTTGCCACAGAGGGTGGAGAGGAAAAGAGAAAATCTCGTACATTGAATACTATCGTGAGTGCGGATTTGCGTATAATCGACGGTTTGAATTTAGGAGGGCAATATGCTGCGAACTATTATTTCAGAGAAACCGATAAGTTTACTCCTACGTTGCCGGAATATTTTTCAGACGGGACTCCCGATCCTGCTAATAAAAATATGAGAAATTCGGTGAGCCAAGCACATCAAGATGCTTTGACTCAAACCTTACAGTTAACATTGAATTTTCAGAAGCGGATCAATAAACATGAGATCGGGGCTTTGTTGGGATATTCGCAAGAGTGGTATAATTTCAGTAGTTTAAGCGCGAGTCGTAAGAAAATACCATTTGATGGCATTTATGTGATCGATGCAGGGACCGAGGATATTACGAATAGCGGTACGAAGAGTTCTTGGGCTTTACGCTCTTATTTCGGCCGTGTGAATTATGCGTTTGATGGAAAGTATTTGGTAGAAGCGAATATGCGTATCGATGGTACTTCTCGCTTCGCTAGGGATAATCGTTGGGGATATTTTCCATCTTTCTCGGCTGGTTGGAATTTTTCCAGAGAAGAATTTATGCAGTTTGCAGAACCTGTGTTGAGTTCTGGTAAACTGAGGGCTTCTTGGGGTGAATTAGGAAACCAGAATGTGGGTAGCGATTATTATCCATATTTGACTCCTATTGATTCGGGAGAAAGTTATCCGATCGGAGGAAAACAGAATATCGGTTTTCAACAAAGTAAATTGGGAAATGCCAATATCAAGTGGGAAACGATAAGAATGTTGAATGTCGGCGTAGATTTGACTTTCTTTAATAATAGGTTGACCGCTTCTTTCGATTGGTTTAAGAAAGATAATATCGATGCATTGGTGAAACCTGTTTATCCTACGGTCGTAGGAATCACCGGAACGGCTAATTTGCCTTATGAAAACATGGGTAAAATCGAAAATAAAGGTTGGGAGCTTGAAATCGGTTGGCGAGACCAGATTGGAGAAGTGAAATATAATTTGCTATTTAATCTTTCTGATGCCAAGAATAAAATTGTCGATTTAGGAACGAGTGAACCTCGATTAACCAATAACATTCGTAGAGAAGGAGATCCTATCGACGCTTATTATGGTTATTTGACCGATGGTTTGGCACAGATTGATGACTTTGGCGGTGTCGATAGTAATGGAAAGTATATTAATCCTAAGTTCGCTATTCCAAAAGCGGCAGAAGCTATAACACAACCGGGAGATATTAAATATCGAGATATTTCTGGACCCGGTGGAATTCCAGATGGAGAAATAGATGAATATGATAAGGTTGTATTTGGCGATCCGTATCCGCATTATTCCTATTCATTGAGAGGCCAGTTGCAATGGAGAGATTGGGATTTTAGTTTTTATTTCCAAGGAGTGGGGAAAGTAAATGGTTATCTGTCAGATGAAGCCCGTCACTGTTTTATCAACGATTATTCTATTCCTAAGGTAGAACATTTGGATCGCTGGACTCCTAACAACCCCGATGCCACATATCCTAGACTGTATCAAGCTCAATCTCATAATTTATTATTCAGTGATTATTGGAAAGAAGATGCTTCGTATTTGCGTTTGAAAAATGTACAATTGGGTTATTCTATTCCCAAAAAACTTCTTAATCGATGGAAAATAGAGGGGTTGCGATTGTATGCGTCGGCAGATAATTTACTGACATTCACTAAATATTTCGGTGCTTATGATCCGGAAGTACGGGAATCTTCAGGTGATGTTTACCCCCAAGTAAAGACATACGTATTCGGTTTAGTTCTTTCATTTTAATAAATACCATTGAATATGAAAACGATTAAATATATTGCGGCTTTTTTGCCGTTGGCATCATTGTTGGTTTCATGTAACGATGATTTTTTAGACAGATATCCTCAGGATTCCGTGACTAATGAAACTTATTGGAAGACAGAGGAGCAGTTGCGCGCGGCATTGTATCCTTGTTATGAAACATTTGAATATGAGTTGTTGATTAAATGGGCAGAGTCTACGGCCGAAACTGTAATATGGGGTAATAAAAACAGCGGACTTTCCAAAGTATCGGGAGGGAAACATGCTTATACCGATGGGTTCCCCTTTACTTCGTATTGGAGATATTCTTACGGACATATTCACACTTGCAATAATTTCCTAGATAATTACAATCGGGCCGAAATCGACCAAGATGTTAAAGATGTCTATGCCGCCGAGGTGAAGGTCATAAGGTCGTGGGTATATTTTATGTTGACGACTTTTTTTGGAGATGTTCCCTGGATTAACCATGTTATTACGTCCGAAGGAGCTTATGGACCTCGTACTCCACGAAGTGAAGTTATCGATAGCTTAATGACCGATTTGGATTGGGCTGCTTCGAAATTGCCTCATGAAAGGCAAACGGGAGATAATGTAGGTCGTATAGACCGCTGGGGGGCTTTGGCGATGAAAGCGCGTATCGCCCTTCAAAACGAACGTTATGATATTGCTGCCAAAGCTGCCAAAGAGATTATAGACGATGGCCCCTACGATCTTTATGATTATGAAAAATTATATCATCTCGAAGGTGATATAGAAAATAATCCAGATAATAACGAAGCGATTATTTCCAGTATCTATGTGAATGATATTCGCAATAACAACATGTCGAACGAGACTTGTTCGCCGGTGGATTTTATTCGATTTAATCCTACCAAAACGTTGGTCGATGCTTATTTATGTATCGATGGTATGCCTGCTAAGCCGGGATTGGAGTATTATAAACGTACAGATATAAAAACGTCACCTCTGTATAAGTATCCTGAGGAACATTATGCCGATTATTTCCAAAACAGGGATCCGAGAATGAGAATGACGTTGTTTACTCCCGGTGATCAATGGGGTGGCGGTGACGATGGAGATGCCGAATATCGCCGTCCGAACGATATATTTCAGTTACCACGCTTCTCGTCGTTACAACCCGGCCGGAACGGAGCTAACGGGATAACCGGCTTTTATTTCAAAAAATACAACGAGATAAGTATTGCCGGAAATGCCAACAGGTCTCACACCAATTTGAACGTAATTCGTTATCCAGAGGTTCTTTTGATTTATGCAGAAGCTCTTTATAAGATGAACGGGACATTGACCCAAACTGAAATCGATGAGACTATTAATCGTTTGAGAGATCGAGTGGGTATGCATCGAATGGATTTGAAGGAGCTGCAACAGTGGAATCTCGATTTGTGGACCGAAATAAAGAGAGAGCGACGTATCGAGCTTTCGTTCGACGGTATGCGATATGCAGATATAATGCGTTGGAGAGAAGGTGAATTGCGTTTTGGTCGGGCTATTACAGGGCCTAGTCTAACCGTTTGTATGAACGATTTGGGCGCTAATCCTTATCCCGATACCGGAGTCGATGAATTCGGCGATGTGATTTACGAAAAATCGAGAGCAGAAGGAGGTCCCCGTTATTTCGATCCGGCTATGCATTATTTGTGGCCTGTGCCTTATGAGGAAAGAATGAAAAATCCTCTGTTGGGTCAAAATCCCGGTTGGCCGGAATAAGTTGAATTTCTAATCCACACTATTAGAATCCTAATAGTGTGGATATTAATGGACTATAAAATATGATTATGATGAAACGTGTGTTTATATTGATGATGAGTATCTGTGCGGTTTTTATGGGTTGTAGTAAAGCCAATGAACCGCAAGGTGATGCCGGTTGGGGTGGTAACACTGAACCCAAAGAAAACCTGGTCGTGATGAGTTATAACATAAAACATTGTGCACCCTATTATGGTGTATCGGGTGAAACAACAACCGCAGATGTGAATAACGTTGCGAATGTGATAAAAAGCAAAAAGCCAGATGTAGTTTTGTTGCAAGAGGTAGATTATAAAACGACAAGAAGTTTGGGTGTGGATCAGGCTAAAGAATTGGCAGAATTGGCCGGTTATCCGTATTATTATTTTTTCAAACAAAAAGATTTTCAAGGCGGGGCTTATGGTACAGCTATCCTTTCTTCTTTTCAAATGAGCGAAATCGTAAATCATGATCTCCCGAAAGAGATAGATGGACTGACTATTGGAAGTAACGTTTTGGGAACAGCCAAGATAAAGTTCAATGGAATCGATGTTTATTTGGCGGTAATCCATCTATCCGTTACTCAGGCGGAAAGGGATAGACAATTCCCCGTTATAATGGAAGAACTTTCTTCTAAAAGTGACTTTCCTATTATTTTAGGAGGGGACTTTAATTCGAAACCGGATAATTCGATTATCGGCAAGTTGGAAGCTGCCGGATTTGTCAGGACGAATACAGATCCGAAAAATTTTACAATTCCTTCTAATGCGCCCAATCGGGAAATAGACTATATCGCTTACAGGCCTTTGGAATATTTTAATGTTGTTTCTCATACTGTCGTTACGGGGGTAAATGCATCCGATCATCTCCCTATTATTTCTGTGTTGAAAATTTCAAAACCGTAGAAAATGAAAGCATTTAAATATCTTTTGATTGTCGTGTTTTTATACCAGTTTGGAAACGTATATGCACAAGACACTTTGAGAATAAAGGTAATGACTTATAATATTCGTTTTGGAGAATTGGCATCGTTGGAGGAACTGGCTTCGCATATAAAGTCTTTCAATCCCGATTTCGTTGCGTTGCAGGAAATAGATTGTAAAACCGATAGAGGAGAGAGAGCTCCGCATCAAATCGGGCGTGACTATATTTCGGAATTGGCATATTTTACAAAGATGTTTGGCGTGTATGGGAAAACAATCGATTATAAGGGTGGATATTATGGTATAGGAATCCTTTCCCGATACCCTTATATCGATACGAAGAAAACTTTTTTGCCGTGGCCCGATAAAGCGCATGAACGTAGAGCTCTGTTAGAAGGTCTGTTTGAAATAGGCGAAGATACGATTTGTTTTGCATCGACACATTTGGATTATCAGTTGCCAAAGACGAGAGAAGCACAGACCGCTTTTATTACCGAGCATTTCAATGATTATCGATACCCTGTGGTTTTAGGAGGAGATTTTAATACAGCTCCTTCGTCAAAGGAAATTAAGTATAGTATGTTGGAAAATTGGTTTTTGGCAACCGATTACGATTTTACTGTTCCCGCTTGGAACCCCAAGAGAAAGATAGATTATATTTTCGCCAGACCTAAACAAGGGTGGAAAATTGTGAGAACTCAAACCGTTCAATCTGTTTTATCCGACCACTTGCCTATTGTGACAGAATTGGAGTATGTAAAATATTGATTTCTTGTTATGAAAAGGGTATTTATATTATCGATATTGATTTTGTTTATAAGTTTATGTACTGGTTCTATATCGGCTGGAACGACGAAGTTACTTTCTTATAACATTAAAGGTCATAGTATGACCTCATCGAGGTTGGCCGATATTGCTACCATTATCAATACGCAAAATCCCGATATCGTGGCTTTGCAAGAAGTCGATAACCGTTCGTTAGGTATCTTTAATCATGATTATTTGAGCGAACTGGCCGAATCTACTGGCATGCATTCGCAGTTTTTTGCTTTGGTGGGGACTTATTATGGCATAGGTATTTTATCGAAGACAGAACCTATATCGGTGAAAACCCAGTCTTTTGCCCCCTCGGATACTTCGAAAGACAAGGAGTCCCGCGGTTTTCTCATTGCCGAATTTGACAACTTCTATTTCCTTTGTACGCATTATTCTCTTAATGCCGATGACCGAGATACTGCGACAGAATGGGCTATCCGCTTTGCACGGCAAAGTGATAAGACTGTCTTTATCGCTGGCGACTTCAATGCTCAGCCTACTTATCGGGCAATGGTGACTTTCAAAGAGTATGGATTTTCGATACTGAACAATACGGCTTTATATACCTATCCGGCTAAGGACCCTACGTCGTGCATAGATATGATTATCTCTTATCGACCCGATGATTCTCTTAAATATACAACCACGGAGACGGGTGTCGTTACCGAAGAACCGGGTCTGACACTTTCAGATGTATCGGATCATTTACCTGTATTCGTTACTATCGAAGCCGAGGGGAGTGCAGTGTATGACGCTACTTCCTTGCAGGAAATAAACCTTATCAGGAGTGCCGACGGTTTTTCGCTTAGTAATCTCAAAACAACGTCTCAGGTGAATATTTATGACATATCGGGAAAATTGGTAAAGACACAAAATGTAGATAATGCAACGAATATAGTTTTACCGGAAGGTTCTCGAAATGGACTTTATGTTATTCGAGTTTCTAATGCTTATCAGAATAGCAGTTTTAAATATCTATATTAACCATTAAATTTTTAAATTATTATGAAGAAGGTTACATTTTTAACGTGTGTACTTGCATTGTGTACAAGTACGATGTTTGCACAAACTTTGGAAGTAACGACGGCCGACATGGACCCGGTAGCAGCCGGTGGGTTGGTGTATGTGATTGAACATGCCGAATCGGGCAGTGTCATCGAGTTTAATTTCGATGGAGAAGTGTTGGATTACGGTGAAGGAACCGGTATTGCCATCAAAGGAAAGACGCTAACTTTTAACGGTATCAATAAAAAGAATGGAAAACGAGTAACCATAAAAGGGTTGGAATCGTTGTTTACGGTCGGTGAAGCATCTGTGATTTCATTAAACGATCTTATCATCGATGGTTTTAAGAATATTGCTATCCGATTGAGTGGCAATTCGACACTGAACGCTAATAACTGTCAGTTTTCGAATAATTACGAACCTCTTAGCAGTAAAGTCAATAATGGCGGTGTGATACGGGTGAGTGGTTCCAATGCTTTTTTGAAAAATTCCTTATTCCTCAAAAACAGATGCGGTGCTTCTTATGGAGGCGGTGCCGTTTGTGCTTATGGAGATTCGGAATTGCGTGTTGAAAATTGTTCTTTCGTGGAAAATGAAGGGGCAGCGGGTGGTGCCATAGGAGTAAATGCGACGGCAAAGAACCCGTCTCCCCGTGTTTATATTGCTAATTCTACATTTGCCAACAATATAGCAGACGATCGTGGTGGCGCTATTTATATGCAGACAGCGACCACTGTTGATGTTTTTTCTCCGGTTATTGTAAATTGTACATTTGTCGGTAATTTGGGAAGCAATGGTGGTGCTCTTTGCGTATGGTCAAGATCAGCCACTACTATGAAGCCTACTTTCGTGAATAATTTGTTTGCTGAAAATTATAGCAATACGTGGATGGACGACGAATCGAGATTCGATATAGTTGCCTTTTATATGGCAGGACAAGTCGATGCTAATAACCAACCTTTGCCCCAAACTGTATTACCGGTTTGCAAGAACAATTTATACGTAGCTGCTTCTGACGGATTTTTTGCCGACGGTTCGAATAAAGCCGTTAATTTCGATAGCGATGTCATTTTCGCCGCTACCGAACAAAATCCGTGGGACGAGGGAGATGTGAGCTATAATCACCAGACAAGTGTTCTTTCGGGCGATATGAAGATTGCGATGATTGCAGAAAACAGTATTGCTTCGGGTGCAGGTATCGCCGTGGTAGATGGCGTGGAGATTCCCACGGTCGATCAATTGGGTAATGCGCGTCCTGCTACTCCTTCGGTGGGAGCCGTAGAGTACTCTTCTTTGAGTGGTATCACAGGAAATGTAAAAGATGTTGTTCGCATTTGGAATAGTGGGAATATCGTTTATGCAACGGGGTTGGATAAAGCTGCTACCGCTAAGGTGTACAGTATGACCGGCGGATTGGTTTATGAAGGAATCATAGCCAATCATTCGGCTTTGGAATTGCCGATAGAAGAAGGTGTTTATTTGATCGTTGTTGATAAAGCGATACAGAAACTTATCATAAAGTGATAGATAGAGTATAGGTTCATGAAAATCGTGTCGTGAGTTGCTTCTGTTCTTACAAGAGATATTATGGAATATCGGGTCTGTAAGTGGTTCATGACACGATTTTTATTCGGTAATAGGTTTAATTAAAAAAAATAATTCCATGAAATACCACATATCAAGTAGTTTGTTTGTGCTTTTTTGTATCGTACTGTGTGCTTGTAACTCGTCTTCGGTCGAGAAAGACGGCATAATACAACCCGCTTTTGATTTAATCGAGCGGCAAATCGGGGAGAGAGCGGCCGGTATACAGTTGGAGGAGATAGCTCCTGAGAATGGAAAAGAGACTTTCGAGGTAGAGGCTAAAAATGGTATTCTCACGTTGAGAGGCAGCAGCTCGGTGGCTATTTGTTATGCGTTCCATACTTATTTACGAGAGGCTTGCTCGGCGATGAAAACATGGAGCGGGGAACATATGGAGTTGCCTGAGACTTGGCCCGATTTTGTTTTGAAAGAGCAGACTACGCCGTATGAGTACCGATATTTCTTGAATGTGTGTACCTTTGGTTATACAACTCCGTATTGGGATTGGGAACGCTGGGAAAAGGAAATCGACTGGATGGCTCTGCGGGGAGTCAATATGCCGTTGGCTACCGTAGCGAGCGAGGCGATTGCCGAGCGAGTGTGGCTGAAAATGGGATTGAAAGAAGAGGATATACGGGCTTTTTTTACCGGCCCGGCACATTTGCCATGGCATCGTATGGGGAATCTGAATGGTTGGGACGGCCCGCTTACGAACGGTTGGCAGAAGGAGCAGATAAAACTGCAACACAAGATATTGAATCGAATGCGAGAACTGGGTATGGAGCCTATTGCTCCTGCATTTGCCGGCTTTGTACCTACTGCGTTTGCCGAACGACACCCCGAAATACAATTCAAACATTTGGAATGGGGCGGATTCGATGAAAAATACAACGCTTATGTATTGCCTCCCGAGACTCCCTACTTTAAGGAGATAGGAAAACTTTTTATCGAAGAGTGGGAAAAAGAGTTTGGGAAAAATACTTACTATCTGTCGGATAGTTTCAATGAGATGAAATTGCCTGTCGCCGAGGGTGACGATGACGGGAAACACAAGTTATTGGCACAATACGGCGAATCTATATATCATTCGATTGTGGCTGGCAATCCCGATGCCGTTTGGGTAACGCAAGGCTGGACTTTTGGGTATCAACACGATTTTTGGGATAAGGCTAGCTTGCAGGCTTTGCTGAGTAGGGTTCCCGACGATAAAATGATTATTATCGATTTGGGAAACGATTATCCGAAATGGGTTTGGGGTACTGAACAAACATGGAAAAATCATGATGGTTTTTATGGAAAAAAATGGATATTCAGTTATGTGCCGAACTTTGGGGGAAAGACTCCGATGACGGGCGATTTGCAGATGTATGCGACCTCTTCGGCCGAAGCTTTGCATAGTGCGAATGCCGGTGATTTGGTCGGGTTCGGATCTGCTCCCGAAGGGCTTGAAAATAACGAGGTCGTTTATGAATTGTTGACCGATATGGGTTGGACGGCCGATTCGATAGATTTGGATTCTTGGCTGCCCGTTTATTGTAAGGCTCGTTACGGCGGTTGCCCGGCGGCTATGGATAGTGCTTGGCAGCGGTTCAGGGAAACAGTTTATAGCTCGTTGTATTCTTACCCCCGGTTTACTTGGCAAACGGTTGTCCCGGATACCCGCCGAATCAGTAAGTTGGACGTGAGCGATTCGTTCTTGCAAGGTGTCGAACTGTTTTTGTCGTGTGCCGATAGTTTGGAATCGTCGCCGCTGTATGTGAATGATGCCATTGAATATGCTTCTTATTATTTGGCTGCCAAAGCTGATGATTGTTATAAACGGGCTTTGAAAGAAGATTCTTTGGGGAACCGGGTGGCGGCCATGCAGCAGTTGGATCGTTCGGTCGAGATTCTTTTAGATGTGGATAAGTTGTTGGCCTCGCATCCGTTGTATCGACTGGAAGAGTGGGTGGATATGGCTCGCGATTGGGGGAAAACGGATTTGGAGAAAGATGCCTATGAGGCTAATGCCAAGCGGTTGATTACGACATGGGGTGGTTTCCAAGAAGATTATGCCGCCCGGTTTTGGAGCGGGTTGATAAAGGATTATTATATTCCCCGTATGAAGTTGTATTTTTCGGAACAGCGGGCCGATTTGGACCGTTGGGAGGAAAATTGGATAAAAGCTCCGTGGCACAATACCTCTACGTCGTTCGAAGATCCGTTACAAAGCGCGATTAAATTGGTCGAACGATATAAAGGGGAATAGGTCTTATTTTTATTAACTTTGGAATGTTTTGGAGCGAGAGTGATGAAAAGGGTAATTTTGGCTTTTGATTCTTTCAAAGGATGTGCGAGTTCGCAGGAGATCGCAGCCTCTGCGCGGCAGGGGATTATCGACGTGTTTCCCGAATGTGCGGTGGTGGTAGTGCCTGTGGCCGACGGAGGTGAAGGTACAGTCGAGGCGATTTGCTCGAATATGTCCGTCGAGCGGGTATCGTGCCGTGTCCACGATCCTCTTATGAATCCGATGGAAGCGGCATACGGAATTACTTCTGATGGATCGACCGCTATATTGGAAATGGCAGCTGCAAGTGGTTTGCCTTTGATTCCGCAAGAAAAACGAAATCCTTTGCTCACGACTACATGGGGAACCGGCGAGATGATTGCCGATGCGTTGCAGCGGGGGTGTCGTCGCATTATCATGGGTATCGGTGGCAGCGCCACTAACGACGCAGGTATCGGTTTGTTGGCGGCGTTGGGTTATCGTTTTTTGGACGAGCGGGGCGAGGAACTTCCTCCTGTTGGCGAAAGTTTGGAGAAGATTGCCCGGGTGGACGGTTCTTCGGCTAACAAATTGTTGTGTGAAACTTCTTTTACGATAGCTTGCGATGTAAATAATCCTTTTTACGGTAGTCGCGGAGCTGCCGCTGTTTACGCTCCCCAAAAGGGCGCTTCTCCCGATGAAGTCGATTTTTTGGAAAAGGGAATGATTCATTATGCGCAAGTGATAAAGGAAACGATGCAGATGGATATTTCGGAAATTCCGGGAGCCGGTGCAGCCGGAGGTTTGGGTGGCGGCGTGTTGCCATTCTTGAATGCCGAGTTACAATCGGGGATTGATATTGTTTTGGATATGCTCCGTTTCAGGGAGACGATACAGGGAGCCGATTTGATTTTTACCGGTGAAGGGAAATTGGATAAACAGACCGGTATGGGCAAAGCGTTGGGCGGAATTTTGCGTTATGCGAAAGAGGAGGCTGTCCCGGTAATTGCCATAGGCGGCTGTGTGGAGGCGTGCGAAATATTGAACGAGATGGGATTTGCCAGTATTTTTTCCATACAGACGGCTCCGGTTTCTTTGCAGGAGGCAATGGATCGGGATTTTGCTTTGAAGAATATAAGGCAGGTCGTCACACAGATTATGCGAACCATTCAAATAGGGACACATGGATAGTACGGTAGGTGCATTAATCGGATTGCTGGTGTCGATATTCTTGATAATCAAGAAAGTTTCACCGGCTTATAGCCTTATTTTGGGCGCTTTGATCGGTGGTTTGGCCGGAGGCTTCTCCTTGGAAGAAGTCGTTGTGTCGATGACCGAGGGCGTGAAAGATGTCTCTTCGGCTGTGTTGCGTATCCTGACGGCGGGGGTATTGTCGGGTGTTCTGATAAAAACAGGAGCTGCAATGACTATTTCAAATGCGATAATCAGGTTTTGGGGTGAGAAACGTGTCTATTTGGCTTTGGCGTTTGCCACGATGTTGTTGTGTGCGGTAGGCGTTTTTATCGATGTAGCGGTGATAACGGTAGCTCCGGTTGCATTGTCTATCGGTCGGAGGTTGGGGATTCCTACTCCGCAACTGCTGCTTGTGATGATAGGCGGAGGGAAAAGCGGAAATATTATTTCGCCCAATCCCAACACGATTATTGCGGCCGAGAATTTTGGAGCCGATTTGCCCTCGGTTATGTTTGCCAATATTATACCGGCCATAATAGGTTTGTTGTTTACCGTGTTCGTGATAGCTCGTTTTTTCCCGGTGAAACCTTGTAAGGTCCATACCGATGAGGAGGAGATGGGAAACGACGATGGATTACCTTCGTTATGGAGTAGTTTGGTGGCTCCCGTCGTGACTATTTTCCTGTTGGCTTTACGACCTTTGTGTGGTATCACCGTAGACCCTTTGGTAGCTCTTCCGGCAGGTGGATTGTGCGGATTGATATGTATGCGGCAATGGAAAAATGCATTGCCGAGTATCGAATTCGGTTTACAGAAAATGTCGGTGATAGCCGTGTTGTTGATCGGTACAGGGACTATTGCCGGCGTGATTAAAGATTCGACTTTGAAAGATTATATCTTGGCCATGTTGGATCATGTGAGTATGGGAAAGGATATGATTGCTCCTATTTCCGGTATTTTAATGTCTGCCGCTACGGCTTCGACTACGGCGGGAGCTACGTTGGCTTCTGCCTCTTTTGCCGATACGATTTTGGCAGTGGGTGTTTCGTCGATATGGGGTGCGGCGATGGTTAATGCCGGGTCTACTGTACTGGATCATTTGCCTCACGGGTCGTTTTTCCATGCTACGGGAGGGGTTTGCGATTTGACGTTTAGAGACCGGTTGAAACTGATTCCTTATGAAACACTTATCGGAGCCGTGTTAACTCTATTCTCGATTATAATGTATTGGATATGTCGTTGACGAGAACTTCTAAACGGTTGGTTTCATTGGACGTGTTGAGGGGTATTACCGTTTGCGGTATGATTCTCGTCAACAATGCAGGAGCGTGCGGATATGCATATGCTCCTTTGAAACATGCGAAATGGGACGGATTTACACCGGCCGATCTTGTTTTTCCTGCCTTCATGTTTATCATGGGAGTCTCTATTTATTTGTCGCTCAATAAATCGAATTTCGATTGGCGGGTTTCGATTGCCCGAATCCTGCGGCGCACGGCATTGATTTTCGTGTCGGGTGTCTCCCTCAAATGGATTTTGGCGTTTATTGCTACCGGTGAATACAATACGCTTGAAAATTTACGGATTATGGGTGTATTGCAGCGACTGGGAATCTGTTACGGGATTGTAGCTCTTTTGGCTGTGACTGTTCGTCATCGTTTGTTCCCGACGATTATCGCCGTTTTGCTTGTCGGGTATTATTTGCTGCAACTTTTCGGGAACGGATTTGAGAAATGTGCCGGGAATATTGTCTCTATGGTCGATTATGCCGTGTTGGGAAAATCTCATATGTATTTGGGCGGAGCTCAATTCGTCGATCCCGAAGGGATATTGAGTACGATTCCGGCAATAGCTCAGGTGATGATAGGATTTCTTTGCGGAAAGGTTATCGTCGGGGAAAAAGAGATACGTTCACAAATCGTGAAGTTGGCGGTTTGGGGTACATCGATGTTCGTTGTCGGGTATCTGTGGAGCTATGCCGCTCCTTTGAACAAACGGCTGTGGTCGCCGAGTTTCGTTTTGGTAACTTGCGGTATCACCTCTCTGATTTTTGCGACACTCATTTATATTATCGACGATTCGAAGAGGACGCGCTGGTCGTTTCCGTTTTTGGTAGTAGGCGTAAATCCGCTGTCGATTTATATATTCAGCGAAATTGCCGGAGGGTTATTCCGTAAACTCCAATGGACGACAATATCGTTCGAAGGGATATGGCAGCCTCTTTTCGGGAATTACGGAGGCAGTTTGGCCTATGCGCTCGCCTTTCTTATGTTTAATTGGCTCATTGCCTTTTTCTTGTATAAAAAGCATATTTATATCAAATTATAGAAAGATGAAAAAACTATTTTTTATTGCTTCGTTTTTTATGCTATTGGGAATGACGGCTTGTTCCTCGAAGGATCGCGATGTGTTGGCCGTGGAACAACTTATTCACCGTTTAATCCCCCAATATGCCGATCGATTCGTGTTCGAGATAGTTCCTGAGGAGGATAGGGATTACTACTTGTTGGAAAGTAAGGACGGAAAAATCCACATTAGTGGGAATAACGCCAATTCGATGGCTGCCGGATTAAATTATTATTTGAAATATTATTGTCTGACGACTGTATCGTGGTATGCCGATATTCCGGTCGAAATGCCCGATGTGTTACCTATGGTGGAAAAACCGGTAGTCGTAGAAGCGAAAGTGGATAATCGCTTTTTCTTGAATTATTGTACTTACGGGTATTCCATGCCTTTTTGGAAATGGAAGGACTGGGAGCGTTTTATCGATTGGATGGCGTTGAACGGAGTGAATATGCCATTAGCTATAACCGGCCAAGAGATGGTATGGTATAAAGTGTGGAAAAAAATAGGGCTGACCGATGAAGAGATTCGTTCTTATTTTACGGGCCCGGTTTATTTGCCGTGGCATCGCATGGCGAATATCGATGGCTGGAACGGGCCGTTACCCATGCAATGGTTGGAATCTCAGGCCGAGTTGCAGAAAAAGATTTTGGCTCGTGAGCGTGAATTGAACATGATGCCGGTATTGCCCGCTTTTGCAGGTCATGTGCCGGCTGCCTTGAAACGGATTCACCCCGATGCCAATATTCAATATTTGGGGAAATGGGCGGGTTTCGGCGATTCGTATCGCTGTCATTTCTTGAATCCCGAAGAACCGCTTTTTGCAGAAATTCAAAAGAGTTTCTTGGAAGAACAGGAAAAGATGTTCGGGACAGACCATATTTATGGTGTGGATCCTTTTAACGAGGTGGATCCGCCGAGCTGGGAGCCCGAATATCTGGCACAGGTATCTTCGGATATGTATAAATCGTTGGCTGCTGCCGACCCCGATGCCGTGTGGTTGCAAATGACATGGATGTTTTATCACGATCGAAAATTGTGGACTGCACCTCGGGTGAAAGCTCTGTTGACCGGGGTTCCGTCCGATAAATTGGTTTTGTTGGATTATCATTGTGAAAATGTAGAGCTGTGGAAAAGTACGGAGAAATTTCATGGACAGCCTTATATCTGGTGTTATTTAGGAAATTTCGGAGGTAATACCACGTTGACCGGAAATGTAAAGGAGAGCGGTGACAGGCTCGATAACGCTTTGATAAACGGAGGAGACAACTTAAAAGGTATAGGTTCTACATTGGAAGGACTGGATATCAATCAGTTCCCTTATGAATATATCTTTGAGAAAGCGTGGACGATAGATGTGAATGGACAGGATTGGGTCGAGCGTTTAGCGGATAGGCACGTAGGAGCCGTTTTGGAATCGGCACGCGAGGCTTGGCAGATATTGTTTGAAGATGTTTTTGTACAAGTACCTCGTACATTAGGTATTTTGCCCGGATATCGGCCGAAATTGGGAGATAACTATAATAAACGGACCAGTAACGAGTATGATAACGCTACATTGCTGCGGGTGTGGGAGCTTTTATTGGAAGTTCCGTCTTGCGACAGAGATGCATTCGAGATAGATGTGATTATGACAGGCCGTCAACTTTTGGGTAATTATTTTTTGGACGTGAAAAAAGAATTTGACGGTTTTTATAAGAAACGGAATGTTCCCGGGTTGAAAGAAAAGGCTTCTGAAATGAGAGAGATACTGTCCGATTTGGAATTGTTGAATTCTTTCCACAACCGGGCATCGTTGGATAAATGGATTGAAGATGCCCGCAGTTTGGGCGATACCGACGAATTGAAAAATTATTATGAGAAAAATGCTCGTAATTTAATAACTACATGGGGTGGTAGTTTGAACGATTATGCGAGTCGTACATGGGCCGGTCTTCTGAACGATTATTATGCCAGACGATGGGAAATTTATTTTGATGCTGTGATCGGTGCGGTGGAGAAAGGAATAGAGTTGGATAAAGATGAATTGAAGAGCCGGCTTGCGACTTTTGAACAAGAGTGGGTAGATAGTACTACTCCTATTCAGATACACAGGGAGGGTTCGTTGTTGGATACAGCTCGTCATTTGTTGGAAAAATACGGGCCGAGGATTGAGAAATCTCTCTAAGCCGATTTTCCTGTAATGCTATTCTACAAGGGGATACGACAATGCAGTCGTTATCCTCTTGTAGATTTTTTTGTTAGGGAGCATTGTAGATGTCGATATACCAGAACCCGGTGTTCTGTTTCAGATCTTGACAAGGATATTCTTTATACGATACAGGGCCCAAGTGACAGGGAACGGGTTCTTTAAAGATAGGACCATCAAAAACGAATGAATGATACTCTCCGTTTTCGCCGCAGATATCGACGCCGTCGGGTAAATCGTTTATAAAATTATAGTCTATCATTCTGCCGACGAAAGTTTTGTCGAGTACACTGCCGTCGACACAGGTGATTATGGCTTTGAAACCGGAGTCTATAAATTTATGTAATAGCTCTTGGGGTGAATTGTTCCATAAAGGAAAATCTGTTTTTAATCCTGCTTGTCTGCATTTTTCTTCTCTGCCGATTTTTAATTCCAGCAAATGAATATCGCCGAATAGAGCAGTGGAAATTTCCTGACTTTTGAATTTGTCTATGATTTCTTGTAAAGATATTTTGTATTTATCTTCTGAATATTCGGTATTTATGTCACAGGTAACGAGCGGAATTCCTATGCTTTGAGATTGTGCTTTCAATAGGTCGAGGTTGGTTCTGTGCATGGGAATACGGTTGTTCGTAGAGTCGATAACCGTAAGCAACGCTTTGATGTCGAATCTGTTTAACGCTCTGTATAGGGCCAAAGCCGAGTCCTTACCGCTGCTCCAATTAAAATATGCTTTTGTTTTCATGTTTGGAGTTTATTCAAAATGAACGCAACCAATCGGAAAGTTCATCATGAACGGCTTTTTTGAATCGGAACGACTCGTTGTATCCCCAGCCGTGACCTCCTGTGGGATAAATATGCAATGAGACCGGTATTTGATATCGATGCAGGGCTTTGTAATAACGGAGGCTGTTTTCGACAGGGACAGCTCGGTCGTCATCGGAGAGGGCGATAAAAGCCCGTGGCGACTCTGCGTTGACGTGTTTCTCATTGGAATAGTAATCGATGAGTGCTTGGCTCGGATTCTTCCCGATGAGATTTTCTCTCGATCCGCTGTGAGTTATCGTTTTGTCCATAGAGATTACCGGATAAACGAGTATTTGGAAAGCTGGCCGTAATTCTGCCGGATAGTGGGTCGCAAAAGTAGAAGCCAAGTGTCCGCCGGCGGAAAAGCCCATAATTCCTATGTCGTCGGGGTTTATCTTCCATTCGGCAGCATGGGATTTTACGACCCGCATGGCCTCGCAAACATCGGACATGGGGACTTTGTGGTTTCCGTGCGGCATGCGGTATTTGAGGACAATGAGGGCGATGCCTTGATGTTTGAAGTAGTCGGCATAGGCATATCCTTCGTGGTCGTAGGCCAGAAGGGCATATCCTCCTCCCGGGCACATGATGACAGCTCGTCCTGTATTTTTCCCTTCGGGTAGAAAGACTTTGATCGAGGGTCGATAGATTCTGACGTTTTCGTCGTATGCTTTTCCTTCATCGTCGTTCTTTTCTAACGGCCCGTTTTCCCATAAAGCTATGTCGATGGGGCGGTTGTTTTCTGCGTAAATGTCGGTACAAGTCATAGAAGCTGCAAGAACTATAAAAATAAGACTTTTGAATTTCATGTGTATTGTTTTTAGGTGAATATTTTGCTGAATGTCGTGCATGAGGGAACTGTGGCGGTTTATCGGGGCTGAGCCGTGGCTTGCCTGTTTCCTCGGTTTATTGCAAAGATAATTCTTTATTGTGTGAACGGAAAAAGACGGAGAAATAAAAGTCGTATGAAAAATCTTTATTGTGGAAACAATTTGTACTTTTGCGCCCGAAATAACAGCAAGGGAATGAAAGAAAAATTAAAAGGCCATTCGGCTATGTTCACGGCAAATTTCTTATGGGGAATTATGTCGCCTATTTCCAAAGCAATCTTTTTGACCGGAACGATTTCGGCGTTTTCGCTAACCAACATGCGTATGGCCGGGGCGGCGATTCTTTTTTGGATTGCTTCTTTGTTTATGCCTCGGGAGCCGGTTACTAAACGAGATTTGCTTTTGCTTTTCGTAGCATCTTTGTTCGGGATAACATTGAATCAGGGTTTCTTTGTGTTGGGATTGTCTTATACGACGCCGATAGATGCTTCGGTCGTCGCTTCTTTGGCTCCTATTATTACCATGATATTGGCTGCATTTATCCAGAAAGAGCCTATGACCGGCAAGAAGGTTGTGGGTGTATTTATGGGGCTTTCGGGAGCTTTAATGCTTATTTTGAACGGAGCGGGCACTGTTTCGGAAGGGCTTTCGGGTGGCCGGGTTATGGGAGACTTGTTTTGTTTGGTCGCTGAAATCAGTTTTGCTATTTATTATGTGGCTTTCAAGGGTTTGATAAGCCGGTATACACCTGTGACTTTGATGAAGTGGATGTTTTTGTTTTCTGCGATTTGCTGTTTGCCGCTCGGGGGAAACGATTTGTTGAGCATCCCATATTCCGATCTTAGCGGCACGATTTATCTCGATTTGTTTTTTGTCGTATTCGGTGCTACATTTTTATCTTATATGTTGGTTTCTATCGGACAAAAACGTTTGAGACCGACTATTTTAAGCATGTATAATTATACCCAGCCGATAGTCGCTTCTTTGTTGGCTGTTTGGTGGGGAATGGATAGCTTTGATTTGAAAAAGGGCTTTGCCATTCTTCTTGTTTTCTTGGGTGTTTATGTGGTGACAACCAGTAAATCGAGAGCACAAGTAGAGGCGGAAATGGCTAGACAAAATAATGCTGTCGATAAGTAATTGATTTTTAGTATATAATTGCTCTATATTATTTATAATATATCTATATTTTATTTATAAATAAAGGGCGATTTATAGAAAATCTTCGCAAAGGAATCGAGCTACTCCGTCGTGGTCGTTGTCGGGAATGATAGCCGTCGCTTGTCTTTTGATTTCTTCGGTGGCATTGGCCGGTGCATATCGGCGGTCTGCCAAGTTAAAGAGGGGTAAATCGTTGAGGTTATCGCCAAAAGCTACGACTTCCCACGGATTTATTCGGTCGATTATAAGCTGGGCTGTCGCTGCTTTGGAAACTCCTTTGGGATATATTTCCAGATTTCCATAGTCGGGAACAGCGATGTCGCGATAACAGAACACACTGCAATTTCCGGCACGGGTTATTTCGGCTGCTGCTGTTTCGAGCTTGTCGAAACGGTCGATGACCAGCATGAATAGGGGAGGATTATCGGTTAGTTCGGCCGTATAGTTGTCGGTGGGTATAAAATCTTTATAAGGAGTGTTTTCCCGCTTGTATTTAAAATCCCGTTGTATATCGTTTACGAGTGGTTTGTGAAACACTTGGAGTTTATTGTTCTCGATTCGGTAAACAAAGGGGATCAAGTCTCTATTTTCGAGCACTGAGATGTAACGGAGGGCCGAGTCATCGGTAAATCCATTCGTTTGTATGTAATGTTTGTTTCGTATGTCGTAGAGTACGGCTCCATTCATGAGTACTACCGGAAGGTCGAGCTGTAATTGTTTCAGTAGGGGAACGACCGTAGCTGGTGTTCGAGCCGTAGCTATCGTAAAGAGCATACCTTTTTGTAGTAAATGGTTGATATTCTCGATAGAATGGGAGGTTACGATCGAATTACTGTCGAGTAGAGTCCCGTCTAAATCGGAAATATAAAGTGTTCTGGTTTTCATAATCGGGTACTGTTTCGGGGGTGTTTTTATAATTTTCGGAATCAAGCTCTCGGATAACGGTGGTACTCCACCGTTATCCGAGAAAATATCTTAGAACCATTTGATTTTTCTGAACACAATGAAGGCCAAAGCAGACAACAGCACGGAGAAACAAACGATTAAAGAGAATGCGTGCGGAAGTTCTTCGATGTGTATGTCTACGTTCATGCCATAAAAACTGGCTATCAAAGTGGGAACCATCAGAACGATGGAAAGACTGGTCATGCGTTTCATGATGGTGTTGACGTTATTCGAGATGATGGAGGCAAAAGCATCCATCGTTCCGGTTAAAATGTCGCTGTAAATGTTCACCATATTTTGAGCCTGTTTTAATTCTATCATCACGTCTTCCAAAAGTTCGGGGTTTTGGTAATCCTTCTCATTGAATATTTTGGGTAATTTTCTTATCATTACCTCATTTCCTCGGATAGACGTGTTGAAGTAAACCAGACATTTTTGCAAGTTCATCAAACGGAGAAGGTCTTCATTACGTATGCTTTGTTGTAACTCTTTTTCGGCTGTGCTGACTTCGTTGTTGATTTGTTTCAGGTATTTGAGAAACCATACGGAAGAAGAGTATATCAGACGGAGAATCAGTTCATATCGGTTGGGGACATTTATTCCTTTACGTCGGGTATATTCGATGAAATCGGGGATCATGGCTGTCGAATGATAGCAGACCGAAATGATGATTTCGTTATTGGTAATAATCCCGATAGGTACGGTCGTATAGGTAATGTTGTTGTCTTTTACGAAGATGGGGATACGTAAAATAGTCAACAACCAATTTCCTTCCGAATCGATACGGGGACGTTCGTCGGTGTCGGCAATATCGTGTAAAAATGCAGCCGGTACATTCAATTCTTTTTCGAGGAAATCGAAATCATCGGGTGTAGGGCATTCGACATTTACCCAGCAGTTGGGAAGCCAATTGGGTTTTTCGATAAAACCTGCTTCACAAAAGAGATACTTTCTCATTGCGTTGCTCCTTTCTTTTTTGTATCCCGAAGGGAGCCCGCAAGATTCGACATCAAATCTCACTTACTCCCACGGGAGATGTTAATACTACTTGTGTACGTTCGTGAGTTTGAATCGTCCATGATTTATTAGGTTTGATTGAACAAAAAGAGTCCGTCTTACGAACGAACTCCCGAAGCTCTTCAGGTTGGACTTGAACCAACGACCCTCTGATTAACAGTCAGATGCTCTAACCGACTGAGCTACTGAAGAATAAAAATATCAAAATCGGCTCTTCAGGTTGGACTTGAACCAACGACCCTCTGATTAACAGTCAGATGCTCTAACCGACTGAGCTACTGAAGAAGATCGCATTCGTTAAAAATGCGTTGCAAAAGTAATGGCTTATTTCCAATTATGCAATATATTTGCAAAAAAAAATTTCCATAATGAGGATAGTAGGATTGGGAAATGCTCTTACAGATGTACTTGCACGGTTACATTCCGACGAGTGTTTCGATGAGATGGGGCTGCTGAAAGGCGGTATGCAACTTATAGACGAAGAGAAGCTTTTGAGAATCATGTCGGTTTTCGAAGGGCTGGAAACCACCTTAGCATCAGGCGGGTCGGCCGCTAATGCTGTTTCGGGAGTAGCCCGTATGGGAATAGAGAGCGGATTCATCGGGAAAATAGGTCGGGATGCTTATGGACGTTTCTTCCGGGAGGATATGGAGCGCAATGGCGTGCAGACTTTATTGATCGAAGGAGAACAGGCTTCGGGTTGTGCCATGACGATGATCACTCCCGATGGAGAACGGACTTTTGGTACATTCTTGGGTGCAGCGGCTACTTTGTGCGCCGAGGAGCTCTCTGCCGAAATGTTCGAAGGGTATGATATATTGCATATCGAAGGGTATTTGGTACAAGACACTTCGTTGATTTTACGAGCCGTACAATTGGCAAAAGAGGCCGGCTTGTCTGTTTCTTTCGATATGGCGAGTTACAATGTAGTAAAAGATAATTATGCGATTATCCGTGATTTGGTGGAGAATTATGTGGATATTCTATTTGCGAACGAGGAAGAGGCATTGGCCTATACAGGCGAAGAGCCCCGTAAGGCGACAGAGATATTGTCGCGATATTGTAGGATCGCTGTCGTAAAATGTGGAGCACAAGGTTCTTTCGTAGGGCGTGAAGGCATAATTACCGAGGTCCCTGCGACACCAGAGGTTCGGGTAGATTCTACGGGAGCCGGGGATTTATATGCTTCGGGATTTCTTTACGGTCTTTCTCAAAATTGTTCGTTGGGAGTCTGCGGCGCTATCGGTTCTTTATTGGCGGGTCGTGTGATTAAAGTAATCGGTACTAAGATGAGCGATGAGATTTGGACTGAAATAAAGTTAAAAGTATCTTCTATGGTTGCCGAAGATATTCGGCATTAGTTATCTTCGTGTGATTAAAAGAAGTGAAATGAAAAATATAAGGTTGACTTTTGCGACAGTAACGGTATTATCTTTTTGTTCGGGATTTATAAATCCGATATGGGCAGGCAAATCTGACGAGAAAAATTTCGAAATATCACGTAACCTCGATATATTCAATTCTCTTTTTAAGGAATTGAATATGTTTTATGTCGATACGATTAATGCCGAGAAGGCTATCGGCGACGGTGTAAATGCGATGTTGGCGCGTCTGGATCCTTACACCGAGTATATACCTGAGAAGGAGAAAGACGATTTTTTCTTTTCGACTACCGGAGAATATGCGGGTATCGGTTCTTTTATTATGGAGCGGGATAATGCCGTTTACATTTCGGAGCCGTATGAGGGTATGCCGGCTCAATTGGCGGGTTTGCGTCCCGGAGATAAAATCGTGATGATCGATAACGATACTGTATTGGGGTGGAAGAGTGCGAAGGTGAGCGAGCGGTTGAAAGGACCTGCGAATACGCAGTTGAAAGTTACGGTCGAACGTCCCGGTGTGAAAGACTTGCTCTCTTTCGAGTTAACTCGTAAGAAGATACAAATGCCTGCCGTACCTTATTACGATGTGGTATGCGATAGCGTGGGGTATATTTATTTGAGTAGTTTTACCGATACTTCGGCCGGAGAAGTGAAACGGGCTTTACAAGACTTGAAAAAACGGGGGATAACTTCGTTGGTACTCGATTTGCGCAGTAATGGCGGTGGTATTTTGGAGCAGGCCGTGCAGATTGTCAATTTATTTGTTCCGAAGGGGGTAGAGGTGCTTTCTACCCGGGGAAGAAATAAGAAGATGGATAAGATTTATAAAACCACTCAGGAGCCAGTCGATGTGAAAATGCCTTTGGCCGTGCTGATCGACGGAGGAACTGCATCTTCTTCGGAAATCGTGGCCGGAGCTTTACAAGACCTCGACAGGGCTGTGATTATCGGTTCGCGTTCTTATGGCAAAGGATTAGTGCAATCCACACGGCCTTTGCCTTATAACGGTATGTTGAAGGTAACGATCGCTCGTTATTATATACCCAGCGGACGTTTGATACAAGCTATCGATTATTCGCATCGCAATCCCGACGGGAGCGTCGCCCGTATTCCCGATAGCCTTACCCACGAGTTCAAGACCGCTCACGGTAGGATTGTCCGTGACGGAGGCGGTATAAAACCCGATGTGGAAACTTCGATGGAAAGGCGGGGGAATATCAGCTATTATTTGATGAAAGATTTCTATTTCTTCGATTATGCGACTCGGTATGCAGCCGAGCACGATACGATTCCGGCTCCGAAAGATTTTAAATTGTCCGACGAAGAATACGAGGGATTCAAAGCTTTTGTGAAATCGAAGGATTTCAAATACGACAAACAGAGTGAACGGATATTGTCCGACTTAAAGGAGGTCGCTAAATTCGAAGGATATTTCGATGAAAACACGCAGAAGCAGTTCGAAGCGCTTGAAGCTTGTTTGAATCACGATTTGGATAGGGATTTGGAGACTTTTCACGATGAAATCGCCGAATTGCTTTCGATAGAGATTGTGAAACGGTATTATTATCAGAAAGGCGAAATTATAGAGTCGATCAAAAACGATAAAGATTTAAAGGAGGCTTGTCGTATTTTGGGCAGTAAATCCCGCTATGACGAGATTTTGAATCTATCGGGAAAGCATTGACGGTTCTTGAAGGAGGATATAAAAAATGCGATGAATTTTCATCGCATTTTTTTGTATGGTAATGACTGTGTAAATTATACGTTGAATCGGAAGTGCATGATGTCGCCGTCTTGTACGACATATTCTTTTCCTTCGATGTACATTTTACCGGCCTCTTTACAAGCGTTTTCGGAACCGAGAGCGATATAGTCCTCGTATTTGATTACTTCGGCTCGGATAAAACCTTTTTCGAAATCGGTATGGATAATACCTGCACATTGAGGAGCCTTACTGCCTTTCAAATAGGTCCATGCTCGTACTTCCTGAGGTCCGGCGGTGAAGTAGGTTTCGAGATTGAGCAAGCTGTAAGCCGCTCGGATCAGACGGGAAACGCCCGATTCTTCCAAGCCTATTTCTTGAAGGAACATTTGTCGTTCCTCGTAAGTTTCGAACTCGGCGATTTCCGATTCTGTTTTAGCTGCCAAGATAAGGATTTCGGCATTCTCGTCTTTAACGGCTTCGCGTACCATATCCACGTATTTGTTACCCGATACGGCGCTGTTGTCGTCCACGTTGCAGACATACATTACCGGTTTGTTGGTAAGCAGGAAAAGGTCATGGGCTATTTTCTGTTCGTCTTTGGTCTCGAAAGTGACGGTACGAGCAGCTTTCCCTTGTTCGAGTGCTTCTTTGTATCGGCTTAAAACCTCGTATGTAACCTTTGCTGCTTTGTCTCCTCCTGTCTGAGCCTGTTTTTGGACTTTTGAAATACGTGATTCTATGGTTTCCAAGTCTTTCAGTTGGAGCTCGAAATCGATGATTTCCTTGTCGCGTACCGGGTTGACCGTTCCGTCCACGTGGGTAATGTTGTCATCGTCGAAGCAACGCAATACATGCAGGATTGCATCGGTTTCCCTGATGTTCGCCAAGAATTTATTTCCCAGACCTTCGCCTTTGCTGGCTCCTTTGACCAATCCGGCGATGTCGACAATCTCCACAGTGGTGGGGACTATTCGTTGCGGATGCACCAGTTCTGCCAGTTTGTTTAATCGTTCATCGGGTACTGTAATGACACCTACATTAGGTTCTATGGTACAGAACGGGAAATTTGCCGATTGCGCTTTTGCGTTGGACAGACAATTGAAAAGAGTCGATTTACCCACGTTAGGTAAGCCGACTATGCCACATTGTAAACTCATTATATAATATTGTTTCGGTTATAATCGAAATAATTTGTTGCAAAATACTGCACGAAAACAGACGCAAAGTCGTTTGATTACGACGAAACGTAATCTGTTTTCATATTCCTTGCAAAGATAGCGATTCTTTTCTTACTTCTGTGTATTATGTTCAATTAGCGATTTTGTATAATAATTATATATTTTATGTGTCGTTTTATTTATTTAAATAAAATAGCCTTGAAGAATTGATTTAAAGGGATATATTTGCAAAATACACTAATGTTTTGTGAATAACATGAAAAAATTATCCTTCCTTTTTTTAACTATCGGTATTATTTGGGGGTGTTGGGCCGAATCTCCAAAACGTGAATTTCGTGCAACATGGTTGGCCTCGGTGAGTAACATCGATTGGCCCAAATCGACCCAGACTTCGGAAGAGCAAAAGGCCGCTCTGATTAAGATATTCGATGGTATGCAGGCGGCCCGTATGAATGCGGTTTGGTTGCAGGTGCGTCCTATGTCGGATGCCTTGTACAATTCGGCCTACGAGCCATGGTCGAAGTTTTTGACGGGAACACGTGGGGTCGATCCGGGATATGATCCGCTGGCGTTTGCCATAGAGGAGGCGCATAAGCGGGGAATGGAACTTCATGCATGGATCAATCCATATCGCTATGAGAGTGAAAAAAATATGAACGGAGCCGATGATTCCATACGTAAGAATCACCCGGAGTGGCTGTTGGAGTATTCGTCGAGTTTTATTCTCGACCCGGGGAATCCCGAGGTAATCGAGTATTTGGTGAAGGTTATCAAAGATATAGTCACCAAGTACAATGTCGACGGTATTGTGTTCGACGATTACTTTTACCCCTACGAAGGCACTAAAAATGAAGATGCCTATTCTCAGAGTCTATATAAACCCGAAGGGAAAAATGTGGGGGATTGGCGCCGTGAGAATTGCAACAAACTTATCGCCGATATTTACGCTATGATACAGGAGACGAAACCGACCGTGAAATTCGGTATAGGGCCTTTCGGGATATGGGGCGGTAGCAGTAGTGTCGCCGCTTCGTATGGTATAGAGTATTTGAATACAAGCGGAGGAACGAGTGCCTATTCCCAACTATATTGCGATGGAGTGGCTTGGTTGAAAGCGAAAACGATAGACTATATTTCGCCACAATGTTACTGGCCGAGTTTCAACACTCATGTTTGGGGGTATAAGACATTGGTTCCGTGGTGGGCGAAGGTGGCCAAGACGATGGACAGACACTTTTATTCGAGTATGCGAATTTCTACGATGCCCCAAAATAGTCCGCAGCGTATGAAAAGTGTATTGCGTCGGCTCGGCATGAGCGAGAACGAATATAACGGTTTGTCGATGGTGGAACGTTCTATCGCCGCGACAGCAGCCAAAGGTACGGAAGAGTGCGGGTTTGAAGTGGATATGAACCGATCGACCGATCTGATGGGGGCTCCCGGACACGTCTTTTTCAATACGACGCAGTTTTTCAGTTACGGGTTGGATACCTATGTCGCCGAGAATAAATTTACCGAACCGGCGTTAACGCCCGTTATGAGCTGGAAAACGCCCTGTGATTTGCCCGATATTACCGATATTTCGGTGTCGGGAAATATGTTGAGCTGGTCGGCTGATGCAGATGAAACGATACGTTATGCCGTGTATTTCGTACCCAGTCGCGTGGCTAATAATTCTCAAACCTATGAAACATCGGCCTATTTGAAGCGAGTTACATGGGAAAAAAGTATAGATGTTTCTTCTTATACTCAATCGGGATATGTGTATGCTATAACGGCTATCGATCCTTATGGAAACGAGTCACAACCTTATATTAAAACTCCATCGGGTGTTCAGTCGGGAATTGTCAACGGCCTTGTCGTTTATGGAGGATCGGGAGCTATCTATGTTTCTGTTCCAAAGGATATGGATATTTATATATATTCGTTTACCGGGCAGTTGATTCGTATGGTCAGAGTTTCGGGTGGAAATTCAGAAATAACGGTTCCGGCAGGAATGTATATTGTTAATGGAACGAAAGTGGCGGTTCAATAGTTGCATATATTAGTTTTCGTTTATTGTGGAAAAAAGAAATTCCTTTCAAAAGGAATTTCTTTTTTTTGTTTGAGACTTATTTAAGCGAAGGATATGGTTGCCCGATCTCTGATCGGTAGTGAACTCTCTGGGGTATGAAAACGTTTTAACAAAAAAGATATTTGATGAATAAAGCTTATGAAGTAGCCGACCGGCTCATGGAATGGGTATCTTCTTTATTGCATAGAATAACGGGAGAGTCTTCGCCGGTTTGGGATAGAATTGTGTATGGTATTCTTGTTTTTGTGATCGCTATTGTGGTTGCAAGGATTTTGAGAATGATTGTTATTTATGTGATTCATCGGATTATAAAATATAAAGGAGGGGATCTGTTGAAAGGGTTGGTCGAAGCCAAAGTCTTTACCCATATAACGCATGTTATCCCGCCGTTGGTGATTTTATCTCTGTTGCCATTTGCTTTTCACGGAACTCCCGAACTATTACGGATTATCGAAAAAGTTTGCTGGATTTATCTGCTCGGAGTCCTCGTTTTCTCGATCAATACGCAAATTTCGGTATTTTGGCGTATCTATTCTCGTCGTACCGCATTTCGGGATCGGCCGATGAAGGGAATGATACAAATTATCAAAGGACTTTTGATAGGGATATGGGTGATTATTGCGGTATCTATTTTGATAGAACGTTCGCCGATGGCTTTGATTACCGGACTGGGCGCATTTGCCGCAGTGCTGATGTTGATATTTAAAGACAGCATATTGGGCTTTGTCGCCGGTGTACAACTCTCGCAAAACGATATGATAAGGAACGGCGATTGGATTGTCGTGCCGGGTGGTGCCGTGAACGGAGTCGTTATCGATGTTTCGTTGAATACGGTGAAGGTTCAGAATTTCGATAATACCATAGTGACGATTCCTCCTTATTCGCTTATTTCAGGGGAGGTACAAAACTGGCGCGGAATGTCCGATTCGGGTGGCCGTCGTATCATGCGCTCGTTTACCATCGACCTGAACACGGTAAAATTTTGTACCCCCGAATTATTGCAAAATTTGAAACAAATCGATATTCTGCGCGATTTCATCGAGAAAAAAGAGTCTCAACAACAAAAAGGAATTGTAGAAAATACCGAAAATAGCGCGGGGCTGGTGAACGGAACGATCGAGACGAATTTAGGGCTTTTCAGAGCTTACATGGCTCTTTATTTACAACAACATAAGTTTATCAACGATCAATTGACTCTTATGGTCAGAACGTTAGATCCTAACGATAACGGGTTGCCTTTGCAGTTATATTGCTTTTCGGCTAATAAAAATTGGGTAAGCTATGAATCTATACAAGCCGAAATTTTCGAACATTATGCTGCTATCATGCCCCGGTTCGGCCTGTATCCGTTCCAAAATCCGTCGGGGCGGGATTATATTAATTCGGCTCTATTGACGGCCGGCCATAATCCCGATGAGTTGTGGGGTATTCCGTGGGGAACCATGAAAGAGAAAAATACGGAAGTGCCGTCTTCTGCTAAACCGGAGGTGTCTGCAACACCTCCTCCAAAACCGATACCGCCGATTCCACCGAAGTGATGTCCTTTATAGCTAACGAGCGGCGACCGCTTATTTCCCGCAATTTACAAAGTTTGGGATTTTTTTGCAAGAATCCTAAGATGCGACCGAATGCAGCGGATTGATAATAGGCGACATGCTCGTCCGAAACGAAGTAAAGATACATGTATCCCTGTTTCAACCCTACTTTCTCGATTCCTAATTGTTTAGCCAGCCGTCTTAACCGGACTACCCGAATCAATTCCATAGCTTCGTGGGGTATGCGGCCGAAACGGTCTTCCAAGCGCTCGCAAAATTGTCGTATATCGGTTTCACGCTCCATGTTGTCGAGCTCTTGATATAGGGAGATACGCTCGGATTCCTGTGGTACGTAGTTTGCCGGGAATAAAATTTCCAAGTCGGACTCAATGGTGCATTCCGAGACGAACTCTTCGGGTTTCGTATCCGAATCGGCTCCGTAATAGAGGTCGCTGAATTCATCGTTTTTCAATTCTTCGACAGCCTCCTTTAAAATTTTTTGGTAAGTTTCATAGCCTAAATCCGCGATGAAACCGCTTTGTTCCGCTCCTAAGAGGTTACCGGCTCCCCGTATGTCGAGGTCCTGCATGGCGATGTGTATGCCGCTTCCCAATTCTGAGAAACTTTCGATGGCTTGTAATCGTCGGCGAGCATCTACCGAGAATGTGTGGCGTGGTGGAGTGAGCAGGTAACAGAAAGCCTTTCGGTTGCTGCGGCCTACACGTCCCCGCAGTTGATGCAGTTCGCTTAATCCGAAGTTTTGTGCATCGTTGATGATTATCGTATTGGTGTTTGGCATATCTATTCCCGACTCGATAATGGTGGTAGCCAGTAAAATATCATAATCATAGTTGACGAAGTCGATAATTGCCTGTTCCAATTTTTCGGGTGGCATTTGTCCGTGCCCGATCACGACACGTGCGTCGGGAACCAACCGGTGAATCGTGTTTTCGAGTTCGTACAGTTGGGGAATACGGTTGTTGACGAAAAAAATCTGCCCGCCTCGGCTCATTTCGAAGTTAATCGCTTCTTTGATAATGTCGTCGTTGAAAGCGTGTACTTCGGTTTGGATAGGATAGCGATTGGCCGGAGGGGTAGAGATAACCGAAAGATCGCGTGCACCCATTAAAGAGAATTGTAAGGTGCGAGGTATGGGAGTTGCCGACATCGTAAGGGTGTCGACATTCACTTTCATCTGTTTGAGTTTCTCTTTTACGGCCACTCCGAATTTTTGTTCCTCGTCGACAATCAAAAGCCCGAGGTCGTTGAATTTCACATCTTTCCCGATGAGCTTGTGGGTTCCTATGATAATATCTATTTTGCGGTCGGCGAGGTCTTTCAAAATGGCTTTTACTTCTGAGGCTTTCCGGGCTCGGCTGAGGTATTCGATACGTACCGGGAACTCCTTTAATCGCTCTTTGAAGGTTTGGTAATGCTGGAAGGCCAATACGGTGGTAGGCACGAGTACTGCGACCTGTTTGTTGTCGCAGGTGGCTTTGAATGCCGCACGTATGGCAATTTCGGTTTTCCCGAAGCCCACGTCGCCGCAGATGAGCCTGTCCATAGGGCGTTCGCGTTCCATGTCGGCTTTCACTTCGGCTGTGGATTTTATTTGGTCGGGAGTATCTTCGTAAATGAACGATGCTTCGAGTTCTTGTTGCAGGAACGAGTCGGGCGAGAAAGCGAATCCCTTTTCTTCTTTACGGGCGGCATAGAGCTTTATCAAGTCGCGGGCAATCTCTTTCATCTTGCCTTTCGTCTTCTCTTTCATGCGTTCCCAAGCACCGCTTCCCAGTTTGTTGATACGAGGAGCTTCTCCCTCTTTTGCCCGGTATTTCGCCAATTTGTGCAAGGCGTGAATGCTGACAAAAATAATATCGTCGTTTTGGTAAGTCAGTTTAATGACCTCTTGCATTTTTCCGTTGATTTCGGTATGTATCAATCCCCCGAAACGACCTATACCGTGATCTACATGCACGATGTAGTCGCCGACTTCTATCTGGTTGAGCTCTTTCAAGGAAAGAGCCAGTTTCCCAGAACGCGCATGCTCGCTTTTCAAAGTGTATTTGTGAAATCGATCGAATATCTGGTGGTCGGTGAAACAACCTATTTTCAAATCGTTGTCGATGAACCCCTCATGCAAGGTTTTCAATACCGGTGTAAACGAGATGGAGTCGCCCCGTTCTTCGAAAATAGCTTGCAATCGTTCTATCTGTTTTTCACTGTCGCTGAGTATGTAAAGAGTGTAGCCTTTTTCGATGAATTGGGAGAACGATTGGCTGACTAAATCGAAATTTTTGTGATAAACACCTTGTGGTGCGCAGTTGAAACGAATGACCGCCGGCGCATTCGCTTCACTGCTTGCTCCATAATCTATCCTTCGAAATGTAGTTATCTTTTTTTGAAAAGCTGTTACATCGATGATTTTTTGCATAGCATAGCGGTCGCCCTCTTCGGCGATAAGGGTTTGCTCGGAGAGCGATTCGGAAGCTATGGCTGAAATTCTGTCGATTACCCATGATAGATTGTGACAGATTAAAATCGTGTTTTTATCGATGAAATCGAGTATGGAGATGCCGGAGGCTTCCTGTCTGCATACGTTGGCAACGATATAAACTTCTTCCAATTTTCCGGTGGAAAGTTGTGTTTCCACTTCGAAAGTACGAATGCTTTCTACCTCTTTGCCGAAAAAATCGATACGATAGGGCAATTCGTTGGTATACGAAAAGACGTCGAGAATACTACCCCGTACAGCAAACTGACCGGGTTCGTACACATAGTCCACTTCTTCAAACCCTCGTTCTCTCAGTTTGTCGGATAGTGTGATGATGTCGCACTTCGAATTTTTGTCGATGTGAAGGGTCTGTTCGGAAAGCATATTGACCGGGACAACTTTTTCGGCGATAGCTTCGGGATAAGTGACTATCAACAGGGACTCTCCTTTTTGACACAGGCGGTTCAGAACTTCGGTTCTCAGTATTTCGGAAGGGGGGTCGGGTTGCCCGTATTTGATGTCCCGCTTGTATCCAGATGGAAATAAAAGAATGTGGTCGTTACCGTTTATTTGCACCAAGTCGTTGTACAGATAACCGGCTTCGTCCAAATCGTTTGCAATGATGATGTGTGCCTGTTTATGTTCTAGAAGATTGGAAAAGAAAAGCGCTATCGAGGAACCTTCGAGTCCCTGTATAAAAATGTGCTTTGTCTTGTTGTCTTTAATGAGTTTCAAAAACGCTTCACGTCTCGCCGGAGTGTTGAAAAGCGCAGAAAAGTTCTGAATATCCATTCCTATAAACCGTCTTAACCGTCGACAAAATTACACATTAATTTAGAAGCTGTTTTAAATTTATAGAGAAATAATATTATCATTGCAAGCAGGTATGTTCCGGCCATATTGAACCCTTGTCTTGCATCTTGAATCCCTTGATTTTTGTCAATAGCCCGCTATTGACTGCGTATCTCGGACTCCAATCTGCTTCAACATAGGTCTCAATCTGTCTCGGAATAAATTTAAAACAGCTTCTTATCGGTCGCAATATTTGTTCCTGTGTTTTCTCTATGGTCAGTGGGCTTCCAGCCAGTTGCGGCCCACACCGGAGTCGGCCAATAACGGCACTTGCAACGGATAGGCGTTTTCCATCTCTTCGCAGACGATAGCTTTTACTCTCTCGATTTCCTCGACGGGTACATTGAAATTGAGTTCGTCGTGTACTTGCAGAATCATGCGGCTTCGTAGATGCTCGTTTTCCAATCGTTTGGCGATACGTATCATAGCGATTTTGATGATGTCGGCTGCACTCCCTTGTATCGGGGCGTTAATGGCGTTTCGTTCGGCATATCCCCGCACGACGCTGTTATGGGAATGTATATCGGGCAACATTCGTTTCCGGCCGCAAATCGTTTCCACATAGCCTTTTTCCCGAGCAACTTCGATACTTTTATTCATATACTCTTTGATTTGCGGATAACTTTCGAAGTATCCGTCGATCAATATTTTTGCTTCGCTCCGTGGTATATTCAGTCGTTCGGCGAGGCCGAATACCGATATGCCATAAATGATACCGAAGTTCGCTGTTTTGGCCTTTCTTCTCATATCGGCAGTTACGGCATCGATAGGAACTTTGTAAATTTTTGCGGCTGTGGCTGCGTGGATATCCGATCCCTCCCGGAATGCTTCTATCATGTGCCGGTCTCCGCTCAGGTGTGCCATGATACGCAATTCTATTTGCGAGTAGTCGGCCGAGAAGAAAATGCAGTCTTTATCCGGTACGAATGCACGGCGTATTTCCCGCCCTTCGTTGTCGCGGATAGGTATGTTCTGCAAGTTCGGGTTGCTGGAACTGAGTCGTCCGGTGGAGGTAATCGTCTGGTTGAACGAGGTATGTATCTTTCCCGTTTTGGGATTGATCAATTCGGGCAGGGCATTGATATAGGTACTCAATAGTTTGCGAATGCCTCTTTGATCGAGTATTTTACCTACGATGGGGTGGCGGGACCGAAGTTTTTCCAATATCTCTTCGGTCGTGGAATATTGTCCCGTCTTTGTCTTTTTGGCTTTTTCATCGATTTTCAATCGTTCGAAAAGGACTTCGCCTACCTGTCGTGCCGAACTTACATTGAATGTAACGCCTGCCAATTGGAAAATCTCTTGTTCCAACTCGTTCATGCGCCGGGTGAGGATATCCGAGGAGCTTTTTAATTCGGTTATATCTACATTGACTCCGGTTATTTCCATGTCGGCGAGAACTTTTGTCAATGGCATTTCGATGTCGTAAAAGAGCTTTTCCATTTTTTCGGTCTTCAACTCTTTTTCGAGCCGGTTTTTCAGTTGCAAGGTAACATCGGCGTCTTCGGCGGCGTATTCGCAAACTTGTTCTACCGGGACTTGTCGCATGGAAAGTTGTTTTTTACCTTTCGGACCAATGAGTTTTTCGATGGACACAGGCTCGTAACCGAGATATACATTCGCCAGATAGTCCATATTGTGGTACTGTTCGGGTTGTAACAGGTAATGAGCCACCATTGTATCGAAGAAATCGCCTTTGACATGTATCCCGTAGTTATGCAGGACGATATAGTCGTACTTGATATTTTGTCCTATTTTCAAGGATTTGGGATTTTCCAGAGCCGATTTGAAGATGTTTACGATTTCCCGGGCTTTTTCTTGATCCTCTGGAATGGGAATATAATAGGCTTCGTGCTCTTTTAGGGCGAAAGAAAGTCCCACCAACTCTACATTCATCGGGTCTACGCCGGTTGTCTCCGTGTCGAATGCGAATGCCGATGCGCAGGATAGCAATGCCGCCAAGTCCCACATCTTTTCAGGGGTGTCGGTTAAATGATAGGTGTGCGGAATCGATGCGATATTAGCCAAATTCGACTGGGGCGCGGAGTCGTCTGTTTGTTCAGTTTCGGGGACATTGTCGAACAGGGAGGGTTGTACCGTTTTTTTAGGTGTCGGCGTTGTCGGTTGGTTTCCCAATACTCTTTCGGTAAGGTTTCTGAATTCCAATTCTTCGAAGATGGGTCTCAGTTTTTCACTGTTTACAGGTTCCCGTCGAAGTGATTTTTCGTCGAAAGTCAAGGGTACGTCGGTCTTGATGGTTGCCAAGAACTTGGAAAACTCTATTTGCGAGCGGTTCTCTTCCACTTTGGTTTTCAAGGCTCCTTTTAACCGATCGGTGTTTGCAAGCAGGTTTTCTATACCTCCGAAATCGGCAATCAGTTTGACCGCCGTTTTTTCTCCCACTCCGGGACAGCCGGGTATGTTGTCGGAGCTGTCGCCCATCAATCCTAATATGTCGATAACCTGTTCGGGTGATTGTATGCCGTATTTCGTTTTTATCTCTTCCGGTCCTAAAATTTCGAAATCGCCGCCGAACTTGGGCCGATACATGAAAATGTGCGACGATACTAATTGCCCGTAATCTTTATCGGGTGTCATCATGTAGGTGTCGAAGCCCTCTTTTTCGGCAAGTTTTGCCAGCGAGCCTATGACATCGTCGGCTTCGAAGCCGGGAACTTCTATAATGGGAATGTTGTAGGCTTGGATAATCTCTTTGATGATCGGGACCGAATAGCGTATTACTTCGGGAGTTTCTTCCCGTTGAGCCTTGTATTGTTCATAAGCCTCGTGGCGAAATGTGGGGCCTTGCGGATCGAATCCGACGGCAATATGCGAGGGGTTTTCTTTTCTCAACAATTCTTCGAGCGTGTTGACGAACCCCAGAATGGCAGAGGTGTTTATCCCTTTGGAGTTGATTCTCGGATTCTTGATGAACGCATAGTAAGAACGGTAAATCAGTGCGTAAGCGTCTAATAAAAATAGTCGTTTCTCTTGCATAAGGGTATGCTGTTTGTAGATAAGAATTAAAAAAGCATCTTTGTAATGCGGTAAAATTACGATAAAAATACGGATTCTTTTGTTTTATTACTATTTTTGCACCAGAATAAATTGATATGGATAAACTTTTTAGCATACGGCAGCCGATAACCGAGGAGCTTGCTCTACTGAATAAAACCCTTACTGAATCTTTGCATACGACCAGTCCTCTGATGAATGAGGTGATTCAGGCTTATCTCGAAAGCAAGGGGAAACAGATTCGGCCCATATTGGTGTTACTGTGTGCGAAGTTGTTCGGTGAAGTTCCTCGTGAAGCCATTGACGCAGCAGCTTCGTTGGAAATGTTGCATAATGCCAGTCTGATTCATGACGATGTAGTCGATGAATCGCAGAAACGCAGAGGCCTACCGACGATCAATCATTTATATGATAACCGTATAGCGGTTTTGGTTGGCGATTATTTCGTGTCGTGTGCTTTGGCTTGTTCGATAAAAACGAACAAGATGCCGATTGTTTCTTGTTTGGGTGTCTTGGGACGGGATTTGGCTCGGGGAGAGATAGACCAGCTTTCCAATGCCCGCAATCACTTGCTTGACGAGAATGCATATTTCGAAGTGATTCGGCGAAAGACAGCATCGTTGTTCTATGCTTGTATGCAGGTGGGTGCACTGTCTGCCGGCGCTTCTGCCGAAGATGTCGCAAGATTGGGAATGTTTGGAGAAAAGTTAGGGCTTTGTTTCCAGATTAAGGACGATATTTTCGATTATTACGAGGATAAAGTTATCGGTAAACCCACGGGAAACGATTTGCGGGAAGGGAAAATAACACTGCCGCTTATTTATGCGATTACTCATGGCGAAGGCTCTGAAAACGAACGAATGAGAGATTTGTTGTTGAGTGAGGAATGTTTGTCGTCCGACAGCGTGCATACACTCATCGAGTATGCCAAAACACAAGGCGGTATCGAGTATGCCTATGAAACTATGGGACGTATCCGCAACGAGGCTGTGGACCTATTGTCTGTTTTTCCTCCTTCCGAAACGATCGATGCTTTGATTGCTATCTTGGACTACACGATAGAGCGGGAAAAATAGAATTTTTAGGATAGTGGGGTTGTGTCGACCCCTGTGGGCGCTCCCTTTATATCACTGCGCGATACCCCGTAATACTTATGGGACACGGCAGGGGGAGAGGGCTAAAATCCATTTCGAACATTTTTAAACTCCTCCCCTGTGTTTGGTTGTTAAACAAAATATAGGGGAGGTGGTACGTAGTGACGGAGGGGGTGAAAACAACATCTCATCGGATATTTGACCCCCTCGCCCTATGGCACTCCCTCTATACTCTTTGCAGGAACACTCTGCAATACTACGAGACACGGCAAAGGGAGAGGGGTTAGAGGTATGAAAAGACAATCTCTGTTGATTTCTTACTAATTATCGAAAACGACCACTTTCTAAAAGTGGTCGTTTTCGTTTTCGATTTGCCCTTCATGTCGTCAATATTTGAAGCTGCTGCCGCCGAGAAACTCTCTGAGAAGAGAAGTAGGAGGTATTTCGCGTTGATTGATGGATTGAAAATATCCTAAGAAACGAAGCAAACGATGAGCTTCGGCATATTCGGGACAATCATGGGGTACGGCGCTGAGTATGGGTTGTGCATAATCTTTCATTACCGCCAGTTCGAAAAGGAGTGAAGAGTTGAACATGGCATCGGCGTTTTCCTGATAGGGGAATATCCATTTTTCTTCTCCTCGTCTCACACTTCCCCAACGGGCTATGGTGCTCTGTGCCGATGCCCCGCGATATTTATGGTCGCGGATAATGCGGCGTAACAGACGGTTATCGGCTGTCGGTATCCAGTTGTGGTCGTCGATGGAGATGGTCGTCAAGGCGGAAACATAAATGCGATATTTCAAATGAGTTTCGATTTGAGGTGTCAAATCTGGGTTTAATCCATGTATGCCTTCCAAGATGAGAACAGACCCTTGTTCCAATTTCAGAGTATTCCCTCTGTATTCTCTTTCGCCGGTTTCGAAATTATAGGTGGGCATCTCGATTGTTTCGCCTTGCAATAATCTGTTGAGGTCTTTATTGAACAAATCTAAATCCAAAGCGTAGAGCGATTCGTAATCGTAGTCGCCGGTTTCGTCGAGAGGGGTGTCTGTTCTATTGACAAAATAGTTGTCGAGAGATATGGCTACCGGTTTCAACAGATTGGTCATGAGCTGAATCGATAATCTTTTGGAAAATGTAGTTTTCCCCGAGGAGGAGGGCCCTGAGATAAGTACGATACGAGTGCCGTTTTCGTGGTATCGTCGGGTTATATCGTCGGCGATTTTACCTATTTTCTTTTCATGAAGGGCTTCGGCAACTTTGATCAAGTCGGTTGCCTGTCTTGTTTCCACGGCTTTGTTGAGGTCTCCTATATTGCTCAATCCGATAATTTGGTTGAACGTGAGGTATTCTTTGAACGCATTCAACATTTTTTCTTGCGGTTCTATCGGAGCCGGTTCGGTCGGTGCATCGGGCATGGGAGGAACTAACAACACCCCTCCGTTATATTTTACCAAATCGAATCCCTGTAAATATCCTGTCGACGGAGTCAGCCAACTGTAATACGAGTCGGCAAGACCGTCGAGAGTATGGTATTGGGTATATAATTCGTGTGTGGTTTTCAGCAATTCTATTTTATCGAACATGCCTTGTTCCCGAAAAACTTCTATGGCATCGGCCGTGTGGCATTCTATTTTTTTGAACGGAATGTCGGCGGCTATAATTTCGGCCATGCGATGCTTTATTTTATCGATGGATTCGGGTTTGAGGGCGTTTTCATTATCGAGCAGGCAATAGTATCCGTGAGATAGGGAATGTTCTATACGCAATCTTGTTCCCGGGATAATGTCGTTGATTGCTTTGTACATGACAAAACAGAGGGAACGCACGTATGTGCGCATGCCTGCCGGGTGAGAAATATCGAGAAATTCGATGTCTTTGGGCCCGAATACCCGGTATTTCAATTCTTCGGTTTTGTTATTTACGTAAGCGCAAATCGGGCGGTGAGCCAGTCGAGGATTTGCCAGTTTATAGATTTCGAGGAGGCTTTCACCTCCGTTTACACGTATCGTTTTTCCTGTGTTTACACAATAAACGTCAAATTGTTCTTTTTCCATAATGTTGATGGGATATAATTTCGATGGTATTCTTAATTGTTAATAAAAATAAAAACAGCAATTTCTACCTGATGTAAATCTTTTTATTTGTATAATTTTGCAAAGGAATCATTTCCAGATGCAGATTGTGAGTTAAATATACTACAAAGAGGATAATAAAACAACTATTTAAGAAACTTTCATGGAATACACATTTCTGGACTTCTTGACTTTGATCGGGTCGGTCGGTTTGTTCCTATATGGAATGAAGGTCATGAGCGAAGGGTTACAGAAGGTAGCAGGAGACAGACTGCGTAATATCCTTGCCGTGATGACGAAAAATCGGTTTTCAGGAATGTTGACCGGAATATTGATAACAGCATTGATTCAAAGCTCGTCGGCTTCGACGGTAATGGTCGTCAGCTTTGTGAATGCCGGGTTAATGACGTTGGGGCAATCGATGGCCGTCATTATGGGGGCGAATGTCGGTACGACAGCCACGGCGTGGCTTATCTCTCTTTTTGGATTCAAGGTCGATATCACAATTTTTGCTTTGCCGTTGATAGGTTTGGGAGTTCCTTTGTTGTTTTCGAATAAAAGTTCTCGTAAATCGTGGGGCGAGTTTATAATCGGATTCTCATTCTTGTTCATGGGGCTTAGTTATATAAATAACTCGGTTCCCGATTTGAGAAGTAATCCCGAGGTGTTTGAGTTTTTGTCTTCTTACACGCAGCATGGGTTCATTTCTATTTTGGGATTTTGTGCTGTGGGGGCGATTCTCACGATGATTGTGCAGTCATCGAGTGCGTCGATGGCGATATTTTTAATCATGTGTAGCAAAGGTTGGATTTCATTCGACATAGCTGCCGCTTTGATTTTGGGTAGTAATATCGGTACGACGATAACTCCCCTGTTGGCTTCTATCGGTGCGAATGTGTCGGCGAAAAGGGCAGCGATGGGTCATTTGCTGTTCAATATGCTCGGTTCCATGTGGGCGCTTGTTTTGTATTATCCTTTCATTCGTTTTATCGTGTGGATTTGTACTTCGTTGGGGGTAGGGAACCCGAATGACTTGATGTCGTTTATTTCCACTTGGGAGCAATCCGATCCTGCATTGGTTGCCGCGCTGAATAGCGGACAGAATTTGGGTTCTGCCGATTTCGAACAGCAAAAAGCTCATTTTGCAGCCATGCAGTTTTCTGTATCGTTCGGGTTATCGATGTTTCATACGGTATTCAATGTAATCAATGTAACCATTATGATTTGGTTTACAGGTTTATATGAGAGGATAGTTACCCGCTTGGTGAGGGTAAAAGATAAGAACGAAGAGGAGTTCCAATTGAAATTTATTTCGCGGGGTATGTTGTCGGCTTCGGAATTAAACCTACCGCAAGCCCATCAGGAGATTGCCGTGTATGCCGAGCGGGTACAACGTATGTTCGGTATGGTCGCCGATTTATTACATGAAAAGGAAGGAAGCGAAGCCTATTTGAAATTATACAATCGTATCGAGAAATACGAGCAGATTTGCGACCGTATGGAATTGGAAATTGCCGGATTCTTGAACTTGGTTGTCGGCGGTCGGTTGAGCTATGAAGGAAAAATGATGGTAAACAGTATGCTTACTATCGTGACCGAGATTGAGAGTATAGGAGATTGTTGTTATAACCTCGCTCGTACTTTGCAACGGAAGCAAGACTCTCATATCGATTTTAACGACGAGATTGTAAGTAATATCGATGCGATGTTTAAACTCGATTCCGAAGCGTTGTCCAATATGGTGGCGCTCCTGTCGAGTAACGAACCGCTTATGAGCGAGATAATGATTTCGTATAATAAAGAGTGTGAGATTAATAATTATAGGAATCAACTGCGCGGGGCTAATGTCGAAAACATCAATAATAAACATTACGAATACCAATCGGGAATATACTATATGGATATGATTTCGGAGTGTGAACGGTTGGGCGATTACGTTATCAATGTGGTCGATGCCATCAAACAGCAGCAGGTAAAACACGCTTGAAATGAGGCGATACGATAAAAGCCGTCCCGAATTTTCGGGACGGCTTTTATCGTTGGTAAGAGAGATTATCGTCGTAATAATGCGATAAGCTCTGCCACACCCTCCGAGGCTCCCTTTTGGATAACCCGAACGGAACGATCGACAGGAACTTTTACCTCTTTGGGATCGATGAGGTATATCGGTACTTGCGGACGTACATAACGGAGCAATCCTGCGGCGGGATAAACGTTCAGCGATGTTCCGATGACGACGAATATATCGGCTTCTTCGGTGATTTCGATAGCTGGCTCTATCATGGGTACGGCTTCGCCGAACCATACGATGTGGGGTCTCAGCCGGTCTCCGTATCGGTCGGTTTCGTCGGCTTTTATTTCATAATGGTCGGGAGACAATTCATAGATGCGATTTTCATTTTTTGTCGAGCGTACTTTGGTGAGTTCTCCGTGCAGATGAATTACGTGAGTACTCCCGGCGCGTTCGTGTAGATTGTCTACATTTTGGGTGATGACTGTTACATCGTAATCCTTTTCGAGAGCCGCCAATCCGAAGTGTCCTTTATTGGGTTCGACGGTGAGGAGCTCTTTGCGCCTTTTGTTATAAAACTCTTGTACCAAAGCCGGATTTCTTTCCCAGCCTTCCGGGGTTGCGACATCTTCTACGGGGTAACGGTCCCATAACCCTCCACTGTCTCGGAATGTAGAAAGCCCGCTTTCTACACTCATTCCTGCGCCTGTCAATACAACCAGTCTCTTTTTCATATCTTTTGTTTCAACAAGATGGATTTCGTCTTAAATAATTAAGATAAAGTTAGGGTAAAACTTCGGCGGCTGCAAATGTTTTTTAATAAAATGTGTTGAGATTTTGGAATGGGTGACACTATTCCATCGGGAATTATGTTTTTTTTTAAGGAGAATTTATTGAATTAAGTATAAAAGCCCTATCTTCGCTTCGCAAATATTGTTATTATGTTTGCTTAAATACAATAAAAATAGAAAATGGACAAATTAAGTTATGCGTTAGGTCTCAGCATGGGGCACAATTTTTTAGGCTCGGGTATCAAATCGTTGAACGTCGAGGATTTTGCCAAAGGTGTAGAGGCTGTATATAAACAGGAAAAACCGGAAATCAGTTTCGATGAGGCGAAAAAAATCATCAACGAGTTTTTTTCCAATTTGCAAGATGAAATCGCCGAGACGAATAAACAGGCCGGGAAAGAATTTTTGGCAGAGAATGCCAAGCGTTCCGGTGTGGTGGTACTTCCCAGCGGTTTGCAATATGAAGTGCTTGCCGAGGGAAAAGGTCGTAAGCCGAAAGCTACCGATAAAGTTCAATGTCATTATCATGGAACTTTGATTGACGGGCAAGTGTTCGACAGTTCGATACAGCGGGGTACTCCGGCAGTGTTCGGGGTCAACCAAGTGATACCCGGTTGGGTGGAAGCCTTGCAGTTAATGCCCGAGGGTTCTCGTTGGAAATTATATATACCTTCTGATTTGGCGTATGGAGAGCAAGGAGCCGGCGGAAGTATTCCGGCGAACGCTACTCTTATTTTTGAAGTGGAACTAATAAAAATATTATAATTATTTACCCTATAAACAATGAAAAAGACTATTTTATTTTGTGTGGCACTCGCCGGTTTGACGGCAATGTCTTCTTGCGGAAACAAGGCCGCTACTAAGTTGGAAAATGCGGCAGATAGCGCAAGCTATGCTCTGGGTGTTTCTAATGGCGCCCGTTTTGGAGAAGCCCTGAAATCGGGTATGTACGAACAGCTTAAAAATATCGATCCCAATGATTTTATGAAAGGTTTGGCCGCTGCCTTGAAAACCGATTCTACACAGCGTTCATATGAAATGGGATTGAGTCAGGGCCTTTATATTAAGGAGATGTTGAATAATATCAAACAAGGAACCGGTGTGGAGATCGATATCCCGACATTCGTTCAGGCTTATAAACAAGCTATGGACGGCGATACGACTTTGTTGATTTCGGCTATGCAATCCAATTCGGTTCTCGATGCTATTTTCAGAGCAGCTGCCGAAGCTAAGGAAAAAGAAGAACTCGCTCGTTTGGCCGAGACTCCCGAAGCCAAAGAAAATTTGGCGAAAGGCGAGGCTTTCCTTGCTGAAAAAGCCAAAGAAGAAGGTGTGGTAAAAACTGAATCGGGACTTCTTTATAAGGTCGTTAAAGAAGGAAAAGGCGATAAAGTACAATCCAATCAACGTGCGAAAGTATCTTACAAAGGAACTTTGATCGACGGAACCCAATTCGATTCCAATGCAAGCGCTACTTTCTCTCCTACGCAAGTCGTTAAAGGCTTTGGAGAAGGTTTGCAGTTGATGCAAAAAGGCGGTAAATATATCTTGTATATTCCTGCCGAACTGGGTTACGGAGTTCGTGGCGGAGGCGATAAAATCCCGACCAATTCGACTCTTGTATTTGAAGTAGAGGTTTTGGATATTGTCAAATAGATAGATTTTCTATAAATATTTTGAAGTGCCGCTCTTGTTTGAGTGGCACTTTTTTGTGAAAAAATGTCAGATAAAATGCTAATAATAGATTAAGAATAAACTTTTGTTTGTCTTTTTGTCAAAAAATAGATAAAATATAGCTGTTTATTAAAAAAGAAATGATATTTTTGTCGCAAAATGATTTATATATTAAAATTTTATGGAAAAGATTGATAACCTTGATCGTCAGATTCTCGAAATTATAATGCGCAATGCCCGCATTCCGTCGAAAGATGTGGCTGCCGAATGCGGTGTTTCCCGCGCTGCTATTCATCAACGTATTCAGCGTATGATCGACATGCATGTTATTACCGGATCGGGATACCATGTAAATCCTAAATCTTTGGGTTTCAGGACGTGTACTTATATCGGGGTGAAATTGGAGAAAGGTTCGATGTATCGCGATGTCGTTCCCGAGCTCGAAAAGATTCCCGAAGTAGTAGAATGCCATTTTACGACGGGGCCTTACACAATGCTTTGCAAATTATACGCTCGCGATAACGAGCATTTGATGGAGTTGCTTAATGACAAAATACAGAATATCCACGGAGTGGTTTCGACGGAAACTCTTATTTCGTTGGAACAAAGCATGAACCGCGAAATTCCGGTCATGAAGAAGTGATTATTTTTCGTAGAGTGAAATAGGGAGAGTCTGTCTTGGGGCAGGCTCTTCTCGTTTTAAATCACCGGGTAATAACCGAATTTTTATTTTGTAGTTTTTTATCGGTTCTCCAAAGTAATAATAGAGTGATGGCGGTAGCGATTGTATCGGAAACCGGCATGGCTATCCATATACCGTTCAAGGCATATATTCGGGGAAAAATAAGTAGTAACGGAATCAGGAATATGACTTGTCGGGTCAAGCTGAGGAAAATGGACTTAGAAGCCATACCTAAGGATTGGAACAGGTTGGTGGTGACGATTTGGAATCCGACAATCGGGAATACACCCATAACGATGCGCATCCCGTGTATGGCTACATCGATGAGGTTCGTATCGGTGGTGAAGGCCCGTATAATGTAATACGGGAAAAAGGTTGAACCTATCCACCCGGCCGTACAGCAAATGGTCGCTACGATGCCGGTTAAAACGAATGCTTTTTTCATTCTGGCGTAATTGCCCGCACCGTAATTGTACCCTACGATGGGTTGCATGCCTTGACACAACCCGATAATGAGCATAACGACCAATGTGGCGTAACTGTTGAAAATACCGAATGCACCTATCGCCTCGTCTCCCCCATACCGATAGAGCGATGTGTTGATGATCGCATTGATAACGCTGCTGGCTACATTGACCAAAAACGGAGCTAACCCGATGGAAACGATGTTGAACAGGATTCCCCATTCGAGTTTGAAGTATCGACGATGGAATCGCAACTGGCTTTTAGGGTTGAAGAAATGTATCATGACAAATGCTGCCGAAATGGCCATAGCTATATCTGTCGCTATGGCTGCGCCTTTTATTCCCCAATCTAGCCAGAAAATGAAAATCGGTGCGAGGATAAGATTGGAGAAAGCACCTATGAGCATGGTGTACATGGCTTTCCCCGGATACCCCGAAGCTCGCATCATATTGTTGAAACTATAACAAAGATTGGTGCAGAGCATACCCGGCATGATGTAGATGAGAAACTCTCTGGCATATGGAATGGTGCGGTCGCTGCCGCCGAAACTGCGCAGTATATCGTCCATGTAAACCGAGAAGAAGGTAAGGTAACAAACGGCAAACGAGAGCGAAAGTACAAGACTGTTTGCCAAAATTTTTTCGGCTTTGACTTTGTCGTTCTGTCCCAAAACGATTGAAATGCGAGCCGATGCTCCCAGCCCTACCAACATACCGATAGCCCCTGCCAACGACATGATAGGAAAGGTCAGAGCTAAGCCCGAAATGGCATCGGCTCCTACGCCCTGACCGATAAAAATGCGGTCGATGACATTATACAGAGACATAACCATTGTACCGACAATCGCCGGAACAGAGTACTTCCAAAGCAGTTTCCCTACCGGAAGTGAAGTCAGTTCTCTGTGAATATCGTTTTGGTTTTCCATGTTCGGAGTAGTCGGCACTTAGGAAGGATCGCTCCAATCGCCGTGGGCTTTGATGAGAGCTATCAGTTTTTCGATAGCCATCTCTTCGGGTATGTTCTTTTCGATACACTCTTTACCTTTGTACAAACTCACTTTGTCGCGCCCGGCTCCTACGTATCCGTAGTCGGCATCGGCCATCTCTCCCGGCCCGTTTACAATGCATCCCATGATACCGATTTTTAGTCCGGTAAGGTGTGAGGTCGCCGCTTTTACACGGGCGATTGTAGTTTGTAAATCGAACATGGTTCTGCCGCAACTCGGACAAGAAATATATTCTGTTTTACTGAATCGCTTGCGTGCGGCCTGTAAAATCGTGAACATATAGTCTGTGAGTCGCTGAGACGAGATATTTCCATTATTGCGAAGGAATATGCCATCGATGAGGTTATCGAGCAGGAACGGCCCGAAATCGGCCCCTGCTTTCACTTGCAGGTCTTCGCTCTCTTTTTCTTCGTATTCGGCCATGAACACGACCGGGAGTTTGCAGTTTGCCGCGGTAAGCCGTGCCAATGCCGCCCGCAGGTCTCCTACCGGGTTGGTATGCCGCGCGGAGAGAATAAGAACTATTCCCGATTCCTGCGACAGCTCGCCGATAAGTTCTTCCGACAGGTCGGCTGTATCGGCTTGTAGGAAGCGGACAGTCGCCGGAGTCGATTTCAATGCAGATAATTCGTGCATTTGAAATAACGGATAGGTGTCGTTTTCCCCGTGGTAGTGTGCAAAATCTACGATAGAACGGATATCGCCGCCGACTGCTCGGTCGTGTGTGTAGTAGAAATCGGCGCGTGTCCCTGTTTGTGGCTCTCCTTCGACGATAACTACGGGCTGTTGGTTGCCGCCGATACAATTGCAACTCTCCCTCTCTCGGGCTGCCATTTGTTCCAGCGGTATGTCGGGGGCTGTTATCGGTTTGTGGCCGGTTCTTGCCGTAATATAATTCACCAGCTTGCAAGCTACCGGGATTTCGGCTTCGGGAGCCTCGCTTAACGACACTCTTATGGTATCGCCTATCCCGTCGGCCAGCAGTGTTCCTATGCCTACCGCCGATTTTATTCTTCCGTCCTCACCGTCTCCGGCCTCGGTGACTCCCAAATGAAGCGGATAATTCATACCTTCCGATTCCATCGTTTCGATAAGTAGCCGAACGGTTCGTACCATAACTACCGTATTTGATGCTTTGATGGAGATTACCACGTTGTCGAAATTTTCCGAGCGGCAGATTCTCAAAAACTCCATACACGATTCCACCATACCTTCGGGGGTATCTCCATAACGGCTCATGATACGGTCCGACAGAGAACCGTGATTCACTCCTAAACGTATTGCCGTGTGTTGTTCTTTGCAAATATTCAGAAATGGAATGAACCTCTCTTTGAGCTTTTGCAGTTCGGCGGTATATTCTTCGTCTGTATAGGACAGTTGTTTGAAAGTGCGGGCACTATCGACGAAATTACCCGGATTTATACGCACTTTATCTACGGTGTAGGCGGCGGCATCGGCAGCTTTCGGGTTGAAGTGGATATCGGCGACCAAAGGTGTCGTATAGTCTCTGGCAATTAACTCTCTTTTGATTTCGCCTAAATTTTCCGCTTCCCTCACTCCTTGTGCCGTGAGCCTCACATAGTCGGCTCCCGCTTGAATGATGCGTATACATTGGTCCACACTGGCTGCGGTATCCAGCGTGGAGGTATTGGTCATCGATTGTATGCGTACGGGATATTCACCTCCGAGAGGTGTGTTTCCTATCTGTACGATACTGCTTTTCCTACGGCGGTAATTATAGTAGTCCATGACAAGGGAAACTATGGAATCAATTGGTCTTGAATTTATATTTTATCGATGCGAGTTCTTGGTTGGCATCAACGATTTTTTTCGTAAGTCCGGTTTTGTATTTTTCTACTTTCGAAGCGATGTTTTCGTCGCCGAGCGCCAAAATCTGAGTGGCGAGAATAGCCGCGTTGAGGGCTGCGTTGACTCCTACCGTCGCTACGGGAATTCCGGGAGGCATTTGCACGATGGCGAGCAAGGCATCGAGTCCTTCCATACCCGATTTGATGGGAACTCCTATCACGGGCAGTGTAGTCATCGAAGCGATAACACCGGGCAGATGTGCGGCCATACCTGCGGCGGCAATGATAACTTTTATTCCTCTGGAACGAGCGTTTTTAGCGAATTCCTCAACTTCCGCAGGGGTACGATGTGCCGATAAGGCCAACATTTCGAACGGGATTTCGCACTCGTCGAGCAGCTTGGCGGCTTTTTCCATGATAGGAAGGTCGGACGTGCTGCCCATAATTATACTTACGATTGGTTTCATAATAAATATATGTCTGTGATTGGTTTTATATGAATAGGAAAAATAAAAATCCGCAGCACATGGCTCCTAACGCAAATCCCGCACCTACTTGGCCGATCGTGTGTCGATTCAGTAAAATACGAGAAGAGCCGACGAGTCCTGCAAGTAAAATGATGGCTATTTGCAAGGGGAATATATAGGGCGTGAGCATTAATCTATAAATGCTCATTAGGAATACCAATACAACCATCGCTCCGGCCGCTACCATGTGTGCGCTTATTTTCCAATATCGGTTGATAAATAAAGAAATGATAAGCGAGACGATTGCACCCGCTATGAAAGAGAGTATCCAATTCGGTATCCCGAAACGGTATAAGTAGAGATAACATGCGATATAACAAACGAAGTTGATGATATACGGGACGGTACGCTCGGTACGGTTGTGAAGTCTGAAATCGCTGATATGACCTGTTTTGTAGAGGATAAATATGCCTAAGGACGGAAGTATGCAAGTGGTGAGCAATACGCCTATGACGATGATTCCTAACAGTCTGTCACCGAAGACTCTCATATAGGACGTATAAAGTGCGATGGCGATTCCGTAAGTCGGCATCAATAACGGGTGGAATATAGTCGATAGAATCGTGGCTAATAGTTTCATGTGTCGTTCGGTTTGATTCATTCAAATTTCTTTTCGCAATCGGGCTACCGGTATCGATAGCTGTTCCCTGTATTTGGCGATCGTACGCCGGGCTATCGGATAGCCCTTTTGTTGCAGCAGCTCGCACAGCTTGTCGTCCGAGAGGGGCTTATGTTTGTCTTCGTGGTCTACCAGTTCTTCCAACAATCTTTTGATTTCCCGGGTAGAGACTTCTTCTCCGGCCTCGTTTTGCATAGATTCGGAAAAGAAATATTTTAACGGATAAATGCCGAAATTTGTTTGCACGTATTTGCTGTTGCTGGCTCGGGAGATGGTAGAAATGTCATATCCCGCACGTTCGGCGACATCTTTCAGAATCATGGGTTTCAAGTTGCGTTCGTCGCCGGTGAGGAAAAAATCTTTTTGTAAATCTACGATGACTTTAATTGTGCTCAGCAGTGTTTCCTGCCGTTGTTTTACGGCATTGACAAACCATTGCGCCGCATCGAGTTTTTGTTTGACGAATAACAGGGCATCCCGTTTTTCCCGAGTCTGGTTTTGTTTGTTCGAGGAATAATCGTCGAACATATCCTGATAATCCCGGCTTACGTGTAGTTCGGGTATATTCCCGTTATTTAGCCCGATGGTTAACTCCCCATCTTGCGCTTCGACAAAAAAGTCGGGAATAATGTGATGTTCCGAGCTGCCCGAATAGCTGTTGTTCCATGCGCTTCCGGGCTTGGGATTAAGTAGCGTGATTTCTCGTATGGCTTGTTTCAGTTCTTCTTCGCAAACATTACATTGGCGCATGATTTTGTCGTAATGCTTTTTAGAGAATTCTTCGAACATTTTGTCGATAATCTTGTAAGCCAATAAGTTGGCAGGAGTCCCTTCGTGGCGCTCTAATTGGAGTAGCAGGCATTCCCGTAAATTCGAAGCTCCGACACCGGCCGGTTCGAACTCCTGAATCATTTGTAAAATATCTTCTACTTGGCTCGCCGGAACGTCTAAACCTACTTGAAAAATAAGATCGTCCGAAATAGCTTGTATCGGTCTCTGTAAATAACCGTTGTCATCTATATTCCCAATAATGTATTGAGCAATTTGATAGGAGGTTTCGTCGAGAGAAAGCTCTCCCAATTGGCTTTCGAGGTAATCGTGAAATGAAGAGGCCGATACGAATGGAATGTCTTCTTTTTTGTCATCTTTCGAGTAGTTGTCGGCTTCGAGTCGGTAGTCCGGTATATCTTCTTCGTTGCGATAATCACCCAATGTAAGTTCCTCTGCCGATTCTCCCGGATTTCCGTCTTCATCGGCGTTGGCATCGAATTCGTTTATACTGTCCGGGATTTCTTCCCGTCCTTCTTCTAAGGCGGGATTATCGACCAGTTCTTGTTGTACGCGTTCTTCAAATTCGATTTCGGTAAGTTCGAGGAGTCGAATCAACTGTATCTGCTGGGGCGATAGTTTCTGTTGCAATTTTTGTTGCAACTGCTGTTTCAGTGCTGCCATAAGCTGTGAGTGATTTGCAAACGAAGATAGCTATTTTTGCTCTAAATAAGTAAAAAAATGAGAATTTTTAGAAGCTGTTTTTATTTTTTCAGCCTGTATTCGAGAGCTGTTTTTCAAGGGTATTTTACAAATAAAAGAAATATGAATAAGTTGGAGCTACATTCTTTCGAAATGGTTGCTGCCGGTGTTTTTGAAACTATATGGTGAGACTCTCTGCTGCTTTCGGTTCAGTAAAACCTCGTGGGGTAGACATGAATTTTAGCGATGAAATTTTTGTAGATAACCACATTCCAGACTTTTCAGTAAAAGGTTGATTCTTGCTTAATTAAAACCTCCTCCCCTGTGTTTGGTTGTCAAACAAAATATAGGGGAGGTGGCACGAAGTGACGGAGGGGTTGAAAACAACATCACATTAGGCTGTTTGTATCGGATATTTAATCCTCTCGCCTTACGAGCGTTCTCCCTATCTCATCTGCGATGAGCTGAGGGTGGGGAACTAAGATGTCACTGCGAATATTCTTTTCACTCCTACTCGCAAATACAAGAGAGAATTTAAAAGACAATCTTCACTAATTTCCTCCTGAGCCTTGCTTTCCATAGTATTAAGGGGGATTCAACGCTTCTTCGCTATATCTTTTGCGAAACATGAGGGGGAAGAGCTTGTTCTTATTGCGAATAAAAAAAGCCGTGTATGGGAAATACACGGCTTTTATGCGGCAAATAAGTGATTCTTATTGGTTGTTGTCGTTACGAGAATGACGGTCGCTGCGGGGAGCTCTTTCGGGGCGGGGCAACAGCGCCTTCATAGACAAGCGGTATTTCCCGGTTTTTTTGTCTATTTCGATGAGTTTTACCGTTACTTCGTCTCCTTCATGGATGCCCGATGTCTCCATCGATTCGAGGCGATCCCAGCTGATTTCCGAGATGTGGAGTAATCCGTCTTTTCCCGGAAGAATTTCTACGAAAGCGCCGAAGGGTAAAATCGATTTAACGACTCCGGTATAAGTTTCTCCCTCTTCGGGTTGAGCCGTGATGGATTTGATACGACGTATGGCATCTTTGATAGAATCGAGGTTAGCGGCAGATATTTCTATGTGTCCCTCGTTGTTGATTTCATCGATAGTAACCACAGCTCCGCTGGCTTCCTGTATGCTTTGGATAATTTTTCCGCCCGGGCCTATTACGGCTCCGATCATGTCTTTCGGGATAATCATCGTTTCGATACGAGGCGCATGCGGTTTCAAGTCGGCGCGAGGTTCGGCGATAGTGTCGGTGATAATATTAAGAATGTGCAGACGACCTTCGCGGGCTTGGTTCAATGCTTTTTCCAAAACTTCGTAAGAAAGTCCGTCGCACTTGATATCCATTTGGGTCGCTGTGATACCGTCGCGAGTTCCGGTCACTTTGAAGTCCATATCCCCGAGGTGGTCTTCGTCACCGAGAATATCCGAGAGAATGGCATATTTCACATTGTCTTTATCGGTAATCAATCCCATAGCTATACCTGATACCGGTTTCTTGATTTTCACACCGGCATCCATAAGAGCCAATGTCCCGGCACAAACCGTTGCCATCGAGGAGGAACCGTTTGATTCGAGAATATCCGAAACTACACGTACCACGTAAGGATAATCGGCAGGAATCATACGTTTAAGCGCACGGTTCGCCAAGTTTCCGTGTCCTATTTCACGACGACCTACGCCACGTTGAGCTTTGGCTTCACCAGTGGAGAAAGGGGGGAAGTTATAGTGCAACAAGAAACGGTCGCGACCTTGATTCAATACGTCGTCGAGAATTTTCTCGTCGAGTTTGGTTCCGAGAGTTACGGTCGATAAAGATTGCGTTTCACCGCGAGTGAAGACTGCCGATCCATGAGGTCCGGGTATATAATCGACTTCGCACCAGATAGGACGAATTTGTGTGGTAGTACGTCCGTCCAAACGAATACCCTCATCGAGAATACAACGGCGAACAGCTTCTTTTTCTACATCGTGGTAGTAGCGTTTTACAAGAGCTCCTTTTTCGGCGGCATCTTCTTCGCTCATGCCGGCTAAGTATTCGTCGACAATCGCGTCGAAAGCGTTTTGGCGGGCATGCTTGTCGGCATTTCCCGAACGTGCGATAGCGTATGCTTTGTCGTAGCATTTTGCCCAAACGTCTTTTCTCAACTCTTCATCGTTGGTCTCGTGGCAATATTCTCTTTTCACGGTAGAGCCTACGGCTTCTGCCAATTCTTTTTGTACAAGGCAATGAACCTTGATAGCTTCGTGGGCGGCTTTCAATGCTTCGAGCAAATCGGCCTCCGAAACTTCGTCCATTTCGCCTTCTACCATCATAATATTTTCATAAGTGGCTCCCACCATTAAGTCCATATCGGCTTTCTCCAATTCGGCGAAAGTGGGATTTATCTTGAATTTACCATCGATACGGGCAACTCGTACTTCCGAGATAGGGCCATTGAAAGGAATGTCCGAAACGGCCAAAGCTGCCGAAGCGGCAAGACCGGCCAAAGCGTCGGGCATATCTACGCCGTCGCTCGAAAATAACATGATGTTCACGAATGTGTCGGCATGATAATTTTCGGGGAACAAGGGGCGCAATACGCGATCCACTAAGCGGGAAGTAAGTATTTCGTAATCCGAAGCACGGCCTTCTCTTTTGGTGAAACCTCCGGGGAAACGGCCGAAAGCAGAGAAACGTTCTTTATATTCTACTTGCAGAGGCATGAAATCCACGCCTTCACCGGCTTCTTGGGCCGAACATACGGTAGCCAGCAGCATGGTGTTGCCCATGCGAACCTCGACGGCTCCATCGGCTTGCTTGGCTAGCTTGCCGGTTTCGATGGTGATGGTCCTTCCATCACCCAAATCGATGGTCTTCTTAATAACTTGTTTAATCATAAAATCGATTTTTCTTTATTTTTTCCTTCTCAAAATCGTGCAAAGATAATGAAAGTTTGAAAGTAAAACTATGATTATGAAATAAAAATGCGAAAATAGAATACGTAGAGAGGAGTCTGAGTCGGTTTAATTTCGTTTTTTTATACTTTCTCCTGACATTTTGCTTGCGCGAGCTTCTCGATTATGTGACCGTTTACGGCGAATGCGGGAGTAACCTGTACCTCGGTATATGTCGAGTAAACTTGTTTCTACTTTCGATTTGCACTATTTTTGCCATTGATGGCGAAAATCAATGTAATTGAAATGTGTTTTGCTTCTGTCTTCATTTGCATTATCTTTGCATAGTGCGAAATAGGTTATGCCCCGGTATAATCAAGTGAATTTGCTTCTACTCTCGGCGTATACTATCTTTGCAATTGAAGAAAGGAACATAATTTATAACATATACGGAAATGAAAAAGTGGGTATTTGGGTGTGCAATGGCGTTGGTGATAACCTCGTGCGACAATAAGAAATTTTCCATTCAGGGACGCGTGGCCGATGCCGATGGACAAGTACTGTATTTAGAGTCGTTGGCTGTGAATGGTACAGAGCTTCTCGATTCTGTCGAATTGGATAAGGACGGTCGGTTTAAATTCAAGTATCATGCTCCGCAGTATCCTGAGTTTTATCAATTGAGATTGGATAAGTCCATCATACATTTGGCCATAGATTCGACCGAAACATTGAACCTCTCGGCGAATGCGGCCGATTTTGCCAATGGCTATGAACTTACAGGGTCGGACGAATGTGAGAAGATGCGCATTGTCGCTCAGGAAAGCGCCAAGTTAAAAAAACGAATCGATGAACTGTCCCGAGCCATGTCTTCCAATAGCGACCGTGTCGACGATTTGCGGAAGCAGGCAATCGAAGATTTGGCCGCCTATAAAAAGAAAATGTTCGATTTGGTATTGGAAAATCCAGCCTCGGCAACTGCATATTATATTGTTTTTCAAGAAATAAACGGAGATAAAATATTTGATCCTTATGATGCCGATGACCGAAAATTGATAGCTGCCGTCGCTACGGGATTCGATTCGCTTTATCCCGATTCGCCTCGATCCAAACAATTGAAGAACATGACACTGGCTGCTATTGCCGCTGAGCGTGCCGCGCAAAAGGAAAAGCCCGAAATTGAAGCGAGCACAGCCAATTTTCTGGATATGGAATTATACGATTTGCGAGGACGGAAAAAGGTCTTGTCCGATTTTGTCGATGCTGGTAAAGTCGTTCTTCTGAGTTTTACCGCCTATCAGGCCGATTATTCTCCCGCGTATAATATGAAGTTGGCCGAGCTCTATAAAAAATACAAGTCGAAAGGGTTGGAAATATATCAAGTTTCTCTGGATGCCGACGAGCAGACTTGGAAAGTTGCGGCCGATAATCTCCCGTGGGTTTGTGTGCGAGACCCTCAAAGCGTTTATTCGCATAATGCCGCCATGTATAATGTGAAGACATTGCCTACATGCTTTGTTATTGATAGGAATGACGGTATTGTAAAACGGATAGAAAAAGCCGATGAAATAGAAAAAGCGGTACAGCCTTGGCTTTAAGGTTCGATACGAGGTTCGGGAAATGAACTTTTGGACGAATATCGTTGTTTTTTTTGGGAAGATAAAAAAAAGAGAGTATCTTTGTCGCATTGAAAGCACAAAAAGGAGTCCCGGCAAACGGCGGGATTTCTTTTTTGTTTAGGAGCCGTTTTGAAATTTCCAAGTGATATTGGAACCTTCGAAAAATTGAAACGACATCTCGATGAGAAAATTATTTAATATAAACTATAGGAGTTAGATTATGGCTATTACGTACATGACCGAAGAAGGTTACAAAAAATTGATGGAAGAGATCGCTTATCTCGAAAACGTGAAGCGTCCCGAAATCTCACGGGCTATCGGTGAGGCACGTGATAAAGGAGATCTCTCGGAAAATGCCGAGTATGATGCCGCCAAAGAGGCGCAAGGAATGCTCGAAATGAAAATTTCTCAGTTGAAAGACTTGGTGGCGAATGCACGTTTTATCGACGAGAGTAAATTGAACACCCATACGGTTCAGATTTTGAATACGGTAAAAATTAAAAATGTGAAGAACGGTGCGGTGATGACCTACACCATCGTATCTGAGTCCGAAGCCAATTTGAGAGAAGGAAAAATCTCGGCCACGACGCCTATCGCCAAAGGACTGTTGGGCAAGAAAGTCGGAGACATCGCAGAGATTCAAGTGCCTTCTGGATTGATGTCGTTCGAGATCGTAGATATTTCTATTTAGGCATAAGCCGATGTGCGAGTTATGCACACCGGCTTTTTTATTATAGATATTCCCCCTTTCTCTCCTATAGTTCGCAGAAAGGGGGAATATTTTTTGTCACCCTGTTTCTTTTCACATTAATATAGAGTGTCTTGTCGAAAAGTCTCAGCGAGCTTAGCTTTTTTGTGTTTGATTTTCGCTATATTTATGGGATACGGTTCGGCATAGCCGAGTCGGAAATATGATTTCCTTTTGTCTTTGCTCTCAACTTTCACTATATTTGTAGACCTAAAATCACGAAATTATGGCATCTATTTTCAGTCGTATCGTTGCCGGTGAAATACCGTGCTATAAAGTAGCCGAAGATGAAAACTACTTTGCTTTTTTAGACATCAGTCCCGTTGCCAAAGGTCATACTTTGGTTATTCCCAAACGAGAGGTCGATTATATTTTCGATTTGGACGATAAGACTTATGTGGGTCTTACCCGATTTGCCAAACGGGTGGCGAAAGCTATCGAGAAAGCGATTCCTTGTAAGCGAGTGGGAGTCGCTGTTATGGGACTCGAAGTCCCGCATACCCATATTCACCTCGTTCCTATTAACAAGGAAGCGGATATGAATTTTTTCCGGGACAAACTTTCTCTTGAATCTACCGAGATGCAAGCTATTGCCGAAGCTATCGCTCGGGAAATGGAATGATTCTCAGTGCCCTTAAAAAGCGTAGGCGTTGGTTTTAATGAATCTTTCGTCGGTCATCATAAGATGAGATAGGGCGGGTGACATGCCGTGACGGAGGGTGGTGGGTTATTGTTCGTTTTGTTTGGCTGTCAGAAGTCTTTTTCTCAGAAATTTGGCCGGATACCAAGCGGTCACGAATCCCAGAATGAGGACGATGGCTGTGACTGCCAGCGTGTCGAGGAGTTCCAGCTTCACCGGATAGGCGTCGGTAATAAACACGCCTTCGGAACTGCCCAATTTCAGTATTCCGTATTCTTGTTGCAGATAGCAGAGTATGACTCCCAAGATGAGTCCCGAACCAGCTCCGATAGCCGAAATGAGCCACCCTTCGACGAGGAAGATTTTAGAAATGAGTCTGTCGTCGGCTCCGAGGTTTTGTAGTGTATCTATATCCCGTTTTTTGTCGATAATAAGCATCGACAAGGCTCCGATTACGTTGAATGTGGCAATCATCAGAATGAACGATAAAATAAGAAATGTGATCCATTTCTCTATTTGCACCCATTTGTACCAGTCGTTTTGCTGTATGTGGGTCGCTACCCGATAAGCGTCACCGAGGTGCTCTCTCAATTTTTTCGCAAATTCGTTTTCATTTGTCGTTGGAGTGAGGCGTAGCTCGATAGCGGTCGCTTCGGTAGTGTAACTGAACATCTTGCGGGCCGTCGACAAGGGTATGATGGCGAGCTGGTCGTCATAGATGGCTTGGTTGGCGCAGAATGTCGATGAGACGAAAATACGTCTCCCGTTGAACGACTGTGACGGATTGGCCAGATTGACTTTTCCCAACCGATTGGGAGCGTACAATTCTACTGGATAAGGAGAGTTGGCGACAACGCCGAGTTGTCCGGCTACGCCGATACCTAATGATACGTAGTCGATTCTGCCGTCGTTGAGTTGGAACGTTCCGCTCGTGACAATGTCTTGTATGTGGGAAAGCTCTGTATAATTGTCGGGTACGCCTTTCACTAAAACAGGCCGTTGCCGGTCTTTGTATATGCAGAGGGCGTTTTCTTCGATGACGGGTGTGAATGTTTTCACCTCGCTCCATTCGGCGATTTGCTCGATAGCCTTTTCTTCGGTGTCGAGAGTTTTGCCTTGTAACGGAGTTATTTTTATCTGCGGGTCTATTTGAGAGTAGAGCGATCCTATCAGCTCCGTAAATCCGTTGTAGACCGATAGCGTGCAGACGAGAGCCAACGTAGTGATAGCCACCCCGCATACCGAGACAATCGATATGGCATTGATGGCGCTATGCGATTTTTTTGAAAACAAGTAACGCCATGCTATTTTCCGGGCGAGGCGGTTCATAGGGAGCGTTTACTTTTTCAGTAGAGAATCTATGTTTTCGATGTAGTCGAGCGAATCGTCGAGGAAAAACGATAGTTCGGGAGTTTTTCTCAACTGGTAACGTACCCGCTGTGAAAGCTCGTATCGAATGGTTTTCGTATTGGCATTGATGTTTTCTATCATTTCTGCGCTCTTTTCCGGCGGGAAAATACTCAGGTAGGCTTTTGCCGTACTTAGGTCGGGACTTACCCGCACTACGCTTACCGATATGATTATCCCATGTGTTTTACGGGTTTCTGCCAAGAATATGTCGCTCAATTCTTTTTGGAGCAGTCGGCTTATTTTGTTTTGTCTGGTTGTTTCCATAATAGGTGGTTTTAATAAATAACAAAGTTTTACCTCGTATATCCGGCGAAATTATGGTTTTTTCCATAAGATCGTGAGTCCGTCTCGTAAGGGAAGTATAATTTTTTCTACCCGATTGTCGGTCGCGATGAAGTCGTTGAACCGTTCTATTCCTATGGTTTGGGCATCGCGGCTGTTCGGGTCGGTCACGACTTTCCCGTCCCATAGGGTATTGTCGGCAAGAATGAACCCTTCCGGTCGCACCTTCGGCAATACGAGCTCGTAATATTTCAAGTAATCCCTTTTGTTGGCATCGATAAACACGATGTCGTACGTGTCGGTTAGTGTCGGAATGATGTCCGAAGCATCGCCTATAATCAATTTTATCCGATCGCGTAGCGGGGATTTATCGAAATAACTGCGGGTGAAATCTTCTATCTCGTCGTCGATCTCTATGGTGTGTATTTCGCCGCCCTCGGTCAGTCCTTCGGCCAAGCACAAGGCCGAATATCCGGTGAAGGTTCCCAGTTCCAATATTCTGTGCGGCCGGATCATGCGGCAGAACATTTTGAGAATCCTCCCTTGCAGATGACCCGATACCATGCGCGGACGCAAATGGTAGAGATGGGTGTTTCTGTCGAGAGAAGCGAGCAGCTCGTCTTCCTTGTCGATGTGGGTCAATATGTATTCTTCCAGTTCGGGCGTCATGCTTCGGTATCTTCCATGTTGGGTAACGTATAGTGGTCGAAGTTATCGAGTACTTCTCCTACTCGATTGATTTCTAAGAACGTCGTTCCTTTTCCTTCACCGAATCCGCCGCCCAGATAGGCGATTAAATCGTCGCGGTTTATCAGGTGTTGTTCCATGAGATGGTTTAGCCCGTTGAACAAATATTCGCGGGAAGTACGGGTTCGTTCCTGATATAACGGAAAGACGCCGTATGAGAGGGCCAGTAACCGTATTGTCCGCTCGTAATAACAAATCGCCAATACCGGATATCTGCCGCGAAAAGCAGCGACATAACGAGCGGTTCGTCCTGTGTAACTGTCGGTAACGATAGCTTTCGTGCCCAATTTGTTAAACGTTTTTACGGCTTGTTTGGCAAGGAACGAAGTGACATCGGGGTCGTCGGTCGAAACTACCCGAATGTTGTTTTCCGTGAGTTTGTTGTTTTCGGCCTCTTCGGCTACACGGGCCATAGTCGCCACCGCTTCGACAGGGTATTTCCCATAAGCCGTTTCACCGCTGAGCATAAGCGCATCGGTATGTTGATAAATGGCATTGGCGATGTCGGTAACTTCGGCGCGGGTAGGCCGAGGATTTTTTATCATCGAGTGCAACATTTGTGTCGCTACGATTACCGGTTTCTTGGCCTGTATACATTTTTTAATCAGTCGAGCCTGTATGCCGGGGATTTTTTCTTGGGGAACTTCTATTCCCAAATCGCCTCGCGCGACCATTACCCCATAAGCGGCTTCGAGTATCTCGTCGATATTATCCACACCCTCTTGATTCTCTATTTTGGCGATAATCTTAATGGGGCTTTTGTACTCATCGAGTATAGCCTGTATATCGAGAACATCTTGTTTGCTGCGTACGAACGAGTGAGCGATGAAGTCGATATTTTGTTTAATGGCATAGCGGATATTGCGAATGTCTTTTTCTGTGAGAGACGGTAGGTTAATCCGTACTCCCGGTACATTTACGCTTTTGCGTGCACCCAGCTCTCCGTTGTTGAGCGATTCGCACAACAAATCGTCGTTCTCTTTTTTTCGCACGACAAATTCGAGCTCTCCGTCATCGATAAGTATGTGGCTGCCTATGGAAAGGTCCTCTGCAAAACGGGGATAACTTACCCCGATATATCCGTTGCCGGTCAATGTTCCTTCTTTTCCCGTGATGCGAACGATGTCGCCCGTCGAAAACAAAATGTTTGAATCCCCCGACAATGCGGTAGTGCGCACTTCGGGCCCTTTTGTATCCATTAAAATGGCTATTTTGTTCGAAACGGCACGCACGTTGTCGATGATTTTTTGGAATCCTTCTTCTTGCAAGTGGGCCGAATTCATACGCACCACATTCATGCCGCTTTCGTATAGCTGCTTGATAAAATCGACGTCGCAACGAGCGTCGGAAATGGTGGCTACTATTTTGGTATATTTGGACATATATGATTAATTTATCGTTCGTTTTCAATTAGAGCTTCTATGGCGAGCCGGTATGAGTCGAGTCCGAATCCGATGATCGACCCCTTCGCTGCGGCGGCTATCATTGACGTGTGTCGATACTCTTCCCGGGCATGTATATTGGAAATGTGCACCTCTATAACGGGGGTGGGCACTGCTCGTATGGCATCGCCGATTGCGATAGACGTGTGGGTGTATGCACCGGCGTTAAGGACAATGCCGTCGCAGGAAAAACCGGCTTCTTGAATTTTTCCGATGAGTTCGCCCTCTATGTTGGATTGATAGTATGCAATGTGGTGTTGGGCATAACGTTGCTGCAATTCACAGAGATAATCTTCGAAACTTTTTTCTCCGTAAATGCTTTTTTCTCTCTTCCCCAAAAGGTTAAGATTCGGCCCGTTAATAATAAGAATATCCATAAATCACTATCTTTGTAAGGAGAAATACATGTTTCGTATTCTCTTCGATTTTGCCTATTTTCATCAAGATACGGAATAGTCTGCCATTAGCGTAGCTTTGTTTTGTATAAAAGCTCAAAAAACTACTCCTGAATTTAGTGCAAAATTACAGAAAAAAAATGAGATATCGGATAAAAAGAAAATGGCATTAGTTGATACGGATAATTTGTTAAAACGTTTTAGTCGTTATTTGAGACTGGAACGAGGGCTTTCGGAGAATACGATAGCCGGTTATATGTCCGATGTAGAAAAACTGGTTGACTTTATCGACTCGGAAAATTTGGATTGGAGAACCGTTACAGGAGCCGATTTGCATCAGTTTGTCGCTACATTACAAGATTTGGGTATCGGTGCACGGTCACAGGCTCGTATTATTTCGGGGGTAAAATCTTTTTTCAATTTTTTGAGAATGGAGAAATGCATCGATACGAATCCTTCGGAATTGATAGAGACTCCTAAATTGGGTATGAAATTGCCCGACGTGCTGACAGTAGAGGAGGTGGACGAGTTGGTTAACTCGTTCGACCTGTCGAAACCGGAAGAACGCCGCAATCGAGCGATTGTAGAAACATTGTATAGTTGTGGCCTTCGTGTTTCCGAATTGGTGGGGCTTCGTATGTCCAACCTCTATTTTAACGATGGTTATATCATCGTGGAAGGTAAGGGTAAAAAGCAGAGGTTGGTTCCTATTTCAGAGAAAGCGATTAAAGAAATTCGTCCTTATATAGATGATCGGCGATCCCTCGATATAAAGCGGGGCAACGAGAATATTTTGTTTCTGAATCGCCGGGGGACACAACTCACCAGAGTAATGATCTTCTATATTATCAAGAGGGCTTGTGAAAGATGTGGCATTCGTAAGAAAGTCAGTCCGCACACGTTGCGGCATACATTTGCTACCCATCTGTTGGAAGGAGGAGCCAATTTACGGGCAATACAACAGATGTTGGGCCATGAAAGTATCACTACGACAGAAATATATACTCATCTCGACCGACAGTTTTTACGGCAAGAGATATTGCAACACCACCCCAGAAATAAGAAAACCTTATAAATTATGAAGGTTAGATAAAAAAAATTGTATAAAAATAGTGGGAGTGTTCTATTTTTGTTTATTTTTGCCTTAAATATTAACCGCAATAGGAGTATTTTGTTTTTAAACAGTTGACTATAAAAGTAATATTTCAAAAAATAAGTGTAACCAAACAATTATTATTATGATTAAGAAAATCTATCTTCCTCTAATGCTTCTCATGACGCTAGCATTTGTAGGGTGTAACAAAGACATGAAGCCGTTATCGGCCGATTATTTTACGGTAACCCCTTCTCCTCTTGAAGTAGTGGGCGGTCAAGTTCCTGCAACGGTTACTGGAACTTTCCCTGAAAAATATTTCGATAAGAAATCGGTTGTAACCGTAACTCCGTATTTGGTTTATGCCGATGGTGAAACTGCCGGAACTCCGTTTGTTTATCAAGGTGAAAAAGTAGAAGGTAACGACCAAGCCATTTCTTATAAAATGGGTGGTGTTGTTTCAATGCCGGTTAATTTCAAATACATTCCTGCTATGCGGAAATCGGAATTGCAATTGGCATTTAAGGTACAAAGAGGCAAAAAAACGTATGACCTTCCTCGTGTAACTGTTGCAGAAGGCGTTATTTCTACGGCCGAGATCGCTAACGCACAAGAGTTGAATCCTGCTATTACGCCCGATAAGTTCCAACGTATCATAGAAGAAAAATATTCTGCCGACATTATGTTCCTTATTCAACAAGCCAACTTGCGTTCTGAGCAATTGAAATCGGAACAAATGAACGCTTTGCACAATGAAATCAAAGCTGCTACCGAAGCTCCTAATAAGGAATTGACCAATATCAATGTCGCTTCTTACGCTTCTCCCGATGGTGGTGTTAAGTTGAATACGACTTTGGCCGAAAACCGTGAGAAAAATACGGTTAACTATATGAAGAAGAGCTTGAAGAAAGGTAAAATCGATGCCGATATGACTGCCGAATTTACAGCTCAAGACTGGGAAGGTTTCAAAGAATTGGTTTCGAAATCGAATATCCAAGACAAAGAACTTATTTTGAATGTTCTTTCAATGTATTCCGATCCTGAACAACGCGAACGTGAAATCAAGAACATGTCTTCTGTGTTCAAAGTATTGGCCGAAGAAATTCTTCCCCAATTGCGTTATTCTAGAATCACAGCTTCTGTAAACGTTATCGGTAAATCTGACGAAGAAATTTCGAAATTGGCTAAGGAAGATGCCAAAGCTCTTTCTGTTGACGAATTGCTTTATGCCGCTACTTTGGTAAAGACCAATAAAGAAAAAGCCGCTATTTATGCAAAAGTCGTTGAAATCTATCCTAACGATTATCGTGGATACAACAACTTGGGTATGGTTCAATACGAAGAAGGCGATTTGGCTGCTGCTCAAAACAACTTTGCAAAAGCTGCCCGCATTGCTCCCAATACTCCCGAAGTTGCTATGAATCAAGGCTTGATTAGCTTGGCCAATAACGACTATGCTAAGGCAGAACAAGCATTTGGTAAATCTGCTGGTGTAGAAGAATTGAACGAAGCATTGGGTGTATTCTACATGAAGAAAGGCGACTATAACGCAGCTGTTAAAGCATTCGGCGATGTTAAATCCAACAATGCTGCTTTGGCTCAAATCTTGACGAAAGATTACAGCAAAGCAAAAGCTACTTTGGCCGGTGTTGAAGCTCCTAATGCCAATACATACTATTTGATGGCTGTTTTGGGTGCTCGTACCAACAACGAACAAATGGTTGTTTCCAACTTGAAGAAATCTATCAGCATGGATTCTTCGAAAGCCCAACAAGCTGCTACCGATCTTGAATTTGCAAAATTCGATATCGCTTCGCTTGTGAAATAAGATAGAAGATAAGTCTTTATTAATAGAGCCGGAGTTGCCCAGTGCAGCTCCGGCTTTTTTGTATAAAGGAATAGAAGATAAACGTTTTTGTTTCAGATTGTTCTTCTTGAAGTGGGATTATTTCGGTTAAACTCGTACATTTGCACAGAATAAACTACACATTTGGAGAAATGAAAAACCGTAGGAATTTTTGGGCATTATTGCCGGTATTGGTGTTTGTATTATTATCGTTCGTTTATTTTTGTCCCGATGTAATCGAAGGGAAAATATTGTTTCAACATGACACCCAACAAGGTTTAGCTATCGGGCATGAGGCGAAAACGTATGCCGAAGAGACCGGAGAAATGCCTCGTTGGACGGGTACGGTATTCTCCGGTATGCCCACGTTCCAAATCGCTCCGAGCTATGCGAGCAATGAACCGTTGAAAGGATTGCAAAAGATCTACAATTTGTGGCTGGTTTCGCCGGTGTCTTTGCTGTTTATCATGATGTTGGGCTTTTATATCCTTATGTTGTCGCTGAATGTCCGTTGGTATCTGGCAGCCTTTGGGGCGATAGCCTATGCGTTTTCTTCCTATTTTTTCATTATTATCGCGGCGGGGCACATTTGGAAGTTTATTACTTTGGCTTATATCCCGCCGACGATCGCCGGTATCGTGCTGGCCTATCGGGGTAAATATCTGTTGGGTGGAGCATTGGCTGCTCTGTTCGGGGCATTGCAAATCATGTCGAACCATGTGCAAATGTCCTATTATTTTTTGTTTGTTATCCTTGCCGTAGTGATTGCCTATGCGGTAGAACATTATCGTTCGCATACGTTGCCTCGCTTTTTCAAAGCCACCGGAGTATTGGTTGTCGCCGCTTTATTGGCTGTTGGAGCGAATGCCTCGAATCTGTATCATACCTATAAATATTCGAAGGAATCCATGCGAGGTGGACATACCGAGCTGACATCGCAAGACAATTCCCAAGAAAATACGGGCAGCGGATTGGATAAGGATTACATTACTCAATGGAGTTATGGCAAGATGGAGACGCTTACCCTGCTTATTCCCGACAGTAAGGGAGGAGCCAGTGGACTGCTCTCCGAGAACGAGAATGCGACGAAAGCAGCCGATCCTCAAATCCGTCCTTATCTGTCTCAGGTCGACCGATACTGGGGTGACCAGCCTTTCACGTCTGGGCCTGTTTACGTGGGTGCGTTGATCTTCTTTTTGTTCGTATTGGGGTGTTTTATCGTTCGTACTCCGTTGAAATGGGCTTTGCTTGTAGTAACTATATTGACCGTTATGCTGTCATGGGGGAAGAATATGATGTGGTTTACCGACTGGTTTATCGATTATTTCCCCATGTATAACCGGTTCCGTACCGTTTCGAGTATTTTGGTCGTTGCCGAGTTTTGTATGCCTCTGCTCGCTGTGTTGGCATTGAAAAAGATATTCGACGATCCCTCGATTCTTAAAAGAGAAAAATGGTGGTTCTATTTGAGCGGCGGTATAGTGGGGGGGATTGTCTTATTGGCGGCCTTGTTCCCCGGTTTGTTCGATGATTTCTTGAAAGATTATGAATTGGAGGCTATACAGCAACCCGGCTATGGAGAGTTATTCGCCGGGATAGCCGAGGCTCGACGAGCTATATTCACGGCCGATGCATGGCGTTCGTTCGTTATTGTTGCATTGGGCTTTGTCGCTTTGTGGCTTTTGAGGGAGAAGAAGTTAGGTTCGACTGTGGTAATGGTTGCGTTGGTCGTAATTCTTATCGGCGATATGTATCCGGTCAATAAACGTTATCTCAATAGCGGTAACTTCGTGACTGCTGCCCGGAAAACCAATCCTTTCCCCATGACCGAGGCCGATCGTTATATCTTGCAAGACAAAGATATGAATTACAGAGTATTGAATGCTGCTGCGGGACCAACTTTGGCGGCAAGTTTCAACGAGCCTCGTACTTCGTATTATCATAAATCGGTGGGAGGATATCATGCCGCCAAGTTGCGTCGTTATCAAGACTTGATAGAGCATCAGTTGGTGAATGCCAATCCTGCGGTATTGAATATGTTGAACACCCGTTATATTATCCAACCTCTCGAAAACGGAAAAGAGACGGTGGTACGCAATCCCGGAGCTTTGGGGAACGCATGGTTCGTCTCGGAAGTGAAATGGGTTGATAATGCCGATGCCGAGATGGAGGCGATTACCGATTTCGATCCGTCGTTTACGGCGGTGGCCGATCGTAAATTCAAGAATGAAATCGGTGAGAAAATCATTCCTCCGGTTGCTGGTGACACGATTTATGAGACGGCATACAAACCAGACGAGTTGACTTATCGTTACCAATCCCGAAATGGTGGATTGGCTGTTTTCTCAGAGATATATTTCCCGTGGGGCTGGCAAGTGACAGTCGATGGGAAACCGGTCGATATGGCGAGGGTGAATTATGTGCTGCGGGCGGTAAATCTTCCCGCCGGAGACCACGAAGTCATTTTCCGTTTCGACCCGCAATCGGTTCATACGACCGAAGCGGTTGCCTATGTTTCTTTGTTCCTTATCTTGGGAGCATTTGTAGTGGTGGGGCTTGGAGCGTGGAAAAAGCGTAACGATTTGTCTGTGGAAGATTAGGAATACCGTCATGCAAAAAAAGTTCTGGAAGGATTATACGTCGCCGATGAGTCGCATGCGTCAAGCATGGGGATTCGGTGTCCATTCTCCTTTTGCGTTTAGACTTATTACGAAGGTCATACGGGAGAAAGCGAGGTACTATGCCTATGATGACATAGAGGTGATTTGTCACGAGCATGTGGACGATAGTCTTTCGCATCGACAGAAACATTTGCGGAAGCGGATTTCGACAAGCCGAGGAAGGCTTTTTTTTCGATTGACCAACTTCTTTCGTCCGGATAACATTCTCGAAATAGGAACTTCATGGGGAATTTCGACTCTCTATTTGAGATTGGCGGGAAGACAATCTGAGATTACGGTTGTAGAACCGTTGCCCGAGATTCATGATTTTGCCGAGAGCCTTTTTGCCGAGGTTGGAGAGAAGGCCGATTTCGTTCGGGAAGAATATGCTACGTTTCTCTTGGACTATTTTCGACAAACACCCGAGCGTCTGTATATTGTCGTGAATCGTTTGCCCAAGCCGTATTATCGGGCATTGCCCGATTTGCTTGCCCCTGTTTTGGATATGCATGCGTTGTTGATAATAGATGGTATCCGCAGTAATAGCGAAGTGAAATCGTGGTGGGAAAAGCTCGTTAAAGATGAGCGTGTGAGGGTAACTGTCGATATGAAGAATGTCGGTTTGGTGTGTTGTGATCCTAAACTGAATAAACAAGATTATCAAGTCTCGTTATAGCGATTTCAGGTTTCGAGATAAAATAGATAGAAGTTGGAATAAATTTGAATTTATTCTCTGCGTTGCGAATCGCCGGAAGTGAGTGAGGAAATTACTCGGATAAGATTTTGCGGATAGTTTCTTTATCTTTAACTAATTGTGACTGTAAGGCCTTTATATCGGCGAATGTTTTCTCCGTGCGTACATATTCGATAAGTTCGACAGATAAGGTCTTGCCGTATAAATCTTCCGAGAAATCAAGAATATTCACCTCTATGCTATAATCGTTCGGACGGTTTAGTGTCGGCCGATGTCCTATATTAAGCATGCCTCCGTAATGTTTGCCGTCTGGTATCCCGATTCGTACGGCATAAACTCCATTTGCAGGAATCAGTTTGTCCGGGTAGTCGATATTTAAATTAGCCGTGGGAAATCCTATTTTCCTTCCGACCTGAAAACCTTTTACCACATTCCCGTGCAACGTATAAGGATATGAAAGTAATCGGTTGGCGGTGCAAACATCGCCTTGCAAAAGATATTTTCGGATAATCGAAGAGCTTACCGGCCCGAGGTCGGTCACAAATTCAGGGGCATGGATTATTTCTATCCCTAAGTCCTTGCCATATTTGACGTACTCTTCGAAACCCTCGGCCCGGTTATGCCCGAAACGATGGTCATAGCCGATGATAAGCCCTTTTATACAGTATCGGTTTGACAGGATTTTCAAGAAATCGTATGCCGATAATAAGGACATTTCGGGTGTGAAGTCAAGAAAAATAGTTCGATCTATCCCGGTTTTTCGCAACAGCTCGGCTCGTTCTTCGGGCGATGTCAGCATGCGAAAAGGTATTTCGGGGTGAAGTACCTGCTGCGGGTGTGTGCGAAATGAGATGACTGCCGACGATAAGTTTCTCATAGCCGCTTCTTCTTTTACTTTTTCGATAACGGCTCGATGCCCCGTATGTACACCGTCGAATACACCGAGTGCTGCAAAAGCGGCTTGATCGTTTGTGATACCTTTATATTCAGAAGTCATCTATCGATTGGGTATTGAAAAATGTTACTATATCCCTGTCGGGTGTTACGAGAAAAGTCTTGAATCCGAGGCTGGCCGCAGCATCTAAATTCTTTTGAGAGTCATCGAAAAATAAAGTCTCTTGCGGAACGATACGGGATAGTTCGATCACTTTTTTGAAAATAGCGATGTCCGGTTTACAAGATTTTAATCGGTAGGATAAATAAACGTCGTCGAAATAATCGGTTATCGATAATCCCTCTTGTGCGAAGCACTCGGCTATTTTGGTATCGAACATGATAGGATTCGTGTTGCTCAACATCATAACGTTGAACCGCTGTCTCAATTTCCGTAATAGAGTCAAACGGTCGAGGGGAATCCCGATTAAAAGTTCGTTAAGGGCATGGACGATTTCCTCGTCCGAAACGGCTTTCCCTATCTTTTGGCGCATGCGCTTGAAAAAGTCGCTTGGGGATATTTTTCCCTCTTCCAAATCCATGAGTGTTCCCCGTTGGACGGATAGGCTCAGCATTTCGTCGGCTTTTTCATCGCCTAATGCCGTTAAAGCATCGACGCAACGTTGCCGGTCGAGATTTATAATAACTCCACCTAAATCGAATAATAAATTCCGGATACCCGCCGAAGACGTATTCATAAATACAGTTTTAAGTGCAGCGAAAATAGGGCGAACCGAAGGTAAAATAAATTTGCTTGATTACATTTGGGCGTTACCTATTCTCGCATTTTATGCAAAAGTAGTGAATTTTGTGCGGTATTCTGGCTGCATAGAAAAATTTTTAGAAGCTGTTTTAAATTTATTCCGAGACAGATTGAGACCTATGTTGAAGCAGATTGGAGTCCGAGATACGCAGTCAATAGCGGGCTATTGACAAAAATCAAGGGATTCAAGATGCGAGACAAGAGCTCAATATGGCCGGAACATACCTGCTTGCAATGATAATATTATTTCTCAATAAATTTAAAACAGCTTCTTAGTTTATGGAAGCATGCCGGTCGATGGTACAACCGTATCGAACAGATGAGAAATGCTTGTACAATTTTGTTTATGCTGTTTCATGGAAAGGCAAGGTATATCGGGGTACGATAGGGAAGGGGTGATTTCAACCGTCTTTTATATTCCCTTTGAAGAAAAATAAAAAAATATTTTGGGGTTTCTTTGAAAACATCTATCTTTGCACACGCTTACGGAAATATCCGTGCCGGTCCTATAGCTCAGTTGGTTAGAGCATCTGACTCATAATCAGGGGGTCCTTGGTTCAAGCCCAAGTGGGACCACATAAAGCAGGTTGCGAGAAAATCGCAATCTGCTTTTTTGTTTGTGGCAGGAAAACAGATTGATCTCAGTAAAATCAGAAGAATTTAAAAAGTTTGGAGTTTGCAAAATAGTTATAAATTTGCAAAATTGAAATATTTAACAAGATTAAGAATGGGAACGAAATTTTCGACACGCATATGGGTAAGTGTAGTCGGCATAGCATCGATTTTTTTGGGAAGTAAAGGATATGCGGATACTGTGATTTCGGTAGCCGACTTTGGGTTGAAACCCGATACGAGGGAGAATGCCGTAGCATATGTTCAAAAAGCGATAGAGGCTTGTAGGGGAAAAGAGCCGGTAACCCTTGTCTTTCCCGAAGGACGTTATGATTTTTGGCCTCAATATGCTCATGAGAAAAATTATTATGAGACCAATACCTACGATGTTTTTCCGAAGCGATTGGCAATGCTTTTCGAGGGGCTTCACAATATCACTGTCGACGGGAACGGCTCGCAGTTCGTCATGCACGATCGAATACAACCGATAACCGTTGAGAATTGCGATGGCGTTACGTTGAAAAATTTCTCTATCGATTGGGATATACCGCTTACGGCTCAGGCTCGTGTGACAAAGGTGGGTAGCGATTTTTTCGAGATCGGAATCAATGTCCTTGAATCTCCCTATATCATTGAGGACGGCAAACTGGTATTCGTGGGTGAAGGTTGGAAAAGTGCATTGGGCAGTATGATAGAATTTGAGTCTGATACGCATTTCGTGGTTCCCGGTACGGGTGATTTGGTGCTGGGGTGGAATTGGGGAGACTATACGGCCGTTTCACCTCGGTATGGTATTGTGCGGTTGAGTCGGAAGGGAGGATTCGAGCGATACCCGGCCGAGGGTAACTGGTTGGTGCTGAGGCATAGCACGAGAGACCATGCCGGAATTTTTATCTGTGGCAGCCACGATGTGCGATTGTCCGATGTGCAGGTGTATCATACTGCCGGCTTGGGTATCTTGGCACAATATTCTTCTGATATTGCGTTCAAAAAAGTGAGTGTAGAGCCCAATGCGGCGAAGGGACGCATATTGAGCGGTCACGACGACGGTTTCCATTTGATGGGGTGTAAAGGTAAAATTACGGTCGACAGTTGTCGTTGGGCTGGTTTGATGGACGATCCCATAAACATACATGGAACCTGTGTCCGGGTGGTGAAAGTCCTTTCTTCCGATAAGGTTGTCTGCCGGTTTATGCACGACATGAGCAAAGGTATGGAGTGGGGATTTCCGGGAGATAAAGTCGGTATGATCGAAAACAATACCATGCGCACGGTTGCTACCGCAAATATACGCTCGTTCAAGGCGATAGACGAGTATGAGTTCGAATTGGAATTGACATCGGATTTGCCGGAAGAAATCGGGGTAGGCGCTGCATTGGAGAATCTTACGTGGACCCCCGATGTCGATATTCGCAACTCGTTTTTCGGTTCTTGCCGGGCGCGGGGATTACTGGTTTCCACACCGGGAAAAGTAGTGATTGAAAACAATGTGTTCGAGTCGAGCGGGTCGGCTATATTGATTGCGGGCGATGCGAATTATTGGTACGAATCGGGTGCGGTAAAAGATGTGCTTATTAAAGGAAACGACTTCCGTTATCCCTGTATGTCTTCCATGTATCAGTTTTGTGAAGCCATCATATCTATCGAGCCGGAAATTCCCCAGCCCGATACGAAGTATCCGTTCCATAGCAATATCAGGATTGAGAATAATACGTTCAATCCGTTCGACTATCCTATTTTGTATGCAAAGAGCGTAGACGGTATTTCGTTTACAGGGAATGTGATTCAGAGGAATACAACCTACAAACCTTTCCACAAACGAAAGGCCGCCGTAACATTGGTAAAATGCCGTCGTGCGAAAATCAAGGATAATAAGATTATAGGCGATGTGCTGGGTGCTCCCGGTGGGAAACTGTCTATTGTAAAAGAATAATGGATAAGACGTTGGGCGGAATGTTAATTCCGCCTTTCTTTTTTGAATAGGAATCTTGTTTTATCCCTTTCTCTCTGTTCCGAAGGTTTGGTTTTTAAAAATTTGTTTTTATATTTGTGATGTTGTAAAAAAGGGGCGAAGATATACGCTTTTATGTTAGAAAAGAGTTTGTATGATAAAACCTTAAAATTCAAATCTCATGAAATACCCGATCTCGATATTCTTGTTTATTTCCATGTTTTTTGTTTGTTCCTGTGCCGGTTTAGGAGGGTTTCCTCTGTATTCGGGAAGTTATGGTTCGCAGGCGGCTAGTCGTTTGACACCGGTCGAAAATCCGGCTACCGGATTATATGGCTATGTCAATGACTTGGGTATGTGGGTAATACGGCCTAAATTCAGATCTGCACAACGTTTCCGTAACAACGGACTGGCGCGGGTGCAAATCGGTGTGCGGTACGGAGCCATAAATATGGCTGGGAAAGTGGTGATAAATCCGGTGTTCGAGCACAGCTACGATGTGGATAACGCTATTACTTCGATGGAGAAGGGAAGATTGCGCGGAATCGATTTATGGGAGACCCGCGATTCCAAGAGTGGATTGTACGGTTTTCTCGATTATTATGGGAATTGGTTCATTAAACCGCAATATTACAATGCACGAGGATTCAACGACGAGGGCTTTGCCGTTGTGGAAGTCGGGAGAAACCGCTGGGGCGCGATCGATAGAAACAACAGAATAGTCATTCAACCCAATTTTAAGGCGTCGTATGAGGCGGAAAATGCGCTTAGGCGTCTTTTGGGCTATTAATTTCAGATTAAATAAAGAATAATATTATTATTTCCATTGGCGAAATAGATATTTATTGGAAAAATAACATGTAAATAATAATATTTTTAGGCAGATGGTTTATATTTGCATATTATATTATTATTGCCAGAGTTGAAAAGTGAATGTGACAATATTATCGTAGGCCTCAAATCGGGTTCTTTCGATGCCTTTGAAAAGGTATACAAGTTGTATAGTGGTAAATTATACAACTTTGTCATGAGAATATCTGGCGGAGACAGTTATTGGGCGGAGGAAATCGTACAACGTACGTTTGTCCGGTTGTGGGAGATACACGATCAGGTGAGTCCCGATAAGTCGTTGATTTCTTATCTTTGTACCATAGCTAAGAATCTGTTGATGAACGTGTATCAGCGGCAGACTGTCGAATATATTTATGCGGAATATGTTCTTGAATCTTCGGAAGAATATAGCGATAATGCCGATGGAGAGCTGGACGGTAAGTTGCTGGAAGAATATATCGATCGACTTGCCGAGGAACTGCCGCCGTCGCGTAAGAAAATATTTGTTTTGAGTAAACGTAAGCATTTTACGAATAAAGAAATAGCGGTCGAGCTGAATATTTCGGAGAGTACCGTCGCGACGCAATTGTCGTTGGCGCTTAAATTTATGAGGGATAAATTGATGGCCCATTACGATGAGTTGTTACCCTTAGTGATTTATGCCGCTTTAATTAAGATAGTTTAACTATAAACAATTAGACATGCGAGCCGATTTGCTTTTATACTAGGTAAAGGAACAAATGGATAAGGAATATTTCAAAATACTCATTGAGAAGTACCTCGACGGAAACGCTTCGACAGCAGAAGTCAAGGAATTGTGCGAGTGGATAAAAAATAACGACTCGCTCGACCGATGGATTATGCAAGCTATTGAAAGAAGCGATTCTCATCTCGATGAGGAAGTCTATGAACGTCTGTATACCCGCATTAAAGAGGACATAGAATCCCGGGAGAAAAAGTCGCATAGACGATTCTCCTTTGTTCCGATGTTGCGGTGGGCCGCCGTTGTATGTTTACCGATTATCGCTGCGTTGGCCGTATATGAGTTGGGGCTCGATTCAAAGGTGGATACTCTCCCGTTGGTAGTAACTGCCGAGAGTGGGGAACGAGCCAAAGTCCAATTGCCCGATGGTACGAAAGTAAATATAAATTCAGCCTCTCAAATTAGTTATCCCCATGATTTTAATGGGAAAAAAAGAATCGTCGAGCTCGATGGAGAAGCCTATTTCGAGGTGAATCCCGATAAGGAGCGCCCGTTTGTCGTAAAGGCTGCCGGTCTTGAAATTACAGTATTGGGTACGGCTTTCGACGTGTGTGCTTATAAAGATGATAATGAGGTGTCGGTCGTTTTGTTGACAGGGAAAGTCGATGTGGCATCGGAGAGCGATCGCTATGTCATGCAGCCCGACGAGAAACTAGTGTATGACAGAAACACGGGAACCATGCAGGTCGGTAAGGTTTATTCGAAGGAATATGTCGAATGGACCGATGGGAATTTACGTTTCGAAAATGAATCGCTGGAAAATATCGTTAAGGTTTTATCTCGTGTATATAACGTAAAAATCGTTTTCGACTCGGCGTTTCCCGAAGGACAATATTTTTTCACCGGTTCGATAGGAAGCGGAGGCATTACAAATGCTCTCGATATCTTGTCGATGACATCGTCATTACATTATGAAGTGCGCGATTCTGTCATCGTGCTTCATAAAAAATAATATAACAGCTCCTCTTTTGAATATTTCCCTATGGGGATAAGAATGCTTGGTGTTTGTATCAAGCGGGTTCCTTTTTTGCTTATGAAAATGGCATATGTCGAATCATTTAAGAGTCAGATAATTTAATAAATGTTAATTGTAAAATAGGCTTGGATAAATCTGGGTCGCTACTTGTATACCCAATAGACGATGAAAATTAAAAGTGACACATTATTGCAGGTACCTTTTATACTAATATCTTTTTAATCAAAGAAATAAAAATGAAAAACGTATGAAATCAAACCATTTTAAGATGAGGTGGCTATGCTTGTTGTTTGCGCTTTTTACGCTCAATATTCAGGCGCAGATTACGGTAGACATTAAAAATAAGCCGTTGAAAGAAGCCATAAAAACAATCGAACGGTCGAGCAATTATAGCTTCTTTTATAATGTGGAGTTAGAGGGGCTTGATAAACTTGTGACGGTGAAAACCGACAATGCATCTTTGGAAGAGACCATGAAACAGTTATTGAAGGGAACGAATATCACATTCCAAAGGAAAGTCGATAATGTAGTTGTTTTGCTTTCCAAACAGCAGCAAACGGCTAAACGGTCCCGTTCCGTTTCCGGTAAGGTAGTCGATGAAAAAGGCGAGGCCATTATCGGGGCCAGTATTATCGTAAAAGGTTCTTCGATAGGAACTTCGACCGATGTAGATGGAAATTTTACTATCAATAATATTTCGGATAACGCTCTGCTGGTCGTGTCTTCTATCGGCTATAAAAAGACAGAGGTTCCTGTCACGAATGAAAATCCCATTGAAATTCGATTGAACGAAGATTCCAATTTGATGGACGAGGTAGTGGTGGTAGGCTACGGTGTTCAAAAGAAAATAAATTTAACGGGGTCGGTCGTTTCGGTAGACCATGATGTTTTAGCCAATCGTCCTATCGCTAATGTGACGACCGGTTTGCAAGGCATGTTGCCGGGTGTCTCTATCGTTAATACGACGAGCCGTCCCGGTGATAATAACTCTTCTATACGGGTGAGGGGTATCGGGACATTGAATAACTCCGACCCTTTGATTCTTATCGACGGCGTGGAAGGCGACATGAACACATTGAACCCCGACGATATAGAGTCTGTATCGGTATTGAAGGATGCCGCTTCCTCTTCTATCTATGGTTCGAGAGCGGCCAACGGAGTTATTCTTATTACGACGCGTAAGGCCGACCGCGAGGTAAAACCTACGGTCACTTACACCGGATATTTTGCCATGCAAAAACCGACGGCCCTTCCCGAAATGCTCGATGCCGTCGAATATCTTACTTTACTGAAAGAAGCGACTTCGAATGTAAATAAAAGTTGGGGGTATACACAGGAAGATATCGATGCCGTCATTAACGGAACCGATCCGAATTTCCGGGCGAATACGAACTGGATAAAAGAAATTACGAGAGATTATGCTCCTCAACACGGTCACAATGTAAATATCAACGGTGGGAATAAGAACATGGGGTATTATTTGTCCTATGGAAACTTAACCACTTCGGGACTTATGGTAGGCAACGGTTATCATGCTACCCGTAATAATGTGAGAATGAAATTAAACACCGAGCTTTTCGATCGATTGACCATCGAGGGAAATGTGAGTTATACCGACGTGGATAATTGGACTCCTGCATCGAGCGATAGCGAAAATTCGGGACTTTTCTATCAAGCTCTCCGTTCTTCTCCTTTGACTCCCGTGAAATTCACCGACGGGCAATGGGGATATGGCGGTAGCTCGGCAAACCCGATAGCACAAGCCTACGACGGTGGTTTTATCAATTACCATAAACGTGAGACCTCGTTGAATTTCAGTGCCGGATTGAGAATTATCGACGGGTTGACGGCAAAGGTTCAATATGCTACCCGGTTGGTCGATGTGTTGCGGAAACAACAACAGAACATCATACAGCACTTTTATCCCGATACCGAAACGCCATTGGCTTATACGTCGAATACGAGTAAGTTCAGTCAACGCGATATTGCCCAACGATACCAGAATGTGATGGCACAGGTCGATTATGATAAGACGATAGGGAAACATTCTTTCCATATTCTTGCCGGCTTTTCTCAGGAGTGGCAGTTGTACCAACAAATGGATGCCAGTCGTCAGGATTTGGTCTCCAACGATCTCCATGTGCTGAATGCCGGAACCGATTTGCAAACCAATAGCGGCTATGACAATCATTGGGCGATTCGTTCCGGGTTCGGGCGGGTCAATTATAATTTCAACGATCGCTATTTGGTAGAGGCCAATTTGCGTTACGACTTGTCGTCGCGTTTTCATAAAGATCACCGGGGAGGCTATTTCCCTTCGGCATCGGTGGCTTGGCGTTTGACCGAAGAGTCGTTTATGGAATCGACCCGCAGCTGGTTGGATAATTTGAAAATTAGGGCCTCATACGGTACTCTGGGTAACCAATATACCTCTTCGTTATATCCTTATATGGCTTTGATTCAACCTTCTACCTCCAACATGCCTATCGGCGGAGAGATAACCTCTTCCATGCAGCAAAGCGAGGCATCGAACAATATTCTCTCTTGGGAGTCCATAAAGATGACTAATATCGGATTGGACGTCAATTTGTTGAATAATCGTTTGTCGTTGACGGCCGATTACTTCATTAAGAATACCGACGATATTTTGCTGAAAGTGAAACTTCCCGATGTGCTGGGTGTGAGTGAACCCTATCAGAATGCCGGTAAGGTTCAAAACAAAGGTTGGGAAATCGCTTTGGCTTGGCAAGATAAAATAGGGAAAGATTTTACCTACGGGGTGAATGTCACTTTTTCCGATGTGAAAAATAAAGTGGTTAGCGTGGGAAATACGGCCGACGATTTCAGCGGCGATCGCATTCGTGCGGTGGGCTATCCTATCGATGCATTTTGGGGATACAAATCCGACGGACTTTATACGGTCGATGATTTTGATTATGACATTGCCACGAACACTTATACGCCGAAAGCGACGACCCCTATTATCGAGGAGTATCGCACGAAGGTACAACCGGGAGATATAAAATATGTGGATATAGACGGCGACGGGAAGATTACGCCTACCGAGGATCGTTGCTATATAGGCAGTGCTATTCCTCGATATAATTATACGATCGGACTCAACGCCGCTTGGCGAGGAATCGATTTCAGCCTCTTTTTACAAGGTGTGGGTAAATGTGACGGGTATATCGGAGGCATGGGACGACATGCGTTTACCGAGCTTGCCAACTATCCGCAGAAGGCACATCTCGACCGTTGGACTTGGGAAAACCAAAATCCTCATGCATCCTATCCGCGTTTTACGTATGATGAAACATACAATCGGGACGAATTTTCTTCTTTCTGGCTCGAAGACGCTTCATACCTGCGGGTAAAAAATTTGCAAGTGGGTTACACGGTTCCCCGTAAAGGGATCATTTCCAAGATGCATATTGAGAATTTGAGAATATATTTTTCGGGCGAAAATTTGTGGACGTTCACCGACTTCTTCTCGTCGTATGACCCTGAGATTCCTGTAAGCAGTGGAGGTTACTATCCTATCACGGCCTCGTATTCTTTGGGTTTGAGCATTACATTCAAATAATTATCGATATAAATGTCAGAATATATGAAAACAAAATATTTAGTAATTCTGCTGTGTGCGGCGTTTGTTTTACCCGGCTGCAACGATTCGTTCCTCGACAGAATCCCGTTGGACGAACTTACCGATGAAACATATTGGGAAACCGAGGAACATTTGATATTGGCATCTAATGCCTGCATCAATTATTTGAGAGGAAAAAACAGGAGTGTCGATATGGAATTTTTGGGAGATAATGTTTTTCGTGAGCGTTCGTCGGAATACAAGACTCTCGGGAGTGGAAATTTTACGAGTGATTTGTCGGTTATCAATTCGGAGTGGACGACCGATTATGACGGTATCAGACGTTGTAATCACTTTCTTGAAAATTACGAACGTGCTCAAAAGGTTTCTGCACCTGTAAGAGAAAGATATGCCGGAGAAGCCATTTTCATAAGAGCCTATTTGTACAGTTATCTGGTGAATTGCTTTGGCGATGTACCCCGTGTAACCAATACGATAGATGTGGGAGACGACGAGCTTTATGGCTCCCGTACCGATAAGGAAACCATGATCGAGTGGATTCTTGATGAGTTTGACCGGGCAGCTGCGGTATTGCCTTATGCTAAGGATTTGAAAGATAGCGAACTCGGTCGTCCCACAAAAGAGGCTGCTTGGGCGTTTAGTTCTCGGTTTGCGTTGTACCACGAGCGTTGGGACAAGGCTGTTTCTTCGGCAGAAGAGGTGATGACTGCCGGTTTTCATAAATTGTACGATAACGGGAATCCCGAAACGACTTATAACGAGTTGTTTACTTTGGCTGCCAATCCGGTGACTAATAAGAACAACCGGGAGTTTATCGTTACTCGTCTGTATAGTGAGGAAGCCAATCAAACTCATAACCTCAGCCGGGAATTGCAAGTTCCCAACGAGGAGGCTCGTTCTGCGCCCACTCGTTCGCTCATGGATGCCTATTTGTGTAATGGGCTTCCCATAACTTTGCCGGCGAGCCGTTACCGCGAGAATACCCACGAAGCTATCTTCAATAATCGGGATCCACGTATGGCGCAGACGATTTTGAAACCCGGAGCGAAGTGGGGCGGATATCCCGGTAAGACTACCTATGAACAGCCTAAGTTCTCGAATTCGGCTACCAGTTGCCGCACGACGACAGGTTGGTATTTTACGAAATTTGTCGAACTCTCCGCAATCTCTCGTTATAACAAAGACCAGAACGCCATTCCGTTGATGCGTTATGCCGAGGTCTTATTGAACTGGATCGAAGCAAAGGAGATGAGGGGCGATGCAATTACTCAACCGGATATAGATAAGTCGATAAACCTTCTTAGAGACCGGGTTGGAGCAGACAAGATGGTATTGACCAAATTGAATGCTTACGGGCTGAATCTGAGAGACGAGATTCGTCGGGAACGCCGGGTCGAACTGGCTCTCGAAGGGGAGCGCTATTTCGATTTGTTACGTTGGAAACAAGGAGATTTGTTGGCGAAAGATGTGACCGGTATGCGTAAGAGTACTGTTCCGCCCAGTGAATATGTTTATGTCGAAGATATTCCTACCGATGATAAAGGGAATTTGATTTTGATGACGGGGCGTACTTTCTCTGATATGAAAAATTATTTATGGCCGATTCCGTTCACACAAACGCAACGTAATCCCAATTTGCTCCCTAATAATCCCGGTTGGGAATAAGGATAGCTTACACAATTAATGTTATCTATATATGAAAACTCATTTTAAATTCATTTTGTGCTTCGTTGGAATTTTATCGATAACTGCTTGCGGTTCGTCCGACCCGGATTTGCCGGGTTCGGGCGGGACCGGCGGTGACGATGAAACTCTGGTCACGTTGGCTGGCGACCGTTCGTTTTCTCTTCTGTCGTTGAGTGCCGGTAAAGGGTTAGCCTCTGGGACGTATAATATCCAGCCGTTAGCGGCATTTATTCAGGAAAATAATACCGATGTCGTAGCATTGCAAGATGTGGATTTCGGGACTGCCCGCACGGGAAAAAAGAATCTGGTTGGCGAGGTCGCTAACCGTTGCAGCAAGGACGGTCAACGCCGGCAGGGGATATTCGCCTCTACCGGTCGGGAAGATGGCGGAGAAACAGGAGTGGCTTTGTTTGTCCGGGAATGTTTTTATGGTACGAATAAAGTGAATTTGAACGATGAATTGGTATTGCTTACTGCTCCTTATGAATTGGGTTCGGGCGAGACGGTTCTTATCGCTACATGCCAGTTCGATAAGGAGGATGCCAATAAACGGGTGCGTCAGGCCGAAGCTCTTGCCGCTTATGCCGACCAAGTAAAGCAAAACATCGTTATTTGTGCTTCTGTCTATGAAAATGAATCGGGGAATGTATTCAATATTTTGAAGAAGAAGTATCGCCGTTCCTGCAAGTTCTCTTCGGAAAATACATATCCTGCCGTTCAACCCGAATCGAGATTCGATTATGTGTTGACTCCTTTGTCCCAGAATTGGGGAACACAGGCGGTTCAGGTTAAGGGAGATCAAACCGTTTCGGATCATAAGGCTCTATTCTTGCGTATAGGATTAAAATAAAGAACAGATGAAAAAGTATAATTATTTCAGCAGAGTATCCGGCTGGGGAATATGTATGTTATTTCTCCTCACAGGGCTCTTTGCCGGTTGTTCCGAAAACGAAGAGGACTATCCGAAGGGACAAAGACCTGCTGGCATTGAGTCGGTTAGAAAGGTAGCTTGCATAGGGAACAGTATAACCTATGGGGCGAGACAGTTTTTAAACGATAGGGAAAAAGAGTGCTACCCGGCTTTGTTGGGTAATATGTTGGGAGAGGGTTTCGAGGTCGCCAACTTCGGGTGTAGTGGCACAACCCTTTTGAAGAATGGCAATTCTCCATATTGGAATACCAAAGAATATACCAATGCCAAAGCATTCTTACCCAATATTGTCATTGTAAAATTGGGCTCGAATGATTCAAAGTCGGGCAATTGGTCTAGTCATGGCTCCGAGTTTGAGTCCGATCTCACGGATTTGGTTCTTTCCTTACGGAGTCTGTCAACTCGTCCGAGGGTCTTTTTGTGTACGCCGGCCATAGCGTATAGCAACTCGTTCGGAATAGACGACGGTATCATAACGAGCGAAATTATTCCGGCTATTCAGCGGGTTGCCGCAGCTCAGAATCTCACGGTCATAGATTTGCATACGGCTTTGCGGGGGTATGGAGATTTGTTTCTTGATGGAGTCCACCCTGGATTGGAAGGAAACAGAGTAATAGCGACCATCATTTACGATGTGTTGGCAAAAGAATATTCTTTGAATAAATAACAAATAGAATGAATCATGAAAAAAATTATATCGATACTATTAGGAATATGTTTGTGTGGAGGCGTGTTTGCCCAGACTCAACTGAAAATAATCTCGTTTAATATCCATGCAGGTTATGATGCCCCTATCGCCGACATCGCTGCTTTCATTAAGGAACAAGATCCCGATATCGTGGCTTTGCAGGAAGTAGAATACTATACGAATCGAACAGGGGCGAATACGCCGAGGCCGATCAATAACAATATCAATATGTTGAATGAGTTGGCCTATTTAACAGGCATGCATGGAATGTTTTATGTAACTCTCGAAAAATGCTACGGCGGTAAATTCGGTAACGCTATTTTGAGTAAACACAGTTTTGACGAGACTCGTAGAATTATGTTGCCATGTGCGGCCGGTACAGAGCAACGTAATGCTGCCATTGCCGATATAAAGCTCCCCGACGGGACCGAGTTTTCGATTGTCGACACTCACATCGATATGTCTAAATTGGACAACGGCATGTCGCAAATTAAAGAAGTTAACCGTATTCCGCAGTTGGGGAAACATTATATTGTAGCCGGGGACATGAATCGTCGGGTAGGAACTGCCGAGATTAACGAATTGTCCAGCGTATGGACGTTGGCTCTCAGTCGGGAGTTCGATCATATCGGTTACTATCCGGCCAATGGGTGGGTGGTAAAAGAAACGAAAGTCTTTTCCGATAACCAGTTGTCCGACCATTATCCCATTATGGTTACCCTCGAATTTGTCAAATAACGATGTAGATAGAAGTGTATCATGTTATAATATTCAAAAATTAATTTTAATCGTCGTCTAATTAACTTCTATTAAAAACATTAAGCTATGAAACTAAGAAAAATTTACACAAGTGCAGGAATCTTGCTGCTCTCTTTATTTTGTATTGGAGATGCGGTAGCGAAAGATGCTAAGTTTGAAACAGGTGTTTCTTTCGGTAGTACAGGAGCCGATGAGCCTTACAGCTCTCTGACGGATAAAGACGGAAATTATTATATTTCGGGTACGTGCCGTGGAGATGTGGAGTTTGCCGGTGGAGCTACGATTAAAGGTCGTGGCGGTATGGATGCCGTTATCGTGAAATATGATGCCGAACTTAATTTTTTGTGGGCAAGAGCCGTGGGTGGCAGTAAAGACGATACCTTCGAACGCATTGCAGTTACCTCTGCGGGCGATATTGTCGCTGTCGGTAAAATATCGGGTGATGTTACTATCGACGGTACAGACCAGACGTTGAGCGGTACGCAATCTACCGACGGGTGTATCGTCGTTTATGATAAGGACGGTAATTATAAATCGTCGGCTCAGATAAAAGCGGCGGGAGCATCTTTGTGCTATTCGGTGGCTGTGGACAAGAGCGATAATATTTTTGTGACGGGATCGACTGTCGGAGCGACCGATTTCGGAAATGAGAAAACCGTGACAATTGAGGGAAGTAATCCGGGAACATTCTTGGCTTGCTATAATAATTCTTTGGTCTGCCAGTGGGCTATTGCTGGTTCAAGCCCCGTTCAATCCTATGGCTGGGCCGTGAATTTCGATAAAGAAGAGAATATACTGCTTACCGGACGTTTCGGAACGACGTTTACAATCACTGGGACCGACGGGGAAGCGCTGACGACTGCCGTGGGTTCGGAATCTTCGCAAGACACCTATGTGGCTAAATTGTCTCACGAAGGTGTGGGACAATGGATTACGTATGTAACGAATTCCAATCGTATCGATACCCGTTCGATAGACTCCGACTCACAAGGAAATGTTTATATTTGGGGACATTGTCAGTCGGCGGTTACTCCCGAAGGACAGTCTCCTCTTGGATTTAACGGGAATTTCGATTCGTTTTTGATTAAATACTCGTCTGCCGGAGCCTATTTGGACGGTATGAATCTCGGTGGGAGCGGTCGTGATGAAGCTAAATCTCTATTTGTCGATGCAGACGACAATATTTATGTCGCCGGTAATGTGAACGGCGACGGCTCGAAAGGAGGAACTGCCGTGAATATGAATCCTCGGGGAGAGTCCAAAGATTATACGTTCAAAGGTCATGACGGTTATGTCGCTAAATATAACGGTTCTACATGGGAACTTATGCAACTGGAAAAAACGGTTACGCCCGATAATGCCAATCAGCACGAAGTCGCTTGGTGTGTAACGATGTCTCCCGATTACAATAAGGTGTATGTAACCGGATATTTTAATAATGGCGCCACCGTTTTTGACGGGGCTTCGCTCACTCTTCCGTTTGTACGGGATTATGATATTTATACGGTTCTATATTCCTATACCTTAATGGTAAAGACCAAAACGTTGGAACCGGGTGTAGCCAATGAGCCTTATTATAGCAATATCGTTGTGGATAATGTAGAGGGTACAGTGAAGTTCGAAATCGTTTCTGGCACGCTTCCCGACGGTATTACGTTAAGTGAAGACGGTGCTTTTGCCGGTACACCGACGAAGAACGGTTCTTATACGTTCATCGTCAAAATTTCCGATGACGTTTCTTCTATTCAAAAAGAATACACGTTGGTTATTAAATCGGGAGAAGGTTGCGATGTATTCATCGTTACCGATCAGTGTCCCGATGCATACATAGGTTATCCCTATTCGCTCCAACTCGAAATAGAGGGTGAAGGTATTACCTGCGCTCTTACCGGAGGCTCGTTGCCGGTCGGCCTTTCTTTGTCGCCCGAAGGATTGATTTCAGGGACCCCGGCAGAATCCAACGAACCGGGAATTTACAGCTTTACGGTGAAAGCTACCGGAGCATCGGGTTGTGACGATGAATTGGAATTGTCGATGATACTTTCCGACGAAACTCCCAGTGGAATAAACCGTGTAAGTCTCGATTCGTTCCAAGTCTATCCTACGGTTTCTTATGGAGAAATTACGTTGAAAGCCGACTTCGGTAAGGATATGAAGGCTCGGGTAGCTGTCGTGACTCCACTCGGAACTTGTGTATGGGAAAAAACATATTACGGTGTACAACTCGATGAGGTAATTTCTACTGCCGATATGCAACCGGGAGTTTATTATCTGGTATTGTCGACAGAAGAGGGTAAATCGACCAAGCCTTTTATTGTAAAGAGATAAGTAATCGAAGACTTTTTTCGAGATGACTCCGGTTCCTTTGAACCGGGGGCCGGAGTTATCTTGTATTCATATAATTGATAGAAATGAAAAGAAGTGAATTTTTAAGGTTGATGGGAGCCACTACGGTTGCAGCCGCTCTTTCCGATTTTCAGGCGATATCGCAGACTGTCGGAACGTTGAAGGGTGGAACGGTCGGGGCAGACAATTTAGACGACGAACTCTCGTCCGATCTGGAAAGTCAAGAGGCTGTGGTTGATAAACCGGTTACAGCGATTGTGATTGGAGCCGGAGCCCGTGGAAGAACGTATGCCAGTTACTCGGAACATTATCCAAATTCTTTGAAAATCGTAGGCGTAGCCGACATCAATACAGAGCGTAAGGAGTATATGAAAAATCTGTATCGTATCCCCGATGAGCACTGTTTCAGCGATTGGAAAGAAGTATTCAATGTCCCTAAATTTGCCGATGCAGTTATCATCGCCACACCCGATAACTTGCATTATGAGCCGGCTTTAAAGGCTATGGCTGCCGGATACGATTTGTTGTTGGAGAAACCTGTCGCCCAGTCGATAAAAGAGTGTACGGATATTTTGAAATACGCCAAGCGCTATGACCGTATTGTAGGCATTTGCCACGTCTTGCGGTATGCCCCTTATTTCATTGCGCTTAAAAAGGTATTGGATTCGGGTAAAATCGGTGAGTTGGTCAGCATACAACATATGGAATGTATTCGTTATCACCACATGGCCCATTCCTATGTACGAGGAAACTGGAAAAGCTCGAAGGACACGACTCCCATCATTATCGCGAAATCGTGCCACGATATGGATATGATGCGGTGGCTTGTGAACAAACCCTGCAAATCGGTATCGGCTTATGGAGGTTTGAAACTGTTCAAGAGGGAGAATGCGCCCGACGGTTCTACCGAGCGTTGTCTCGATTGTCCGGTAGAATCGCAGTGTCCTTATTCTGCCAAGAAGATATATTTGCAGAGGAGGCAATTCCTGTATGTGTTCGATATTCCCGATAACGATTGTAAAAACCACAAGTACGACAGCTTGATTCTCGATAAGCTCAGAACCTCCGATTATGGTCGATGTGTTTATCGATGCGATAACGATCAATGCGACCATTTCGTGGCATCGCTCGAATTCGATAACAATATTACCGGAGCCTTCTCGATGGAAGCCTTTACGGCTACCGGTGGCCGTCTTACCCGTGTTATGGGAACGAAAGGCTGGATCGAGGGAGATATGAAAAAATTTACCGTAACCGATTTTCTGACAAATAAGAAATTGGTTTGGAATAAAGATATATCTTCTTTGCCGGGATATGAAGGTCATGCCGGCGGCGATTTCGGAATCGTGAAAGACTTTGTGCTGGCCGTCGCTCATAGAGATACTTCCTATTTGACCAGTACCATCGACCTTTCCATTGAAAGCCATGTGATGGGTTTCTTGGCCGAAAAGAGCCGGGTGCTGAAAAAGAGAATCGATATGTAGGCATGAGTAACGGACCGTTAAAAAAATGTGATATGTGAATTTTAAGGTGCAAATTGAGTTTTCAAAAGATAGATAAGCGATGACGAGCCGGGCACATTGTGATAATGTGCCCGGCTTTTTATGTGTAAGATTTTATGTTACAGAGGTTTGATGACGGCTTGGGATAGATGAACTTGGTTCATGTCTTCTTCTTTCTTTTTTTTTAAGTGAAAAAAATAGATTTTTTCACTAGGGATAAAGTGCTATTTGGGGTTTTATATAAAAGGAGTTATATAAAAATGCATTTTTATATCATGAAAAACGAAATGGAAACTATGAAGAACCTGTTTCAACGAAGAAGATCGATCACAGATTATAATTCTTATTAAACTATTGAAGGGGAGAGCGTTGCTTAGGAGATGGGTGTACCTGAGGCGCGAAACGTTATTCTTTTTATTTCCCGAAATCATTTTGATTTTTTAATATTAAAAATATGTGTAGCCTATGGATATAAATTTGACTGTTTCTTAATATTATTAAGAAGGGACTATTGATTTCTAAAAAATTCAAATACCGCGAGAGGCACAGTATGTATGAAAGTAAGGGGTTCGTTTCTATAAATTTTTGTATTGTATGGTGTCTTCTGGGGTCTCTGAGAATTTCGTGAGTTATTATCTCTTCTTTATTCGGTGAAACTGAATGATTAAAAATAAAAGGTTCTCCGGTAGAATCGTGTCGATATCGAATAGGATCTTGCCGGTGAGTCAATAATTAACAAAACAATTAAAAATTATCATGAGAAAAAGTGTACAGTTTTTGTTGCTGTTCTTGATGTGCATAAGCGCTTCTTGGACGTGGGCGTCGGACGCTCCCGAGCGGACCGTCTTGTTTAATATGGGGGACTATGATTCCCAATATTGGCGTATTCCGGCTTTGGTGACTGCTGCCGACAATTCGTTGGTCGCTGTGGTGGACAAACGAGGCAGCAGTTTGGGAGACCTGCCCAATACGATTTCCATTATGTCGAGAAGAAGTACCGATAACGGTAAAAATTGGTCGGAGCCGGTTGTCGTTGCTCAGGGCGGTAACGGTAAAACATATGGCGACCCGGCTGTGGTACTCGATAAAAAGACGGGAAATTTGATTTGTATGTTCGTGGGGGATCAAGGTCTATGGAATGCAACGCCATATAACCGACAAGGAATCTATGTCTCTAAGAGTACCGATAACGGTGTTTCTTGGAGCGAGCCGGTAGCTATTACCGATCAGGTGTATGCTAACCATAGCAGTTGGTATGCCGGTTTTGCCGGATCGGGTCACGGCTTATGCTTGAAAGATGGCCGTTTGATGTTTGTTTTGGCGATTCGTGCCACTTCTGCTACCGGAGTCCCTCTTCATAATTATGCTATCTATTCCGATGACGGAGGCGATAATTGGACTTTATCGACCAATGCAGCTACGACTGCGGGAGACGAGGCCAAAGTGGTGGAACTTGAAGACGGGGATATTTTAATGAGCATCCGCAATCCGAGTAAGGGCAACCGTATTTTTTGTAAATCCACCGACCGGGGGCAGACTTGGGGCAAAGCCTATTTCGAGACGGAATTGAAAGACCCGGCTTGTAACGGCGACATCATTCGTTACTCCTATTCTACCGACGAAGGATCGGAAGGAAAGAGCCGTTTGTTGCACTCTCTTCCAGAAAGCACGACAACCCGTGAGAATGTCACGATTTATCTGAGCGAAGACGATGGTGAGACTTGGCCGATAAAGAAACGTTTGGTAGACGGTTATTCTGCCTATTCTTCTTTAACGGTTTTGTCCGATGGGACAATAGGCGCTTTGGTCGAAGAGGGTAAATGGGATAATAATCTTCCGGGTGAAGACGGGTTCCAACTCGTGTTCTATCGATTCACGATGGATTGGCTCACTTCCGATGTTACCGATCCTCCTGTGGTTTCGGAAGGTACATTGCAGCTGAACGGTACGGATCGCTATATGCGTATTCCCTCTGCCGATGATTTTAATATTGCTATCGGTGAATCCTACACGGTTACTTGCAAGGTGAAAATGCCTTTCTCGGGTAGTTCTTGCCGTTTTGTGTCGAAACGTTCTTATACGGGAACGGCCAATAGCGGTACTGTCGGTTGGGAAATGTGGGGCGATATGAATGCCAGTACACGATTCTCTACCAACCTTTCCCCTGCCGGTTCGCCGTGGGGTGGTAAAGGTAACGGTACAGGTGTCACATTCACTGAAAATCAATGGGTGCACTTGACTTGGGTTTTCGACTGGAACGAAAATACGACGAATATTTATGTAGATGGTGTATTGGGTGAATCGAAATCTCTACACGCCGATTTTCAATCTAAGTCTCTGGAAAATAACTTCGATGTTTTGGTCGGAGCCGGATATTCGAACAGCGACGGTTCGGCATCTGTTCCCTCCTTTTTTATGAATGGCGAGATGGACGACCTGCGTTTCTATAACAAAGCGTTGACTTTGGACGAAATTAAAGCCGATATGGACGCTACGGTAGACGGAACGACCGATGGCTTGGTGGCTGCTTATGACTTTACCGATATTTCGGGGGTGGAAGTTTCCGATATCTCAGGTCACGGACATACGGGTACATTGGTGAATTTCCCCAATTACAGTACGCTTTATACCGTGACAATCGCTGCTCCCGACCCCGAGCAAGGGACATTGAAAGTGATGAACGGTTCCACCGAGGTGGTTAGCGGAACCGGAATACCCGAAAATACGAGGTTGACTGTCGTGGCAGAACCTGCCGACGGATACCAGCTGAAAGAAATTCGGGTGAACGATGTGGCATTGGAAACTAATGTAAACACCTTTACGTTGACACAAGAGACTACGGTTACCGCCGAATTCGAAGAGGCCGTACCGGCATACTGCACGTACGAAGGGAACTCGTCACATGACCAGCGGTATGTCCGCAGTATCACTATGAACGGAGGAACTTCTCCTTTCTCGGTATCGGTATATTCCACGACAAGACAAGCGATTTATGTAGACAAGACCGACCATGTGCTCGAAGCATATGCCGGAGAGGAGATACAGCCTGTCGTTAATTGGGCAGGAGAATGGATGCACGGCTACCTCTACATCGACTACGACAAGGACTACACGTTCTCCTATACTTTGGGGAGCGACGACTATCCCACGGCCGACGGCGAGCTGGTCTCCTATACGTTTTATAGCCCGAGTGACTCTCAGTGGGGTAAGAACAGTAAGGGCGAGAGCACGAAGCATGACAGTAGACTGGACAATGTTCCCTCCTTCACATTGCCCGAGAGTCTTGCTCCCGGCGAATACCGCGTGCGTTTGAAAATAGACTGGTGTCACTTGGATCCTTGTGGGCATCCCGATGAAATCGCCAATACCCTTACCGGCAACGGCGGCAACATCGTCGATTTCACGTTGCGGATCGTGGAACGTCCGGCCACCTACACGGTGACCTTGCCGGAGACGGTAGAGAACGGTACGCTGACCGTGATGAACGGCAGCGCAGCCCTTGTGCCCGGAGCAAACACGGTGGAAGAAAATTCGGAATTGACCATTACTGCCACCCCGAACGAGGGTTATAACTTGGCCAGCCTTACAGTTAATGGCGAGGATATCACGAGCGGCGAGACCCATACGGTAACGGGTGCGACGGAGATAAGCGTCACGTTCGAGGCCAAGCCCACCCACACGGTAACGTATAGCGTGGTAGAGGGCGAGGGCAGTATAATACTGACGAGCGCCGACGGCACACAAAGTTACGAGAGCGGCAAGCCCATCGAGGCCGGAACATCGTTCAAGATCACGTTCGATCCTGCTGAGGATTACAAGGTAGGTAGAGTGATGTACGGCCCGAGTCAATTCGGAGCTATTATGGAGTTGACTTTGGCCTCCGACAACAGTTACACGATGCCGGCCGAACAGTTCGTGGGCAATTACACGTTCGAGGCTTATTTCGTATACGATCCGGAAACCGGCATAGCAGAGAACGATCGAGAGGCGATATCTGCCCGCTACGTGAGTGGCGTTCTCCATGTGGAGGGTGTGACGGACGGCGAGTTTGAAGTCAATATTTATAACCTCACGGGAAAACTGGTGAGAACGGCGACAGAGACAACAGTCGACGTGGCCGATTTGGCAAAGGGTTGCTATCTTGTCAAGGTAACGACCGCAGAAGCCGAGAAAGTAGTGAAATTCATTAAGAAATAAGATACAGGGAACGATGCCCTCATAAACAAAGGTCGGCGGGGAAACTCCCCGCCGACCTTTGTCATTTTTTCACGATGTCCCGCCCGTTTTGTCCTTCGGGGCATCACTCTCTATTCACCCTTCTCCCCTATATTTTGCATCGCAAAATATAGGGGAATACATTTATTGAGATTTACTGCCGATAAGAATGAATGTAGGGCTTTCTATATGGCATCGTATGACTTTGTGCCGTTTTTGAAAACGATGGCGCCACGAACACCTATTGCACAGCCTTCCGATTCGTCCCTCTTTTCTCCTTTGACTACTATGTTAATGGTGTGTTTCCCTTCTTCCAAGTTCAAGATGTGGAAGATGTTTATGTTGCGGTGTTCTTGTTTGGCATAGTAGTAAAAGCAGTCTATCGTGCGTTTGAATATACCATCGACATATACGTCGGCTTTGCCTCCGTTTTTAACCCACCAGCCTTCGATAGAAGCTCCTGTTCCTTCGAAAGTGAACGTTATTTCATCGCCGGCTTGTTCGCTATATTTCACATAACCGTTTTCGGCATCCTGCCAATTCCCTTTCAAAGTCCAGCAACTGTCTTTGTCGGCATCGACGATGGCTGCGCGTTTGCTGTATACCAAGTTGGGGAACGCATCTTCCATAGGAAGGGCAACCGGTTCTTGCAGTACGATGGAGTAACTGTCTTCGGTTACTTTACCGCCATTTTCCACAATGAGTTTTTCGGCATAATCCGCAGTGCGTTCCACCGCTTTGTTGAAAGAGTAGTTGGTGTGAACGAACGTTTTGTCTCCGATTTTTTCGATGGCTTCTCTATACTCTTGGGGGAATGCGCTGAATCCTTTGATGATACCCAAAACAGCCAAAGCGTTGGACGGGTTGCAGTCGGAGTCTTGTCCGCAGCGGGTGGATATTTCCAATGTCTTGTTTATATCTCCTTCTCCATAGAGCAATCCTATAACGATGTAGGCTCCGTTCAGTTTGGCATCGATATTGTATTTCGTGCCGGGGTTGCAAATGTTCGCGCGAGCCCACTTGTCTTCTAACATTTGCCAGCACTTAGTCCAGTCATCGGGATTTTCTTGGTGAAAAGCGATGACATCTTCAATGATTCTGCGATAGCCGCTTTCGGCCGGTAAAGAGAGCAATGCTTTTTCAATGACAGACCGGATATCGTTCTGTAAATAGGCTTCGCTATACAGCGAGGCTACGAATGCACCGCCATACACACCGTCGCCGTAGTTCATGATATGACCCATATAATCGGCCATTTTGTTGGCTGTCTGCGGCATACCGGGACACATGAACCCGATATAGTCGGCTTCGATTTGAAAGTCTATGTCATCGGCATGGAGGTTGAATTCGGGCTGTCCCGATTGGGGCGGAAATATGCTGTCGAAATAATTTTTGCGAGTCTGTACATTGGCGTGCCACAGTCTGAACCCGGCTGTTGCCAAAGCCTCTTGGTATTTTTTTTGTTCGGCTTGCATACCGTGTTTGTCCATTACGTCCATCAAAGTTAGCTGTACATACAAGTCGTCTTCCCACAAAGCATCTTTTACTCGGACGGGAGTCCAGTGGATAGAATCTTCATACATCTTGCCCAACGCTTTGAATTCGGTAGGGAGTCCGTAGGATACCCCTATCATTTTACCTGCCCACCCACCGGCGATTTTGTCTTTCAGAGTGTCTTTGCTGATCGTAACTTGTTGGCTGCACGCCATTAGGAAAAGAGGCATGAGTAACCCCAATCCTTTTTTCATGGTATTCATCATAAATTTTAATGTGTTAAAAGTTTATGATAAAGAGACAGAAAGGTTTGTTAAAAGGATAGTCAAGATTGAAATATATATCATTTTTTAACTTTTTATATGATAGGTAGTCTCTTTTATGTGAAAATTTTTATGCGCCTTTCTACTTCGGATAAGGCTTGTTCATAGTCCGGAGAATAGAATTTCAGTATTTTATAGATACGCAGAGCCTCTTGATAGAAAGCCATAGCATTTTCAAGGCGTCCTTCTTCCTTGATTATATCGGCGAAATTTTTGCAACATTCTGCTTTTACCCGATAGGTGTCTTCGGTAAATCCTCCGACGAGGTATTTTTCGCAGATGTCTATTGCATCGATATATAACTCTTTCGCTTTCTGCAAGTCCCCCTTATCAGTATAGCGTTTTGCGGCTTCCAGATAGTCCGATGCCGTTTTAAAACGATGGGCGTTTTTCTTGGCGATTCTTATGTCTTCTATCGTTCGAGTTTCGTCGGTCTCATTGTTCTCTTCTTCACATTCTTCATACTCGCCGTCTTCGTCATCTTCCTCCATGTCCTCATAGCTTTCGTCTTCCTCATCTTCATCATCGTTGTAATCCTCCTCCTCATCTTCTTCGATAGCTCCGAATTTCAAAGCGATGTCGTAGTACTTTCTCGCCTTTCTGGCTTTTCCGGTATCTGCGAATGCTTCCGAAAGGCATAGCGCTACCGAACCTAATTCTTCGCCGCATTCTCCTGTTTTCCGGTAGATGGCGTTTAGTAATTCGTAGGCTTCGAGATAGAGCGTAATGGCTGTGTCGTATTCTTCGCATACATAAAGTACGATACCGAGTTTCTTCAATACGACTGCCATTTTGTCGATATGCGGGGGAGCCGGGCAGGCATTTATTTCCCGATAAAGTTTCAACGATTTTTCAAAACATTCGCGGGCGGGTTCGGCTGCTTCCAGATTGCAATGGATTTCGCCCAGACTGCAATAGGCTTCCGCTAAGTCGTCTCGATTGTCGTGCCCGTCGTTACAGAGAGATTCGTAAATCGATATGCACTCTCCGTATAGCTCATTTGCTCGGTTGTACTCTTCGTTTGCGCTGTAAATCAGTGCTATACAGTTTTTTATGTGAGCCGTCTCTTCTCGATAGTCGGAGTCTGGGGCGTGCAGTTCCTTGAACATCGATAATGCTTTTTCATAAGAAGGCACGGCTTGGGGTTTTTCCCAAAGCATATAGAGATCGCCCATGCGGCTCCATGTTCGTGCCATGTCGTAGCTCGTTTCGTTGTCGGTGAGCCTGCTGTATATGCTCAATGCTTGTTTGAACAGGGATTCGGCCCGGTCGTATTCTTCGGAGTCGAGACGGGTATCTGCCCATGCATAAATCGAATCGGCGATGGATACTTTTAGATGTCCGCTTTTTTCGGCGGCTTTCGTATATAGCGTTACCGCTTTTTCGAACATCTCGCCGGCCCGGTCGTTTTCTCCCATATCGACCAACAAATCTCCGAAGTCCCGGCAGACTTTGGCATGGTCGGCGGTGAAGGAGTCTGGGGCTTGTGCATGTTGCTTTTCGCGAATATCCAGAGCCTCTTTGAGGAGCTTTTCCGCTTCGTCGTATTTCTCCTCGTGGCGGCAGATGACACCCAAGTTTTGAAGAACGGTGGCGATTGGGTGGTCGTAGACCGGTTCTTTCGTTTGCAACCGTCTGAATATATCCAATGCTTGGCAGAAACCTTTCCTTGCCTCTTCGTTTTTGCCGAGCACATAGTTCAGCCCGCTCATTTCCATTTTTGCCGTGGCCAAGTCGGCACTATGAGCCAATGGCATGCGGGAGGCGAGATTCGCGGCCAATTGTAGGGATTTTTGCAGGGATTCTTCTGCCTTGTCGAGTTGGTCGAGCCGGGTATAAATCGAGCCTTCCCGATTTAAAATCGAGTATAGTTTGTATTCGTATATTCTCGGGAACTCTTTGTCCAGCTCGTCGAGAATGGCGTGCGCTTGGGCTATGTATCGTAGAGCTTCTTGGGGGTGGTCCGAAAATTGCAATGCCGTGGCCATATTGCAATAAATGTCGGCCAGAGCCGATCGGGAATCGGGGTCGTTGTCTTTGGCGAGGAGCTCGAATCGTATGCGTGCAGCCTCGTTGAACTCCGATAAGGCTTTGTTATATTCGTCCCGGTCGGAGTAAAGTGTTCCGAGGTTATTTTTGAGACGGGCTATATCGTCGTCATATATACCCGGTTCTTCCCGGTCGAGCCAATCATAAATATCTATGGCTTTCAAGTATTTGGATAGGCAGTGGTCGAAATCGCCCTTATCGCTGTAAAGTACGGCCATATTGTTTAATACGCCGGCGTAACCGTAGGCATACTTCTGAGGTGCTTTACGGTATAAACGTTCGTATATGCCCGACAGCCGTTCCCATGTTTCGAGGGCTTTTGTTTGTTGACCTGCATCTGCAAGCAGTACGGCATAGTCGAACAGGTATTCTGCCAATGTTTCTTCGGGCAGTCGTCCCGAAACAAGGTCTATCGCCGTCGACATGAGTTTTACCGCTTGTCGGTATCTCGATTCGTCGGCTATTCCACTGACGACGATACGAGCTTTAAGCATGTATTCTCCCGCACATCGTTCTATGTTTCGGGCAAGTTCGGCGGTTGGCTGCGCCGCAGTATCGAATTTCAATTTTGCGTTCGTGGCATCGGCTTCCATATCGTCTTCTTTGAGAACGGCTTCCGCTTTGTCGGTCTCTCCTTTTTCAAACAGTTCGGCGGCTGTTCTCATACGGGGGCTGCATTCACCGCCCTGCATGCGGGCGATAGACATTGCCGTGTCTACGAGTGCCTTTTCTTGTCGCTCTATCTGTTCGGTTACACTCTCGCGTTCTTCCCTCAGATTAGCGAGCTCCTCGTCGGTCATACGGGAACGTTGCCCGAAGAATCCTCTCCGGCCGCCGGACTCGGCATTACCGATTTCCCTATCGAGTTGTTCCTTCCGTGATTGCAGTTCTCTGTGCGTGGCATTCTCCGAGGTAAAAGGCACATTGTTCAAGTCGGCGATCGTACTGTCTCCTATTTTCACCTGCGACTCTTTTACCTCCACCTTTATCGGGGTGGTGGTCTCTACCATTTGCAATTGTAGGACAAAATGCAGTTGCATGGTGTCGAAGTTGCTGTATCGACACCAATAGTGCCCCAGCTCTTCGAGCATGAGTCGTTTGAACTCTGCCAGTTCCCGACTTTCGCTTTCGCCTGCTTCGAGGTCTTTTATATAGGTGTATATCTTGGGAGAAGCCTGCTCGTCGAACGCTTTTCGGGCGATGTTGAACTCCTCGATGGTAAATTTTCCCGCTTTTTTATGGAATAGTGCCAGAAACATGTCGCTCGCTCTCACTCGTTCGTTGTATTCGTCTTGCTTGCGCATGCCGTTGTAGGCGGCATCATAGTCCTCCCATTCGAATAATTCGATGCGTATGCCTCGTTTCTCATAAATGTTATCCAGTTTCCTAATGAGGTTTCCGAAACGATAACGATCGGCCTCTAACTCCTCGGAGGAGGCGAGAAAAATTTTGATGACTCGGTTTGTTTTCATGGTTCGATTTATCTTGATACAGTCGATAAGCGTTCTATCGCTTGTATATGTTCAGTCCCGTATGTAGTTCGTAATTACAAATATAGTTGAATTTTATTAAAAAACAAGGCGTTATGCGATTAAATTTGCTCAGTCGATAATTAGTGGGATATCGGATCAATAAGAAATCGGAGGAGACTGTCTTTTCATACCTCTAATCCCTTTTCTCAGAAACGATTGTTTCTTCTGTGTCTCTCCTATGTTGCGAAGCAATAGGAGAGAAGGGAGATACCCACAAAGCGCCGGAGGGAATAAGGTTCGGAGCAGCACTTTTAATCCTCTCCCCCTGCTCATCGCAGATGAGATAGGGGGAGTGCCCATAGGGCGAGGGGGTTAAATATCTGATATGAACAGATTGATGAGATGTCGTTTTCAACCTTTCCGCCACTTCGTGTCATCTCCCCTGGCTAGCGCCATACCCCGCAATGCTACGGGACACGGCAAGGGAGAAGGGGGGTAGTTTCAATTTGCTGCATAGCAAATTAATTTGTAGAGGTTGATAAGCAATGTGCCGCACCCTTCCTTTGGGATTCTGATATAGTTACATTCCGGCACTGTAAACGATAGTGAGAAATGGAATACCCTCCTCCCCTGTGTTTTGCAACGCAAAATATAGGGGAGGTGACACGAAGTGGCGGAGGGGTTGATTTTTATCAAAAGCTATTCAGCTACTTTTTTACCGTTCACCGAGGAGATAGGAATGTGCTTGTCGACAAGAAATACATCGCTGAAATTCATTTCTGCCCCATGAATTTTCTACGAAATCATTGAATTTGCCGTTGGCACGATTTACGAATGACAAAGGTCGTTTCCAACATTGGAAACGACCTTTGTCTCTGTATGAGGAATCGTAATTTTATTTGAGGACTCCCAGATTTTTCCCCACTTTAATGAATGCCTTGATACAAGCGTCGAGTTCTTCCTTCTTGTGGGCGGCCGAAAGTTGTACCCGTATGCGGGCTTGGCCCTGCGGAACGACAGGATAATAGAACCCCGTTACATAAATGCCTTCGTCGAGCATTTGTGCGGCGAACGATTGCGATAGTTTGGCATCATACAGCATGACTGCACAAATGGCCGATTGGGTAGGCTTGATGTCGAAGCCTGCTGCGAGCATCTTATCTCGAAAATAGGTGACATTCTCCATTAAGCGGGTATGGAGTTCGTCGCTTTCGTCGAGCATTTTGAATACTTCTATCCCTGCTCCTACTACGGCGGGAGGGAGCGAGTTGGAGAAAAGGTAGGGTCTCGACCGCTGACGCAACATGTCGATAATCTCTTTGCGTCCGGTAGTGAATCCGCCGATAGCACCTCCGAAAGCTTTTCCCAATGTCCCGGTGTGAATGTCGATACGCCCGTACAGGTTGTACAGTTCGCTTACTCCTCTTCCTTTGGGGCCTACGACTCCTGCCGAGTGACATTCGTCGACCATGACCAAAGCATTGTATTTTTCGGCCAAGTCGCAAATCTTGTCCATCGGAGCCACATTACCGTCCATCGAGAATACTCCGTCGGTGACGATGATACGGAATCGTTGAGCCTGTGCTTCCAGCAAGCACCGTTCGAGCTCTTCCATGTCGGCATTGGCGTAGCGATAACGTTTGGCTTTGCAAAGGCGTACACCGTCTATGATCGATGCATGGTTGAGCGCATCCGAGATGATGGCATCCTCTTCGGTGAATAAGGGTTCGAATACGCCTCCGTTGGCATCGAAACAAGCTGCATAGAGAATCGTGTCCTCGGTATGGAAATAGCGGGCAATCGCTTTTTCAAGCTCGCGGTGCAGGTCTTGCGCCCCGCAAATGAACCGTACCGACGACATGCCGAATCCGTGGGAATCCATCGCCTTTTTCGCGGCGGAGATGAGCCGGGGATTATCGGATAGTCCGAGATAATTGTTGGCACAGAAATTCAACACTTTTCCGCTACGTTCGGCTATTCGAATGGCAGAACTTTGCGGCGTGATAATCGTACGCTCTACTTTATACAGTCCGTTTGCTTTTATCTCGGCAAGCTGCTTTGCCAGATGATCTTTCATTTGTGTGAACATAGGCGTTTATTTAAGGAGTTTCTTTTTCAAGTGGTCGATCATGTCTATCGACATCGATTCGAGGTCGTAGTCGGGTTTCCAGTCCCATTCGGCACGGGCGCACGAATCGTCGAGCATATCGGGCCACGAATCGGCTATTTGTTGCCGCACGGGGTCGATACGGTATTCGGCTACGAAATCGGGATAGAATTTCTTGATTTCGTTGTAGATAATTTCGGGATCGAAGCTCATCGATGCGATGTTGAACGAGTTGCGGTGTTTCAGTCTGGACGGGTCGGCCTCCATCAGCATCACCATCGCTTTCAGGGCATCGGGCATGTACATCATATCCATGAATGTCCCCGCCTTGACCGGAATCTCGAACTTCTCGCCCTTGACGGCGGCGTAGTATATTTCTACGGCATAGTCGGTCGTACCGCCTCCCGGCAATGTCTCGTACGAAATGAGTCCCGGAAACCTTACCGACCGGGTATCTACTCCATAGCGATAGAAATAATAATCACTCAGCAATTCGCACGATACCTTGCTCACTCCGTAGATGGTACGCGGCCGTTGTATGGTTTCTTGCGGAGTCTTCATTTTGGGCGACGAGTCGCCGAATGCGCCTATGGAACTGGGGGTAAAGAGCGAGCACCCTTTTTCTCTCGATATTTCGAGAAGGTTGAGTACTCCTCCTATCTGGATATTCCATGCCAATAACGGACGCTTTTCGGCTTGTGCCGATAATATGGCTGCTAAGTTGTATATCGAGTCGATTTTATATTTGTCGATGATGGCTGCGATTTGTTGGGCATTGGTTACATCGGCGATTTCCAAAGGGCCGCCGTTTTTCAACTCATCGCTTAGAGGCACGCCCTCGATATATCCCGCTACGACGTTGTCGTTGCCATACTCTTTGCGGAGTTTTGTCATTAATGCCGAACCGATTTGCCCGGTCGCTCCGATTACAAGAATTTTTTTCATTGTCTTTTTGTTTCCTTTTTAGATAATCGGGTTGATGTGTGTTTAATGGATCGTTAAGGTTGTTTTTGTTTCGGGGAAAGCTGTATATAGTGAACAAAATCTTGCGATTGAACTCTACTACGACCGACCCTTCACATACTGTGCAAATATATATATTTTTTGCCCCGATTGTTATGGAGAAACGGTTTAATTTTTCACCTTTTTAAAGTTTTATTTTTTCAACGTATATATGGAACCTTTCAGTACTCCGTGAATTTCGACGAAATTCTGTTGCCGCAGATAGAGCAAATCTTTTTTTATCGTGTTGATGGACACGGGTTTGAGAGCTTGTGTGATGTCGCTTACTTTTACCGGGCCTTCGTCTTCCATGAAAGACAATATCCGTTTTTGCCGGGCGTTCAGATAGACAGGCGGGTTGCCCGGTTCGGCAGAGCGTGACGTTATATTCTTGTTTCGTAGGGGAATATCCGTCGAATCGAGTGTGGGGGGCGTCTCGGTTAATGGGGCGGGGACGAGGTTTCGTATGGATTGAAGCCATATATCGCACAAGAATAGAATCCATGCCGAGATATCCTCGCGAGATGAGTAGCGATTTTGTTGACCCTCTTTCAAGGTTCCGTAATATTCTGTCCGACGTTTCTCGATGAGATTATCGATAGATTCGAATTTGGCCCATTCGTATCCGTTTTGCAGCAACAGCAAGGTGGAAAGAATGCGCGATAGTTCTCCTTTGCCTTCCCGGAACGGGTGTATGGAAATGAATTCGTAGGCAAAAGCTGCGATGACAACGAGTGCGTGATGTTCGTGTTTACTTAATTCGTCGTTGGTCCATTCGACCAAATCCCGTATTTCGTTATTGACCGATACCGCTTGGTTACGGCTGAATAGAGTAGGTGCTTTGTAGTCGAGGAAATTGACGACGCTGGGTTTGCCGGCCGGTTCATCGTTCGAATGTATTTTCCCGTTGGGAAACAGGGCCGCATGTATCGTGACGATAGTGCCTTCGAGAAGCGGATAGTTGTGAGGGTGGGTATAAAGTGCTTTCAGTACGGTATTGTATCCCGTAATCAGGCTCTGTTTTTTGTCATTGGTAGCTTTTTGTCTCGCTATTATCTTTTGGATTTGCAGAGCCGTGTAAGGTATGTTTTCGAGGGAGAGTGAAGCCGAAATAGTTGTTTCGATATTCTTTTGTATCGCTTCGGAGTCCGATTCTCCCGATTTTTGAATCCCTGTCCATCTTTTTGATAGAGTATCTATTTCATATAGAGTGTTTTGCAGGTTTTCTTTTTCTGGATTATTCAACTTGATTTTTTGAATGATATTCATAATATATCTATATTTTATGCAAATATAGTAGGATCGAGACGAGAAAACAAGACTCAGTCGATAATTAGTGGAGATTGTCCTTTTATACCTCTACCCCCTCCATCAAAAATTATATAATCTTTTCAACCCCCTCGCCCTGTGGGCACTTCCCCTATTACAGTGCGATACCCCGTAATGCTACGGGAAGCGACAGGGAGAGAGGGGAGTACTCAATTTTGTTCCTACTGTTGGTATTGCTCTTTCTCCCCTGTGTTTTGCTTCGCAAAATATAGGGGAGAGACCGAAGGAACGGTAGTTTCTGAGGAGAGGGGTTAGAAAGGTTGTTCGATTGTATTGTTTAACCCCTCCGTCACTGAGTGCCACCTCCCCTATATGGCTTCGCCACACAGAGGAGGAGTTTAAAGTAACACTCTATTCATTTGCGATGAGCAGAGGGAGGGGCTATTTTACCCCTCTTCTCTATATAGCTAACGCAGCTCCCCGTAGCATTACGGGGTGTTCCCGTAAGGGAATAGAGAGAAAGTGTCATTTGGGTGAAAGCGTTAACCCTTACAGTTAAGAATCTTATGAAATCTTTTCAACCTCTCCGAAGAGATTTGGAATGTGGTTGCCGATAAGAAGTTCATCGCTAAATTCAGGTTTATCCCTCACGGATTTTTACTGAATCGAACCCAGATGAAAATTTCGTTTCTGCAATATAAAAGAAAAGCCGACCAACAATTTGGCCGGCTTTTCGTATGGTGATAGAGTCTACATCTGAATATTCAAGTAGTCGGAAGTTTGCGTCACAGCGCATTTATCCTTTTCTCTTCTTGGACGAGTATGAGCTTCTCTTTGTCTTGGAGGAAGAACGGTCTCGTCTGGACCGGCTTTCCGAATGGTCCCTTCGGGAATTCCCGTAACGTTTTTCGTTCGTTCTGCGTCCTCCTTCTTCTTTGCCTTTTCTTTTTCCTTTCGGTGCGCTGTAATCTTTATCGGTTGCCAATTCGGCATATATGCGATGTCCGTAGAATTCGTTGCCTTTCAATGCTCCGACGACTTTTGGAGCGCTGCTTTTTTCCACATCGAAAAGCGAGTAGGAAGACAGCAGGTCTATACGTCCTATGTTTACACGCCCCGGTACGAGGGAGTTGACCATTTCGATGAGGTTGGGCGGGAAAAATCCGTGAGCCTTTCCCAAGTTGATATATATACGTTCGAATCCGGCTTCGGCTGTGCGAATGTCTTTTTTACGTCCGTTACGTCCTTCCTTCGCAAAATTACCCTCTTTGGGTTTGCGAGTGTTTTCGTCGGGGATATCCAAATCGGGGGTGTCGCGGTAATAATCAATGAGCCGGTTAAATTCGAGCGATACGATTCGCTTGATGAGGTCTTGTTCGGTGAGCCACCCCAGTTTTCGGGAGATGTTCGGCAGGTATTTGGCGATCTCTTCTTCGTTTACCTTTACTTTTTCGATACGGTCGGCGAGGTTGAAGAGCTGTTTCTCGCAGATTTGTTCTCCGGTGGGAACCATTCCCCGTTCGAATTTTTTGCCGATAATCTTTTCGATAGCGCGCATTTTCCCTTTTTCACGGCTGTGCACGATGGCGACCGAAACACCCGATTTCCCGGCTCTGCCGGTACGTCCGCTGCGGTGTGTATAAGTCTCTATGTCGTCGGGCAATCCGTAGTTGATGACGTGGGTCAAGTCGGTAACGTCGAGTCCGCGGGCGGCAACGTCGGTGGCGACGAGCAATTGCAGGTTTCTCAATCTGAATTTTTGCATGACCGCATCCCTCTGGGTTTGTGACAACTCTCCGTGGAGGGAGTCGGCATTGTATCCGTCGGCGATAAGCTGGTCGGCGATTTCTTGTGTTTCCCGACGGGTACGGCAGAATATGATTCCGTATATACTTGGGTAATAGTCGGCGATTCTTTTGAGTGCCGGATATTTGTCTTTGGCATGTACCATGTAGTACACGTGTCGTACGTTTTCGGCTCCTTCGTTTCGGCTTCCTACGACCACCTCTTTCGGTTCGTGCATATAGGTACGCGCGATCTGCTCGATTTCTTTGGGCATGGTGGCCGAAAAGAGCAGCATTTTACGCTCTTGGGGTACTTTGGAAAGAATTGCGTTGATACTGTCGAGGAAACCCATGTTGAGCATTTCGTCGGCTTCGTCCATGATTACGGTCGAAACATGGTCGAGTTGTACCGTGCGACGTTCAATCAGGTCGACGAGCCGTCCCGGTGTGGCGACTATGATGTGTACGCCTTTTTTCAGTGTTTTTATTTGACTCTCGATACTCGAACCTCCATATACGGGCAATATACGCAATCCGCTGACATATTGCGAATAATCGGTCAGGTCGCTGGCTATTTGTAAACAAAGTTCCCGTGTGGGCGATAAAATGAGCGCTTGCGGTTTACACAGAGATAAATCGATGCGCTGGATAACGGGCAGACCGAACGCAGCAGTTTTTCCTGTGCCGGTTTGGGCCAGTGCTACTAAGTCGGTTTCTTCGTTAAGTAGATGAGGGATTACCTGCTCCTGCACGGGCATAGGATTCTCGTATCCCAACTTGGTGATCGCTTTCAGTATCTCGTCGCAGATACCTAATTCTTGAAATGTTTTCATTTATAATGTTGTAATTTTTTGCTTTATCGCATGGGCACAAGGCCTTTTTTCGTCCTCAATGGGGCTAAGGGGAGAGGGTGAATAAAAACTTGTCGTACGTTAAAGTTTTGTTTGTGCCGGCAAAGGTACGATAAAAATCGGAATATATTCGATTTGAGTACAATATACTGCTTGAAAAAACAGAATAATTTCGGGTTGGTCGATATTAAGAAGCTGTTTTTCTCCTTTTCAACCCCTCCGTCACTACGTGCCACCTCCCCTATATTTTGCCTAGCAAAACACAGAGGAGGAGTTTTAAAATATCTTCGATAGTGAAAATTGAAATACCCCGTAAAGCTACGGGGCACGGCAGGGAAGAGGCTAAAATGTGCTTCGAAGATTTCAGTATAGAGGAGATGAATTGAGTAATTCGGTGCTAACTATGAAGTGAAACGTTTCCGATTAGGTTGAACTTATCCAACTTTTGGGAATCGGTTCACTTGTAACCTTCTCCTCTGTGTGGCGTTAGCCATATAGGAGAGGTGGCACGTAGTGACGGAGGGATTAAATTTTTCAAGAATCTATTCGGTGGCTTTTTTAATCATTCACCAAGAAGACAGAAATGTACTTATCAACAAGAGATTCATCGCTAACATTCAAGTTTAATTCCTCTGATTTTTACTGAACCATGATTCCTGATTGTTCGTTGATGAAAAGGTATAACACAAACCGGGCCGATTTTTCGAATCGGCCCGGTTTCATATTGTGACTTATGTTTATATGCTTCTTAGAATTGTTCTTAAAAACCGTTCGAAGATCAGTGTAGCAGCAGATGCTTTAATTGCCTTTTCTTTTCGGGTGTAAGTCCCAATTCTTCTTCCAAGTAGTTATTGATAGACCCGTGCTGTTGACGGATATAATCGCGGGCATAGGATAGGAATCGGCTGTCGGCCGATTGTATCAACGATAGAGCTTCTTGTGTTTCGTCGCAACAGTTTTTAGGATCGAACGAGGTTCTTCGTTTGTCGAAATAACGGTTGGAGAGCAGATAGTCGTTCATGATAACGTCTTCGGGTATATCCAAAGCGCTGAGTAAAAGCGATACGGCGAATCCGGTATAGTCTTTTCCGTTTATACAGCTGAGAACGATGGGGTAATTGTCTTCTACCAGCAACTGATTGAACATCGATTTGAAGGCTCTTTTCGAACCGGAAACCATCGCGACGTATAGATCTTGCATGAACAAGTTGGCATCTCCTCGTCTCAGTTCCTCTTTTTCGAGTCGGGGTAATAAATTTTGTCTGTAATGAAGGGAGCCCGGCAGATTGATTACATTATCGAATCCTAGTTCGGGACTCGTTTTGATGATGTCTTCACTATCCCGGAAATCGATTAATGTTTTTATCCCCATGTTTTTTATTCGGCTGATGCTGTTTGCCGTCAAAGAGTTAAATTCGCCCGATCGAAAAATTTTTCCCCATCGTATTTGTTTGCCGTTTTTGGTTTCATATCCGCCTAAATCCCGGAAGTTTTCGATATATTTCAATCGTTCGGCACGTGGCCCTACGATACGGTCGTATCGGTCGTTAAACCGAAGAAGAAAGTAATAACGATATGTTTGCAGACTATCCGGAACAACAGTGTAACCCGTCTGAATGTTTGCTGTTGCGACAGGTTCTTTTGCTGTATCGAAATGCTCGGGGTCGGTCGATCGGTAAACTTGAACTTCTCCTTCGATCCTCGGCGTGGTTTCCCATTTTAACAGGTAATTGTTTTGCAAGTCAATTTCACACGCCACATCAATGTCTGGGCTGTGCGTAGAGCAAGCGCTCAATGCGAGGAGCAAAGAACAAAGTTGTAGGTAACGCATATCGTTCGGTGATGAAATTTTATTGCAAATATAAGACAATGCGATAGTTAGCCGTACCGGGGTTTGTTTTATTTTAGAATATTTATAGGGCGTTTGGATTACTCCGGGGTAATATAATTCGCGGCGAACTCCGGTGTTATGTAGTTGTCCATACTGCAACAGACGGTCGCGGCGAACTCCATTCCGTATCGTACGATCGGTTCCCATTCTTCGGGAGTAAGACTGTATAGCTTATCGAGCGTAATGTCGTGTTTGAGCAGTCCGAACAGAACTCCTGCATTAAAAGAATCGCCTGCGCCGATCGTACTGACAGGTGTTACAGGGGTTGTCGCAAAATGTTTGTCGCCTTTTTCACAAAATAGCTTCACTCCTTTACTACCTAACGTACAGATGAAGTTCGGGCAGTAGAATTTGATATGATCCGTATATATTTTTTGAGGGTCTGTGACGTGGAACAGATTGTTGAAGTCATCTGCCGAACCTTTCACCAAGTCGGCATATTCGAGATTTTCGAGTACCGATGGCATGAGTTTCATAGCTTCATGGGCATGGGCATCGCGAAAGTTAGGATCGTAATAGATGATTGCTTTTCTCTCTTTGGCAAATTCCACCAGCTCGCATACCTTTTTCCGAAGTGCCGGATTCAAGGCGAAATAAGACCCGAATATGATAATGTTGTCTTTTTCAATGCGCGGCCACACGAAGTTGAGTCTTTCTTCGGGAAACTGGTTGTAGAACATGTATCGGGCTTCGTTATTCTCGTCGAGGAAAGCCAGCGAGATGGGTGTTTTCCCTTCGCAAAAAATATCCAGATTCTCGGTACAAACGCCATTTTTTTTCATGAAGTCGATGATGATGTCACCGACCGTGTCTTTCCCGATTTCGCTGATGAATGTAGCCGGTACGCCTAATCTTCCCAGCGAAATGAGCGTATTGAACGTGGAACCTCCCGGAACGGCGTGAGAGGGTTGGTTGTTCCTGAAAATAATGTCGAGAATAGTTTCTCCTATGCCTATGATTTTACGCATGTCCTCGTGGTTTATTTATTCTGACTTTGTTCTCTGGAACGGGTTCCCAAGTATCCTCCGTGGTGGCGCAGGGCATATTGATGGGCGTCGAAATGAGTCGCCTCCATAGCTCCTACGACCAGAATATCGCCGATAACCGTCATAAGCGTGGTCGAGGTCGTCGGTGTCAGCCCGAGTGGGCATACTTCTCCCGGGGCTCCGGTAAAAAGGCATACGTCGGCACGTTGGGCGAGTTCGCTTCGGTTGTTCCCGGTAATGACGATGAATTTCAATTCGGGCATCAGGTTCGAAGCCAGTTGAAGAAGTTCGAGTATTTCGCGAGTTTTCCCCGAGTTGGAGATGACCAGCATCAAATCGTTTTTTTGCAATATGCCCAAGTCCCCGTGTTGAGCTTCGCTGGGGTGAAGAAATACGGCAGGAGTCCCGGTCGAGCAAAATGTGGTAGCGATATTCATGGCTATTTGCCCGGCTTTTCCCATTCCGCTGGTAACGAGTTTCCCTCCCTTTCGATGTACCTGCTCGACGATAAGTTCGACGGCTTTTTCAAACTGGTCTGTGACCGGTATATCCAGAATGGCCTGAGCCTCTTTTTGTAGGATTTCCTCTATTTTTTCGGTAAAATTCATATCTGTTTTAGGCTTTATCTTGTACAAAAGTAATAAAACGCGACGAAAAAGCTCGGACTACGTGCTATATTTCGTTACTTTTTCCGAAGTTCTTTCCCTTCGAACCGGCAAAGCGCCTCTTTCCATTCGTCGCTGATAGGGGCGGCACGACCGGCTGTTATATCGAATCCCACCATGACTGTGTGGCAAACGCCCTTTATTTGCCCGGTTTCGGTATTGACAATTTGCTGTAACAATTTGAAACTGCGGTTTCCTATTTCGACCGTGCAGGTTTGCACGGCGATGGGTTCACCCGGGTAGATGGGCGATAGGAAATCGGCATTGACGTTGGCGACAACGACATCGGCTTTCTTCCAGTCGATATTCTGGGCTTTCACGGTCTCGAAATAACGGGCTTTCCCCAAGTCGTAGAAAGAGAAATATACCGAGTTGTTTACATGCCCCAGCAGGTCTATGTCGTTGAAGCGGAGTTGAAGCGGAAGCGTGTGTCGAAATGCAGGAGATGTCGTTTCCATTGTCTGTTTTTTTTAATCTTTATCTGAAAATAATGTTGTCGATAACCCGATGTCCGAATTCTGCGTTGATACGGGTTAGAAGTTCGTTTCGCAACATCGTCAGTTCGTTGCGAAGAACGGCAGATGATAGACGCACATAGAGCGTTCGGTTGTGTACATACATCGATTGCGTATAGGAGTTTACCGTCTCTCCGGCAATTCGGGGCCACAAGCGCATGACTTGCGTTTCGTCGAGTTTCTGCCCGAAATTTTTTTCCGAGATGAATTGGGAGATAATGTCGCCGATAGGAAGTGCATCTTGTTTTTTCATGGCGTTTTTCCCTCCAAGATTTTAACTTCTCCCCGATCGACGGAGAAAATGTTGTATTGCGACCCGATGAAATGTATGATTTCGTCCAAATACTTCCGGTTTGTGTCGGTAATGAATATTTGCCCGAAATGATCCGACGAAACCAATTTCACGATTTGTTTTACGCGCTCGGCATCGAGCTTGTCGAAAATATCATCGAGCAACAAGATAGGCGTGGTATCGCCTTGTTCCCGCAAAAAATCGTATTGGGCCAGTTTCAAGGCGATCAGGTAAGTCTTGCATTGTCCTTGCGAGCCTATGCGTTTCATGGGATACTCGCCCAGCATCATGTCCATGTCGTCCCGATGTATGCCTCGGGAAGTATATCCCAGTATTAGGTCTTTGTGGCGGTTGGCTTTCAGTTGCGGCAGCAGTGCGCCCTCGGAAAGATGGGATTTGTAAATGAGATCGGCCGATTCGTTTTGCGATGAAATTTCGTTGTAAAACCGCCGGAATACGGGAATAAACGATTGCAGAAAACGGTCGCGGCTGTTGTGAATTTGTGCGGCTGTCGAGTCCATTTGCTCTTCCCAAATGTCATATAGCATCTCTTCGGAACACTCCTGTCTCAACAGAGCATTGCGTTGTTCCAACGCTTTGTTGTACCGTATGAGCGTACTTAAATATTGTTTGTCGAATTGGCTGATAACCAAGTCTATGAACTTTCTTCGCTCTTCGCTTCCGCCTAAAATCAATTCGTTGTCCGACGGAGCGGCCATGACTAAGGGGGCAAACCCGATATGATCCGACAACCGGTCATATTCTTTTTTGTTCCGTTTGAACGCTTTTTTCTGTCGGCGTTTGATACCGCAATACAGTTCTTCTTCGTTTCCGTTACGCTCGTAATAACCTTGTACGACGAAAAAATCTTCTCCGTGCCTGATGTTCTGCGAATCGGGATTGCGGGTATAACTCTTACAAAACGAAAGGTAATAGATAGCATCCAACAGATTGCTTTTTCCCATGCCGTTATTGCCTAAAAAACAATTGATGTTGGGCGAAAAACTCAGGTCCGCTTGGGCAATGTTTTTGAAATTGACTATGGATAGCCGGGAAAGAATCATGTCGGGTTATCTTTTATTTCTACAAACATACGCAAACTTTTTTATTTTTTGCGAATAATGTTCGATGGAAATGGAATGAAAAAGTCGTGGGAGTAGGGGAAATCATGCGCATAATTGGGTCTATTAGAGCTCCTCGTACAAAAAAATGAAGATGAAATTTTATTTATAAAAAGAAATAAATTACTTTTGTCACTCGATTCTGTATAATAGGAATTGTGTAGAGGATAAAAAATAATTAAAAGACAAGAAAAATATGGCAGAAAAAGAAAAAGACGAGCTTGAAAAAATGAATGAAGCTCTCTCTATGTCGGAACAGTTTGTTGAAAAGTATCAGAAACCCCTCTTGCTCGGATTGCTGGTCGTAGTGGTGATTGTCGGAGCTATATTGGGGGTACGTCATTTCTATCTGTTGCCCCGTGAGGATAAAGCTCAGGCTGCGATGTATCAGGCTGTTATGGCTTTTGAAAACGATTCTATCGATTTGGCGATTAACGGTAATGAAAAATTCGACGGTTTGTTGACGATTGTCGACCAATACGGTTCGACGGCTGCCGGTAATTTGGCGAATGCCTATTTGGGATTGGCTTATTATGAAAAAGGGGAATACGAAACGGCACAGAAATATCTTTCTGCATTCAGTGCGGACGAGACCGTGTTGTCTCCTGCCGTGACTGCCGCTATCGGGAACTGTCTGGTGGATATGGAAAAATATGCCGAGAGTGCCAAGTATTTCGAGAAAGCCGCTAAGGTATCCGACAATGCGGTTTTCAGTCCCATCTATTTGAAAAAGGCTGCCGCGGCTTATGAGAAAGTGGGTAACAACGAAGCTGCCGTGAAACTTTATCAGGAGATTAAGGACAAATATCCTACCTCCAACGATGCTCGTGGAATAGAACGTTACATCGAGCGTGCCCAAAACAAGTAATTAAGAAATTCAATCATATCGGTAAGGCCGTCTCTCATTTCGAAAGGCGGCCTTATTTCAAAAAGAGAAACCGAATATATGGCAACTGCTTATCACAATTTATCGTCTTATGACGCCGATACTATGCCCGATGCTTCGGGCATGAAAGTGGCTATCGCCGCCGCCGAATGGAATGTCGAGATTACCGATGCTCTATTGAAAGGAGCTGTCGATACCTTGCTTCGTAACGGGGTAAAGGAGGAGAATATCTATGTGGCCCGTGTGCCGGGAACTGTCGAGCTGACTTTTGCCTCGCAGCAGATGGCCGAGTTTTACCAGCCCGATGCCGTGATTGCCATCGGCTGTGTCGTGCGGGGAGATACGCCTCATTTCGACTATGTTTGTCAAAGTGTCACGCAAGGTATTACACACCTCAATACACTGTTCGGGATACCCTTCATCTTCGGGGTGTTGACGACCGATACCATGCAACAGGCAAAGGATCGGGCCGGAGGAAAATTGGGTAATAAAGGCGACGAAGCGGCGGTGACGGCAATAAAAATGCACGATTTCGTTTGTAAATTAAAATAAGAGTGCTATCTTTGCACTCGCTTTAAGGGCAAATACCAGAGTGGCCAAATGGGGCAGACTGTAAATCTGCTGGCTTACGCCTTCGGTGGTTCGAATCCATCTTTGCCCACAAAAAAATTGCGGAAGTAGCTCAGTTGATAGAGCATCAGCCTTCCAAGCTGAGGGTCGCGAGTTTGAGCCTCGTCTTCCGCTCTATAAAGAGAGCGGTACATCGAAACGATGTACCCTCTCTTTTTTATTTCTTTTCTGTCGATTAAAATATCGGCTATGTAGCAAGCCTGAACTATTCCCCTCCTCCCTTGCCGTGCCCCGTAGCATTGCGGGGTGTTTTGCCATGTAAAATATAGGGGAGGGATTGAGAAAGAAGATCATTTGCTTGAAGAATTTAACCCCCTTGCCCTGCGGGCACTCCCCCTATCTCATCTGAGATGAGCAGGGGGAGAGGGCTAAAATGCGCTTCGAAGATTTCAGTATAGAGGAGAGGAATCGAGTAACCCGGTGCTAACTATGAAGTGCCGCGTTTCCGGTTGGGTTGAACTTATCCAACTTTTGGGAATCGGTTCACTTTTAAACTCCTCCCCTGTGTTTTGTATTGCAAAATATAGGGGAGGTGTCACGCAGTGACGGAGGGGTTGAAAACCGTGGTAAGCGGAGCGTATTGGGTAGCAACCACTCCCCTACCGTGTCCCGTAGCATTACGGAGTACTCTGTGTAACTTCACGTAAAGAAATGGAAATAGATGACAAGCGTTATAAATATATATACGATCCAAGCGATAACGGTGTAGAAGAACTCCCAGTTGGCATACGGTTCGTTGTGAGCTCTGCACCAACGTCGATGGGAGATTAGCCCCCACAGCGGTATGGCAAACAAGGCTATCGACAGCCCGATGAGCCACTTGATGCCTACGACGAAACAAAGCCCCGCAAGCCATGTTTCCACGAACACGATTAGCTCGATGTATTTCAAGCGGATAACCGATTTACTTTTCTTTTTCATGATGCGGTAACTAAATTATGACCAGTCCAATAAGTAAATATACACCAATAAAGCAGATAAAGAATCCACCACGGCACAAATAAATATTCGTCTTTTTTCTTGCACCGAAAGGGATAATAGACCAATTGGCCGAACAGTATCGCACAGGCTGCCAGCCCTATCCACGCTACTGCTGTACCCAAATCGCTCATGAGCATCAAGATGAAACAAATAGAGATATTAGTTTCCACTTGTTTTTCGTATTTATTTAATTCGAACATATGTTGCAGATATGAACTCTTGTTAATAGTAATTTTAGTCGATAGCTTATGAATGGCCTTAGTGTCTATTCGGTTAATCCTAAACAGTCCATGCTAAGGATAAATATCCTCCGATATATCTTATAATATATTGAATGATTTCGGCTGTTTGTTTTCATGGTTTTATGATTTATAGATTAACGTTTGCAAGATAAATAAAAAAATAAATTTTGCAATATTTTAACCGGTTTTTCTATCTTGTTTTTGTATCATCATGCCATAAATGAGAGTGTGACTTGTTTTTACTTTGTCGAAAAAAACAATGGAAACACAAGAACAAAAAATGGTGGAACAGCTGTCGATGCGCCGTATGGAGATAGAGATGTTGAGGTGTGAAGTATTGTTCCGGTACTACGAACGGTTGCTCGGTTTAGATGTGATAAACGATCGTGACGAGGTGAAGAGTATCATGACTTGTATCAACACACTCGAACGCTATGCCCGCAAATATGAAAAGAAATTCGAGGAGTTGTTCGCGAATCAAAAAGAGGCTATGACCGAAGCTGTTGTATCGGAGTCGGACTCTCCGAAAGAGGCGAATCGGGTGACGGACATCGGTATGGACAAGGAGGGGTGCGAATTGCCGGATATAGAAGACCGTGAGCAGTCGCAAGTCCCGCTTGTCGCACCTGCTTCTCTTTTGCGAAACAATCAGGAGCGTCCAGACCTTTCGACGATAAATCATGTTTCGCATCGGGCGGTCGATCCCATTGTCAAGCTGAAAAAACAATCTTCTAAAAAAGTTCGTCGAAAGAGATAGCCACCAAAGACATCGATAGGCTATCGCGAATGCCGTTTGAAAAACAAGAGACTCTCGGTGGGCGATTAAACGAGCTTTTTTCTTCTTTTCACTTCGGCTTTTAATTTGTTCAGCCATTTGTCGTAGGTCGATTCCTTCAAAAGCATGGTATGGGAGGTTTGCTTTTGATTGACTTCGTTTTTGCGGGTAACGGTCAGTTCGTTCCGGTAAAGAGAGAGCTTTACCTCCGTACGTTTGTCGGAAAGCGGTAGAATGAGGAATACGGCTTCGGTCGATTCCCTTTCGGTAGCTGTACCGAAGGTTTTTAAATTCCTTTCTACATCGTCCCGCTCGATGTGTCGTGTACCTCGTATGATTCCGCTCTCTTTGTCGGCTTGCACGATAGTGAACTGCTCGGCTTGTAGAAGCGATAAGGTCGAATAAAATACCATGTCGTGGTTTTCGTCGAAATATTCCGATGTAATTCGGGTAACATCGTCGGAAGATAGTTCTTTGAATAAACTGCAAGAGGAGAGAAACAGGAGCGGAACGAGTAAAGACAGTTTGGGTAATCGACTCATAAAATGTTTATTTATAAATATATCCCGGAAGTCATTCCGGGATATATTCGGCAATTTTAGTATTGTTTGATGGCTTTCTCAAAGTTAGCGTTTTTATCCAAAGGAATTAAGCTGAATCCGTAAGAAATTTTTCCGGGAGCTAAATTGATTTGGTATTCCTCATGAGGCTGAGCGCCCCAAGAATCGTCTCCGCCGAGTCCCATCATACGGTAATCGATGAACAGGTCGACCAGTTCGGCCGGCTTGGGATCGCAGTTGTGACGTTGCCCGGGATTTGCGGGACGCTGACGACCGTCGTCACGATGGTCTCCGCTATCGAACGATTCGAGGGGATAGTTCGAAACATTGAATTCCAACAAGCTGTCGGCGACGATTAGCAAAGCGTTCTTTTTGCCTGTAAGAGCAAACCAGCTCACATCGGTGCGATGGTTATTTTCTTGCGGACGTACATACGGCTCGTAAAGGTCGGCTATGTTGGCTTCGTATCGCCCGATAAAACAACTGGTACGGCGGTCTATGTAGTTTTCCCACGGTCCTCGGCCATAGTATTCCAACCGGGTGAATGAGTCGGGTAACTGCATACGCAATCCTACGCGGGGAATCATGGGCGCTTGGGGATCGGATACCTCGAACGTGTTGTCTACTTTGATAACCCCGTTACCGAATATCGTATAGGAGATTTCCCATTCCGACCGGGTTTGCGGGTAAAGGTATCGGCAAACGACACGAACGTTATCGTTCTCTTTTTTATCGATGGAGAATGAACGGGCGACAGGGGGCTGTTGGGAGGCTTCTTTCCATTTACCCAATAGCTTGGGTGAGTTATATCCGTAGTCGTTGTCTAACGGAGCTCTCCAAAAAGCGGGGCGGAGTCCGAATCCGTCGAGGATATATTCGGTTCCTTTATACCGGTACGAGGTGATCAAGCCGCTGTTTTTGTCGAATGTAACGCTGAAATTCTTGCCGGAGAAAATCGTCTCGTCACCATTATCGGTTTGTGAGACGACTCCTTGATCGGGTTTTGCAACTGGCTTGACGGCCGGTTTGACCGAGATTTGTTCGCGTGCTACGACATAACCTTGCGGAAGGAAAGGTTCCGCTTTTTTCTGTCTGGCCTCGAATTCGATTTGATAGTCTACGGTTTCTTTATCCATATTCGGCAGCCCGTTCAATGTAACCGTACATTTCTGACGCGGACGCAACGAGACGGTGAATTTCCCGGTTTTCAATACTTTCCCGTTCCCTTTTACCGCATAAGCGAAATCGTATTTGTCGAGGTCTGTGAAGAAAAATTCGTTTTGAACTTCGATCGTTCCTTTCGTTCGGTCGAAGTTTTTGAATTTGATATTTTGATAAACCTTGCCCATTTCAATGGTCTGTGGTTTTATTTTCCGGTCGGGATATACGATACCATTGATGCAGAAATCTCCATCGGAGGGAGTTCCGGTATCTCCGTAATCACCGCCGTAAGCCCAGAATTTTTCGCCTTTTTCATTTGTCTTTTCGAGTCCTTGATCTACCCAGTCCCATATACAGCCGCCTTGAAGAAGATCGTATTTTTCGATGATATCCCAATAATCTTGGAAGTTTCCCAAACTGTTCCCCATAGCGTGGGCATATTCGCATAGGATAAGAGGCCGATGCGATTTGGGGTTAAGAGCATATGCTTCGATTCCTTTCGGGGAAATATACATGGGGCAAACGATATCCGTATTCCATTCATGTTCGGCACGTTCGTATTGAACCGGACGAGACGGATCCCGTTGTTTCAGCCACAAATAAGTTTCATAAAAACAGTAACCGTTCCCCGCCTCGTTCCCCAGAGACCATGTGATGATAGACGGGTGGTTTTTATCCCGTTCTACCATGTCTTTAAGACGGTCTAAATGAGCTGGTAAATAGAGAGGATTGTTACCGAGACTTCCTCCGGTTTGTAAGCTATATCCCATACCATGAGACTCTATGTTGGCTTCGTCGATGACATAGAATCCGTATTCGTCGCATAGTTCATAAAATCTTTTTTGTTGAGGATAGTGACAAGTACGAACCGTATTTACATTGTATTTTTTCCAAAGCTCGAAATCTTTGAGCATGGTTTCTTCGGTTATGTAATGACCGGTAAGCGGGTCGTGCTCGTGTACGTTAACCCCCTTTACAAGGATAGGTTGCCCGTTGACTAACAGTTGTTTGTTCTTGATTTCGACGGTGCGGAACCCTATACGGGAAGGAATGCATTCTTCGATTTTCCCTGTTTCATCGGCAGTCGAAATAAGTAGTGTGTATAGATTCGGAGTCTCGGCGGTCCATGCTTTTACGTCGTTTATCGTTTCTGCAAAAGAGACGGATTGTGAACTGTTCTTGTCGAGTTTTATCGCTTTTTCCCCGTGGGCTACGGTTTGTTCGGCGTGGTCGATGAGTCGATACGAAACGGAAATGGAACGCGCCTTAACCTCGTCGTTTTGTACTTTTACATCGAGTTTGAATACCCCGTTCTTGAATGATGAGTCGAGAGGTGTTTGTACTTCGAAATCAGCGATTCGGCTTTGCGGCTGGGCATAGAGATATACGTCTCTTTCAAATCCGGTCAGCCTCCAAAAGTCCTGTCCCTCGAAATAATTGGCATCGGAGAATCTGTGCATTTGTACGGCTAAGGTATTTTCCCCGGGTTTTACGACAGGAGTTATATCGAATTGTACCGGAACTTTCCCTGCTTTCGACATACCTATGAATTCACCGTTCAGATAGAAGTAAGCAGCACCTTTTACCGCATCGGCGCTTAGAAAGATTCTTTTTCCTTTCCAGTTTGCGGGGAGGGCGAAATCCCGGCGGTATGTACCGGTCGGGTTCCACGCTTCGGGAACCATAGGAGGATTGGGCTCTTGGAGATATTTGTCGAATCCCGGAGATACGAATTCATACCCTACATTTACATAGATAGGGTCGCCGAATCCTTGCAGCTCCCAGTTTCCGGGGACTTTTATCTCTTTCCAATCGGCGGTGTTAAAATCGGGCTCCATGAAATTCATGGGTCTTTCTTTGAATTTTTCGGTATAATGGAATTTCCATGTCCCGTTCAAAGGTAGGTAGAAACTTCCGTTCGCCTTGTCCTTGTTCAAAGCCGATGTCTCGTCGATGTAAGAGGTGAAACTGGCATGAGGCGGCAGCTTGTTGATACTGAGTAATTGCGGGTTGGTAATTTCGGCAAATCGGTTTTCTTGCTGTTGTCCGAAGATAGGTGCGGATAACAGGCAAGCGGCCGATAGAAATAGCACAATGTTCTTCATGTCGTTTATCGTTTTTATTTGTGAATAGTGTGTTATTTATTATAGACGGTCATTCACCTCGATATGAGGACGGAGATTGTCCGGTATTTTGTTTAAAAAATTTGCCGAAGAAAGATTGATTGGCAAAGTTCAGTTCTTCCGAAATTTCTTGGATACTTAGCGTCGTGGTTTTTAGGAGTTGTTTGGCGGCCATAATAACGACGTCGGAAATGATCTCGTGAGCGGTCTTGTGACTTAATTGCTTGATGACTGAGGATAAATGCTTGGGCGATATACAGAGTTTATCGGCATAAAAATCGACGCTGCGATTTTCTTTATAATGCTGGGTAAGCAAGGAGAGAAACCTCCATAGAATATCTTCTTTACGGGATATTTTCAATTTCTTGCGTTCTACCCGTATGGCAAACATTTGGTTTAACTCCAAGATGAAAGCAGAAATAAGAGAACGTATGATCGCATAGTTTACGTGGGCCTCGTATCTGTTTTGTATCAGACGAAAATAGCCTTCGACCACTATCGACTCATTCGCTGAAAGGGACGTATGCGGGTGTCTGGCGATATAGGTACTTAACGAGAAAATGGTTTCCAAGTCCAAAAAAGCATTTCTTTCTTTGGGCGAATGTTCTCTCATCGAGAGATAACGTGCCTGAAAGTCGCTGCTCGTTTTTATCGGTTTCCAAATCGTGTTGGGGTAGAGGAACACGATACTACCGGGTTCGAGTACATATTCTGTAAAGTTCAGTTGCACGGTTTTACAACCTCGGGTACATAATACGATCGTAAGTTTGTCGGAAGATGTGAGTAATGTATTATCCTCGGAAGAGGAAGCGGGCCTTTCAAAAGAAAGTAGAAAATGTTCCTGCGTTTGCGGATTTAGATTCGTATCCGTAGATTTTGGAGGCATTTGCATATGGTATCCTTCATAAAGTCAATACGGACAAAGATAAAAATTTTATCTGAATCGGACAACCCGATATGGGCGATTCGCTCAAATTAATATTAAGAGTTTGAGAAATATAAAAGAAAGAGTTTTCTGAATTTCAGAAAACTCTTTTATGGTTTAATATAGTTTAACGAGTTCGGCGAACGGAGCGTACGGGGGCAGCAGATGATTTTTTTTGTTTCGGTTGTTTCTGCTTTTTTACTTTCGCCTCTTTTTGTTTTTTTGCCCGTGAAGAACGAGCGGTGCGGCTTTTCTCTTTCTTTTGTTTGTCATTGTCGAGCGTTTCTCCGTTTTCTTTTGCTTCTTTGGCCGCTTGCTCTTCTTTGGCTTTCGCTATTTCTTCGGGGGAGGGAACCCATAGATTTTCATTAAAGTTTTTCAGTTGTTTTTCTATGCTGTCTTGTGCTTGTTTCCGAATGGAGTCATTGGGATACATTTGCATGAGCGACTGGTTCCGCAGGTTTTGGGTTTTGTAGATTTCCCCTTCGTACATTCGCATTTGGAAGTAATCGTCGTAGTTGTATTGCTGTACGTTGTTTTCGTTGCTCGCCAAGATGTATTGGCGTGCGATGTAGGGGCGTATGTCGTTGTATTTAACCCAGAACATGGGGTATTTGACTGCTTCGCCTCCGAAGTCGCCCGTACGGTGAAGTACCGGGCAGATGGCCTCGATGGACGGTTTTACCTGCGAGGTGCGGCGGTCGAATATCCATTTTTCCAAGATATAGTAGGAGAGTACCTCGTTGGAGGGTATATCGCTTTCCTCTACCGTGAAGCGGGGATTCTTCTCGGAGTATCCTTTTGCCGGGGCATACAGAATATGGAAGCGGTCGAACATTTCTTTTACTTTGATGCGATATTCGTCGGTGAATATTTCTCGTCCATCGAGGTATTCGTATGCCGGTATCTGGTTGTTCGCCAAAAGTTTCATGACAATTCTGAAAAGATTCTCCTGATTTTCGGTGGACTCTTCGGGATAATAGAGCGGCATGTTTTTTTCTTTGTTCAAGTCGATTTGCCGATAGATTACCCTCATCCACGGAATGTCGGCATCCGATGCATCCTGAGTGTCATAAAGCGATTGAGCCCGGACGCTGAGTTGGTTGCTTGTCTTTTTCGAGTCATCGGTATCGCTTTTTTTGATTACTTGTGCATGACTCCCTATTGCCGACCATAGCAGGCAGAGGGTCAAACAGCTTTTTATCAGGGTATTCATATTTGCTGAATTATATTTCATATTGGCCTTAGTTTACAATTACTTCGATAGGTGACAGATCGCGTTCTATACCATCGGGGCCGACGGCGCGGACTCTCGATATATAGAACCGTTTTCCTCTCGATAGTCTGCGGAACGAATCTTTCTGTCGTTGAGAGAAATTGGCTCCGTCGGAAACCTCGGGAATCGCATTTCCCATAGAGTCGAAAAAGACCGTTTCAAATCGCAGTACCCGATAGGTGACGTTTAACAGGTCGTCGTCGATTGCGGCTTGAATACCGGGCGCAGAAAGCAGTCGTGTTTTGGGGAAAGGTTTCCCTCCTTTGTATTTTTGTTCGTAACCGTTTGCATCTTTATAGGCGATGAATGGCATAGGGTCGGGGAGTTGCCGTACCCGGAACTGAGTGTTGGCGACTGTTTGCGCCCGCCCGTCCATTGTGGCGGTTACGGTTATTACCGCGTCTTGTCCTACTTTCGCCGGTTTGGCTATCCAGTTGTCTCCTTGACGGGTGAGAGTGCCGTTCGTCATCGTAGCTTGAATGGCGTGATTGGGGATGCCGGGAACCGATATGCTGATAGGGTTACCGATACCTGCATACAGAACGTTCATCAAGGTTGCCGATATGGTCGCACTCGGCTCTACCACGGTGTAGGACGAAGAGAATTCGTGACGGGTCATGGAACCGTCACCGCGCGGAACTTCGAGATAGCCTTGAAAATCGAATATTCCGGTGCTTCCACAGACGAATTCATATAGGCCGTTGTTTTCGGGAGGGAGTTGTTTCCCGTTGATGTATATGGCCGGTCGCTGGGTCGTATCGATGGCTGCCAGAACGATGTTGGCACTATATTTCCCGCCTCTCATAATGTTTTTCGAATTGGGAATAACGAACGCGTTCAACTGGTTGACACGTACGTCTCCTTCGTCGATGTTATTGATGAGGGTGTGCAGCGCTTCGCTTTCGGCATACCGCACGTCGCTCTGTATTTTTGTCAGAATGGTTACGGCGGCGATTACCGGCATATTTTCGAACAGCGTCGTTTCCCACATGGAGGGGGCTTGGGTTCTGTTGCCCGAGTGAATGGTGGTCGAAAGGTAGTTTTCGATCGCTGCTCTTTTGATGGAGTCGGTCATGAGACTGCCGATGAGATTGCGGTAGTCGTCTATCTCCTTTCTCAATTTCATTCCTTGCTTTTGGGCGGGGGACAACATGATGTATGACGCTGCTTCGAGGTCGTCCTGATGTTCGATATTATTTACATCGCCGTCTTTACCGTCGGCTTTCTTGACGATTACGTTTTTCAGGGAGTCGATGTAGTCGTATAAGAGGGCGGTCTGTTTTTTTACTTCCAGCGATTTTTTGTACCACGGTCCTCCTTTTTCGGGATTCTGACTATTGAAGTCGGCCAGTTTTTGGTAGAGGACATCGTTTTGCAGCGAAGCATTCGAAGTAGACCTTTCCAATCCGTCTTCAACTTGCTTGAATCCGTTGAGCACATCGGACGACACGTTGAGGGCCAGCATGGCAGTGAGGACGATATACATGAGGTTTATCATCTTCTGCCGGGGTGTAAGTCTGTTGTTATTCGATGCCATGTGTTATTTTTGTTCGGTGTCGTCTTTCGGTTTTTCGGGCATTTCCACGGGAGCTCCTCCCATGGGTCTGTACATATTGATGGTCATTGCCGTGATCATCTTTTCGTAAACCGAATTGAGTTGCTGTATATACTGTGTCATTTTTTCGGTTGCTTCGCAATAACGGGAGCTATCGGAAGCGGAGCGTTCGTACATGTCGCGAATGTTTTTCAGCCCGTTGTTTACACGGTCTATATTATCGAGTTGCGAACTGATGCTCTTCAACTGTATCTCATAGATGGTGTTCAGCCCACTGATGTTACGGTTGAGCGTTTCCATACCCGAAACATATCCTTGCGAGGTGTCGGATATTCCTTCGGAGTTTTCCGTGATGTTGCGGTAGGATTGCAAGAGGGTGTTCGATACGGCGGTGAGGCTCTCGGTCGCACTTCTTAATTGTTCCATTTGTTCGGCTATACCGGAGAGTTGGGTGAGGTATTGTTGGGTTGCATCTGTCAGTTCTGCCATACGCGAGAGTTGATCGGCGGCAGCCGACATTTTTTGAATACTATCGGTGAGGCTTTGCGTGTCGGCATCGCTTAAATTGAGGCCTTCGGGTATTCCCACAGCTCTTTTGGCATCGGACGGGGTGACATCGGAGTAGTTCCCTCCGTTACTACCTCCACCTTTGCCGTTTCCACCGATAATGACGGTTCCTTTCCCTCCTGAAAATTCGGGCCGGTCTTCGGGGTTTTTACTATTTAGTACGGGAAAAACTTCTTCCCAATGATATGTTTTCGGGGGAGTGTCGAAGGCGGATAGAATGAACATGAGCACTTCTGTTCCCATACCGATAGAAAGCAAGAGACTGCCTCCGGGGAGGTGCAGGATTTTGAACAGAGCACCCCAGATTACAATCGCAGCACCTATACTGTATGCGAAATTGAAAAATCGTTGTCCTTTATCGCTGGATAAGAACTTTTCAATACTGTTTTTATATCTTTTGTATTTTCCCATGATCCTTGATGATTGGTTTTATCGGGTTTTGATATTATCTTTTTGCTTTTGCGAATCCGATTTGAGAGCGAACGCAACGGAATCCGATATAGGATCGTTGTTCGTTTTGGTATTCCCACATGCGGATATCGGAACGAATGAAGTTGGAAACGTCTTTCCACGAACCGCCCCGGACTACTTTGCGTTTCATGCGGTAGGGGTCTTCTTTGGCCGCATTATATTTGTATTCGGGGTTAAGGTCGCTGGTGTTTTGCGATACGGCTTCGGTATAGGCTGTCGAAGTCCATTCCGATACGTTACCGGCCATGTCGTATAATCCGAACTCGTTCGGGGAATAGGAGCCTACCGGCGAAGTGATGAGGTTTCCGTCTTTCACGTAATTCCCGTCATCGGGCTTGAAGTTGGCATAGAAACACCCTTTTTCGGCCATAGGCAGGTTACCCGTCCACGGGAATTTATTTTCGTTTTTCCCGGCTCTTGCCGCATATTCCCATTCGGCTTCGGTGGGAAGTCTGTACGGTTCGATAACAACGGCGTTACGTCCCACCGAACCTTTCAAGAGCGCGGTACGCCAAGCGCAGAATGCATTCGCTTGTTCCCACGAAACTCCTACGACCGGATAGTCGTTATAGCCGGCATGGGAAAAATAGAGTCTCACGTATGGCTCGTTGTAGGCATTCTCGAAATCGTTTACCCATACGGTGGTATCGGGGTAGATATTGACGATGTAGGTATTGAGGAAGTCAAACTCGCTGCCTAATGGCCGTGTGATGGTCTCGCGAATGATACGCCCGTCTTCGTCGATATATGCGGTATCTTTGGATATCATTACGATTTCATCGTAGTCGGGGGTATGGTCGGTGTTGAGGTCACGGCGTGCCGGGTCGAGACGATTCTTCCGTTTGGATGCCTCGGTGTGGTCGAAGATCTCGTAGCGGTAGTTCATTTGGGAGGCATCGAGTTGACGTTCTCCCGTAATGGGGTTGATTCTGTACACGCTTTCGATGGCACGAGCTTCGTCTTCATTGGGGTTTCTCCACGGAATGGCTTTATCCCAATTCAACCGAGGCTTGATGGGGTTTCCCTCCCGGTCTTCTTCGATTTTGAACACTTCGTTGCCTCCATAGGCGGGATCGGCGAGGCGTTCCCGAATGATAGAGTCGCGTACCCAGAATACAAATTGTTTGTATTTTGAGTTGGTGATTTCCGTTTCGTCCATCCAGAAGGCATCGATAGAGACAGCCCTCGGTTCTTGTTGTGTTCCCCAAATACTGTCCTTCTCGGCCGGTCCCATTTTATAGGATCCACGAGAAATGAGAACCATACCGTAGGGTGTAGGCTCATTCCATGCCGTACCTCCGACACCTGTAACTTCACCGCTATGGCGCGACGAAGGTGCGCATGCTGCGACGAGAATGGCAAGGGTGATATACACGATTATCTTTTTCATAGGCTACATTATGCGTATGCTTTTGTGTTTATTTTTATTTTTATCGGACAGGTCGAGTTTCAAACTGTATCCGAGAAATACTTCGTGGCTTCCGCTACTGGCTTTTACAATGGCCGATACCGGGTAGTCGTAGGCATATCCCGCTATAAAGTTTTTATATTCCGCACCTATCATAAATATACATGCGTCTTTCCAGCGATATGAAAGGCCTCCCCAGAACAGTTTGTTGTATTTTACACGGCAGGATAACTCGTACTGCGTGATGTTGAGGTTGCTTTTCACCATCATGGAGGGCTGCACTTCATATAACGTGTTTTTAATGGGAATATTGCTCCCGGCGATAAAATAATAGGATCTGCCGATGTATGTTTCGTATTTGTCTTCAAAGGTGATCGATGGCTCGTTGAGGTGGGAGACCGAAATTCCCGCATAGAACCACGGGTGGGTGTACCATGCCCCGAAAGACATATCGAACGACATGCCTTGCAACTCGGTAGTGGGGATTCCGTCGTCGGTGGCTTGATGGTAATCGCTCGTGGGTATGCTGACTTGTGTGCCGTCGAAACGTTCGTCGAGCATTCCCAGTTGTATGCCGAGGCTGAGTACTCCTTTCCATAATTTGATTTTGAAGGCATATTGCGCTCCTAAAATCAGATGGGAGTATAGCCCTTCGGTTTCGGAAGTGACGACCAGTCCTACTCCGTGGTTCTGTTTCAAGAATTTGAAAGGCATGTCGCCTGTCACGAAATAGGTTTGAGGGGCTCCCGGCATACCTATCCATTGTTGCCGGGTGGAGGTGAGTATGTTGAGTTTGTCGGAACTTCCCGCAGCTGCCGGATTGTAATAGCCGGGCAGAGCCCAGTATTGGCTGAACTGCGTATCGATCTGAGCCTTTGCTGTGGCAAAGACCAAACAACACAGGGTTAGAATAACGATTCTTACAATCTGCATACTCTCTTTTCCAGACTTTTCGGGGGTACACACCGAAGTCCGGATATTTATAATAACTGAAAATAGCCTTTAAAATTGTTTGACACAACTGTTTTCGGATGCGAAATTACGAAAAGAGAAAATATATGAGTGCTTTTTCGCTCCGAAAAATGCGAGATCCGTCCCGCAGAGCTTATCTTGTTCACAAAAAGATAAGCTCGATCGAGTTTTTTGCTTTCGACTTTCATTATCTTTGGATAAGATAGGCTGCGGTTCGGTATTGTCAAAATGAAAACGTAGTTTTCATTTGCCACTACACTCACCTTTCGCTATCTTTGTACATGCGAAGATAGGATTGCAGTTCGGTATAGTCAAATCGGAAACGGGATTTCCATTTGCCTCTGCTCTCACCTTTCACTATCTTTGTGAGTACGAAGATAGGATTGCGGTTCGGCATAGTCAAATCGGAAACGAGGTTTCCGTTTGCCTCTGCTCTCACCTTTCACTATCTTTGTGGAGCAGAAGGTTATCGACTTTCATTTAGCTGATGGAGGAGAATTTGAAGAGAAAGACGACGAAGGCGCTCGTGTGGAGCACGGCCGACAAGTTGGGACAGCAGTTGTTCTATCTTGTCGCCGGTATTATTCTCGCTCGTCAACTTTCTCCTGAGGATTATGGCAAGGTGGGGGTTCTCACGATATTTATCGCCTTGTCGGGGATATTGATCGACAGCGGTTTCTCTTCGGCTTTGATTCGGAAAAAGGAGGCTACTCAGGCCGATTACAGCACGGTGTTTTATGTGAATGTGGCAATCAGTTGCGTGCTGTATGGATTGTTGTATGCGGCAGCGCCTTATATAGCGGTGTTTTTTAAGGTCCCTGATTTGATATATATCTGCCGGATTTTGTTTCTCGTGATTCCGTTGAATGCACTTTCCCTTATACAGCAGACTTTGTTGTTGAAGCATTTCAAGCTCTCTGTAAGCGCTCGTGTCAATTTGTGGTCGTTGGGTATCGCTTCGGTCGTCGCCATTGCGATGGCTTACGGCGGTATGGGAGTCTGGTCGTTGGTGGCTCAGACGCTCGGTCTCTCGTTTTTCAGGGCTGTTTTTTTCTGGGTGTTTAACGACTGGCGTCCCCGATGGATATTTCGTATGGCTTCGTTGCGGGAGTTTTTCGGATATAGTTCCAACTTGGTCGTTTCGGGTATTATCAACAATGTGTTTAACAAGATATATCCCATTATCATCGGTAAGTTTTATGGTATGACCCAGACCGGTTACTATACTCAGGCCGACAAGTATCAGGATATAGCTTCTTCGCTTATCAGCAATATATTCCGTTCGGTCGCTTTCCCTGTTTTCTCAAAGGTGCAAGACGATTTGCAACGGTTGAAACGGATTTGCCGGAAGAATGTGCGGGCCATTGCGTTTTTCATTTTTCCTATCATGCTGTTGATGGTTGTCGTTTCGTATCCGCTCATATCGATCATGTTGAAAGAGCAATGGGTTCCGTCCGTGCCGTATTTCCGCTTGCTTTGTTTTTCGGGAATATGTTCTCCGTTTATTATTTTGTTTTTCGATTTGTTCAATAGTTTGGGCTATTCTCGGCTGAATTTACAACTGGAAATCGGGAAAAAGATTTATTTGTTTGCGGGTATCGCTTTGTTTTATTCTTCGGGCATTTTGTGGCTGATAGGGTGGTGGATTTCTTATTCGGTGTTGTCTCTGGCGGCTTCGATCTTTTTTGCCCGTCGTTTTCTCGGATATGGTTTCGGGGAGTATGTGAAAGATGTTTCTCCGTATTTTATCTTGGCGTTGGCGTCGGCGATACTTTCGTGCGGCGTTTATCTGCTTTTGCCGAGCGATTTGTGGCGGTTGTGTCTTGTCCCGGTCGTTTATGTCGTTTTGTATTTGGGCGGAGCATACATGTTGAAATTGGAGATGTTGCAGGAGATGTTGTCGATGTTGAAGAGTCGTGTGAAGAGAGGAGGTGAAGCGTGAACGAGGTAGCAGTTGCTCGACCGAGGGTCTTGACGGTGATCGTTTCGTATAATTTCGAGCCGTGGATCGAACGATGTCTGAGTAGTATTCGGGATTCGGATTACCCCTCGGACCTTGTGGTAATCGATAATGCTTCGACCGACCGGACGGTGTCGATCATCGCCGAGAGGTATCGATGGATTCGTCTTGTGCGGAGTAGGAAAAATCTCGGATTCGGGCAAGCGAATAACATCGGCATGAGAATGGCGTTGGAGGAGGATTACGATTATGTGTTTCTCGTGAATCAGGATGCGTGGATAGAAGCGAATACGGTGGGGACTTTGGTGGGGTTGGCAGAAAAATATCCCGATTACGGAGTGCTTTCGCCGGTGCATCTTGATGGGAAGGGGGAGCATCTCGACGGTTCGTTCGCCAAGTATGTTGGGGGAGCATCGGCGGTTTCATCGAAAAAATCGGATATCGTCGAAGCGGCTTTCGTTAATGCGGCTTTTTGGTTTATCCCGGTGCCGGCGTTGAAAAAGGTGGGCGGTTTTTCGCCGTTGTTTTTTCATTATGGCGAAGATGTGGACTATATTCGCCGAATGCGATTCTATGGTTATCGGGTGGGATACACTCCGTTGACTTCGGGGTGTCATGACCGGAAAAATCGACCGATTACCCGCCAGATACAAATGAAATTGGACAGGGTTTATTATTTGTCGGTTGTTTCGGATTTAAATTCGGGAATGGCTAAGTGTCTGTGGGGTGGGGTATTAGCTCCTTTGAAACCGGGCGTGCTCGCTTTATTGCGGGGAAGATTCAAAGAATTTTGTTTTTATACAGGCACAAGTGTCCGGCTTTTGTGTCGATACCCTTCTATTGCAGAAATCAAGCGATTTTGCAAACATGGAAGGCCTGTGTTTTTGGAAAATGTTCATTCAAGAATTAAACCGATATGGAGTTAGCCCCGATTGTTTTATTCGTTTATAATCGTCCTGAACATACGCGCGCTTGTCTGGAATATTTGGAGCGGAACGAGCTGGCGGCGGAAAGCGAATTGTATGTTTTCGCCGACGGCGCGAAACAGGGCAGCGAGGAGGCGGTGGCCGCCGTGCGCCGGGTGATTGCCGAACCGTGGAAATTCAAACGGTTGAATGTCGTGGAGCGACCGGAGAACAAGGGGCTGGCAGCCAATGTGATTGCGGGGGTGACTTCGGTTTTGGAGACGCACGACCGGGTGATCGTCTTGGAAGACGATTTGATCGTTTCTCCTTATTTTCTGCGTTTTATGAACGAGGCACTGGAAGTTTATAAAGATACGGAGGAGGTTTGCCATGTGACTTGCCACATGCTCGACCATAAAGGAGAGTTGCCCGATACGTTTTTGATACGCTGGTGTAACAGTTGGGGGTGGGGTACTTGGAGCCGTGCATGGCAATATTTCGAGCCGGACGGTAGAAAATCGTTGCGGGAAATCGAACGGCGGGATTTGTGCCGGCAATTCGATTTGGACGGAGGGTTCCACTTTACCCAGATGTTGCGCGACCAAATCGAGGGTCGGAATAACTCGTGGTTCATACGGTGGTATGCATCGCTGTTTCTGCGTGACAAGCTGATGTTGGGCACGGGCCGTTCGTTGGTCGATAATGCGGGATTCGACGGAAGTGGAACGCATTGCAATACTATGCAGCTTTGTACGCAGACTTTGTCGATGAATCCGATAGCGGTAGTTCCCATTTCATCGGTAAAAGAGAACTTGCTCGCCCGAAAAGTCTATTCTCGAACCTATCGTTATAATTATTCGTACAGGCATAAATTGAAAGTATTCATCGGGAATCTGTGGATTCGTGTATTCAATCGTAAAAAGAGATGATATTATGAGGGATTTGACTCGTTTAGCCAGTCGTATCGTTATGTTTTTCATGCAGTTTTATTATCGACTGGCTCGTCATTCGAGGGTTTCGTACAAGGCTTATATCGACGGTCGTACCCGATTGGCCGGATATAATACCATACAGGACAATGTTTTGTTGGCCGGCGCCCGTATCGGCCGGGGCACTTATATTTGCCGAGGGAGTAATTTCACCGATGCAGAGGTCGGTGCGTTTTGTTCGATCGGTCGGAATGTCCGTATCGTCAACGGACAGCATCCGACCCGCACCTTCGTATCTACTCACCCGGCTTTTTTCTCTCCCAACGGGCAACCGGGGTTTTCGTTTGTCCGGGAAAAACGGTATGAGGACTGTCGGTATCTCGATCGGGAACGACGGGTGAGCGTAGAGGTGGGAGCCGATGTGTGGATCGGGAACAACGTGTCGTTGATGTCGGGGATTCGAATCGGTACGGGGGCGGTGATCGCCACCGGAGCCGTGGTGGTGAGCGATGTGGAGCCTTATGCGATTGTGGGCGGTGTACCTGCCCGGGAAATCAGGAAACGGTTCGACGATGAGCAGGTTGCTTATCTGTTGGCTTCGCGATGGTGGGAACGTCCGTTCGACGAACTTCGGAAAGAGGCGGACAGTTTCTCGGATATCGGATTGTTCATGAAAAACGGATTGTAATGGAACGGCCTCTTTTTTCGATTATTACGATTACGTTTAACGCAGCCGGGACTTTGCCGGCTACGTTGAGAAGCGTGGAACGACAGACGTTTACCGACTATGAGTATTTGATCGTGGACGGTGCGTCGACCGACGGTACGGTTGCGATTGCGCAGCACTCGGCTGCGGTCTCGTCGGTGACGAGCGAACCGGACAAGGGTTTATACGATGCGATGAACAAGGGTTTGCGTAAAGCACGAGGGTGTTATCTCGTTTTTCTGAATGCCGGCGATGCATTTCACGACCCCGATACGTTGCAGAAAATCGCCGATTCCATCGAAAAAACCGACCCCGATATTGTCTATGGAGAGACGGCATTGGTCGATTCGGAAAGACGTTTTATATCCATGCGGAGGTTACAGGCCCCCGAAAGGTTATCGGTGAAGAGTTTTCGCATGGGGATGCTGGTGTGTCATCAGGCGTTTATCGTTCGCCGGGAGATTGCGCCGGAATATGATTTGCGGTATCGTTTCTCCGCCGACTTCGACTGGTGTATCCGGTGCATGCAAATGGCGAAAACGATAACTCATACGCACGAGGTGCTTATCGATTATTTGAACGAGGGGGTCACTACTGCCAACCGAAAGGCTTCGTTGCAGGAGAGATACGAGATTATGTGCCGATATTACGGGACTTTACCGACGTTCTTGCGTCATTTGTGGTTTGCCGTGCGGTTCACTTTCGCTCGTTTTTCGGGACGTGAGTAGACGGTATGTTTAAAATCTGTAATCTTCTTTGCCTACATTTAACCCCTCCGTCACTGCGTGCCACCTCCCCTATATTTTGCGTTGCAAAACACAGGAAAAGAGATTTAATGCCCTTCTATCTCATTATTTATCGAATGAGATGGATCGTATTTGTCCTTCTCCCCTGCCGTATCCAGTGGCATTGCGGGGAGTTGTGTAAACAATATAGGGAAGAGACCAAAGAAACGGTAGTTCCTGAAGAGAGGGTGTGAAAAAGATAGCATAAAATTTTTGACTGTAAGGGTTAACCCCCTCGTCCTGCGGACACTCCCCCTATATTCCCTTACGGCAACACAGGGGGAGAGGGCTAAAATGCATTTCGAACATATTTAAACTTCTCCCCTGCCGTGTCCAGTGGCATTGCGGGGTGTGGCGCAGCCATAGGGGAGGTGGCACGTAGTGGCGGAGGGGTTGAATGAATAGGTCTTTAAACTATCCCAAGAAGTTGTCTTGTGGAGGTTTCATGAGTTTATGCCGTAAAAAGTATAATTCGAGGCATTTCGTTCGGTGGGAAATTTGTATCTTTGCAATATGCGAATATAGATTGCACCTCGGTATAACCAAGTAAATTTGTTTCTACTCTCGGCTTGCACTATCTTTGCACTCTGCAAAAAAATGAGTTGTATTCCAGAGGTTACGGTAGACCGGTCTCGATCGGTGCAGAGCCTCTTTAATCCAAATGATTCGATAGAAAATAATACGATATATGGAGAAGAATTTCAAACGTACATTGGTTACCACCGCTTTGCCTTATGCCAACGGCCCTGTGCATATAGGCCATTTGGCGGGAGTATATGTCCCGGCAGATATTTATACCCGGTATCTGCGGTTGAAAGGCGAAGATGTGATCATGATCGGCGGTAGCGACGAGCATGGCGTGCCTATCACGATTAAGGCGAAGGCCGAAGGGGTGACCCCTCAGGACATCGTGGACCGTTATCACAATATTATTAAAAAGTCGTTCGAGGAGTTCGGAATCTCTTTCGATATTTACTCTCGCACGACTTCCAAGATTCATAGTGAAATGGCTTCCGATTTCTTTCGGAAGCTGTACGATAAAGGTGAATTTATCGAGAAAACCTCGATGCAATATTACGACGAGGAGGCTAACCAGTTCCTCGCAGACCGGTATATTACCGGGACTTGTCCGCACTGTGGCAACGAACATGCCTATGGCGACCAATGCGAGGCTTGCGGCACATCGTTGAATGCGACCGATTTGATTAATCCCAAATCGGCCATTACGGGAAATCAGCCTGTTTTGCGGGAGACAAAGCACTGGTATCTGCCTCTCGACAAGTGGGAACCGTTCTTGCGCCAATGGATTTTGGAAGAGCATAAGGAATGGAAACCGAATGTGTATGGACAATGCAAATCGTGGCTCGACATGGGGTTACAACCTCGCGCGGTGAGCCGTGACCTCGATTGGGGGGTTCCCGTACCGGTGGAAGGCGCCGAAGGTAAGGTGTTGTATGTGTGGTTCGATGCTCCTATCGGGTATATCTCGAATACCAAAGAGTTGCTTCCCGACAAATGGGAACTGTATTGGAAAGACAAGGATACGAAGATGGTTCACTTTATCGGCAAGGACAACATCGTATTCCACTGCATTGTTTTCCCTGCGATGCTGAAAGCCGAGGGGAGTTATATTTTGCCGGATAATGTGCCGGCCAATGAGTTCTTGAATTTGGAAGGTGACAAGATTTCCACTTCGAGAAACTGGGCGGTATGGTTACACGAGTATCTCGAAGAGTTCCCCGGCAAACAGGACGTGCTGCGTTATGTGCTCACGGCCAACGCTCCCGAGACGAAGGACAACGATTTCACTTGGAAAGATTTCCAAGCTCGTAACAATAATGAATTGGTGGCTATTCTCGGCAATTTCGTGAATCGAGCTTTGGTGCTGACTCATAAATATTTCGACGGGAAAGTACCGGCTGCGGGTGAATTGACCGACTATGACCGGGAAACATTGAAGGAGTTTGCCGATGTGAAAGCCGAGGTGGAGAATTACCTCGACCATTACCGTTTTCGCGATGCCTTGAAGGAGGCGATGAATCTGGCTCGTATCGGGAACAAGTATCTTGCCGATACCGAACCGTGGAAGCTGGCGAAAACCGATATGGACAGGGTGGCGACGATATTGAACCTTTCGTTGCAGATTACGGCCAATCTGGCTATCGCTTTCGAACCATTCCTACCTTTCTCTGCCGAGAAGCTGCGGGGAATGTTGCATTTGGGACATTGTGACTGGAATATGCTGGGACGTACCGATATTTTGCCTGCCGGAGCCGAGTTGGGTAAGGCCGAGTTGCTGTTCGAGAAGATAGAAGACAGCGTGATCGAGGCACAGGTGAACAAGTTGTTGGAGACGAAGAAGACCAATGAATTGAAGAATCACAAGGCCGCGCCGATACGAGAGAATATCGCTTTCGACGATTTCATGAAATTGGATATTCGGGTGGGTAAAGTGCTGGAATGCCAGAAAGTGCCCAAAGCCGACAAGTTGCTGCAATTCCGTATCGACGATGGTTTGGGCGGACGTACGATCGTATCGGGTATCGCCAAGCATTATGCTCCCGAAGATTTGGTGGGTAAGAATGTGTGCTTCGTGGCTAATCTCGAACCTCGCAAATTGAAGGGTATCGAGTCGCAGGGTATGATTCTTTCGGCCGAGGATGCCGACGGGCGTTTGATTGTCATCTCCCCGGCGACCGATGAAATCGCTCCCGGTTCGGAAGTGAAATAACTTGGAATCTTGATAAAAATTGTGGCCCCGATACCGAACGAAGTATCGGGGCTTTTTTAGTTCGGCTTGAAAAGATTCGTTTCTACGAATAACAGTTATTGAGCGTAGATTTTTAAGCGTGAGGTTTTTAAAGGCTTGTGGTATGCTTTGATTCCTCAAAGCCACAGAATCATGAATTTTAGCCCTGTGGCGGATTTATTTTCAATGACTTGACGGTTGTTGTAAATGCAGGATAGGGAACGGTTTGCCAGAAGGATCCAATTCATCTCGTCCTATAACCTCGTAACCCATGTGCAAATAAAATTTGTAAGCCTGTTCGTTATCTTCGTTTACATCTACTTTGTAGATATTGCATTTGTCGATGGCATAATCCACGAATGCTTTGCCGTAACCGTGTCCTTGTTCTTCGGGCAGTACGAACAACATTTCCAGCATGTCGTCGCTTAATCCCATAAATGCGGCAATCCGCCCGTTCTCATTGCGTATTACAAACAGTTTGACAGCCGGGAAATATTGGTTTCTTATTAAAGGTTTGAAGTATTCTATATCTTCTTCTTTTAAAAAATGATGGGAACTGCGTACCGACTTTTCCCATACGATCAACAGTTCGTCTAAAATTTCGTCTGATAAGGATTGTAATTTTTCTATTTCCATTTTTTGGGGTAATTGTCGTTTATAAACTATCGAATGTAAAGATACAAAAAGTGCCGATTATCATTTGTGAATCATGGCTTTCATTGTTCCAACTGTCCGGTCTTGCGGAAGTATTTTTGCAGGACGAGAAGCGAAATGAGTTTTTCTCGTTTCTTGTCGAAGAATTGGCTGACGTATTCGTTGGCGTGGCGGGATATTTCGATGGCTTCGTCGGGGTGGGCGGTATAGTAGGCGATACGCTCTTCGAGGTCCGAGAAATCGGGTTTGATTTCGATATAGTGGTAGTTGGGAATAAGTCGTCCCTCCATGAACCAAGTTTCGAATTCGGGTCGGGGCATGACGGCTACGGAGTTGGAGGACATGACCCATTTGAGGTTGCTGGCGACATCGTTCCCTTCGAGGGCGAGGATAAATTTGTACCGCAGATGTTCGGCGATGGTTTTCTTACCGGTACGCCAAGCGGGATTGCCGTTGCGACTGGTGTCGCCCAAGTCGTAGAGGGGATTGCCGAAGTATTTATTAAAAAAGGCAATGCGTTTGGTTTTCCCTTCGTTGACTTTTCCTCGGAAAATGACTTTGTCCATTTTCTTTTCGAACGGTATTTTGTCCTTGACGAAGATGAAATGTCTCACTTTGTTCAAATTCAATAGTATGGCATTTGCCGATTGATTGTGAATGGGCCTGCTCTTAACAATGGAAGGGGTATCGGGCATGAAATTGATATCGCCGAAACAGTAGTTCCATTGCAGGTTTTCGGGGAAGTACCGGAGGTATTCGAATGAATCGAAGTAATAGACTTTCCCTTTCTTTTGCAATTTGAGTTCGTTCAGGTGGGGAGAGCCTTCGGGTAGTTTTACCGGTTCGGCGAGCCGATTGTAATAGTTCACCCGGTCGTTTATGTAATTTTTATCGGATCGGGTATCGGTTTGTGCGAGAATCTTATTCAGCCTTTTTCGACAAATCGCTTTCAAAGGTAACAGCCTGAGAAAATAGGATTTCAAATAATAGCTGTATTTGGGATTCTTGCCGTTGCGTATGCTATAAAAAATGTTATCCATTGTATTTTTGTCTTATGTGTGTTGGAGACAAAGATAAATATTTTAATATTATTTTATGAAAAAGTCTTTGTATTTCCTTTTCATATATTCAACCTCCTAGCCCTATGGGCACTCCCCCTATATTTCCTTATGGAAACACCCCGCAATGCTACGGGACAGGGCAGGGGGAGAGGGTAATGCCTTAATCTGTTTCCCTTGCTGCGGGTATTTTTTAACCCCTCCGTCACTTGTGACACCTCCCCTATATTTCCTTATGGAAACACCCCGTAATACTACGGGACACGGCAGGGAGGAGGGTTAAGCTCAACTCTGTATTCATTACTGTGAATGCGCTGTGAATATCTGTTGTATCTTCTTGAAATCGGTAAAGTTTTCTTTTCAGATTGATTTATTGTGTTTTATTAAATGTTGCTTTTGTGTTGGATTCCGAGAAACTATTTATATTTTTACAGTCTTAATGAGTTTTTGTTAAGATTTATTTGTCAGGACATGTAATTTTTGGAACCGCATGAGAATAAAAGATTTTGTCAAATGTAATTTGAATAATTTATTTTATAGAGAATATCGTCTTCGTCGTAAAGTACGCAGACATTTATTGCCATATTACAAGGAGGCGTTTCCTGTCGGGAAAAATACGAATAAAATGATTGTTTTTATGGCCGATGGAAGGAAAAGTCATGGAGGATTGGCCGATAGGCTACGGGGAATCGTTTCGACGTATGAATATTGCTTAAATCATAGAGTCGATTTTCGTATTCATTTTACAAGCCCATTCAATCTAGAAGATTTATTACTTCCTAATGAATACGATTGGAGGATAGGAGCTGGTGAAATTTCGTATAATCCAACATTTTCTACTCCGGTTTATATTGATTCCAACAGCCGTTATCCAGAGGCTGATTGTCGATTTCAACGTAAAATGGCAGAGAAATATTTAGGTCGAGATTTTCGGCAGATTCATATATATACCAATATGTATTATGCCGACGATCGTTTTGGCTTGTTGTTTAATAAGTTGTTTAAGCCTGCCCCTATATTACAGTCTTGGATTGATGAAAATTTACAGATTTTAGGTCAGAATTTTATTGCATTAAGTTTTCGATTTCAAAACCTTCTCGGAGACTCTGTTGATGGTAAGATTGTTTATTCGCCAGAAGAACAACGAGAACTGATAAATAGCTGTATTTGTCAGATAGAACTTTTAAGAAAAACTAATCCCGATTCGAAAAAGATTCTCGTTACTGCCGATAGTGGCAGTTTTTTAAAAGAAGTATCAAAATTGGATTTTGTATATTTGTTACCGGGAAAAGTCGGTCACATGGATAGTACTTCTCAACAAGATATTCAAGTACATATGAAGACTTTTCTCGATTTTTTCGTTCTTTCTCATGCCAAGAAAATATATTTGTTGATAACCGGTAAAATGTACAAAAGTGGTTTTGCCAAAAGAGCGGCGAAATTAAATAATATTCCATTTGAAGAGGTCGAGTTTTAAATAAATATAATTTTTGTGGGCAAGTAAAATACCTGTTTTTCTTTAACAGGTATTTTTTTTATTGGGTTGTAAAATATTTATAGAAAAATTTGTATTTCTATCCGATGTAATTATATCTTTGTAGTATTAATTAACCAAAATATCATAAACTATGAGAAATTTTATTTACGCAATCGGAGTGTGCTCACTTCTTTTTTCCTGTAATTCTGAACTGGAAACTTTGCCGGAAGAGTTTAATACAGAAGGGACTGCGCCTCTTGTCACACGTGTGGCGGCTCATCCTAAATATGGTGTGTTGGGGTGGGGATATGATGTTACCGGCAATTATATGAGTCATGGGAAAGGGGTTACCCTGCCTGTTATCGATATAGACCGGTTCGAGGCGGAGAATTTCGACCGCATAGTTCTCGATTCTTCGACATCGCAAGAGACAGAATATTATTATGGCACTACTGCCGAGGAGTATTTGAAACGTGTGGGAGACAATGTGGACACCGGAGTCGATGCGAAAAAGGCTTTATTCAGTTTGACGATAACCGGTAATTATCAAAAAAATACATCGTATTCGTCGGAATATTCTTTTGCCGGATGCGACCATTATTATTCTTTGAAAAGATGTTATATAAGGGCGGCGGTCGAGCGGTTACAAAACTATCTGAGCGATACGTTCCGGGAAGATCTCGCCGAACTGCCTGCCGAAGATATCGTAGATTTTTACGGCACTCATGTGCTGGCCGATATTCGTATGGGCGGACGCGTGAGTTTCTTGTATAAGACGTATGCCGGCAAGGAGAATGTCGAGGCGATTACGAAAGCGGGATTCAAGGTCAATGTTCTCAATTTGTTTTCCATCGGGAACGAATATCAAGTCAATACCAGTTTGGCGGTGAATAATTCCCGGCAGCTCGCTACGATTAATGTCACCGGTGGCACAGATGCGATGCTGGAAACTTTCGACCCTATACAGGAGCAACCTCGATTTGGCTCTGTTGCGGACTGGCAGAGAACGGTCAATGCCGATAATGCCGGGCTTATCGACGTGGAATTGCCCCGATTAATTCCCATTTATGAATTGGCGGCAGACCCGACTGTGAAAGCTGCGCTTAAAGAAGCAGTAGCGAATTATATCGAGTCCAAACGACTCAAACAGCTGTTCCCGTTGTATGAGTATTTTCGTGCTAACAAAATGGATCATTATGCGACTTCGGTATGGCAAGGTTTAGCAAATGGTCTTTGGGAATACCAAGGTGTAATCGGTTATGTATATTTAGGCCCGGAACCGGGAACGATACCTTTGTATCTGTATTATAATAAAGAGTGCGTAAATCATTATTGTACACCGGTTTACCAAGGAGAAAAGAAGGGCGACTATGTGCTCGAAGGTATCACGGCATATATTTATGAGAAACAGGAGCCGGGGACCGTTCCCTTGTATATGTATTATAATGGGCGCCGATGCGATCATTATGTAACGATCGTGTGGCAGGGGAATAAAAAGGGAGATTATGTATATGAAGGAAATGCGGGTTATGTGTATCCGTAGGAGATGAAACGTATTGTGAATTTATCGGCATCCCTTTTTGAATGGGATGCCGATGTATCGACCAAAATGTAAAGAATATTTATGAAAAGGTGGAGTTTGCCGGTCGCATTGGCCGTTTGTATTTTCTTGAAATTTATTTTGTTTGATGTTATATGGAGTTCGGACACGACTTTTCAGTCGTTCAGCCAGCCGGAGTCTTATCTGATTAAGGGTGCTATCGCCTTGTTGCTCGCTTTCCCCACGGTGTTTTTTCGATCGAGGTGGTATGCCGGTATCGTGTGTTTTTTATTGGATATTTTGTTGGTTGCCAATTTGATGTATTGGCGGACATATTATACGGCGATACCGTGGAACAGTTATTTTCTTGCGGGTAATTTGGCTGATTTCATGGGTAGCGTGTATGCATCGGTCCGATGGTGCGACGGTTTGTTCTTTGCGATGACTTTGGGATTGTTGTTTTATACTTCCCGATACGGGGATTTGCTGTCGAGTCGGTCGGAAACGAAACGTCGGGCCGTATGGTTTGCAGCGGGCTTCTTGATTTGTGTCGTAGCGACGGTGGGATTGACTTTTGCCCGAGGTGGATTCCAACGGTCGTATGAGAAACGAAATACTTGTGCCACACCGACGTTCACGGTGTTCGGGACTTTGTGCTATGAGTTCGTCAAGGAGAGCATGTCTATTACGCCGGAGATTCACAGCGAGATAGAACGGTGGCTCTCGGCCACATCGAGATCGTATCCGGTTTCCGGGGTGGAACACAGGAAGCATTGCGTGGTGATTCTCGCCGAGTCGTTCGAGGGGTGGATGCTGGAACGGAATGTAGAGGGAAAGGAGGTGACTCCTTATTTGAACCGCTGGTTGAAAGATTCATGTACGTTGTATGCTCCCCGGGTACAGACGCAAGTTCGCGGCGGACGCTCCATCGATGCACAGTTGTTGGTGAATACGGGGTTGCTACCGATAGCGAACGGTGCATACAGTATTCGTTTCCCGAATCATAGGTATCCTTCGCTGGCGAAGGCTTTGAAACAGGCCTGTGGGGAAAAAGGTCGCATGGTAGGTATGACCTCGGACAAACGAATCGTGTGGAACCAGCAGGGTGTGGCTATGGCTTTCGGATTCGACCGATTGTATGATGAGAAGTCCTTCACGAAAGAAGAGCGAATGGGAGTGAAGAAAAGGGTGGGCGATTATCCGTTTTTGCAACAGTGTGCCGAGAAAATAGCCGAGGAGATAGCCGGAAGCGGTGATAGTTCTCGTTGTTTTTTTCAATTGGTTACTTATTCGGGACATGGGCCATTTATTATTCCCGATGAGTACAAACGGATTTCTTTTTCTCCGGGAATGCCCGAGGTGCTGAACAATTACCTGACGGCTGCCAATTACACAGATTATGCAATAGGGAAGTTTATCGAACGATTGCAGGAGGAGGGGTTGTTCGACGAGACGATGATTGTCGTGACGGGCGACCATGAGGGATTGGCTTATTTGCGGCAGTCGTTGTGTGAAACAAAAGAGGGTGGTGGACTTGTCTCTCCGTTTGAATATACTCCTTTTATCGTGATTAATTCGCCGGTGGGCATGCGGTACGAGAAAGTTATGGGGCAAGTAGATATTTATTCGACATTATTGGATTTGACCGGACTGGACGATTATGGCTGGAAAGGTATGGGGCAGAGTATTCTAGACCCGTCTCATCTGGGTGTCGCGGCTATTTGGAATTTGACGATTGCCGGGGATACAACCGGTATTTGTCCCGAGGCGATAGAAAGAATGAAGCAGTCGTGGCGAATATCGGACTTGATGATTCGCGGGGATTATTTTAGGAGTGATTTTTGAGAATTGGAACCAGATGTTGTTGTCGTGCCAAATTCTTATATTGTTTCTTCTTTCTAGTTTTTAACCCCTCCGTCCTGCGGACACCTCCCCTATATTTGCGTTGCAAAACACAGGGGAGGGGGTTAATACCTTACGATGTATCGTGTTTGTCTTTCTTCCCTATATTTCCCTACGGAAACGCCCCGTAATACTACGGGACACGGCAAGGGGAGGCGGAGAATTTCCTCTTATGTGAATTCAGTCGGGCAGCCCTGTTTTTCTGTTTAATTGAGAAGCCGGATATTAAGGATTACCGGTTATACCGGAGTATTTCTTCTATGATGTCGCGTCGATTGTATAGCCGGGGGATTTTGTGCTGTCCGCCGAGTTTGTTGTGGTCACGTAACCAAGCGTCAAATATCCCTGTTTTGGCGGGAATGATTTCGAGGCATTCGAGTGCGATACTTTTAAACCGTTTGGCTTCGTAGTCGGAGTTTAAATTTTGGAGGTTTGTGTCGAGCTTTTCTGCAAATATTTCGACCGGAACGGGGAGTTCGCCGAACTCGATGAGCCATTGATGTCGTCCTTTGCTGTGGTCGGTCATGTATACGGGAGCGGCTGTGTAGTTGAGTACGCTGGCTCCTGTCTGTGCGCAGGTGCGGGCGATTGCCTGTTCTGCGTTATCGACCATGAGTTCTTCTCCGAAGGCATTGATATAGTGTTTGGTACGTCCCGATATGCTTATCTTTAACGGGTTCGTGGAGAGTATTTTTACGGTGTCTCCCATGCGATATCTCCATAGGCCTCCGTTAGAGGTGATGACCATCTCGTAGTTGCGCCCGGCTTCTACCTCCCACAGCGGAACGGCGTGTCCGTTGCTTTTTCCCAGCGGGATAAATTCATAAAAGATGCCTAAGTCGATGAGGAGTAGCATCCCGGCAACCGATAGGTCGTTTTGTACGGCGAAGAATCCTTCGGAAGCGTTATAGGTCTCGACGTAGTGCATGTCGGGGTTGGAGATGAGCTCCCGGTATTGTTCGCGATAAGGTGCGAAACTGATTCCTCCGTGGAAAAAAACTTCGAGGTTGGGCCATACTTCCGTGAGGTTCTGCCGACCTGTTTTTTTTAAGATGTGTTTGATGAGGACTAGAAACCACGAGGGTACTCCCGACAGATTGGTGATGTCCCGATCGATCGTGCTTTCGGCGATGGCTTCGAGCTTGGTGTCCCATTCGCTCATGAGCGCTATTTTTTTCGACGGGACTCTTATCAGGTTGATGAGCGGATTGATATTTTGAATGAGTATCGCCGATAGGTCTCCGCAATAGGCTTTGCCAAAAGGGTTTTGTGCCCGGCTTCCTCCGAGTATCAGGCCTTTTCCCGAAAAGAAACGGCTTTGGGGATTTTCTCTGAGGTATAGGGCTACACAATCGCTGCCTCCTTGATAGTGGCAGTATCTGAGGGATTCGGCGCTGACGGGAATGAATTTGCTTTTATCGTTGGTCGTTCCCGATGATTTTGCAAAATGCCGTATCGGTGTGGGCCATAAGATATTTTGTTCCCCGCTCATCGTTCGTTCGATGTAGGGCTTTAATTCTTCATATCCATTGATGGGAATATTTTCGGCAAAACTTTTATAGGAGGATATGTCGTTGAATTTGAATTTTGTTCCAAATTCGGTGTTTTTTGCTTTTTGAAGCAGGTCGAGCAGTGTTTTTTGCTGTATGATGTCGCCGTAATCGGCATAACGGTCTATTTGAGAGAGACGTTTTGCAAATATCGAACGTATCAACTTTGTAGGATTCATTTGACGAACGTTTTCAATAAGTGGCAAAAATAGATATTTCTCCCGTGATTCCCATTGTTTTGTCTATGATTTTTATGTTACGATCGTGTTATTCCCGTTCTCCCGAGTGGCTAATACCGATTGCTGATAGTTTTTGTCTCTGCGGATTCGGTTGAGAGCTATGCGTGCTGCATTTTGCTGCGATTCTTTTTTGGAGTATCCTATTCCTATCCCGCCGGATATACCTCCGAGCAGGGCTTGTGATTGGAATACGGGGTTGTTGTCTTGGTCGACGATGGTCTCGATCAGTGCAAATTCTATATCGACTTTGTGTTTTTGCCCCCATTCGATGAGTCGAGACTTGAAATTGAATTCTTCTTTCGAGATTTTTTCGAGATCGATATATGGGTCGATGATACGGGTCTCGACGAATTTTTTGCAGTATCGGTATCCTTTATCCAAATAAATGGCTCCGATGAGGGCTTCGAAGGCATTGCCGAACATGTAGTTGTTGTGCGAACTGGTGCGCATGGAATAGGTGATGAAATTATCGAGACCTAATTTCACGGCGATTTCGTTGAGTGATTCGCGTTTAACTATTTTTGCCCGCGTGTTGGTGAGAAATCCTTCTTTGCTCGTCTTGAACTTGTGGAACAATATATCGGCGACGATGGCGTCGAGAATCGCATCGCCCAAAAATTCGAGTCGTTCGTTGTTAATGCGCCGGCCTTGTTCGCATATGGAGGAAGAACGATGCAAACAGGCTTGTTCATACAGATGTATGTCGGTGGGATAAAAGCCTAACAGCTTATGATAAAGAACATAAGGCTCCTTATGTCGCAGCATAAGGAGCCTTATACGGTTATAAATCGTTCTGAACACGTTTTTACTTCGTGAATTTTTTTACGATTATACTTGCATTGTGGCCACCGAAACCAAAGGTGTTGGACAGCGCTGCATTTACTTCTCGTTTCTGCGCTTTATTGAATGTGAAATTCAATTTGCTGTCGATTTCGGGATCATCGTCTCCCTCGGCATGGTTGATCGTGGGGGGTACGATGCTGTCATCGATAGATTTCACGCAGATGAGGGCCTCCAAAGCACCGGTCGCACCGAGCAGGTGCCCGGTCATCGATTTTGTAGAACTGATGTTGAGGTCGTATGCGTGATCTCCGAAAACTTCCAAAATCGCTTTGGCTTCCGATTTATCACCTACGGGTGTAGATGTACCGTGAACGTTGATGTAATCGATCTCTTCGGGAGCCATGTGGGCATCGTCGAGAGCGTTTTGCATCACCAATTTAGCACCTAAACCTTCGGGGTGAGTAGCCGTCAAGTGGTAGGCATCGGCAGAGAGTCCGCCTCCTACGATTTCGGCATAGATTTTAGCTCCCCGGGCCAATGCGTGTTCCAATTCTTCAAGAATGAGGCAGGCACTTCCTTCGCCCATAACGAATCCGTCGCGCGAAGCGCTGAACGGACGTGACGCTGTTTCCGGCGAATCATTTCTTGTGGAGAGTGCGTGCATGGCATTGAATCCTCCGACACCCGATACGGTGATCGCAGCTTCGGCTCCACCCGATACGATGAAATCGGCTTTGCCCAAACGTATATAGTTATATGCGTCGATGAGGGCGTGGGTAGAAGATGCACATGCCGATACGATACCGAAGTTGGGTCCCCGGAAACCGTATATCATGGATATTTGTCCTGCGGCGATGTCTGCAATCATTTTCGGGATAAAGAACGGGCTGAACCGAGGTCCTTTTTCGGGAGCGACGGCATAATTCCCGACTTCTTGCTCAAACGTGCTGATTCCGCCGATACCTGCCGAGAAGATAACACCGGCACGATCTTTATTGACGGTTTCGAGGTCTAATCCCGAATCGGCAATACTTTCTTGGGTCGCTGCGAGAGCAAACTGGGTATAGCGATCGAGCTTGCGGGCTTCTTTTGCGTTGAAGTATTTCAACGGATCGAAGTCCTTGACCTGACAAGCAAATTGAGTTTTGAATTCAGATGCATCGAAAAGCGTAATAGGTCCTGCTCCGCTTACTCCTTCTAAAAGGGCAGCCCATGTAGAGGGAACATCATTTCCCAACGGAGTGATTGCACCAAGACCTGTTACTACGACTCTTTTAAGCTCCATAAATTATTTCTCTGCGATAGCTTTTTCGATGTGAGCGATAGCTTCACCTACAGTTGTAATTTTTTCTGCTTGATCATCAGCGATTTTGATATCGAATTTGGTTTCAAATTCCATGATCATTTCGACAGTGTCCAAAGAATCTGCACCGAGGTCGTTGGTAAAGTTTGCTTCGGGGGTTACTTCTGATTCTTTAACACCTAATTTTTCTACGATAATTTCTTTTACTGTTGATGCTACGTCAGACATAATTTTTAAATTTTAATTAATAAATAAATTAACGTTCTTATTTTTTGCAGTGCAAAGGAATATATTTTTCTCCGAACAAAAAAAATTTTCTCTTATAAATTACTCGTTTTTTGCACATTTATAGATTTTATGTGCAAAAAACACGTGTTTTTATATGTGAGAAGGGTTTAAAAAGGGTCATTTTTTATCGAGTTATTTATTCATTTTTCTTTTCTATACAAGTATAAAATGTGTATATTTATACGAGGTGAAATCCTAAATTTTCTAAAATGGGAGAACCGGTCGGGGGAATACCTTTTATATAATAAGCCGGAAACTCTCGCCTTAGGGGGTACAGGCCTCGTTGCATCTCGAATGTTTCGGGAGATTTTCTCAATCTGAGGTCATCGTCGAAAGGGTTGTAGGATTCCCATACGGCTTGTTGCAGAGGATTGGCGGCCCCGGAGAGGTCGATAATTTCTCGTACCGGTGCGGGTGGTACGATGTTTTGGGTGGGGATATCGGTTTTTATCCATTTTCCGACCGACTGTACAATCATGCGTGTCGCTTCCGATTTGCCGTCGGCAGAATATCCAGCGATATGGGGGGTGGCAATGAAGGCTTGTTCCAATAATTCTTTATCTATGTTCGGCTCGTTTTCCCAGCAATCAAGGATAACCGACGATATTTTTTTTTGTTTCAACGCTCGTTTCAATGCTTCGGTATTTATTATTTCTCCTCGCGCCGTATTGATGATGAGGGGCGTTTTTTCAAGGGCGTTGAAAAAGTCGGTGTCGGCCAAATGATATGTCGGGTATTTTCCTTCATGTGTCAGAGGGGTGTGAAATGTGACGATGTCGGCCTCCCGACAAATTTTTTCGAGAGGAACAAAATCGGTTTCGCTTTCGACTTCCTGCCGGGGGGGATCGTTAAGCAGAACCTGCATTCCCAATAATTTGCCGTATCGGGCGACTATTTTGCCCACGTGACCTACTCCTACGATGCCTATGGTGCAGTCTTGCAGATTTTTTCTGGTGCTTTTGCTCCAAGCCAGCAATGATGACAATACGTATTGCCCGACAGAAGATGCATTACAACCGGGTGCGTTTTGCCAAGAGATACCTTTTTCTTTACAGTAGAGCGTATCGATATGGTCGTAGCCTATGGTCGCCGTCGCTATGTATTGGCAGCGACTTCGGTCGAGCAGTTCCCGATTACATTTTGTCCGGGTGCGGATTAGAAGTATATCGGCATCTTGTACCGTTTGTGCATTTATCTGTTCGGGGGATAGGTAATCGATTCGTGCGTAAGGTTCGAGAATCCCTTTCAGGTAGGGTATTTTATTGTCTGCTACAATATATGGAATCGTGTTCATCGCTATGTTTTTTTGATAAACAAAAATAGTAATTTTTTAGGGTAAAGAAGCGAAAAGCTATTTTTATATGAGGAAAATAGCGGAAGTTCGTAAAACTATTGTTATGTTTGTTGCATGAAACAAAAATAGGCCGTGCCCGGCGGAGGTGAAATCGCTGGTTGCTGTGCGGGAATTGTTTTTGTGATAAAGAAGTCATATTCGTTAAAGCAATAAGTTATGAATTTCGCTGAAACATGTAATCGTATTTTTTGGAATACAACACAATATTATCATCGGTTCGACCAAGTCGATGCCCCGTTGGAAAATCCTTATTCGGAAGGGAGTATAGAATATTATCTGTGTTTGAAAAATTGGATCGATGTGGTTCAGTGGCATTTGGAGGATATTATTCGCAATCCCGAGATAGATCCCGAAGAGGCCTTAGCTATCAAGCGAAGGATTGATAAGTCGAATCAGGAGCGTACCGATTTGGTGGAAATGATCGATGATTATTTTTTACAAAAGTATGCCAACGTCGAGGTAAAAGCGGATGCAACCATCAATACGGAAAGTCCGGCTTGGGCCATAGACCGTCTGTCGATTCTTGCCGTTAAAATCTATCATATGCAACAAGAGGTAGAGCGTAAGGATGCCTCTCCCGAGCATGTCGCCAAATGCCGGGAAAAGCTGAGAATTTTATTGGAGCAACGAGCCGATTTGTCTATGGCGATCACCCAGTTGCTCGATGAAATAGAGTCTGGCAAGAAATATATGAAGGTTTACAAGCAGATGAAGATGTATAACGATCCGGCATTGAATCCGGTTTTATATAAAAAGTAATACACTTTTTATGCCTTATCGCAAAGTACTGATTATACGTTTGTCGGCATTGGGCGATGTCGCGATGACTATTCCCGTGGTTTATTCCGTATGCCGGGCTTATCCTGAAACCACATTCGTGATGCTTACTCAAAAAGTGGCTTCACAGTTGTTCATAAACGCTCCGAGAAATTTACAGGTTGTCGTCGCCGATGTCAAGGGAAGGCACAAGGGCTTTGTCGGGCTTTATCATCTGGCTCGGGAGGTTCGTCGGTTGTCCATCGATGCCGTAGCGGATTTGCATGATGTGTTGCGAACGAAGGTGTTGCGCTTTTTTTTCAAATTATGGGGGATTCGTGTTGCCGTAATCGATAAAGGACGGAAAGAAAAACAGGAATTAACGTCTCGCAGGGCGAAAGTGCTGCGTCCGCTCCGTTCCTCTTTCGAACGGTACGGCGAGGTTTTTGTTTCGCTAGGGTTTAGTTTTGTTCCTAACTTCGTCTCTTTGTATGATGAGGGTGTGGGTGACGAAGGATTGTATTCGGAGTTGACGCCCCCGAAATCTTCCGGAGAGCGTTGGATAGGAGTGGCTCCGTTCGCTAAGCATAAAGGTAAGATTTACCCGCTCGACCGTATGGAAAAGGTCGTTTCGAAGTTATCGGAGGAAAGCCGAGTAAAGATTTTTTTGTTTGGATCGGGCGATCGGGAACGGAAGATTTTGTCCTTATGGCGTGAGCGTTATCCGGGAGTGATTTCTTTGGCGGACAAGCGTTATGGCTTTGCGGTCGAGCTGTCTTTGATGAGCCGTCTCGACGTGATGATTTCGATGGATTCGGCCAATATGCATTTGGCATCGTTGGTGGCGGTTCCGGTCGTTTCGGTTTGGGGAGCCACGCACCCGTATTGCGGTTTCTTAGGTTGGCGACAGTCGGATAGCGGCGTGGTTGAGTTGCCACTGGATTGTCGTCCTTGTTCTGTATTCGGCAATAAGCCTTGTTATCGAAAGGATTATGCTTGCTTGGAGATAGCCCCGGAAACTATTGTCGATCGCGTGAAAAGTTTAGAAACTCTAATAAAAGAGAAATAGGTTGAATACATTTTTCTTACATCGTTGAAAAAGCGTATTTTTATCATCATATTATTCAAGACCCGATGACCAGAAAATGAAACTTGTTCTGAATCCATCATATTGCCAGCTGCGAAATTTCGTACAAAAACTGCCGATTTCATTTCCTACGTTGGGTGATTGCATTTATAAAGCCAGAAACGAGCTTCGCAAGTTTTCTTATGAGGGGCAGTGGTATGTGGTGAAGAATTATAAAGTGCCGTTGTTTATCAATAGAATCGCTTATACTTTTTTCCGTCCCAGCAAGGCTTCCCGTGCTTATGAGTATGCGTTGAGATTGCGGTCTATGGGAATAGAAACCCCTGCCCCGGTCGCTTATATCGAACTAAAAAGCGGGGGGCTTTTGCAGCATTCTTTTTTTGTGTCGGAAAATTGTTCTTATCCTCGTATGATGCGAGAATTCGAGGAGGGTGGTATTGCTGGACGTGAGGATATTTTGGATGCGTTCGCCGCTTTTACGGTAGATTTGCATAAAAAAGGGGTCTTGCATTTGGACTATTCTGCCGGAAATATTTTGTTCGACAGGCGGGAGGGAAGTGTCGTGTTTTCTATTGTCGACTTGAACCGTATGCGGTTTCTGCCGATGACTCCGAAAATGTGTTTGGCCAATTTCAATCGATTTTGCCGGGACGAGTCGGTCGTGCGATATGTCGTAGGCGTGTATGCCCGTTTACGAGGGTGGGACGAGGCTGCTTCCATAGAGGAGGCTCTGCGGGCGCACAGGGAGTTTTGGGCCAAGATAGAGCGAAAAGATGCTTTGAAATGTCGCCGGAAGAGACTCCGTTTTCTAAAATGAGAGGAAATAGTTAAGGTTCTATTCTTGTGCATGGCTCTAAAAAACTCCAATCGGCTTCTCGTAATCACAAAATAAATTGTTAAGTTTGTCGTTGAAATACGGTGAACGCAAGAGCCTGTGGAAAATAATCGATTCGACATAAGAGAGCAAAAAATTTCGGATACCGAGCGTGAGTTCGAGAAAGCTCTGCGTCCGTTGTCATTCGACGATTTTAACGGACAGGAGAAAATTATAGAGAACCTACGGGTTTTCGTCATGGCGGCGCGGATGCGCCAAGAGCCGCTCGATCATGTATTGTTGCATGGCCCTCCCGGATTGGGGAAGACCACACTCGCCAATATCGTGGCTAACGAGTTGGGGGTGGGTTTCAAAATAACGTCGGGGCCGGTACTCGACAAGCCCGGTGATTTAGCTGGATTGTTGACGTCGTTGGAGGAAAACGATGTGTTGTTTATCGATGAGATTCATCGTCTGAGTCCGGTAGTGGAGGAATATCTTTACTCGGCGATGGAAGATTTCCGTATCGATATTATGATCGACAAAGGGCCGAGCGCGCGTTCCATACAGATAGAATTGAATCCTTTTACGCTGGTGGGTGCGACTACCCGAAGCGGGTTATTGACGAGTCCGTTGCGTGCCCGATTCGGGATAAACTGTCATTTGGAATATTACGATCATGCCGTATTGACTCATATTATAAAGCGGTCGGCCAAGCTGTTGTGCGTGCCTTGTACGCATGAGGCGGCTACCGAGATCGCTATGCGCAGTCGTGGAACGCCTCGTATCGGGAATGCCTTGTTGCGTCGTGTTCGTGATTTTGCCCAAGTGAAAGGGTCGGGGAGTATCGATTTGGAGATAGCACGGTATTCTTTGGAAGCGTTGAATATCGATAAATACGGGCTCGACGAGATCGACAATAAGATACTTTCGGTCATTATCGATAAATTCAAAGGCGGCCCCGTAGGGTTGATGACTATTGCGACGGCTTTGGGCGAGGATCCCGGAACGTTGGAGGAGGTATATGAGCCTTATTTGATTAAAGAGGGATTTATCAAGCGTACGCCCCGGGGACGCGAGGTGACCGATTTGGCTTATACCCATTTGAATCGGCGACGGATTTCGGAGCAGGGTACATTGTTTTAATTACGTATAAGCAGAGACGTATGGCCGGCATGAAGAGTTTGGCGAAAGATACCGCCATATATGGTTTAAGCAGTATATTGGGGCGGTTCTTGAACTGGTGTTTCGTTTTTCTTTATATCAACGTATTGAAAACGACCGCCGAGTATGGCATCGTGACCAATCTGTATGCTTATATGGCTCTTTTGTTGATTATCCTGACTTATGGCATGGAGACCGGTTTTTTCCGGTTTGCCAACGATAAGGAGGAGAAAGAGCCGCAGAGGGTCTATACTACCGGGCTTATTTCGCTGGCGACTACATCGACGTTGTTTTTTGTTCTTGTGTGGGTGTTTATAACGCCTTTGTCGAGGTTGTTGGGTTATCCCGAGCATGAGGATTATGTATTGATGATGGCGGCCATTATAGCCGTCGATGCTTTTACGGCGTTGCCGTTCGCTTACTTGCGTTATCGGCATCGTCCGATACGGTTCGCTTCGATCAAATTGTTTTCGATATTCCTGAACATAGCGTTGAATTTGTTTTTCATTCTGCTTTGCCCGTGGCTGTATGGTATTCACCCCGAGTGGATTTCTTGGTTTTTCGACCCCGATTTTTTGGTGGGATATATATTGGTCTCGAATGTCATCAGTTCGGGAGTTGTATTGTTGGTTTTGTTCCCAGAGATTTTCGGGATACGTTATCGGTTCGACCGGCATTTGTTGTCACGCATGTTGAAATATTCTTTTCCGTTATTAATATTGGGGATCGCCGGTATTATGAACCAAACCTTCGACAAGATGTTTTATCCTCAACTGGCAAGCAATCGCCCGGATGCCATGTCGGAACTCGGCATATACGGTGCGGTTTATAAAATAGCGATCGTGATGGTGATGTTTACACAGGCTTTTCGTTTTGCATACGAACCATTTATTTTTGCCCGAAATAAAGATGCCGGCGACGGAAATAAAAAGTCGTATTCGGATGCGATGAAGTATTTCATCATATTCGGGCTTTTCATCTTCCTCGCAGTGATGTTTTATATAGACCTCGTGCGGTTCTTTATGCCGGCGACGTATTGTACGGGATTGAAAGTCGTTCCTATTGTCATGCTCGCCGAATTGTTCTTCGGTGTGTTTTTCAATCTTTCTTTGTGGTATAAATTGACCGACCGGACACAATGGGGCGCTTGGTTCTCTTTGTTCGGTTTTGCCATTACGGCGATTATCAACATCGTGGGGGTTCCCCGTTTCGGATACATGGCTTGTGCTTGGGGGGCGTTCGTTTGTTATGCGAGTATGATGTTGGCCTCTTTTTTTATCGGGCAGCGTGTTTACCCGATACGCTATGATTTGAAGTCGGCTTTCCGCTATACACTGTTGGCGGTTGTGCTGTATGCGGTGGCGATGGTTGTCCCTATCGAATCCCTCTTTTTGCGTTTGGCATTCAGGACTCTGCTTTTGGGTGTGTTCTTGGTCTATTTGTTCCGTCATGATTTGCCGATGAACGAGGTTCCCGGGTTAAGACGTTTCGTGTCCAAGTTTTGAAAGAGCGGTTTTGAGTTTCCGGTATTTTAATAAAAGTAATTATGTCATTTCCCAAATTCGTTGATTCCGTCAAAAGGTTTTTGACTCATTATCTTGATATGAGTCAAGACAGGGAAGAAGAGGCGGCTTCGGTAGAAGCGATTCGCGCAGGAGTGGAGTTTAAGGGTTCTACGATTCTTATTTTGGTATTCGCGATATTTATCGCTTCGTTGGGATTGAATACCAATTCGGCCGCTGTGATTATCGGCGCTATGTTGATTTCACCTCTGATGGGTCCCATCATGGGTATCGGATTGGGGTTAGGTATCAATGACTATGAGTTGATAAAACGTTCTTTTCGGAATTTGGCAGTCGCAACGTTGTTCAGTGTGATAACGTCGACTATTTACTTTTGGGTTTCACCCCTGAATGAGGCCCGAAGCGAATTACTCGCTCGTACTTCGCCGACTATCTACGATGTGTTGATCGCTTTTTTCGGAGGATTGGCGGGTATCGTGGCGATGTCGTCCAAACAAAAAGGAAATGTTTTACCCGGTGTCGCCATTGCCACGGCGTTGATGCCGCCGTTGTGTACGGCGGGATTCGGGTTGGCTACCGGTAATTTCTATTATTTTTTCGGAGCGTTTTATTTGTTTTTCATCAATTCGGTTTTTATTGCGTTCGCAACGACTTTGGGCGTGAAGTTAATGAAATATTCGAAGAAGGAGTTTGTGGACGATGAACGACGCAAGAAGGTGGAACGAATGGTGTATACCATTTTGATACTGACTATGGCTCCGAGTATTTACCTTACTTACAATATGGTGAAAGAGAACTTTTTCGAGGTCGCAGCATCCCGCTTTGTTTCCCAGAATTTCAATTATGCCGATACTCAGGTTTTAAGTAAAAGTGCTGTGACGGAGCACGGAAAGCACATCATACGCGTCTCTTTGGTAGGAGCCGAAATCCCGAAAGATTCCATAGCTGTGGCACAGGCGAGATTGCCCCAGTATGGATTGGGCGGTGCTATATTGGAGGTTCGTCAAGGGTATGGGCAAAATCAAGCGGATATAAGTACTTTGAGCAGTGTGATGTTTAAAGATATTTATTTGCATAATCAAGAGCAGATAGCTCGCCAGCAGAAAACGATAGATTCTTTGGAAAATCTGGCATCGCATTACCAACAATATGATTCTGTGGGGGTGGAAGTCGCTCCTGAAATAAAGGTTCTTTTCCCTAATGTTACCGATATTGCCATTTCGAAAACGATTTTCAGCCGTATCGATACGGAGGCGAGAGACACGACAACTCTTGCTGTGGTGCGTCATTCCAAAGTCTTTTCTTTGTCGGAGCAAAAAAGATTCAAGGAGTGGTTACAGGCTCGTTTAGGGACAAAGAAAGTACAACTTGTCATTGAAAAATAAGGGGACAAAATAAATTTCCTTGCGGAAACACCCCGTAATGTTACGGGACACGGCAGGGAGAGAGGGTGATGCCCTAATCCATTTCCTCTGCTGTGGTCTTTTTAACCCCTCCGTCCTATGGACACCTCCCCTATATTTTGTGTTTCAAAACACAGGGGAGGAGGACTGAAATGTCACGCAATACCATAGAGTACGAAAGGGAAGGAGGTGCTCCTTTGTTTTTAACAGCTTTATTTTTAGCAGAACTTGTCTAAACGGTCGAGTGCTTCTTGTGCAAAACTATATCCTAAGTCGAGCGCTTTTCGATACAGTTCTTTGGCTTGTTTATAATCTTTTTCCACACCTAATCCGTTTTCGTAAACTTCTCCCATTAACATATATGCTCGTCCGTATCCTTGCTCTAAACAGGGTTTTATGATTTCGTATGCTTTTTGCGGGTCTTGTACTGTTCCTAATCCGTGGAATATCATTCTGGCTAAGTCGATTCGAGCCGGTTTGTTCCCTCTTTCGATGGCTTGTATAAAGAGTTTTTCGGCTCTTTTGTAGTCTTTGGGCAGACCGTTTCCATCGAGATAATTGCAAGCCAAGTACCACATGGATTGGTCGTCTCCTAATTCATGCCCTCTGATGTATAACTTGTTGGCTAATTCTATATTTGGTGCAGTGCCTTCGCCTCTTTCATAGAGTAGTCCTAACAGACTGCATGCATCCGGATAGTTCGCATCATAAGCCATTTGTAAATAGTCCAATGCCAATTTGGGGTTACGGGGAATACCCTCGCCGTAATAATACAGACGTCCTAAGTGATACATGGCCCATGCGTTGCCTTTATCGGCTGCTTTCTTCAAATAGAATGCTCCCATAGCATTGTTTTGTGTTACGCCTTGTCCCAAAAGGTATAAAAGAGCCATACCTTTTATTGCATTGATTTCGTTAACGTCGACTCCTTTTTGATAGTATCGTTTCGCTTCGGCATAATCGATAAGTTCTTCCGGTCCGGTTCGATAGATATCTCCGATGAAACTCAGTGCGTAGGTATAGCCCATTTGGACCGCTTTTTTCAAATATTGTAATGCTTGTTCGGGATCTTGTATTTCTTCGGGTCCGTTCCAATATAAGAATCCGACATTAAAGAAACCATAAACACTATCGAGTGTCGCGGCTTTTTTATATAGTTCCAGAGCTTTGGCTTGGTTGATTGCCATTCCTCTGCCGTAGAAATACATGTCTCCTAGTTCGTTGAACGATTCGGCATGGTTTCTTTGCGTTAAATAGGAAAAATAGGCGTAAGCCGTTTTGAATTGGGCTTTTTCCAATGCATTTTTAGCATCTTTGTATAACTCTTCGTCTGACTTGTCTTGGGGTATTTCAATATCTGTTATGGTCTCGTCCACCAAATTTTTTTGGAGTTGTTCCATCCACTCCCGGGCTTCTTCATAACCTTGTTCGATAGCTTTACGGTAATAGTTCATCGCCTTTTGAGTGTCTTTTTCGAGTTGTCCGATACCATCGGTATGAAGCCTTCCCAACCAATATGAGGCCTTCCCATATCCCTGTTCCGAGGCTGCCGTAAAGCAAGATATGGCTTTCGTCAGGTTTGCCGGTATTACTTCCCCGAAAAGATATAATTCTCCCATCTTGTTGATGGCGGCGAGAATACCGTTGTCGGCGGCTAATTGGAAGTATTTGACGGATAATTCGAGATTTTGAGCCATTCCACTTTCGTTATCTTCGAATAATAATCCCAGCCGATACGTGGCTTGATGGTTTCCGCGTTTGGAGGCTTCGGTGAGCAATTCGATTTCCCGAGGTATGTCGACCTGTAATCCTCCTTTACCGTTGTGGAGGTAGTAGCTGATTCGGAACATTGCATTCGTGTTGCCCAATTCGATAGCTTTTTGGAAATAGTGCACGGCTTTTCGTTCGTTGCTCTCGGTTTCTTCGTCATTCATGTAGGTTCCTCCCAAGAAGTTGTATGCCATGCCGGTTTCGTCTTGTTCGGCAGCTCGTTCATAATATCTACGGGCGAGGTCGATATTGAGCGGAACTCCCAATCCCGATTCGTAAATCAATCCGATATGAAGCAATGTATCGGTGTCTTTGGGATTGTATTCGATGTATTGCAGGTAGTAGTCCAACGCTTTGCGATTGTCCTCTTCGGTTTCCAACGAATAGTAATATCGAGCCAAGTCCCGGGTTGCCGCTTTGTAATTCTGCTCAACCGCCAAGCGGAACATGGAAAGTCCTTTTTCAATGTCCCGGGGAATATCGGAAGACCCTTTCATGAGTATGAATCCGCAACTGTATGAACCATATCCAGATCCGTTTTGAGAGGCTTTCAAAAAATATTCATATGCTTTGCCCATATGTTTAGGGGCCAATTCTCCATTAAAATAGAGGTCTCCCAAATCGTTCAGGGCTTGAACATATCCTAAATTCGCCGATTGGGATAGAAGGTTGATATATTTTTCTGTTTCTTTGTCGGCAAGGGCTTGTTGAGCTTCTAAATAGGCTTGTCGGGCGAATGGGTCGATGTCTTTTTCTTCTTCCGATTCGTGATCCATGCGGTTCAAAAGTTGGAAAGCGCTTTCATTTCCCATAGCGGCGGCTTGACTGAGATATTCCTGAGCCTTTTCTTTGTCGGGGAGCGTTCCTTGTCCTTTCCAATACATAAAGCCTAATGAATAGAATGCATAAGGATAACCTTCGTCACACGCTTTCTGGTAATATTCCATTGCTTTCTGGTAATCTTGTCGGACACCTTTCCCTGCATAATACATGTCTCCCAGTTCGGTCAAAGCTCTGCTGTGTTTTGTTTCGGCAGCTTTTTTGTACCAATAGAACGCTTTTTCATAGTCGATGGTCAATCCGTCTTCATAGGAGTACATGTCGCCTAAATTGCACATTGCGTCCGGCATATTTTGTTCTGCCGCTTTGGTGAACCAGTTGGTGGCTCTGACCGGGTTTGCATTGACATACCACCCGAAACGGTATGCACGTCCCATGTAGTTTTGGGCAAAGGAGTATCCGCTTTCCGCGGCTTGTTGTATGAGGTTGAATCCTTTCTCTTCTTCTCCCGATATTTCTTTATTGATAATTAGCTTCCCAAGATTATACAAACAAGAAGGAATGCCGGCTTGTGCTCCTTTTTGATACCAATCGGCAGCTTTCAGGATATTTTTTTGTACTCCGTCTCCTTCTTCATAGATTAATCCCAGAGTGAACACACATGTCGGTTCGTTGCTTTTTGCTCCCATTTCATACCATTTTATGGCTTCTTTCATATCTCTTCGACAACCGAAAGAGCCATAATAATAGTATTCTCCCATGTTCTTTTGCGCTTCGGTGTAGCCGTTCTCTGCCGCTAATTTCATCCATTTGATTACTTGCGTGTCGTCTTTTTCTACGAACTGTCCTTTTATATACATGAATGCAATGGAATATTGGGCATAAGCGTTGTTGCTTTGCGCTGCTTTGGCGAACCAATAATAGGATTGTTCGTAATCGGTATCGACGCCATGTCCGTAGAAATATAGATCTCCCAAATGCGTCGCGGCTTCCGATTCTCCCATTTGTGCTGCTAAAAGCAAGGGTGCTATGGCCGATTCGTATTTTTCGATATTGTATAAATTTATTCCTCGATCGAGGAACGCTTTACTTAACGACTCGGTCATACCGGCTTCTTTCCCTGATGTTTCGAATCGGAGAGCTTTTTGATATAATTCGCTGTTCTGCGGGTCGTCGTAATCCTGAGCGTTCATTTGTTCCACGGCGATTCGCATGAGTCCTTCATAAGCGATGTCGGCATGTTCTCCCTCCGCAATCGTTTTCAGATATTCGATGGCTTTTTCATATCCGTTTTCTTGTCCCGACTGCATATAAAGCTCGGCGATTGCTTTAATCGCGTCGGAATATCCGGCTTCGGCAGCTTTTCTAAAATATTCTTCGGCTTTTTGTATGTTCGGGCTAACCACACCTTTGGCTTCGTAGTAGGCCAGCCCCAAGAAATAGTAGGCTTCGGGGATTTCCATCGTTTCGGCTTTGCGGAAACAGTTCATCGCTTTGAATTCGTCCATTTCTGTCCCCATGTCGTAGAAATAGAGTTTTCCTAATTTACAAATACATTTCCCGTTATTGAGCTGTGCTCCTCGTTGACACCAAGAGAACAATTCTTTCTGCCGGTCGGGATCATTCTCCAAGAATCGTATGACATCGTGTATAGCGTCTATGTCATTTCTTTCGGCAGCTTTTATATAGTATTCCAATTCTCGGCCAGTGAATGATGCAGGTGCTTCGCCCTCTTCGATGAGTTGCGCTATTTTACGATAGGCCGGCGAGAATTTTTGATCGGCCGAAGCTAGATATAGATCCCAAGCCTTTTGTTTGTCGATATTGGTTCCGAAGCCGTTTTCATACATAACAGCCAGATAATATAGTCCGAAACTATCGCCCAAGTCGGCCGATTTGGAGAACCATCGAAACGCTTGTTCGTCTCCTTTATAGTCCGGCATATTGTAATAGATCAGCGCCAATCCGTTCATTCCGTCGGGATTTCCTAGTTGTGCCGCTTGATAATAAGATTGCTGCGCTTTTTCGAGGTCTTTGTATGCTTCGTCGAATTGATAGAAAAAACCAAGCTCAAAATAGGCGTCGATATACTCTTTTTCAAGCGCTTTTTGTATCCATTTCAATCTTTCTTCGGAATTTCTTCTATCCATTTCGATATAGGCCAGTTTGATCATGGACCACTCATCGTCGCGTTCTTCGGCCAGTTGGAGGTATATTTTTTCGGCTTCTTCCTTATTCATGGGCATACCGTAACCATTATCTTTCATGAATGCCATTTCTCCTATGGCCATGATGTTGTTTTGTGCTGCCGAGTTTTTATAATAGGAGAGAGCTGTATCGTAATTTTGTTCTACGAATGTCCCGTTTTCATACATGTTGCCTAACAAGTATTGGGCATATGAATTCCCGCTTTCGGCTGCTTTGGAGAACCAGTCGAAAGTCTTTTCGTAATTGCGCTCATTCAGTTTTCCCCGATAGTAGACTTTTCCTACGATGGTTTGAGCGAAGGCAAGATTTTTTTCTGCGTAGGGTAGGAATGTTTCTAAAATTCCGGGCCATAGTTGATACCCTTTTACTTTGTTGCAAAGAATGTCGCAAAGGAGATTTTGAGCTTCGGTGTTGTTTGCGGCGGCTAATTTCAGAAGGATATCCGATGCTTCTTTGTATTTGTGATTCCGGTATAGTCTGATGGCTTCTTGATAAAGTGCGGGGTTTACTCCTGTCGGGTGTGCCGCCGTCGTTTTATCGGTAATTTTCGTGTCTCGGTTTTCGATATATCCAGTAACTGTTTTACTGTCGGGCATGACAGACGGTTTAATCGAATTTTCGGTTTGCCGGGTGCTTTCGTTCAGCAAAAGAGTTTCGAGCACTTGGTCGATTTTGGCATCGATGATGTTCAATATGCTCGTAATCATGTGGTCCCATTGTGCTTTATCGTTGAGATAGTTGCAAAGCGGTTGTGTCTCGGAAGGGTGTATTTGCCTTTGATATATCCAGTCGATTATTCGTTTCGATTTTTCGGTAATGTTTCCGATGAGTAGAGGAACGATTTTCATATCGTTTTTTTCTACTTGCTCTTTAATCCAAACGAGTTCTTTGTTTACGATATAATCCGAGGATACGAAACTTTCGCTAATCAGCAAAATGGCAATGTGTGATTGAACGATGTGATTGTGTATTTCTTCGTCCCATTTTTCGCCGATAACCAATCCTTCATCGAACCATATTTCTGCATCCGGACTCGTGTGTCGTCTAATTCGAGGTATCAGATGAATGTTTCCCGGACCTTCCAGTACCCACTCTTTGTCTTCGTGGGCATAACTGATAAAAATATGCGCTTTTGCCATGATGATAAAATTTCTGTGTTACGTGGTATAAAATTATTTTATGATATCTTCTTTTACAAAGATAGTCTTTTCGGAGAATCGGTCTGTATTTCGATCGAATGTTATATAACACAAAAGGCAGCTTAGCTGCCTTTTGTGTATCTTATTTTTTTATGGGTTATTGAGTGACTTTGTTTATGAATACTAATCCCGAGGTATCGTTTCCTTTCTCTCCGCAGGCTTCTACTTCTATGAAAAAGGGAGTACCGGCTTCGAAGGAATCGACGGTAAAGCGGTAGGTCGCTATGGGGGAATTGGCATTTATCAGAACCGATTGCGGAACTTCGGCGAGGAGTTCGTCTCGCATGTAAAGTTTCAATGTGCCTAACCGGAACGGGGTTTCACCTTTTGTGTAGATGAACGATACCGTATATGTGCCATTGCCTGATATTTTGCCTGTACATTCGAATCGCCAAGGAGTTAGATAGGGCTGTACGTTCAAGGGTTTCCATTCGGCTGTATATTCACCGTACTGTTTATAGCCCGAATAGTCGGGGGCGAAATAAATGGGCAGCGAATAGTGACGGGGATTTACTACGGTGATAGCCCGGAAGTCGCTTTTGTCATTGACGGTTACCGGAGTGGTGTAAAGGGGGGAATGAACCGTAGGATAGGAGCCGTCGGTGGTATAGCGAATGTCGGCATCGGCGACGGCCGGAGATAATGTAAATTCTATTGCACCGGTAGCAGTCGGATTCATCTGTTCTATGATGGGTTCCGGTACACGGTAATGGCAATTTTTGAAGTCGAGTCGATTGAAATGGTGACTCAACCGGCAACGGAAGTCGGAATAATTGCGGTCGGATTGTCGACACCATGCCACTTCTGAAAGAGCTAACAGACGGGGGAAAGTGAAGTATTCGGCATAGTTTTCGGAGCGATTTTCATTCAGATAATCTATCTCTTGCAATACAGTGCCGTGAATAAATTGGTCGCTCCAAAAGCAACCTTGTACTCCTAATACGGTCGATTCGGGAGAGTAGTCGTTGATTTCCATGCTGTAACATTTTTCGAGAGAGATAGGCGGCATCCAAGTGGCGGCTTTCACTTCTCCCGGGGTACGGCTTTCGGGGAAGTCGAAATACATGTGCGTGGCGGGTGTCAGAATAGCTTTATGTCCGCGCTGCGTAGCAAGAAGGGTGTCCCTGACATTGTGCCAAATAAGCCCGACAACAGGGGTTTTGACATCACCTCGCAAAAAGATTTCTTCCCACCCTACAACGGTACGATTTTTTTCTTTCATCATTTCGGCTACGACGTTGGTAAGGTAACCTTGCAGTTCGGAAGCCTTTTTCAATCCTTCCCGCTTCATCACTTTTTGGCAGTCGGGACATTCTTCCCAACGAGTGTAAACGGCTTCATCACCCCCTATATTGATGTATGAGGAAGGGAATAATCGAACGGTTTCGTCTAATACATCTCGTAAAAATTGCAGGGAAGATTCTTTGCCGACACAAAGCAGATCGCGGCTGATGAAATGTTGTGTGGGGACTTCGTGTTGCAGGCCCGTGCAACTGAGCCACGGATAGGCAACGACGGCAGACAGAATGTGAGCCGGAAATTCGATTTCGGGAATGATTTCCACGTTACGGACTTGTCCGTAAGCGATCAGTTCTTTTATGTCTTCTTGGGTGTAGAATCCTCCCAAACGGTTGTGATCGGGACCTGCCCACGCACCCACCTCGGTCAGACGGGGATATTTTTTGATTTCCAATCGCCAGCCGGAGTCATCAATCAAGTGGAATTGCAGTTTGTTTAACTTGTACATGGCCATCATGTCGATGTATTTTTTCACGAACTCTTTGTCGTAGAAATAACGAGCCACGTCCAGCATCATGCCTCGCCAGGGGCGATTGGGGGCATCGTATATCGTTACGGCGGGGGCAATCCATTCCACTCCATGCTGCCGTTTGTCGCTGTACACTTGGGGAGGAAAGAGTTGCAGTAGCGTTTGTATGCCGTAGAATATGCCGCCTGCGTCCCGGCCGGTCAATGAGATTCCTTTGGGAGTTACGTCCAATCGGTAGCCTTCCGGTTTATCTACTTTTTCGGGGTTTAATGTCAAGAGGATAGTGGCTTTGCGGGCATCTTTTTTCAGTTTCAAGTCCCAGCCGGTGGATTGACCGAGCACTTGTTGTAAGTATTCAGCTTGTCCTTGAAGAGCGACATCGTAACCGATCGTGGATTTGGGGGAAAGCCGGAAATTGCCCGATGTCTGTTCTACGTGAACGGGTTTCGGAATGAGTTCGATTTCGTTAGCGTTTGTTGCCCATGTAGCGGGTAGATGGCAGGCTATCGCAAGTATAACAGCCCAAGTTTTCTTACACATTGTACGGTAGGATTTCATAAGCACTTTATTTTTTTCATGGTTTTGCCTCTTGTCGAGGGGTGATGATAATGTTCATGTGATTATAAAAACAGATACTTTATAGCGGTGTGCATAAATCTCTATAAATGCAGATACTATTCAATAAGGCAAAGTTAGGAAAATTTGTGGAATAAATGGGTAAAACGGATTAAGATTTTAACTTAATATGTGCTTATTTAATGTGTGGGTTCTTTGAAAGAGCAGAAATAATTCTGCTGGTATTTTTTTGTTGAAATTCCACGATAGTTATTCACGACTGTAATCGTCAAATTATTACAGTCGTGTTTTTAGATGGTAAAGAGGATAGTAGGGAGGGTTTTAAAAATACCTTATTTAAAAGTCGGCATTAACGGGGCAGCAAAATCTTCGAGCGATGTAATTATTGGTTTGAGTTTTCAATTTTGCTAAGTTTCTACTCCTAGAAGAAGATATAAGTAAATTGGAATATAAATTTTGTTATTCTAATTTTGTGAAGAAATTTGGAATAATAGAATGCTTATTCTAATTTTGCATTTAAATTAATGATAGATATGATCCAACTCGATAAATTCTTGGCCGGACACTATGAGGAAGGCTATGGTTACAAATATTTTGTTCCCAATCTCATAAATGATGCTTGGGAATGGAAAGATTCTCTAATAAACCATCTATTAGAGAAAGCTGCATTGCGATTAGGAGAACTTAATTCATTTTCGCGCTTAGTTCCTAATATTGATCTATTTATACAACTGCACGTAACAAAGGAAGCGGTTATTTCCAGTCGTATTGAAGGCACGCAGACTCGTATGGATGAGGCATTGCTTCCGGAGAACGAAGTGAAAATTGAACGGCGTGATGATTGGAAAGAAGTACGGAATTATATAAAGGCTCTTAATGAGGCAATTTCTTGTTTGGAGAAACTGCCGATTTCAAGTCGTCTGATAAAGACTACTCACAGATTGTTACTGGATAGCGTACGAGGCGAACATAAACTTCCCGGTGAGTTTAGAAACAGTCAAAACTGGATTGGAGGAAAGTCGCTTGCTGATGCCAAGTATATTCCGCCAACACACCAATTGGTAGGTGAACTTATGGGAGATTTGGAAAAATTCCTCAATAATGATCAAATTCAGTTGCCTGCATTATTGAAGATTGCAATTGCTCATTATCAATTCGAAACGATTCACCCATTCTTGGACGGCAATGGAAGAATCGGACGTCTGCTAATCACATTATTCCTTGTAAAAGAAGGGTTATTGGAGAAACCTTTGCTTTATTTGTCGACATTCTTTGAGACCCCAAAAGATTTATATTATGATAATCTTTCGGCTATACGTACAAAGAATGATATGGCACAGTGGATAAAATACTTTCTTGTAGGTATTGAGCAGACAGCTTCTTTGGCGGTAGAGACGCTTTCATCAATATTAGAATTTAAAAATGAAACGGAGAATTTGATTAGGGGAACATATAGAACTCGTTCAACAAATGCCATCATTGTATTTCATCGTTTACTTGAAAACCCATATACCACTATCGATCAGGTAGCTTCTTTATGTGGCATAACCTTCACATCGGCAAGTACCTTAGTAAAACTGCTTGTTAAAGACGGTCTATTATTTGAAATAACAGGTCAAAGTAGAAACAGATTGTTTGTATGCGAGCAATATCTTAATTTATTCAGGTAGTTAAAGTATAGGAAGAGGTACGTGTTTAATGAAGTTACAAGTACATTATAGCTAAATAAACTATTCTAAAAACACCCCATGGGGTGTTTTTAGGTTTTTACTTATAAGCGAAAAAAACTACCCTATAAAAAGGTGGCTTTTTATAGTTGTCGGATTATCAGTGCTTTTAATTCAAGCCTGAATTAATATTCTTCCTCGTTGAAAAGCGCTACTCGTATTGATAATCAGTTGGTTATACCTAAATGTATGACCGTTGGCAAAACAAACCGCGCCGTCTGAGACTATCTGAAGCGATTGGCGAAACATTTGGCCAAACAAACTCCATAATGCCCAGATATTCTTCTTCCTTTGGAGGAGAGACAATCTTATTCCGATGTGACAATGAGGAAGAATATTCATGACAGTTTCACAGCCGGGAAATAAGTTCGGTTCCGGTCATAACATCCATCTTGGAGAATGCGAAGAGCTTTTTGCCAAGATCTTTCAGTGAATGGCCGATATGATAGACATCCTCATCAATTATCAGGAAACGGTCGTGGGCTTTGGTGCAGTTATGCAATGTTACTCCGGGATACTGTGCGTTATGCCTCTCCACATCCTGACGAAGCTGACGCGAAATCTGTCCGGTATAAATATCCACAGTCACGCCCGGGGCACGTTTGGACAGCTGAACCAAAACAGAATCGTCAATATAACTGTCGATAAGGACAATGCGTTGTTTGGCTTTTCGTATAAGCTTTGCAACAAAGACATAAGCGTCAAATATCTGGCCGTTGAAGAATATGCCTTCTCGTGCCTCTGTGTATTCACTCAATCTGTCAAGAATCGCATCAACCTTCTCATCTGTTTTCAGTTGTTTCATCTCCAACCGGTCAATTCTCTGAAACAATGAGCTATGGTTCATCATGAAATTTCTCATTGCCGTGAACGCTCTCATGATATTGATGTTCACTTCTATGGCCTTCTCTGAACGGAGAACACTGCTCAGCATGGCAACCCCATTCTCGGTAAAGACATGTGGCATATATTTCAAATGCTTTCCTCTGCCTTCGTTTAAGGTCACAATTTGTGACCTTAAACACTCTTCTTTTGTGAGTTGAAACATGAAATCTGCCGGAAATCTCTGAATGTTACGTTTAACTGCTTGATTCAGAACCTTAGTTTCCACCCCATATAAGGAGGCAAGATCTGAGTCAAGCATTACCTGTTGGTCCCTTATCACATAGATGAGGGACTCTATCTTGACAGGCGTTGTTGACGTAGGAAAAACAGTAATGTCCTGTGCCTTTTGTAAATCTTTATTCCGTGCTATGTCCTTGTCGTCTGATTCCATACTACAAAATTAGCAATAAAATCTGAATTGATAACGGCCTGGCCATGATAAAACTGGCTGTCTCAATGAATGAAATAGCCAATTGATTGACTTTACTGTGGTGGAAGACATTCCGCATTTGAAAAAGGCGCATAATGGAACCGCTTTAAGAATCTTGATACATCCTCTTGGGTGTACCAATATTTATCCCCTTCTCGCGAATAGCCAATATAGCCGTAATCGCGGAGTTTCTTCAAGTATTTGTCCTTTATGTTAAGCAGAGCCATCAAACTTTTATTATCATATACTATCATTCTGCCAACGTCCTCTCCATTATACGATCTACCCTCTACGATTGAGAGTATTTTCTGGAGAATTTCTCTCTCAGAAATCTCAGCCTTGACTTTCATGGCTTTTGAGAGTAAGAAATTTGGCATCGGACAAAATTCTGAATCGGCTTATAGTTTGTGTGAGCATGGGATTAATGCTCACTCTTATTGGGTGTGATTGTCTCATAAAAATACGTGGAGTTAAGTGGTCGTTTTTAATTGTTCTTGGGCTGATAAAGCATTGGCATTGGATTCCGGACTCCAATACCGTACGCCTTTATCTCGATTAAGCATGGCAAGGCTGCGTTTTCATCGCGTCTGCCCTTATACTTTTGACCGTTGAACGAGTCATCAGTTAGAATAGTTTGCTGGATTACAGTGATTTCCCAATACTCCCCACAGATTCCCCAACATTCCCCAACTTGGAAAATTGGTGGAAACAATAGGGGCGGGTGGCGGTGTTTCTATGTCGGAAGCGGCACTTGAAAGTGTCATTCCGGCACTGCCTGCGGCGGTGTCAGCAATCCCTGAAATTTAGGATTCCAAAGAGATTATCCCGGAGCTGCGCTCTTGGCGGGACGGTGACAGCCATGTCAATTTTATCCTCGCCCCGAAATCTTAACAGATGCTAAATTTTCAGGGTACTATCCGGGGGAGTATCTGAATTGCCTTCCGGGGAATGGCGAACTTCGCAGCATAATCACTAAACTCCACGAAAGATGAAAACAAAACCCACCCGGACACTCACCTCGGCAGAGTTCGATATTCTAAGCCGTATGCTTCGTGAAATCCAGACAGAGATGCGGGAGCTGAAGGACGGAGTTCACAAACGCATTGACAGCGCCGTGCGCAATGTCAAGGATGCCTTTCAAGGTTTCGGTATTCTCGACCCGGAAGAAGATATGTGGACCGAAAAGCAGGTATGTGAACGGTACAATGTCGATAGGAAGACCATGTACACGCATCGCAAAAGCGGCCGCATCACCGGCTACAAGACCGGCACAGGAAGGAACTGCAAGACATATTACCGAAAAGCGGATGTCATGGAGCTGTTCTCGACCGTCAACAAATGACACTACACTATCACACACAATAATTATCGCGCCGGAAACGGCGTAAGTTTCTAACCCCAAACACTTTTTTATTATGGCAAAAGACCTGAATCAAGAAGAAGTGCTTATCGCCCGCAACAACGAGACCGGGCAGGTAGGCGCAGTGACCGGATTCAACGAGGACGGCACACCAAAGATGACCGATGTAAAGTCGGCGAAACTCTCTGACCTCGTGAAATTCCAGAAGGGTCAGAACCCTGTCGAGGCATTCCTGTCGAACTTTGTCCGGCAGTGCCAGAACCCGACGACCTTCGGATTCTTCCGCGTCCCCGCTGACCGCTACGATACGGTAGGCACAGTAATCGGCGACCTCGCCAAAGACCCTGTGGCAAATGCCGAGATGCTCAAAAACAACAAGGTGGAGCTTCCTTCGGCGGAGCAGAAAGTTGAGCAGCCGCAACAGGCCGCAACACCGACGGAACAGCCCGCTCAAGCGGTAGCCCCCGACAATGCCCAGGCTCCGGACAAGGATGTGAAACACTCTGCCATCGACGAGAGCAAAATCGACTGGGCAAGCCTCAAAGAGAAATGGGGCATCGACCGTGAAGCTCTTGAAAAGAGCGGCGACCTGAAGGAGATGCTCTACAACCGCAAGTCGAAGCTCGTCACCGTGACACCGACATTCGCCGGGGAGAAATTCCCGATAGACGCCCGCCTCTCGTTCAGGACTGACCCTGACGGCAATGTGAAGGTGGTCCCCCACTTCATCCACCGCGAACCTAAACTCGATCAGGAGTTTCAAGGCTATCAGTTCTCCAAGGAGGACAAGGCGACACTCCGTGAGACCGGCAATCTCGGCAAAGTCGTGGAGCTGACCGACAGGAACGGCAACAAGATACCATCATACGTCAGTATCGACCGCCTGACCAACGAGGTGGTATCCGTCCCGGTCAAGGATGTGTTCATCCGCGACACCATCGGCAACACCAAGCTGACCACCGCTGAAATCATGCAGCTCAAGGAGGGTAAGGCACTTCCTCCGAAGGAAATATCCGACAAGAACGGCAAGACCTACAATGTCGTGCTTCAGGTGTCGGCCGACCGCAAGGGTGTCGAGTTCGTACCCGGCGGCGCCAGACGACAGGAACAGAAGGAACAACAAGCCAACGGACAGCAGCAGTCGTCATGGCTCACCAGAGACGGCAGGATAAAGCCTATCTCGAAATGGGCCGGCGTACCCTTCACCGAACAGCAGCAGAAGGATTACACAGAGGGAAAGGTCGTCGTCATGACCAACATGATTGACAAGAAGGGTCAGCCATGCACGGTCTATCTCCAGTTCAACCCGGAGAAACAGCGCCCGACCACCTCGCTCAACGATCCCCGCGTGAAGGTGGCCAACGAGTCCAAGATCCAGAAGGCGGTCAACAACGACGGCCTGACCAACGAGGCGACAAAGCACGTCGCAGAGCCGCTCCAGAAATATCAAACTGAGCCGAAGAACAAGACCCAGCAGGAGCAGCAGCGCAAGCCCAGAGGTCCTAAACTCTGACACGGCTTCCACTGAATCCACCTGAGAAATGAAACAGCCAAGGGAGGTCCGGAACTCCCGACGCTTTTCTCTCAAAACCACCAATATCCACCATTTAATAACGATAAAAATGAAACAGAAAAATCTCATAACAGTCGTGACCGACCATCAGCTCACGGCTGACACCATCGCCCGCGCCATCGGAGCGAACGAAAAGCATGACGGCTATTATCTCGGCAACGGCTATGCCGTCACATGGACCAACGGCCGCGTCATCGAGGCCACCTTCTCCCCCTGCGAGAGCTTCGTCCTCTCCACCACGATGGACTGCCGCCTTGTCTATGCCCATAACTTCAAGTTCGCCATGCGCGACTACGACAGCCTTGTCGGTTACAAGAAATCGGAACAGGACAGGAAGCAGCTCGCCACAATCAAGGTTCTATGGGCGATTAGTGACATTGTGGTCAACGCCATGATTCCCGACATAACCGGCGACCTCGACTTCCTCAGCCTCTACTATTACCTCGCCATGCCGGTGGATGTTCGTCGTGCGTGGCTCCCAATCCTGACCAAAGGCGCAATCCGTCACGGAGTCTCGCATGGGCCGTCCGACCGCAGGGAGTATGAAGCATGGCTGGAAGAGTCGATCTACAACCTCCTTGTTAAAGCGACGCAGGAGAGTCTGCCGCTTGAAGGTGCGCCGGTCGTGGAGGAAATCCCCACGGAAGAAGCAGCCCGGACCGCCGAAGCTCTCGGTGTGGAGCCTCCCAAGGATGGAGACTACGGAGTGGAGGACAAATATGTGGCTATCTTCACCGACCACAAGACTCTATACAACCTCGGCGGCCTGTTGGTGGCTGCCGCCACCGAGCTGGACTTCGACCATGAGAAAGCCATGCAGACCGCCTACACCCTCTACGCCAAGAAACTCATCTCCTATCCGATGGTGCTTCAGAACACCATTCCCGCCGGGGTGTGGCGGCTCATGCAGCGCAACAAGGAGATACTGCGCTACAACGGCAAATGGGGCAAGACCGTATCGAAGGGTAAACCCTCCCGCCGCCACAACTTCCGCATGGGAGAGAATCCCTATAACGGCCACGGCATTGTCACCACCGGGATACATCCCACCGACCTGAGCCGTGACGAGGAGAAGCTCTACAATCTCATCGTCAGACGTGTCATAGAGGCGTTCGCTCCCACGGCCGCCGAAAAAAAAGCCGGGAGAAAGAAATCCCGCAAAAACAGACCGGCAAAGGTTAAAACCGCCTGAGCCAACGCAATAAAAAACATTTTCCCTGCCCGTATGTCCCAAAGTTTTATTAACTTTGTCACTGATTCAACGTCATAATGTTTTTGTTTCATTTTTGACGTGGATTTAGTGGTTGGACATCGGGAGGGATACCCGATGTCCTTTTTTCACACACTCACACTACACACATACACACCGAGGACGCCGGTAAACCACTAATTCCGAATCCCCAATGAAACAGAATGTTGAATCAAGGGAGCTGGACGACTACCGCGTCTATCTCCAAGGTCATCTGCGTGACCATCATTTTCCACAACGTAATAATAAGAAATTCATAGAGCAGCGTGTCGAGGATGCCTATGACCGGTTCGTGACCCTGCGGTTGGAAGGCAGGTCAGTTCCATACGCCGAGGAAATGGCTATGCGCACTCTGCTTGAGGGTCTTTATGTTTCCCGATACGACATTATATATAATGTGGTGGAGGAAAACTCCTCGATAGGTATGCGCCTGCCGGAAGAATACTGGCCCGACTTCACCGTGCATCTTCTCGGACTGCGACCTGTCCGGGAAACACTCGACCGTTACGAGGTCAATGGTGACTTTCTAAGTCGAGAGACACATCAGCCAATGCTGATTGAACTGCTTGGCACAATCTCGGAAATACTTGACGGCTATGAGTTATAACCGTCTTCAAGTAATGCGCGACAACATCGAGGCGATAAGGCTTGCCCTGAGCCTCGGTGCCAAAGGGCGCGGGGCGCAGACAGCCGAGGAGATTGCCGTGCTACGCAAGTATGCCGGGTTCGGTGGGTTGAAGTGTATTCTCAATGATGCCAATGAGCTGGCGGATGCCGCCAAGTGGAGCAAGTCGGATATTGAACTGTTCGCCCCGACGGTTGAACTGCGTCGCCTTATCCACGATTACAGCCACAATGACAGGGAGTTCAAGGACTATATGGACTCACTGAAAGCCTCTGTGCTGACGGCGTTTTATACCGATAACCGCATTGTGGATGCTATCTCCGATGCGCTGAAATATCAGGGTGTCGAGATAAAGAGTTTTCTTGAACCTTCTGCCGGTCAGGGTGCTTTCATTGACTCTTTCCTGCGCAATGACAGATACCCCGGTGCCGAAGTCCTTGCATACGAAAAGGATTTGCTGACGGGTAAAATCCTATCAGCCCTACACCCCTCAATACTTACTCGCATAGAGGGCTTCGAGAAGATTGAGCGCGACTTCAACGGATATTTTGATGTCGCTGCCTCCAATGTTCCTTTCGGAGATTTTGCGGTGGCAGACCCGGCTTATGCCGTGAGCAAGGAGATTGCCTACCGTCAGGCTTCCAAATCGCTGCACAATTATTTCTTTCTCAAAGGTCTTGACCAAGTGAGAGATGGCGGTCTGATTGCCTTTATCACATCGCAGGGCGTGATGAACGCGGCTTCGCCCTTTATAAGAATGGAGTTGGTTAAACAGGCTGATCTTGTGGCAGCGTTGCGTCTGCCAAACAACACTTTCAGCGAAAACGCCGGAACTGATGTGGGCTCTGACCTTATTATTCTCCAGAAGCACACAGGAAAGAAGTCATTGTCGGCTGATGAAGAGTTTTTCATTCAGTCGGTTGTTGACCGTGGCACGAAAGTGCCGGGCAACAAATTCTTTCAGGCGTTTCCGCAGAATGTGATCTGCACTGATGCCAAGGTTGGTACAGACCAGTATGGCAAACCTGCTATCGTGTATCACCATGACGGCGGTGTCGATGGTATCGCCGGAGATTTGCGCAAAGCTCTCGACGAGTCGTTACATCTACGCCTAAATATGGAATTATATAATTCCAACGGCATCAAGCCGCCCACGCCTGACCCGGTTACTCCTACACCTTCACCCAAACATGAGGCAAAGGCAGAAACTCCGAAGGCTGAAAAGAAGTCGAGTCTTACCAATACGCCTCTGATGCAGCAGTATCAGGAAATGAAAAAGAAACATCCCGATGCGATTCTTTTGTTCCGTGTCGGAGATTTCTATGAAATATTCGGCAAGGACGCGGTTGAAGCCTCAGAAATTTTAGGTATTACTCTGACACGCAGAGCCAACGGCAGGGATAAATATATCGAATTGGCTGGCTTTCCGCATCATGCCCTCGACACCTATCTGCCCAAACTTGTGCGGGCCGGCAAACGTGTGGCAATCTGCGAGCAGTTGGAAGACCCCAAGCTGAAAAAGACTCCCAAGCAAAAGGTTGTCGAGACGGTTACGCCTAACCAACCGCCAAAGGTAGAGTCTAAGCCGGAACCCACTCCCGCTGAACCTCCGAAGCCTGAGCCTGTAAAAGAGATAGAGACCGACGGCAGTCCGGATTATACCGATAATCCCGACCCACGCCTGTTTGCCTACAATCTTTTCGGCGAGTTGGAGCCTATCGGCAAGCCCCGTCGTCAGCCTAAGCCTGCTGAAAATGCTCCCAAACCCCGGCCGAGTATTGAAATCAAGGACATACCCGTCAAGAAATTCCGTCCGCTCACTGAGAAGGAGCTGGAATTTTACGGCTCTCTCAACTGGGAGGACAATCCGCCCATCAACGGTTTTTACGAAACCATGATGTCGATTGCCCACCGTCAGTTGGAAGAAATGCGTCTTGAACGAGAAGCGGAGGAAGCGGCAAAGTCCGAGACTATCAACGAAAACGGCATTGTCATTGAGAGAACCGAAGGCGATTTCATTCCCGGTCGTCAGCCAAGAGTGGCTTCACAAAAGCCGGGGCCGGTCGAAAAGGATATGTCGCCCCGTCCTTTCACGGAGGACATCCAGTTCTTCCACCACAACGGCAGCATGGTTGTTCAGGACGGCATGGTCGGATTTCTATCGGAAGTCCGCAAGAATGGTGCTACATTCAACCCGTTGGAGTTGAAGCCGGAACAGGCAAAACGAGCCATGCTCTATGTCACCATGTCGGAGACATATCAGCAGCTCTACAACTATGAGGCTGAGACACATGAGCCGTCGGAACATCTGCGCGAACACCTTAATCAGTATTATGACGAGTTTGTGGATAAATACGGCAACCTCAATGAGAAACAGAATGTGAAGTTTATCCTGATGGACGCCAACGGGCGTGACGCACTGGCTCTGGAGCGCGGCGAGAACGGCAGGTTTGTCAAGGCTGATATTTTCGATCACCCCGTGTCATTCGCTCTTGATGAGGTCACAAGCGTGGATACACCGATGGAGGCTCTGACCGCTTCGCTCAACAAATACGGCAAGGTCAATATCGAATATATGTCGTCATTAGTGGATATGGATCAGGACACCCTGACCCAAAATCTCGAAGGACACATATATTATAATCCGCTCGTTGAGAACTACGAGATTAAAGACCGTTTCATTGCCGGAAATGTCGTGGCGAAAGCCGAGGCAGTCCGTTCATGGATTGAACGGGAGGAAGAACGCATAAAGGATTTCCCCGGATACGACGGTGTTGAACCGTTTATTGCAATGTCGAAGGACTCGCTCAAAGCGTTGGAGGAAGCCCGGCCCCGTAGAATTGAGTTTGATGAGCTGGACTTCAACTTTGGTGAGAGATGGATACCGACCGGCATATACTCCGCCTATATGTCGTATCTGTTCCACACGGATGTGAAGATTGCTTATTCTTCCTCAATGGATGAATATTCGGCAGAAGCATCGAGAAAGAACATGACAATCTGGGAGGAGTTCTGCGTCAAAGGCTATTACCGTACATACGACGGCATGAACCTGCTGAAACACGCTCTCCACAACACCGTTCCAGACATCAAGAAGTCGGCTGGAAAGGACGAGAACGGTCACGACATCAAAGTTCCTGACAGCGAGGCCATACAGCTTGCCAATGCAAAGATTGACGAGATACGAAACGGCTTCTCGGAATGGCTGGAGGCCCAAAGCCCGGAATTCAAGGAGCGTCTTGTGGATCTATATAACGACAAGTTCAACTGTTTTGTCCGTCCGCAGTATGACGGCTCTCACCAGACATTCCCGGATCTGAACATGAAAATGCTCGGAGACCGTTACAACATCAGCTCAATCTATCAATCTCAGAAGGACTGCGTATGGATGCTGTTGCAGAACGGAGGCGGTATATGCGACCATCAGGTAGGAACAGGCAAGACGCTGATAATGTGCATGGCGGCACATGAGATGAAGCGCCTTGGAATGGCACACAAGCCGATGATTATCGGACTGAAAGCTAATGTCGCCGAGATTGCCATGACATATCAGAGTGCCTATCCCAATGCCCGGATTCTGTTTGCCGATGAAAAGAGTTTCAAGGCCGACAACCGCGTGGCGTTCTTCAACAATATGAAGAACAACGATTATGACTGCATAATCATGTCGCACGACCAGTTCGGCAAGATACCGCAGTCGCCAGAAATTCAGGAACGGATATTGAGGGAGGAGCTGGATGCCGTCGAGGAAAACCTCGAAGTCGTAAGACAGCAGGGCGGCGATATTTCAAGGGCCATGCTCAAAGGTCTTGTCAAGCGTAAGGAGAACCTGACCGCCAAACTCGAAACCGTCCGTTACAAGATGGACAACGAGAGGGATACGGTCGTCGATTTCAAGCAGATGGGCATAGACCATATCTTCGTTGACGAGTCGCACCAGTTCAAAAACCTGATATTCAACACCCGCCATACCCGTGTGGCAGGTCTTGGAAATGCCGACGGCTCCCAGCGCGCCCTTAACCTTCTCTATGCCATACGCACCATACAGGAGCGGACAGGCAAGGACTTGGGCGCGACCTTCCTGTCTGGCACCACAATCAGTAATTCGCTCACTGAATTATATCTGCTCTTCAAATATCTCCGACCGAAAGAGCTTGAGAGGCAGGATATTCGCTGCATAGACGCATGGCTGGCGATTTTCGCAAAGAAAACCACCGACTTTGAGTTCAATGTCACCAACAGGATTGTCCAGAAAGAACGCTTCCGCTATTTCATCAAGGTGCCGGAGCTGGCTGCTTTCTACAACGAGGTAACTGATTACCGCACAGCCGAGGATGTGGGCGTTGACCGGCCGCACAAGAACGAGATACTTCACAATATCCCGCCGACACCGCAGCAGGAGGATTTCATAGCCAAACTTATGGAGTTTGCCGAGAGCGGCAACGCCACGATACTGGGGCGCGAACCGCTGTCGCAGACCGAGGAGAAGGCAAAGATGCTCATTGCCACGGACTATGCCCGCAAGATGGCTCTCGATATGCGCCTTATCTCGCCTGCATACGAGGACGACCCCAACAACAAAGCCTCGCACAGCGCCAAGATGATTGCCGGGTATTACCGGAAATATGACGCTCATAAGGGGACCCAGTTTGTGTTCAGCGACCTCAGCACATACAAACCCGGAGAGTGGAATATCTATTCCGAGATAAAGCGTAAGCTGGTCGAGGACTACGGGATACCGGCGCATGAGATACGTTTTATTCAGGAGTGCAAGACAGAGCGGTCAAGGAAGGCAGTCATCGAGGCGATGAACAACGGCGATGTGCGTGTGCTTTTCGGCTCCACCTCAATGCTCGGTACCGGCGTGAACGCCCAGCGCAGGGCTGTCGCCGTCCATGAGCTGGAATGTCCGTGGCGGCCCAGCGACTTGGAGCAGCGCGAGGGTCGTGCCATCCGTGCCGGCAACGAGATTGCCAAACTATATGCAGACAACAAGGTCGATGTAATCATCTATGCCGTAGAGAAATCGCTGGACTCCTACAAGTTCAATCTTCTTCACTGCAAGGCGACTTTCATCAGCCAGCTCAAGCGGGGCGCTCTTGGGGCGAGAACCATCGACGAGGGCGCTATGGACGAGCAGAACGGCATGAATTTTTCGGAGTATATGGCTATTCTCAGCGGCAACACCGACCTTCTTGACAAGGCCAAACTTGAAAAGCGCATAGCCTCGCTGGAGAGTGAGCGCAAATCATTCAGCAAGGGGCGCGGTGACTCCGAATTCCGACTGCGCACTATCACCCACGACATCGCCAACAACGAGGCGGTGATCGCGGGGATGAAGGCGGACTATGCCCGTTACGAGGCTGTGGTGCGGCGTGACAAGGACGGCAACCCTGTGAACAACCTTACCATTGACACCTGTAAGTTGACAGATGAGAAGAACATGGGTATCCACCTGCAAAATCTTGCGATAAGGACCAACACCCATCGTCAGTACCAGCGAATAGGCGAGGTTTACGGCTTCCCGGTTTCCATCATATCGGAGCCGACAGTCGTTGACGGCAAAGAGTCAGTCCAGAACCGATTTGTGGTCGAAGGCAACTACAAATACAAGTTCAACAACGGTTTTATCGCCATGTCCGACACCCATGCCGCTTGCATGAACTTTGTCAACGCATTGGAGAAGATTCCCGGCATCATCGCCCAGTATGAGGAACGCACCGCAAAACTCAAAGCCGATGTTCCCCAGCTCGAAGCCATCATCGCCAAGCCGTGGGGCAAAGAAGACGAACTGAAAGCCCTCAAATCCGAACTCGCCGCCCTTGACCGCAAGATCACCGCCGCCCTCGCTCCCAAACATGAGGAAGATGATGGCGTTGAGAACAAGCAGCAGCCCGACGCCAATAGGGGCGAAATAAGGGATAACCAATCCCAATCAAACGACTCAAAGGAAACAATGGTGGCAGAACCTAATCCATTGTATTCAAATAAATCCAATTCTGCGAGAATCAGATTAGGCGGTTATTAATAATACAAGTCAGATGTTATGTAATGGTAACTTCTGACTTGTTTCAATGTAATAGACAAGACTTCATCTGACAGCCGGATTCTCGAACGCCATACGCACGACGGCGTTCTCTATGCGCTCCTCAACACGGTTCTTTATCACCGGCTTGCGGCGCGAGATTTCCTGCAAGGCGAGTTCGCCGCCCTGCCCGTAGAGTTCCTTGAAGCGATAGAAGCCGTCGCGGCTGTAGCCCATTATCTTGCAGGCGCGCGACACGTTGCCCAGCTGCTGGAACAGTTCCAACAGCCCCAGTTTGTTCTTGATGACTTTTTCTGATATGGTCATGGCTTAATCTTTTTTCTTTTTACAAAGTTAATGTTTTTATCCGTGATTGTCAGATTAAGTCTTGACTACTTCAACTGATTCATTTGACAAAGGCTACACATTCGATTGTCCGACAACATTCGACGCCATCTATCTTCCCCGTTACGATGTAGCTAATAGAAATATGTTCACTGACAGCCGCTTCGATCGTGACACTCAGACAGTCGGGAACAACGAAATTGTTCACGATAACATGTTTGCACTTATGACTCTCCTTCTATTGTTAAACCCGACGGCTCATGGCTGGAAATACCAACTTCTGCAGCAATGGTATTTACTGAAAATCCCGCATTCAACGTAGCATCTTTCTCCCCTTTGACAACACATCGTATGTGATTTATCAACAATGAGCCTAACGACGGTGCACAACATATATATCGCATACGTGTTCATGAAATCTTTAAGGACAGCTATAATCTTCGAGCCTTACGTCATACCGACGGCAATCTATATCTCTTTGTTGACGGACGGCTGCTTGCTACACTTCCAACCGACAAATTTGATTCTTCCGTCGTTGGCCTTGTTTCTGAAACCGGATCTCCGGAATATCATGGCATTACCTACTACCACAAATAACTATTTGACAAACGTCTGCTTCGGACTATTGTCGGTTTATAGATGAGACATCCGGATTTGGCAGTTATTAATAAGACTGGTCAGCAACTATGTAATAGTAACGTCTGACCTGTCTTAAATTATTGGGGCTATTTCTTTTGCAATATCCTGTTTACATTCATTTTTAGAATATGATGGGCAGGACGGACCATCTGTCCGTGGTCATGACCATCTATTTCATAGATACGTACATCAGGATGCCCAATCAGTTTTAACAGTCTCCAAAGATATGCACTTTCCTCGTATCTGCCCAAGAGCTCAATCTCACGGTCGCCTGTTATAATGATATATGGAGGCGCATCCTTTCGGATATGATACATTGGAGCATACCTGTCGATGACCGGCTGCAGTTCGGATATACCCATTGCTTTCCTAAGAGCGAAATGAGTTATTGACTGGCCGCTATATGGAATAAGGCCTTTGATGGAGTCTGCATCTACTCCATACTTTTCGAGCCATTTCTTTTCAAATCCTATCATGCTGGTAAGGTATCCACCTGCTGAATGTCCGGCGACAAATATTTTAGCCGGGTCGCCACCATATTTGTCAATATTATTGAACGTCCACGCTACCGCAGCCGCTGCATCATCAATACAATCTGATATTTCGACATCAGGCATCAGACGATAATTGGGTGACACAATTACATATCCCGACTGTTTGAGTTCTTCGGGGATAAAACGTTCACCACCGGTAAGCCCCCCTCCGTGAAACCATACAATCACAGGCAGTCCTGTAGTATCGACAGGATGATAGACATCAAGTTTGTAGAGTTGGATGGAATACGGATTCTTGTCTGTCGAATAACTTATGTCATTTTCAATCTTGTACGTTTCTGCCGTTGCGCCAAAGTATGTCAGCAGCAAGGCTATCACAATCTTTATTTTCATAAAAATTTTTTACTGGAATGTAGAAAACTTATACGTACAATTACTCGTATATGTTTCGCCCGGGCGAACGACAACCGAGGGCCAATGAGCCTTATTGGGACTGTCAGGACAGTGCTGGCTTTCGAGGCAGATAGCCGAGCGATGAGGATAGGCAATACCTCTTTTTCCTCTAACTGTACCATCAAGGAAATTGCCTATGTAAAATTGTATTCCCGGTTCATCGGTAAACATTTCCATCTTAATGCCGGAAATAGTATCGATTACTATTGCGGCAGGTTTAGTAACATCGCGGGGGGAACGTAGAACCATATTGTGGTCATAGCCGCGACCGTTTTTAAGCTGAATGTCATCGGCTGCAAGGTCTTGTCCTATACGTTTGGCAGTAGTGAAATCAAAAGGCGTCGCGGCGACCGGATTGATTTCTCCTGAGGTCATGAATGTGGAGTCTATGGGAGTATAACCATCGGCATCGAGCCACAAAGTTTCATTAAGTATATCACCTGAAGGGTCTCCGCTCAGGTTGAAATACGAGTGATTAGTGAGATTGAGTATAGTTGGGGCATCTGTAGTTGCGTTATACGCAATCTGTATGGCATTGTCAGATGTGAGCGTATAGGTCACCGTCACGTTGACATTGCCCGGGAAGCCACATTCTCCATCGGGAGAGAACAGTTTCAGCGTAACTGTCGAATCATTAGACTGATCAGCATCCCACACTGCGTGATGAAATCCTTTAGGTCCTCCGTGAAGACAATGCCCGAAGTTATTTTGAGGAAGCTGATACTCCTGACCGTCAAGCGTGAAACGTCCTTGATCGATACGGTTGCCATAGCGACCTATCAAAGCACCGAAGTTACCGTCGATATTAATGTAGTCAGCGATAGAGTCATGTCCGAGTACGACATCAGTGAGATTGCCGTTCTTGTCAGGGACCATCAAAGATACCAGACGTCCGCCATAGTTTGTTATACAGGCTTCCACTCCGTTGTCATTGACAAGTGTGTAAAGCGCAGTGGATTTACCGTTCACCTCACTCTTGAAGTTGTCAGGATTCAGGCCCGATTTAGTCAGATGCAATGTGTGATCGGCACACGCATATACAGACAACAGCCCAATGCCGAGCATTAGATTTATAGCTTTCTTTACCATAGGATTAAATATCGTATGTTGTGATTGGTTTACTACTCTGTGAGTGTTGGATTTCACCCGTTGCGGTGGCTGATTGATAATTCAAGAGCCTCCTCGGGGCGGTTTGTGGTGATTAGGTCGACACCGTGGTCGATGCACCAGCTTATGTCAGCCGGATTGTCGACCGTCCAGACATTCACCTTCATACCCAGCGCGTGGGCGCGCTCAATCCAATCAGGGTTTTTACGGAATGCATCAATGTGATAATCAATTCCGTTGGCACCTGCCGCGTGGACCTCTTCGGGTGTGAGATCTCTGGTAAGATAATAGATGTAGGCATCTTTCGGAGCGTATTTGACGAAATTTACAAGAGCCTCACGTGAGAAGGTTATGAAATCGGTTCGCGTGTCGAGTCCCATTTCTTTCACCATTTCTACGCATTCCCTTACGGCTGCTTCCTCTGCCGCCTTATCGACATGTTCCTTTAGTTCGAGTACTAATCTTAGTCGCGGTAGCGCTGTGGCTGCAGTGAGCATGGCTCTGAGAGTGGGCATACTTTCGCCATTATCAAGAACCACAGCCTGCGCCACCCTTGAATCAGCCTCCTCGATAACGACACCCTTGAACTTTCTGTCGTGGTTGCAGAACAGCTCGCCGTCACGGCTTCTCCACACATCAAATTCAGACGCATAAGCCCCTATTGAATCGGCCTTTATCAAGGATCGGATAGAGTTTTGTGATGCTCCCAGCGCTTGCCAGTAGCCGCGATGGGCTACGATGTCGGTGTTTCCATAGGCACAATGCAGGTTCGTGCAGCAGATAAGCAATGCCATTATAGTCTTAATTTTCATGTCATATAGATTTTATCGTATTGTGATTGATGGATCATTCGGAGGGTGATGCCGAGATAAAGTCCGACGGAGACATTCCGAATGTCTTACGGAACACCTTGGAAAAATAGTTCGGGTCAGAGAATCCGGCGCGGTATGCGGTTTCGCTTACATTATAGCCTTTCTTCAGGAGTTCGCAGGCCTTGGCCATGCGTCGTTGCTTTATATAGTCGGTCATAGATGAATTGAAGAATGTTTTCATCTTAATGTGCAACAACGAGCGCGAGATTGCCAGTTCGCGTGTAATATCGGCAATCGAGAATTCTGAATTGTCCATATTATCATCAATAAGTTGATTTATACGGGTAATAAACTCATTGTCAAACTTGTTAAGAGGCGGCAATTCTTCGATGGGTTCATCAACACTTGAGTCCTCAATTTTTGAGTCAATATATGCTCGGCGAGCGCGAAGTATGTTCTTTACTCTTAGTGCCAATAGCTGTGGATCAAAGGGCTTTGCAACATACGCCTCAGCTCCACTTTTAAAGCCGGCCATTGTGGATTCTTCATCACTCTTTGCTGTGAGGAGAATTACCGGGATATGTGACGTAGCCAAATTATTCTTCAGCCTATCGCACAATTCAATACCGTCCATTTCCGGCATCATAACGTCTGAAACAACAATATCAATCGGATATTCCTCTGTGACTTTAAGAGCCTCAATGCCGTTTGTTGCAGTGTATACGTTATAATCTTTTGCAAACTCATCTGAAAGGAATCTAAGCAACTGCGGATTATCCTCGACAAGCAAGATAGAAACCTTTTTATCATCTTTTACAGATTTATTCGTGTCAATCTCATGAGAATATACTGCCAGAGTATTGGATATAAATGTCGGCTGATAAGCGAGAGGCTGTGCATCAGTCGTTGATATGCAAGATGACTTATCGAAGGCCGACGGAGTGACATTCAATCTGACTACAAATGAAGTGCCTTCACCGACTTTACTGGTTACAGATATATTGCCTTTATGAATTTCAACAAGTTTCTTAACAGTTGCTAAACCGATGCCCCAACCTGTGTGGCTCGCATTGTAGCCACGTCGTGTCTGATAATACTTTTTGAAAATATTATCAAGTTCTTCCGGAACGATACCTATTCCAGTGTCTTTAACTTCAAGCTGAAGATATACGGAATTATCGTTGCCTTCAACTATTGAAGCTCGCACATCGATATTGCCATTTTCTCCTGTATATTTTATGGCATTGGAAAGAAGATTGCTTATGATACGTTCAAGATAAGTAGGCGAAAACCAAACATCTTCACCATTATTCTGAGTCATTACGTTTATACATATATTCTTATCCGATGCCGGGCCTCTGAAGTAACCTGTCATTGTCTCAATTAGGGTAAGGGGATTACCTTTTTGCAAAAAAAGTTGGAAATTACCTGATTCGACCCTATTGAATGTGACAAGCTCGTTAATCAGATCGACCATCTTTGAGGTATTGGCTATCGCTGTAGATAGTCTTTCGCGTGATTCATCCGAAAGAGGTTCATTAGATGACAGTTGTTTTAACGGCGCAAGAATAAGGCTGAGCGGGGTTTTCAGCTCATGGGAAATATTGGTGAAGAATTCCATTTTCTCACGATTAAGCTCATCCTTTTTAGCTCGTTCAATTTGTTTTAATTTCTTTTGCTGTTTTTCTTTCACTCTCCAATTAAAGAGTTTATATGCGGAATAAACAATAGCCAGACCGATGAATACATAAATTAGCCATGCCACCGATGAAAGGTAATACGGAGGTGCTATTTTTAACTGTAATTGTTTTATAGCAGCATTATTCCAGTTCTCTCCGGAGGATGAGGCTCTAACCTTAAAAACATATGAACCATATGGAATTTCTATAGTGGTAAATCTACGTTGAGTACCTACATCTCTCCACTCTTTATCAAGACCTTCTATGAAAATCTGATACTTAACATTCTGGGCACCGATAGGATCAACAACACCATAATCGATACTGAACATTCTTGATGAACCATAATCCAACTCCAATACCTCCATTGCATAAAGAGTGGATGACAGCGGAGATTCCGAAGACTTTGGTGAGACAGGATTATTGTTCAGTATTAACTGCCACAGATGAACTGCGGTGGTTGAATCGGAGCGTTTTTTTACATTCGGATTAAATGAGACAAGACCATTTACCGTTCCACAGTACAAGTTGTTATCTGATGCCAAAAGGGTCGATGAGAAATTAAACTGATTTTCAGGCAGTCCATCAGTTGTGGTAAATTTAACTACGGTCAAGTCATCCGGATTAACTTTGAATAATCCTCCTGATGTGGTCAGCCAAATATTTTTAGTATTATCTTGTATTATACTACAAATTGTCCCCAATGTCTGGGTTTCATTCTTAAAGCGGGTAAATTCAAGTGTTTCACTATCTATGTAGTATAGCCCGGCATTATTCGTGCCAACAAATATTCGTCCCTTATTATCCTCAAAGATAGTAGTAATGAAGTTGTCATTCAGACAATTATTTTTTGAGGCGGATGATTTCCTCCAACCTTTTATCTCCTTTGATTTCTTATCAATCCTAAATAAGCCGTGATTTACTGTTCCGGCCCATAGATTGTCGAGATGGTCTGTGTAAAGACAATAGATGAAATCGGTGTCAAGTATGGGATGATTAATGGGAATAAACTGTTCCTCATTGAAGTCATAAACGAGTAATCCTTTTGTAGTTGCTATATACAAAACCCGATTGTCATTTCCTTGCTGCGCGATTGCAAATATAGCATTACTTTTCAATCCGCTATTGAAAGCGGTATAATGTTTATGGCTGCGATCTTTCAAATTATATCGGAACAATCCGTTACGAAATGTTCCAATCCACATTTCACCGTTTTGTTGGTCGCAAAATAGTTCATGGATATTTGTACCGAGATTTGGAATGTGATCGAAATGCTCAATATGTTTATTATTAATATTGAGTATGTTTATGCCTCCATCTTCTGTGGCAAGCCAAAGATTACCCTTAATAGGCTCAATGATTCGTCTGACAGCTTTTCCGGATAGAGTATTAAAACCATATCCGGGTGCGGTCCATGCAAATTGGGTCGCGTTTCGCAGGACAAGATTAATTCCTCCGAAATAAGTGCCTACCCACATATTATCATCTGTATCTGATACAATACTATATATCGCATTATCAGATAGTGTGCGTGAATTTCCAAATTGCTGTGTGATTATTGAAATATTCCCGCTTTTAGTATTGATAGTTGTAATGCCCTTTTCTGTTCCAAGCCAAATCAAACCGTTGGAATCTTCGGTGATTACACGAACTGTCCCATTGCTGATGTGACCTTCATCATAAATGATCCTTTCGCCAGATGACAAATTAAGACACATTACACCTTTACCGTCTCTGCCAATCCACAACAGACCGTTACTATCAAAAAATAGGGGTACAATAGCATCAAATCCTGTCAAGAAGTCAGAGTATAATGAAGTATCCATCACAGTTTCCATCAACATTTCTGATGTGTAATAAGCAATGGATTTATTTGTTGCAAGATAAATCTTATCATCAGGAGACACAGCAAGTCCTACGATATAGCCTTCTGATTGTCGGGGCATATGTTTAAACTCATTGGTACCTTTGAGCAGCTTATACACTTTAGAGCCGGTACAAATGACTGAACCATCTGCGGTTTCTGCAATTCTGGTTATGTGATCGCCTCCAACATTATATCGCTCAAAATCATCTGATTCTCGACGATAGCGACATATCCCTACATCAGATCCAATCCAAACATTATTGTCCGAATCCACAAAAATATGACGGATAAAATTATGAGGGATAGATGATACGTCATTGATGTCGTTATAATAAGCTACAAAAGAATATCCGTCATATTTCGCTAATCCATTTCGCGTGCCGACCCATAACATACCATCGTGGTCAAAGGCCAGCGATGATACTTGTTGGTGCGGAAGGCCTGCATCACTCTTTAGATGAGTGAAAAAATAGTTGTCCTGAGCTTCAACAGTAATAGGTGTTAAACATATTACCATTAAAAATATACTTAGTACAAGTTTTAGGATACTCAACATAAGAAATATGTAATCTTACCGTATAACTAATTTAGCAATTTTTTTTAATCCGTCACAAAGAGTAACTTCTACAATATATGTACCTTTCATCCCAGAAACATTAAGATTGGCCTCATTACTGTCATATTTCCGGGCAACAATCCTCGTACCTGAGACAGAATAGAGTGAGACATTGGTAATGTCGCGTGAGGACTCCACGCAAACATTACCATTCTCATATCGGATATTGACCATCGCGTTATCTCCTGATATGTCAGACGATATGTCATTAATTCCACTATTTTCATTTGGCAGGAGATTAAATTCCGGCCAAGTCCAAGACTGGCGCAATATTGATTCAGGAATAATTTCTTTTACGAGTTCGCCATCTCTACGATCACTGACCTCAATATAGCAACGCATGTCATTGTTTATCGGGGCAGAAGTACATCCCAGAACATTCCAAGGTATTGCAATCTCCATTTCATAATAGGAGCTTTTGGTATTAACGACATAATTAATGGATTCGGGATTGTCAATCTCTTTCCATTTATTAGATTCTCCCGCATAGAACTTAAGACTGCCATTCACATCCATAAAGATACGATACATACCTTTTTGGGGATATGTGTCGCAACAGTTCTCAACGTCAAGAGCAAGTGTAATACCGTCGTTGTCTATCTTATCGGTAAAAATATTTCGGTCAATGACACGGGCATAGAAATATAGATTATTTTCATCATATAAGAAATCCATTGTGGCAAGATTACGAGTAGAATTACTCCCCAAAAGAATCTGACGCGCATTTTTCTTGGTCCATGTCTCTTTAGACGAAGAACCATTGATTACAGGAGTGCCATATGATGCTTCAAAACCTTTCTTGGCATAACCGGTCATGGAATAAATTGCATTTCCCTTACCTGCATCACCGATTGATGTAAGCGCAAATACTGTACCGTCGTCAAGAGCTGTGACCGAGTTCCACAATCCATGTTGACTTGTGGATAATCCGAAAGGAGAAACAATAGCTTTAACATTACGGCCATCTGCATCTCCTACGCCGACAGACATCTCATAACGGTCTTCTCCCATCCCTTTTCGCTCACCTCTATCTCCTTGCCATGATGCGATGGTTTCATCTTTCCCTAATCTGCGGATATAAGGAGCAGCAGAAATAAAGGTTTTATCTGCCGCATTTGCAAAAATCATTTCGCGATTGTTATTATTGCGCGGAATCCAATTACTCCAGTTATCATCAAGAGTAGTGCGTACAGTAGTGGCTCGGAAACCATTATAACCATTTCCCCAGCCATTATCCTCAATGATCACTACAATTTCATTATTGTCGGTTAATATAGGAACGGGCATACCGTCTCTACTGCCATTGCTGAAGCAAATACGGTTTTCCTTACCCCACGTCAGACCATTGTCAAACGATCTACACATGGATATTTCTTGTTCATTGCTGTTAGGGAAATTGTTCTCATTGGCAAAATAGCACTGGAGCTCTCCTGTAGGCAACTCAAGGAAACAAGGCTCCCAGCAACCTTGACGTTTATAATGTTGAGCATCGTATATAAATATGGGTTCGCTCCATGTCTTGCCATTGTCAACACTCCTTATACAACGAATGCCAAATTTCCGATCCTCAGTGTATGGACTTGAAGGACGTGGATTAAAACCAACAATTATATCACCGTTAGTAAGCTGAATAACATCAGGTACGGCATAAGGAATATTTGGCGCACTCTGTATGATGCGTTCAGGTGATGACCATATATTTCCGTTATCTCCGCTATAAGAAACAGAGACACCACCTCCAGATTCAGCGACAGCCATCAGGCGACCATCCTGCAATTGGATAACACGAGCATAATTGCCCGAAGGGAAAAGCAACTTTTTAGAACTAATATCCCAATATATGCGTGAACCCGAATATGGTTCATGCTTGACTGCATACAGCAGCAAGGAGGGAACCATACACAAAAGGCATATAATAATCTTTAATAAATTAGTCTTCATTGTACTACAAAATTACATAAAAATTGGAGGTTACAGAAATCAAAACAGAGCAGATCTCTGTAACCATCCAATTAAGATACTTATTTGTTGATGTTGACAACGCAAGTAGATTCAACTGTTATTTCAGGATTAACTGTAGATGTTGTAACAAACCGATAGGTTACCGGATTGGTAAAATCTACAACTGACTCACCTGAAATCTGCTCTTGATCGTCAATATAAACCTTCTCATTGTCGGCAAAAAGAGTAAAAGTCGGTTTAAGTGCTTTGACATCTGTTCCGGCAGGAGCGGATATATTGATGACGTAATTGTTGTAATCAAACGGATCTCGTTCAATTTCGCCTTTCACACCGGCAACATTGAAAGTTTTAAATTCTCCGTAATATAGTGTATGAAGCTTATATTCTCGTAAGCTTCCTTCATAAGATTCAGCAGTAATGTTGAGAACCTTAGATAAGTCATACGATTTAGCGGCACTGAACTCTACACCGTCAACAGAAACTTTTGTTGACGCAGACTTTGTATAGAATTTCAATTTTCTGGACAGAGTTACAGCAGGATTGCCTGACTGATAACGCATTTTACGAGGGAAGGCCATAAGCCAATCTGATTCATTGGACTGAGTTGCGAATATTTCATCGCGAACAACCGGATAAGCTGAAATCTTAGTTATTTCTGTCTCATCGTCGATAACTCTAATCCAAGTCGAGCAAGTATCAGAGAGGATGGATAAACCTGCATCAGCATGGTTGGTAGCTACACATACCATCTTGTATAATCCAGGTGTGGAATATGCGTATGTGAATAATCCCTTGTTTACTACAAGTCCGGTGTTGTTTTCGTTTATCAGTTCATAGTCCTGACCCGAATCACCTGGGAAGATTACCACATTCTCAGCATTGCCCGTAAAATGAACCGTTACTGATTCATTCACACTTAACTCTGAGGCATCTACTGAAAAGGCCGCTGTAGGCTGCGTGGCCTTTTCATCTGAACATGAGGCCATCATAAGACCACATGCGAGAAATGCTATTATATATGATTTCATATCTTACAGAATTTGATTATTTTAGTAACCGGGGTTCTGTGTCACTACGCCATTCGAGAGGTCAATTTCTCGCTGAGGTATAGGGAATATCTCATTGATTCCCTCTTTGAAATATGCGCCACGACGATTTGAACGGAGGTCACTGAAAATTTTAAGACACTCTTTGGCACGACCTTGACGCACAATATCAAAGAATCGCTCCCATTCAAAACAAAGTTCAATGGTACGCTCATCCCAAATTTGTTGACGAAGATAGCCGTAACCACCACCGATGTACAATGTAGAACTGTTGTTTATCTCGTTTACTACTCGTTTATTGCTATTGAGCTGTTCGAGTGCTTCCGCACCTTTTCCACACTCGTTAAGAGCCTCAGCATACATGAGCACTACGTCGACATAGCGTAATATACGACGGTTCTTTCCGTTATCGCCTGCGTAAACAGGACGGTCCTTGATAGGTGTGTACCATTTAAGTGGCAGGACTCGACCGGCACCAATTTCGGTGTTTTCCATATCCGGAGTGTTTTCGTGGTGTCCGAGAATATATCGTTTACGGGCATCAGAGGCATTGCTCCCGCTGAATATAATCTTGGACAGTACAGCATCATCACAGTAAATGGGAACATGGCTTGAGTTTGCATCATCGTATGTCTGAGGGAACATATTCATAAATATCGCATTACCCTCATTGTTGTCATCTACAGAACCATCACCTGATTCTTTGAATACTATCTCAAAAATTGAACCCTGACAGAATTCGCCCTGAAGATAGAACTGCTGATCATAAGTGATAGCACCGCCATAGGCGTCAATGTATCTCAGAGAATAGGCATTGAGCAACATGGGACACTCATTTTCGGGTGTTTCGTAGGGGTCAGTTTCTTTATTGAGCTCCTGTGGTTTAAACCATAATCGTTTGCGCAGTGATTCCCAATCTTCTCCTTCATAATTGTCAGGATAATGCAACATATCCTTGAAGCTGAAAGATGCACCTTTTACGAAGTAATCTCCGAGACGAGTCATTTCTTCCCATTTTTCGGAGGGAATACCGGGCTTAGCCTGATACATAAGAACCTTCATAAGGAGTGCAGTCGCTGCACCTGAGCTTGCCTTACCGGAATTGTTTGAGGTATATCGGTTAGGCAACATGATGGCAGCCTCCCTCAAATCCTTTTCAATATATGCATAAGTTTCCTCAAGAGAACTACGAGGTATGACAATCTTTTCCACTTCCTCAACCTCTGGACGGATAGGAACACCACCGAAGGTGCGGGCAAGGTTGAAATAGAAATATGCCCTAAGGAATTTTGCCTGACCCAGAATCTCGCGGATTTCTTTATAAGACTGATAGTCATCAGTCGAAAGACGAGCCTTGTCGATATTTGCTATTACCTGATTAACTCGATGGATACCTTTATAATAGATATTCCAGCGATTCAGAATAAAATTATTCGATGTGTTGAAGCGGAAATGCGCAAGTTGTCCCATGTGACCGGACAGACCTTCGTCTCTACCAATCACATTATCACCTATGGCTTCGCCAAAACGCCAATCGGTATCTTGCATCGCATTGCTTTGAAGAATGTCATAGGCTGCATTTAAGCTTGCCTGCAACTTGTATCGGGTGTCATAGAACTTTTCCGATGTATTGTTCCCTTTAACTTCCTGTTCAAGGAAATCATCGCACCCAGAAAGAACCGAGCCGACAGCGGCAATTATTATGCCGATGACGAGTCTGAATCCTCTTAGTTTACAATTATTATTTAGTGTCATGATAATATACATTTAGAATCCGAATTTCAAACCAAAAGTGAAAGAACGGGCCTGAGGATAATTTCCATGGTCGACACCCATATTAAGGTTGTTACCTTCTGTACCATCGACCTTACCCACTTCAGGATCAAAACCGTCATACTTGGTAAATGTGAGAAGGTTGTATGCGGTTGCAGACAGAACGAGCGACGATAATCCCAGCCGTTTAATAAGAGACGGCTCAAACGAGTACGATAATCTTAACTCCTTAAGACGCACATACGAACCATCTTTTACCAAGAAGTCGCTGGAACGGAAATTTCTTGCAGCATCATTAGGATCAAGATCAGGAACTGTAGCTGAAGTGTTAAGAGGGAAAAACGCTCTGTTTTCGGCAACCTGACCTGACCAATGCTTTTCGCGGATATCCGCATATACATTGCCGTTTCCGGCATTATACAGATAGTAATCCATTACATTGAAAATCTTATTACCTGTCTGACCTTGGAAGAATATCGATAGTTCTAATCCTGAATAACGGAAATTAAGAGGTACACCGAATACGAAATCGGGTAGCGGAGAGCCAAGATATGTACGGTCTTCATCCGTAATGCGGCCATCATTGTTAAGATCCTTGAAGCGGAAATCACCGACACGAGTAGTTTGCTCAGAATCCATCTTGCCCGGTTCATACTGGGCCGATGCCTTAACTTCCTCTGGTGTTTGGAATATACCATCGGTCACATAACCGTAAAAGCTGCCAATCGGATGTCCGACGGCTGTCTTGGTAACTGCATCCGAGATACTTCCCTCTGACAATCGGTTACCCCAAATAGGCTCATTTCCGGTGCCAAGTGAGGTTACCTTGTTTTTAATCCAAGAAAGATTGAAACCTACATCAAAAGAGAATTTTCCAAAGCTTTGACGATATGTCAATTGGGTCTCAATACCATAGTTCTTCACTGCACCGGCATTGGTCATCGGGTTAGAATCAAGACCAGCAGAAGGAACGGTTGGAACAGCTATCAGCATATCGGTTGTTCTCTTATCAAAATACTCAAAACCGAATAAGATAGTATTGTTGAGAAAAGCGAGGTCAATACCTGCGTTTAATGTTTCAGTCTTTTCCCATTTAATATCGGGATTGCCTATTGTCAGTGCAGTATAACCGGGCTGTAGTACATGGGTTCCTTGACCATAGGGATAATTAAACTGACTTACAAGATATGTATAGCAAGCAAGCTCGTCGATTCGGTTGTTACCAAGTTTACCCCAACCAACACGTAATTTACCAAGGCTCAGCCATGTCTGGTCTCTAAGGAAGCTTTCAGATGAGAATTTCCAGCCGAGTGATACGGATGGGAATGTACCCCAACGATTATTTTTCGAGAACTTCGATGAGCCGTCGACACGAACATTGGCTTGCAGAAGATATCTATCCTTGAAGCTATAGTTAACTCGTCCGATAAATCCGACTGCAGTCCAGTTTCGGTCCAAACCATAAGTTTTATCTCCGGTAAATCCACTTGAAAGGAACCACTGGTCAGGATCATTTGAGGGAGTACCTCTTTTCGTAGATTCTTGATAAGAATTCTTATATCCTTCAGCAGTCTGGCCGGCAAGTACGGTTACAGCATTATTTTCATTCTTCCAGTTGAAGGTTAAGAGATTATTAATCTCCCACTTGTTAATAGTATTACGATAGTTATATACTTGAGAAAGGTCTGTCATTACAAAATCTTCCTCAAGTTTATTCACCTCCGTAAAACGACGATTTGTCTGAGGAGCAACATAATATGAAGCCTTGAACTGATAATTGAAGAATTTCAGGAAATCAGCAGAAAGAGTCGCATTTAAATCAAAGCGATCACGCTGAATGGAACGATGATTGCGTTCAAGCTGGGCAATAGGATGATCTTCTGACCAATATCCTTTCGTATCATGGATTCTGACAAGTGGATTCTGGTAAAGGGCCCGTTTAAGAATTGAGGCTGAACCTTCGGGGACAAGGTCTCTATTTTCATTAGAGTATGACAGATTTGCCATAAGCGTCAACCATGATGTAATCTTCTGATTAAGGTTCACACGGGCGTTGAAGCGGTTGTAATCAGAAGATTTCACTATACCTTTTTCATTATAATATCCTGCACTGACAAGATACTTTGTATTGTCATTACCACCACTTACCGCTGCATTATATTGCTGTTTGATACCGGTGCGGGTTATTGCATCCCACCAATTTGACGGAGTATCCTCCCGTATATAATCCAACAGATATTTTTTTGACTCGTCAAAGGCGTAAGTGCCGTCGGGCTGCTTGGTTTGATAGAGGCGACCGTCTTGTGAGTAGATTGCTGTGCCATTGATATAATCCTTCATCAGGGCATAGTCTTCAACACCCATAACGTCAATTTTCTTCCAAGGATTGGAAACACCAAAGTAAGCATCGAAAGTGACAGACACTTTGCCGCTTTCGCCGGATTTAGTTGTGATAGCAACTACACCGTTTGCTGCACGTGCGCCATAAACAGCAGAAGACGCTGCATCCTTAAGAATCTCAATGCTGGCAATGTCATTTGGGCTAATGTGAGTAATGTCGTCAACAATAAAACCATCTACGACATACAAGGGATCGGCATCGTTAACAGTTCCCGTACCACGAATCTTGATAGTAGTAGGACCACCGGGCGAACCACTGTTTTGAATAACATTGACACCGGAAGCCTTACCTTGAAGGGCTTGTAGTGCGGATGAGACAGGAGTGTTGTTTACATCCTTGCCGCTGATGGATGATATAGAACCGGTAACATCACTTTTACGCTGAACGCCGTAACCGACAACAACCACCTCGTCAAGAATCTGAGAGTTGGCAGTCATATAGACGTCAATATTTGTGCGACCGTTAATCTTTTCTTCTTTAGTATCAAGACCGACATACGAAAATACGAGAATCCCGTTTGACGGAGCTTTGACCGTATAGTTACCGTCGATGTCCGAAACGACACCGGTCTTCTGACCCTTTACTAATACAGATGCACCGATTACAGGTTCATTAAGTTCTGAGTCATATATGGTGCCGCTGACAGTTATCAGGTCCTGTGCTGAGACACCAATGCTTGTTATGGCTAATAACAGAAGTGCTATAAGCCGTGATAGATTCTTAGACATATTTTCATGTGATAAAATTAGGTAATCACTTATGATTGTAACCTCGACTCCAGTTATTTAAGGAAATGGTTCGGAGGCAGACTCAACTGCCTCCGAGCCAACCTTAGCTAACCTAAAACAATCTTATTTTACAATCAATTTTGAACTATAATTGCTTTCTTCGGTCTCGATTGAAAGCATATAGAGACCAGATGCCATACCGCTCACCTGTACGGTATTATTGTCGGGATTTGCAACAGCCTTGACAAGGGCGCCGGCGAGATTATAGATGCGCACTGATTTAACAGGAACATCAACATTTACTGTGAAGTAAACAGACGTTGGATTAGGAGATACACTGATTACGGTATTATTATCGGCAAAGACTCCCTCAATACCTGAAGATTCAGCGATTTCCTTGCGGGTGCGATACTCAGGCTCCATAACATCAGGATTCTTTTCAGGATCGTATCCGGGCTGACGATAGTGATAGCAGTAGAGCTGATTGGTTACTGACGATGTGTAAAGAAGGTCTCCATTGAGGTTGCGGAGGCTATACACTTTGTCACCGTTTGCGTCAATATTTGACACGACGGTTGCTTTGCCATCTTTTGAGTCAAGGCGGTGAAGTTTTGTATTTTTCTCACCTGTTCCGTCAAGTGTGCCTTCATTCCACCAGTAGAGTGAACCACCGGCAACAGTAAGTTCCTTCGCCCAGTTACAACCGGCAGCACCGGGAGCATAGTCGTCCTGCATCCATACTTTTTCACCGTCGAAGCAATGAAGTTCGCCACCGAAGCAAGTCTCGATAGTAGCATCTAATCCGGTATTAGCGCAGAAGATATATACGCCATCGAATACAACTCCGTTATCAGGTGCGGAGTGGTGGGTTTCGGTTGTAGGAATGAGATTAATATCCTTCCATCCGATGTTGCCTTTTTCGCAGTTTGTCCAAGCGAGCTCATTGCCGATTGTAGGACTCTTAGAGCGGAATACGATATATCCGTTGTAGGGTTCACCAACCATAGTTGCGTTACCGCCTTCGCCAAGGCCATTAGCATTGATGGCAGGGTTGGTGTTGAAGATTTCGTAAGTGCCTTCTTCAGTTCCGTCTGAAGCCCAAGGCTCGTTGCCTGATTCAAGCGACCATGCTTTGAAGAAAACCTTCTCGTTGTAGAAGTTCTGCAGGTGGCAGAGTGCGGGATTCAAGGTTGACTGACCATCACCCTTGGCGTTATCGGGCTCGATGTTGATATCCTTTACCAGATAGGTGCCGGCTTCAGTACCATCTGTTACCCAGAGTTCTTCGCCGTGCGTAACGCCGGACTTGTCGGATTCGTTGCCTTTGAAGAATACTTTACGGCCGACGCGCATGATAGAGCCATAACGATGGTCACCGTCTTCGACACCGGGATAGATACAATCTACCGCTTTGACAAGTTTTGTGCCTTCCTCTGTGCCATCTGAGATCCAGAGCCAACGCTGGGGGGTCGATGCAGCAAATTCGCTTTCGCCGTCAGTAGCGAAGAATACGAAATGAGTTTCGTCCATCTGGCAGAAAGCGATGGGGTTGCTTGAACCGAAGTCATGAATATCTTTTATCATGTATGTTCCTGCCTCGGTGCCGTCTGAGATCCAAAGCTCCGAGCCGTTATCTTCGTCGTCCTTAGCGGAAAATACGACCTTGTCATTGAATCTGGTCAGCCACTGGATGTCTGAGGTTGCGACACCGGGATTGATGTCTTTTACCATATGGGTGCCTGTGGGAGTACCGTCTGTCACCCATAATTCTTCGCCGTGATCTGCGTCTGTGGCGGAAAAATATGCCTTGTATCCCTTTGAGGGAGAACCTGCCACACAGAGATTTTTCTGTTTGACAAACATTTTTTCTTGGCCGATGTTAGCTGTAACACCTGCCGGGAGCAGTGAGGTTGTCCCATCAGGAAGTGCCTGTGCAACTGCTCCGAAGCTGCTCACTAAGGCAGCCGTTAGGAGTAAAGTTTTCTTACACATAGTGATTGGTTTGTTTTAGTTATTGTTATTGAATTAGATTATTTAGTAGCCTGAGATACTTCTTTTCTGGTCGAGAGCATCTGTTCTACTTCAGCTCTTGCCTGTTCTCTTGGTTTGGAGAAAATCCGGTTAATCCGTTCTACATCAAATTTTGGCGAGCGATCATAGGTATAAATACCATTTTTCTCCAATTCGACATCAACTATCTGAGTATAGCAGAAGCCGGCGATATGATCAAGACTTAAAATAACATTAACCTGTTCTTCCAGACGCTTATAGTATTCGTCAAGACTTTGGGGAGCTTGGCCATATCCCCAAAAAGCATCCTCTGTCGCTACTTCCGGTGCATCCATTTTCTTATTCCATTGAATACCACCGAATTCATCAATCATATAGCACTCACCTTTGTATTCGGCACTCTCTTTCGGGTGGTGAATCCAAGGCTTTCCATTAGAATTTAGGCTAAGCTGATTGTAAAGGGCTACAGGATCTTGAACATATATATGTTCAGCGTAAATATCAGTGAAACCGGCATGATGTCCACCACTGGATGCAACCACAGGTCTGGTTCTGTCCAGATTCTTGGTCATGAAATAAAGGTCATTTGTTAATCGATCGCGCTGACCATCAACATCTTTAATCCAAGTTTCATTCAAGGGTGACCATGCGATTAGTGATGTCACATTGTAGTCACGATCAATACATTCATGCCATTCAGCCAGCATATTGCGAGCTGCAACCTTATCAGTCCAGTTCATTCCCCAGCTTGCTGATTCACCCCAAGTCAGGTATCCAAGTTTATCCGCCCAATAAAAATAGCGAGGTTCAAATACCTTCTGATGGAGTCTTGCTCCATTGAATCCGGCAGCCTTGCCGAGTTCAATATCCCTTTTGAGTTGCTCATCGGTCGGAGCAGTCCATTGACCGTCAGGATAATAACCTTGGTCGAGTACAAGTCTCTGATAATAAGGCTTGTTATTCAGATAAAAAACTCCGTTGCGCAGTTCTGATTTTCTCATTCCCGCATATGAGTTTACTTTATCTATAGTTTCCCCATTCTTATTGATTACTGAAAACTCAATATCGTATAAGAATGGATCTTCAGGCGACCATGTTTTGGCTTTCTTTATTTCAGCAGTTATAAATGAGCTATTGCTGGCGGGTGTGGTTTTTTCGCATACAACCTTGTTGCCATCCTTAATTTTGATGTTGAATTTTGACGAACCATCAACATTATAGAACTTTGGCTCAAATACGAACTGGTTTCCATCAAGGTCAGGAGTAATTCGGCACTGCTTTAAAGCATGCTGATCAACAGCTTCAAGCCAAACGGTTTGCCAGATACCTGTAACGCGAGTATAGAAACACGCATAAGAATTGAGACGACGAGATTGTTTGCCGAGAGGCTGCTGCCAAGATTTCACATCGTCCTCTACATAGACAACCAAATCATTGTTTTCACCATATTTAAGAGCGTCGGTTAAATCAACGGCAAAAGATGCGCCACCTCCATAGTGAGTGAACAGTGATTTGCCATTGATGAATACTTCCGCACGATAATCAACGCCGCCGAAGTTAAGGAGGACTTTTTTTCCATCCCAATCTTCAGGAATCGAAAGATTCCGATGATACCACATAGCGTTGATAAAATCGGTGTGACCTACTCCTGACAGAGTGCTTTCAGGACAGAAAGGAACAATTATTGAGTTCTGAAAACCCGTCGATTCAGAATAACCATGTTCTTTTCCGCTTTTTCCGAAGTCAAAAGTATAACTCCATTCCCCGTTCAAATTAGTCCAATCCTTTCTTTCAAATTGAGGTCGGGGATATTCAGGACGCGGCAAACTTACCGGCTCTGATGATGAACCATAACAACTGAGTGCGATGGCCGCTGAGATTAATGTTGCAAGATACTTAATTTTCATGGTTGATTATATTTTTTTTGTGTCGCAAAGTTATTTAACAAACCTACCTATGGACTGGTAAAATTGTGTTTAATATCGGTAATAATGTCTAATGACGGCAGGTAAAGTTTTGCAAAACGCTGATATTAGACATTATTATCTGAAATCAAAACAGGATTACCCGATAGGGCTGCATCTTTGACATACCTTTGCACCATCAATAAAACCAACGATATCATGTATAAGCTAAAACCAATCACAAGCATGGTTCTTGCAGGCATGGCGACAATACCTCTTGTATGTTGTTTGTCATGTGGAACCGACAAAAGCTCTAAAACAATGTCTGTGGAAGACAACAATCGTTCTCCTCAAGAGATATTCTACGCAGACCCGACGGTATTCGTGGAGAACAATAAGTTCTATCTTACCGGAACAAGAAATCGCGAGCCTCTTGGATTTGCGCTTCTTGAGTCCGAAGACCTGAAGACATGGCAACCGACCAAGGCTGACTCGATGATTCTAATAGCCGGTAATGGGTCATTTGGAGACAAAGGATTCTGGGCTCCGCAGATTATAAAGAGCGGAGATGAGTATTGGCTTACATATACGGCTAACGAACAAACTGTATTCGCTCAATCGGATAGTTTGGCCGGCCTCTATACTCAAACCGAGATTACTCCTATCGACGGCTCTGAAAAGAACATAGACTCATTCCTTTTTAAGGACGACGATGGTAAATGGTATCTGTATCATGTCAGATTTGATCACGGAAACTTCCTTTGGGTCGCTGAGTTTAATCCACAGACAGGGAAGATTGTAGATGGCACTCTAACACGTTGTTTTAAGAACGATCAGGCATGGGAGGCGACACCTGCATATGATAGTGCGCCAATCATGGAAGGACCCACCGTGATAAAACTTGACGGTAAGTATTATCTGTTCTACTCTGCCAATCATTTCATGAGTCCGGACTATGCAGTGGGTTACGCCACTGCGGATTCACCAATGGGACCTTGGACCAAGAATCCGGACAACCCGATAATACATCAGAATATTGTTGGTGAAAAAGGATCAGGACACGGTGATATATTCCAAGATGCGAATGGTAACTATCGATATGTCTATCACGTACATAATTCTGACAGTGTAGTATCGCCACGACGTACACGCATTGTATCATTGCTCTTTGATAAAGAGCCTCAGAGTGGTATATATCGCATTAAAGCCGATAAGGAATCGATTATTAAACCGCACATGTGTAACTAATTTATGGTAAAAAGATTGTTAATTTTTTGCATGGGACTTTTAATGTCCCATGCATTTATAGTTGTTGCATCCACCCATGTAGCAATTAAGTATCCCGGGAAAAAAAGCACAGAGTTTGTCCTATTAAAGGGAAAGGATGGTCAACTGGTCAATGATAAGGATTTACCCTTAATCATTGACCGCAAAGTCGAAAGCAAAGGTGATGTTACAAATATCACACTGAATATCAAGGCAAAAGAGACTTGTTGGTTTAATCTTACGGATACTATAAATACTGGAATGAAGACAGAAGAATGTGAGTTCTATATGCCCGGATTTTGGTATCATCGTAATCTTCGTTCACCCAAAGGTGCTCCGGCGTTTCATACATCGAATAGTTGGTGCGTAAGAGAAGATCGACTCAGCACACCTCTTGCGGGGATTTATGATACGGTCAACAAGTGTGGAATGACTGTTATGAGACTTGATGTAGACAATAATGCACATGATTGTGTTCCACAGAATCAATCCGGTGAAGTAATTCTTCCGAGTACAACATCGGTGGGATCTATAGGATTTTCTAATAAATGTGGTTGTTCCTCGTTGGTGTATGGGTTTCCATATAGCGAAACACCTAAAAGATATATCAGAAAGCTGACCCTTATCGATCCGGTATATGCCTTCCAACAAATTGAAAAAGGAGATTCCATAGCATTAAAATGGCAGATACGGAAAAGTATTAACAATGATTATTCAGAATTCGTAGCCGATACATGGACATATTCATACGATGTCATGCAACCTCAACCAATGGATGATGCAATGAGTCGGGAAGACGCAATGAAGTGTATGTCGACATATTTTATTGATAGCTATGTAGATGACTATGATTTGAAATACTTCTCTGGTATGCGTATGCGTACAGATGACTGTGCAAATACCGAAAATTATCAGGTAGGTTTTGTTGGTCGTGTCCTTCTTAATGCTTTTAATGCCTTCGAATACGGGGAAACAACCGGTCGCGAGCAACTTACTAAAAAGGCTAATGCAATATTTAACAGTGTTTTACAGAATGGATTCACTGATGATGGTTATTTCAGGGAAAATGTCAGACTGAGTAAGAATGAAGAAAGTGATGTCTTAAGTATAAGACGTCAATCAGAAGGAGCGTATGCAATACTCTCTTGGCTCAACTACGAACAGAATAAAGGGCGGAAGCATCCGAAATGGGAAGCAAAAATCCGACAGCTTATGGATAATATTGTAAGTCTACAGAATGAGGACGGAAGTTATCCGAGAAAATTCAAAGCTGATAAAACTCATGTTGACCCGACCGGCGGCAGCACTCCATCAGCAACCTTGCCTCTCACAATGGCTTATGATTATTTTGGTGATAAAAAATATCTCGAATGTGCGAGAAATACAGGCCATTATCTTGAAAATGAACTAATTTCCAAAGGTGATTACTTTTCATCGACACTTGACGCAAATTGCGAAGACAAAGAGGCGTCGCTGTATGCGACAACAGCGATGTACTACCTTGCATGCGTAACAAATGGCAAAGAGCACGAACACAATCTACAACAGTGCAAGAAAGCTGCATATTTTTGTCTGTCTTGGTACTATATGTGGGATGTGCCTTTCTCGAAAGGTCAAATGCTCGGAGATGTCGGATTCAAGTCGAGAGGCTGGGGTAATGTATCTGTTGAAAATAATCATATTGATGTTTTTATTTTCGACTTTGCTACGGTTCTTGACAAGTTATCAATTCATTACTCAGAACCTCGCTTCTCTAACTTTGCAAATGTAATAAAAACATCAATGCTTCAGCTTATGCCAACTGAAGACAATATGTACGACATTGCCAAAGCCGGATATTACCCTGAAGTTATCCAACATACTACATGGGATTATGGTAAAAATGGCAAAGGGTTCTATAATGATATTTTTGCACCCGGGTGGACGGTAGCATCTTTGTGGCAAATGCTATGTCCTGAGAGGATTGATAACTGTTTCAAACGTAATAAATAATACACCTGTTTTATCTGTCAATACTCTATAATGAAATTTCCTTCAGTATTATCGATACCATTGTTTCTTGGTCTGTCGTTCTCCAGCTTACAGGCTCAAGAAAAACCAAATATACTGGTTATTCTCGCCGATGATCTTGGCTACTCTGACTTAGGATGTTATGGTGGTGAAATCAATACACCAAACATTAATCGTCTTGCCGAGAATGGATTGCGCTTTAATCGTTTTTATAATGCCAGCAGAAGTTGCCCAAGTCGGGCATCACTGCTTACCGGTCTTTATCAGCATCAGGCCGGTATTGGCCGCATGACATTTGATGAAGAACTCCCCGGATACCGAGGAACAATTTCTCGTGATGCGGTGACTATTCCTGAAGTTCTCAAAAATGCAGGCTACAGAACCTCAATGATAGGTAAATGGCATGTAGCAGAGACACCTCTTAGAGAAGATCAACGCGACTGGCTTAATCATCAGGTACAACATGAAACATTCACTGATTTAAGCAACTATCCTGTTAATCGAGGTTTCGACACACATTATGGAACAATATATGGCGTAGTTAATTACTATGATCCATTCAGTCTTGTTGAGGGTGAAGTGCCTATTGAAAGTGTTCCGGAAGGATACTACATCACTGATGCACTTTCAGATCGAGCTGCGGAAGAAATACTGCAATCCGATGACACCCCATTCTTCATGTATTTATCATATACCGCACCTCACTGGCCTTTACATGCCCTTCCCGAAGATATTGAAAAGTATAAAGATACATACACAGTCGGATGGGATTCTATTCGTAATGCCAGATATGATAAAATGCTGGAGCTCGGTATATTCGGAGATAGTAATAATTATCTTACTGAACGACAGTTTTCTAATAGTTGGGAAGATAATCTTACCGCAGAATGGGATGCGAGAGCAATGGCAGTACATGCCGCAATGATTGACAGGATGGATCAAGGTATTGGAAAAGTCATAGACGCCCTCGAAAGTTCTGGAAAACTGGATAACACATTGATATTGTTTTTATCCGACAATGGATGTAGTCCGGAAGAATGTCAAAATATGATCCCCGGGAAGAATGACAGGCCGGATATGACACGCGATGGCAGACCTATAGTCTATGTCAAGAACAAAGAATTGATGCCTGGTCCGGAAACAACCTATGCATCCTTAGGTGCTGAATGGGCTAATGTTGCGAATACACCATTTAGATATTGGAAAGCAAAATCCTATGAAGGTGGAATCTGCACCCCTTGTATTGCACACTGGCCTAAGGGAATAAAAGCAGCAAAAGGGTATGTAACTGATGAAATATGCCATGTCATCGACCTTATGTCAACTTGCGTTGACATTGCGGGTGCTACATATCCTACTAAGTACAAAGGACATAACATCATTCCAATGGAAGGTAAAAGTCTAAATTCTATTTTTCAGGGTGAAAAAGTGAAAAGGCATGATTATGTAGCATTTGAACATTTCAACGAGGCCGCACTGATAAGCAATGACGGTTGGAAAATAGTTAGAGCCAAACAGTCAGTACCTTGGGAACTTTATAACTTAAATACAGATCGTACAGAAAAAGTTAACCTTGCGGACAAATATCCGGAGATAGTTGCTAAACTAAGTAGTGACTATGATAATTGGGCTGCGAAGTGTATGGTATATCCTAATCCCGATAGAAAAAAATGAAAAAGATTTGCTATACAGTAGCAGGGCTACTTTTATTGGCATGTTGCAGCTGTCAACAACAAAAGAGATTACCCGTTGAAAAGCCAAACGTGATTGTCATTCTTGCGGATGATTTAGGTTTTGGTGACGTTAGTTTTTATGGCTCCAAAACCATTAATACTCCTAACATTGACAGTTTGGCTAATAATGGAGTAACATTCACTAATGCATACGCATCATCATCAACATCGACCCCCAGCCGTTATGCACTGATGACGGGAATGTATCCTTGGAGAGATGACATTAAAATTCTACCCGGGGATGCACCTTTAGTCATATCGACTGAACAGCCCACATTACCCAAAATGATGCAGCAATCAGGCTATGTAACAGGCGCAATTGGCAAATGGCATCTCGGAATGGGCTCTGGAAATGTCAATTGGAATGATACGATTCGACCGGGTGCTAAAGAAATCGGGTTTGATTATTCCTGCCTGATTGCTGCGACAAATGACCGTGTGCCTACAGTGTTTGTTGAAAATGGTGGAGTTGTTAATCTCGACCCTGATGATCCAATATTTGTTGATTATGAGAACAATTTTGAAGGAGAACCATCCGCCATTGACAATCCTGAAATGATTAGAATGGCATGGGCACATGGACATAATAACGCAATTGTCAATGGCATACCTCGTATCGGATACATGAAAGGCGGTCAATCAGCACGGTGGATTGATGAAGATATGGCAGACTATTTCGTGGGGCAAGTTAAAGGTTTTCTACAAGAGAACAAGGATAAACCATTTTTCCTCTACTACGGATTGCATGAACCCCATGTTCCCAGAGCACCTCATAAACGATTTGTAGGAACTTCAGGAATGGGTCCGCGCGGTGATGCCATTATCGAGGCTGATTGGTGTGTTGGTCAACTTGTTTCAGAATTACGTCGCTTAAACTTATTGGACAACACGATAATCATTTTCAGTAGTGATAACGGGCCTGTTCTGAATGACGGATACAAAGACAATGCTGCGGAACTTGTAGGCGACCATAAACCAGCGGGAGGTCTGCGTGGAGGTAAATACAGCCTTTATGATGGCGGAACACATATACCTTTGTTAGTATATTGGAAAAATAGAGTAACTCCTGTTGTATCAAATGCTCTTGTCAGCCAAATGGATTTATTTGCCTCTATCGGCAAGTTGATTGATGCAAATGTTCCTGAAGGATTGGATAGCAAGCAGCTACTGTCATCTTTCCTTGGAGAAGACTTGAACGGTAGGCAAGATTATATAATAGAGAACCAAGGTAAACTGGCTCTGCGCAGCGGAGACTATGTTTTTATGCCGGCATACGACGGACCGAAAACAAACCTTACCGGGAATGAGCTCGGCAACCTTGGTGAAAACGGATTATTCAACCTTACTAAAGATCCGTCTCAATTAAATAATTTGGCTTCGGATAACAAAGAACTAACAGATTCTTTGGAAAAAGTATTCCTTGATAGAACTATGGGATTCTACCGCCCATTTGTTGAGGAGGTTACATTAAAGTAATATTTATAAGATCTCTAATGTCCTGCTTTATAAATAATACATCTGAGAATGGGGTCAATCAGTTTGCCCCATTCTCAATCATAGCCAAGCCTGTTGGATCTACTTGTAATTTGCGGTGTAAATACTGCTACTATATTGACAAGGCCAGCGAATTAGGTTATTCTGGTAAAACAATAATGACTCTTGAAACATTAGAGAACTATATTAAAAAATATATCCTTTCTCATCCCGAAGGTCATCGTGTAGATTTCATTTGGCATGGTGGAGAAGCAACAATACTTCCCCTTGGCTTTTATAAAAAAGCGGTTGAACTACAAATTAAGTATTCATCTAATCGCATAATATCAAATAGTTTACAGACGAATGGCACCCTGCTTAATGATGAGTGGTGTAGATTCCTGAAAAAGAACAATTGGCTTGTTGGCATTTCGATAGATGGAGACATGGATGTTCATGATGAATATCGAAAAACAGAAACAGGAAAAGGAAGTTTCCTTAGAGTTATGCGAGGGATTCGGTTGCTAAATCGTTATGGCATAGAGTGGAATGCAATGGCTGTCGTCAATGATTACAATAGTGAATATCCATTGGATTTCTATCATTTTTTTAAGGGAATAGGCTGTAAATATTTGCAATTCACCCCCATCGTTGAACGATTTGAACAGAACAGTACATATTCTGATGCTAACTCAGACATAATGCCCTTTTCCGTCAAGCCTGAGAAATGGGGCCATTTCTTATGCACCATATTTGATGAATGGGTTAAATCTGATGTCGGAGAAGTATTTGTACAGATATTCGATGCTACACTTGCCAATTGGGTTAAAGTTGTTCCCGGACTCTGTTCTCTGGGCGATAATTGTGGCGCCTCTTTGGTCATGGAACATAATGGAGATATTTTCTCTTGTGACCATTTCGTATCCCATCAATACAGAATTGGAAATATTAACACGGATTCAATTAGAGAAATAATCAACAATAATTGTCATCAAATTTTTGCAAAAAACAAGACAGACAGTCTTCCGGAAGAATGTAATAGCTGTCAATGGAAAATCCTTTGTAACGGAGGATGCCAAAAAGACAGGTTTGTTCCGAGTGTATCTGGTAAAAAATCAATCAATTATTTGTGTAAAGGGTACAAACATTTTTTTGAACATACAGCTTCGGCTATGCAGTTCATGAAGAATGAAATACTTAATAGACGTCCACCGTCCAATATAATGAGATCTGGAATTTTAAATAATCAAGAATCCACCATATAAATCATCAAGCATGAAAACAATAATTCACAATGAATTTACGAAACGCTTCGGACAAGAAGGCGTTTTCTATGCCTCTGCTGGCAGAATCAACCTTATTGGCGAACATACCGACTATAACGGAGGCTATGTATTCCCCGGTGCAATAGACAAGGTGATAATGGCTGAAATAGCTCCTAATGACACAGACAAAGTACGTGTCTACTCGATTGACATAGATGAGTATGTGGAGTTCGGCCTGAACGAAGAAGATGCTCCCACTCAGTCATGGGCACGTTATATCTTTGGCGTATGTCGTGAGATTCTCAAACGTGGTGGCTCAGTAAAGGGCTTTGATGCCGTATTTGCCGGTAATGTACCTCTTGGTGCAGGATTGTCTTCATCTGCCGCACTTGAAAGCTGTTTTGCCTTCGCTCTCAACGATATGTTCAATGACAATAGTATCGATAAGTTTGAGCTTGCTCGTATCGGTCAGTCAACCGAACATAACTACTGCGGCGTGAACTGTGGCATAATGGACCAGTTTGCATCGGTTATGGGCCAGAAGGGGAAACTTATGCGTCTTGATTGTCGCTCGATGGAATTTGAATATTTCCCGTTCAACCCCGAGGGATACGAGCTTGTGCTGCTTGATTCAGCAGTGAAACATGAACTTGCCGATTCGCCATACAATAAACGCCGTGCTTCGTGTGAGCGTGTCGCAAAACGTCTGGGACTTGAGACATTGCGCGATGCAACAATGACAATGCTTAAAGCAATCCGCACTGACATCACGGCAGAGGACTATTTCCGCGCAAAATTCGTCATCGAGGAAAAGGACCGTGTCCTTGCGGTGTGTGATGCTCTAAACGCAGGCGACTATGAGACTGTAGGTCAGAAAATGTATGAAACTCATCACGGCCTTTCTGATGATTATGAAGTTAGTTGCGAGGAACTTGACTTCCTTAACGACATCGCAAGGGAGTGTGGTGTGACAGGCTCTCGCATCATGGGCGGCGGCTTTGGCGGTTGTACCATCAATCTTGTCAAAAAAGACCTTCTTGACAAATTTGTCGAGACCGCAAAAGTAAAATTCAACGAAAAATACGGTCATGAGCCTAAGGTATATCCTGTGGTTATCAGTGACGGAGCACACAAGGAGGAATAAGCAATGTCATCAAATAAGACCGTACTGATATCGGGTGGTGCCGGATATATCGGTTCTCATACAGCTGTTGAACTGATAAATGCGGGCTATAATGTGGTAATCATCGATAACCTTTCAAATTCCGAGAAAGAGGCTGTCGATGGAGTACGCAAGATTACCGGCAAAGATGTTGTTTTTGAAATAGTCGATACATGCGATAAAACTGCCTTACGACAGATATTCAAGTCCTATGACTTTGATTCTGTCATACATTTTGCTGCATATAAGGCAGTTGGTGAATCAATGGCTGAGCCGTTGATGTATTATCAAAACAACCTTGTTTCATTTATGAACATCGTTGAGATGATGAAGGAATTCAACCGTCCAAACATTCTTTTCTCGTCATCGGCAACAGTTTATGGCGAGGCGGAAAATCTGCCTGTAACCGAACAGACTCCGCGACAACCGGCAACATCTCCGTATGGAAATACCAAACAAATTGCCGAGGATATCCTTCATGACTGCTGTAGAGCCTATGAGGGAGTACATGGGATAGCGTTGAGATATTTTAATCCTATAGGAGCACATCCATCGGCTCTCATAGGAGAACTTCCACGAGGTGTACCCAACAATCTTGTCCCATTTATCACCCAGACAGCAGCCGGCATACGCAAGGAATTGAGTGTATTTGGCAATGACTATGATACGCCGGACGGAACCTGTCTGCGCGACTACATTGATGTTGTGGATCTTGCAAAAGCCCATGTAGCAGCAGTGAATCGTATGACTGACTGCAAAATGGACGCTAAATATGAGATTTTCAATATCGGCACCGGCAATCCGATATCAGTTCTTGAACTGCTGACAACTTTTGAGAGTGTCAACAATCTTAAACTTCCTTATAAGATCGCGGCTCGTCGTTCTGGAGATGTACCTGCTGTATGGGCTGATACATCACGTGCTAATGAAGTCCTTGGTTGGAAAGCTGAACGCCCTCTTAGAGAGACTTTACAGGCTGCCTGGGCATGGGAGAAGAATGTACGAAACATTAAATAATTATCAAATGAAACCAACATTATTCGTTCTCGCTGCCGGAATGGGCAGTAGATATGGTGGTCTGAAGCAGCTTGACTCTTTGGGACCTCATGGTGAGACAATCATGGATTATTCAATCTATGATGCAATTCAAGCTGGATTCGGTAAAGTAGTATTCGTTATCCGCAAGGACTTTGAGCAGGATTTTAGAGAAAAAGTGCTGTCAAAGTATGAAGGTCATATTCCGGTAGAGGTAGTCTTTCAGTCAGTTGACAAGCTACCGGAAGGCTATGTGTGTCCGACAGAACGCACGAAACCTTGGGGAACAAACCATGCAGTACTGATGGGTAAGGACGTTATCAACGAACCGTTTGCAGTTATCAATGCTGATGACTTCTATGGTCGTGATGCCTTCAACGTAATTGCATCAGAGCTTAGCAGACCCCATACCGGCAAGGGAGACTATTGCATGGTAGGTTTTCGCATCGGTAATACTATGAGTGAAAACGGATCTGTAGCGCGAGGCGTATGCAAAGTCAAAGGCGGAAACCTCGCTTCAATCGTCGAGCGCACGAAGATTGAATATGATGAAAATCACGACATTGTATATCTCGATGATTACGGATTCAAGGAAACGCTCAATCCCGTCACTCCTGTGTCAATGAATTTCTGGGGCTTTACCCCTGATTATTTTGATTACAGCGAGCGCGAATTTAGGAAATTTCTTGATGAGAACATCAATTCCGAAAAAGCTGAATTCTTTATTCCGCTTGCGATTGACTCGCTTATTGATTCTGGAGAAGCTCATGTTAAAGTGCTGGATACCACCAGTAAGTGGTTTGGCGTCACTTATGCTAAGGATCGTCCCGGTGTTGTTGAAAAATTCTCTGAGCTTCACGCCAATGGAGAATACCCCGACAATCTTTTCGGGAAATAATCATCGTAGCTTACACATGGTAAAAGAGGGATTCCAATACATAAGAGTCCCTCTTATTTTATCTCGAACCATTGTTCAACATATTAACATATGAATAAGATTCTGATCATTGACGCCTCCGACTCCGACTGTCGGCTCATGTCGGGCTTGCTAACGCGGGCCGGATATGAACCGATAGCGGTTGAAAATCTGGAGGCTGCAAAAGACGAGGTGGAGAAACTTCCACCGGGCGCGGTTATTGTCACGGCGATGAAATTCACCCGTGGCACAGCGCAAGAGTTAATCAACTGGCAGAAGCGTGAGGGCTACAGATTCCCCGTCATCGCCATAGTGGACAACCTCAATCCGAACGATTTGCTTGAACTGATGCGGAGCGGCGGAACTGTCGATGCAATCCAACGCCCTGCAATAGACAAGCAACTTGTAGAGACGGTACAGAAATACATCATGGATATTGAATCCGTATCTCATGACAATGAGCTAATCCACCGTCCAAGCAAGGAGTTCCAACGCATCGAGAGAGAAATCACACGCATAGCTGCGGCTGATGCCAACGTGATTATCTTCGGTGAAAGCGGCATGGGCAAGGAACAGATTGCACGGGAGATTTTCCGGCAGAGCAACCGTACCGACAAACCGCTCATCGTAATAGAGGCTGGTGGAGCCGCCCTTGTCGGCGAGCATAAGCCTGACTCCGAAAAGAGTGAGATGTATAACCGTATCGGAGGCTACTTCAAGAAGGCGGCGAGAGGTACGATTATTCTCAAAAACGTGCATCTGCTCAACTTCGACAAGCAATCGGTCGTGTTGCATATTCTTAGCGAAGATCACCCTGATGTCCGAGTAATCTGCACCGCAGAGCCGGAACTGTTAGAGATGGTGAGTGATAAATCCTTCCGCTCAAACCTTTTCTTCAATCTGCGGGAGATGGACATAACCGTGAAACCGCTCAGAAAGGTCACAGAGGACATTGAGCCAGTGGCCGAGTTCTACCTCATGCAGTATGCCAAGGAACACAATGAGCCGGAGAAGAATCTTGATCAATCGGCGGTAAAGGCTCTAAATAAGCATGACTGGCCGGGCAACATCCGTGAGCTGAAGAACGTGATTCAGCTTGCCGCCGGAAATGTGGTCGGTAATCTGATAACATCGTCTGACCTCTCTATCAGCCGCTCCTCGCCGGACATTCCCGACACCATGCGTCTCCGTGACCCCAAAGTCGAAAAGCAAAGGATTGCTGACGCACTGACCCAGACCAGCGGCAATATCACACAGGCAGCCAAGCTGTTGGGAATAAGTCGTACCACATTGACTTACAAGATAAAACAGTCCGGGCTGAAATCCGACCTTAAATAAAAATCAGTGTAAAAGACTGTTAATTCGCCGAAAATTATTAATTTTGTGGTGAAATTAGAATAACTGGCGGTTGGAGAGCCGACCGCATCGAACTGATACATAACATAAGACCGCTTATAGGTTAACTGAAAATCTGGACAATTTTCTTCTACTCAATACTTATAGGCTGATGCTTATGCTATGCACTTGCATAGCGTACATCTGCCATATTGAGTACCGCTCCGTCCAGAAGCGTCAGTTAGTGGTGGATGTGCGCTTTTTTGTTGCCCATCACTGACAAATTATTTAACAATCCGTCAAAGTTTATACAATATTTCTCATTAACATCTGTAAAAACACACGTCTCATACACCTCTTAATCTTTTGAATACCATTTAATTCCTATTTTAACATTCTGTTTCGTAATCCTTTTGTAACAGGAGCTGGTTTAATCCATCGAGAAACAAATAACACGATGTTGAACTATTAAAAACCACGCCCCGATATGGACATTTTCGCCCTTACCGAGACAGAGTTCTTCCGAAAGCTGACCGACGGAGAGAACGACAACCTGCACATAGCCTACAAGGATTTCGTGCTTCAGGTCAGCGAGTTGTGCAACTCCTCAAAATGCAAAGGCAACGTTATAACCGCCCTCCTGCTTGTCGAGGTGGAGATAAGCCACCTTCAGACCGAGGAAGGACGCCTGTCAGTAAACAACACCCTTTCCTCATTCATCAGCAAGGCGTTGACATTCGTGCGCCAAACCCTCAGCCACTATAAGGAGGTTGACTTCTCAATGGTTGATGAGGAGGACATGATAGATAGCGTAGGCCTCAACTGGACGGCAAAGAAAACCGCACTTATCGAAATCGGCTATGCCTTCAAAGTCGCCAAATGCTTCGGTGAAAATGTCTCTGCAAAGGAGATAATCCGGAAGTTGGCAAAGATATTCCACGTTGACATGACCGACGGCTACATCTACAACAAGTATGCCGAGATGCGTACCCGCGCCCGCAACAGCCGCACCTATTTCATCAACACACTCGTTGACTCACTCAACAGCTTTATGTCCAGACAGGATGCAGAGGACTGAGAAAGTCCCGATGTCCAACCACTAAACCACGTTTATCCAATATAGCCCGGCCACTCGCGAGAATGGTCGGGCTTACTGTTGTCATGGAGTCCGGGATCACTTGATACGGAGAAGATGGCGGAGAGCCGGGTCGCGGCGGATGCGGTCGAGTTCCTTTGCCACGATGTCTTTTACATCCTGCTTGACCTGATTGTAGTTGAACTGGATAGCCGCCTTCATCTTCGATTTGTCAGGTGTGTCGTTCCTGAAGTCGGTAATCAGCGGGATAGGCTCGTAGGCGGCGGTTTCCTCCTCCACCTTGTCGGCATCCACAACTATCTCGGCATGAAATATCTTCTGCTCTATACGCTCTCCGAAATTGTCGCTAACGGCGCCGACGAACATTCCCTGTGTCAGAGTCGAGATCTTGCTCGCCGGTATCAGCGCGTCAAGCTGGGTGTTGAACGTGCGGTTTACATCCTGCATGGTGTAGGTAATGGAGCGCCGCTCCTGAACCACCTTGCCGAAACGCTCCGAAAGATTCTTTGCGGTCTCTCCGACCACCTGCCCGGAGAAGATATTTCCGACCGTGTTCATCACCACGGCCGCCTCCTTGTCGCCATAGTCGCGTTTCAACTGCGAGAAGTCCTGAAAACCGAGGCATACTGCAACCTTGTTGCTTCGTGCAGTGGCGATGAGATTGTCGAGACCCTTGAAGTAAATCGTTGGCAGCTCGTCAATTATCACTCCCGACTTCAACATCCCTTTCTTATTTATGAGTTTTACAATTCTGGAATTGTAAAGACCGAGTGCAGCTCCGTAGATGTTCTGGCGGTCGGGGTTGTTGCCGACACAGAGTATTTTCGGTTCCTGCGGATTGTTGATGTCGAGGGTGAAATCATTGCCTGTCATTATCCAGTAGAGCTGCGGCGAAATCATACGGGACAGAGGGATTTTTGCCGAGGCAATCTGTCCGGCCAACTGTTCCGCCGCCCCTCCCTGCCATGCGTCGATGAACGGCGACAGGTAGTTTTCCAGCTCCGGATATGACGTGAGTATGGGAAAAATATCCTCATACCGGCGGCAAAGCAATTCTATGGCATGGGGAAATGTGCAATACTTTCCGTCCTCGTAAATACGGAGATACCAGATGATTGCGGCGAACAGCACAATCGGGGACTCAACAAAGAAATCTCCCTGTTTCTGGATCCATGTGCGGTTCAAATTCATCATGATGGTGTATGCCGATTCGTAGGCATCCGCTATGTCGGTCATGAATTTGGGATGTATCGGATTGCACCGGTGGGAATGTTCAGGGTCATCGAAATTTATGACGTAGAACGATGGTTTTGCACCCTTGTAACCCGACTTGTGACGGTTCATGTGGTTATACGCAATCAGCGATAAATCAGGGAATTTGTAGTCGTAGATATAGAGTCCGAAGCCCTTCTCTATCTGCTGTTTAATGAAATTGTTGACCACTGCGAAGGACTTGCCGGAACCGGGTGTACCAAGCACGATGGACGCGCGGAACGGGTTCACCACGTTGATCCATCCGTTGCGCCACTTCTTCTTGAAAAAGAAACGTGTCGGCAGGTTCACGGAGTATTCGTTCTCCAGCAAACGGGTCTCCTGCATGAAAGATTCGTTTTCGTTGTTGAAGCGGTCGTCCATCGTGGTGTTCTTTATCAGCCGACCCATATAGATACCTCCGACCATCATCATGATGTAGCCGACGGCGGTTGTCAGGATATAGGCGAAAGTCCAGCCTTTGGCCGGCATCCACCAGTTGAGAAAGAACAGTCCCGCCCCGACGGACAGGCAGATCCAGATGTGTGACCACTGGATACGCTCGTTCTTCAGCCCTTTCGTGCCGAAGCACGAGAGGGCGAGAAGGAGCAGGGACCACCATTTGGCGTTCCATATATTGTCGAACAATCCCCCGGCGTCGTTGAGATTGCCGAGGACTTTCATGGTTTCGTGGTGGAATCTCCATCCACCCACAAGGTTCTGCGAGAACCAGTAGATATTTGCGACCACCAGCACAATGCTTACACCACGTAGCATATCCATGATTTTGGCCAATGCCCGGAGGTCATCTTCCTGTTGAGACATAATATTAATGTGTTAGAGTTAATGAATCAGAGACGCGGGCCACGTTTCTTCTTTTTTCTGCGGCGCTGCATCTCGCGGTAGAAGGCTTCCTCCTGCGGGTCGTAGGCCGGGCCGACACTGAACAGACCGCCCAGCCCGTCGAACATCGAGGAGTCATCGTAGTCTCTGGACTGGTGGCCCTGACTGTCCTGATGTGTGGTCTGACGTTCCTGACGTGGAGTGTCAGGCTCCGGTGCATGATGATAACCGCCGGAAAGCTGAAGCCGGTTGCCCTCGCTTTCGTGTGGCGCAGGTTGTATGACGGGTTTCTCAACCGGGTTGTTGAACCACCTGTCAAGAGCGTTGGCGGAGAACTCCTTGCCCAGTCTGGAGCCGTTGAGGACTGTCATCGTATTATGGTCGATAAATGTCGCTCCATAGATACGACCGTCTTCGGTATGGCGCAGAACAAGGTCGATGTTCTTCTCCTTGAGTCCGGCGATGAAATCATCCTTGCTTGATGATTGAGCCATGACTTCAGCAACCGTTCTTTTCGTAGGTCTTACATCAATCTTGTCCGCCGCCTTCTCAAACCGGCTGTCAATGGCGGTGCGGCTGGCGAACTTGCCGAGGCGCGAAGCCTTGAACGGAGAGGCTATGACCTTGCCGCTGTCGTCGGTGGCGAAATACACCAGTCCATGATATTCCCTGCCGTTGACCTTGCCGTCGGTCTGCTCACACTTCACATTGTATAAGCCGAGAATGGCGTTGAACTCGCCCATAGTCTGAAACCTGTAGCGCATACCCACCATCTTGACCGTGTTGGCGATCTGTCGCTTTATGTCGCCATTGGGATCAACCTTGGTAATCGGCATATCGGGAGTTATCTTCTGATGCTCGGCGGTATGTAGGCCATACTTCCGTTCAAGTTCTCGTGTAATCTCCTTACTGCGATAATAGTTGTTCTTGGTGGAAATGGCAGTTCCATCCTGCCTGACGCGGAGTGCCACTATATGTATATGGTGGCGGTCGATGTCCTCGTGCTTCACTATTAGGTATGGCATATCTCCGAACCCCATTTTCTCCATATATTCATGAGCGAGCTGCGTATATTGAGCCTCGCTCAGTTTATCATCGGGATGAGGATTGAGGGATATGTGCATCATTGTCTTCTCCGCCCTCGTTGACTGTGGCATCCAGAGTTTGAAGTCCTCGAATGCCCGGCGGATGTCAATGTTGCCGGAGCCGTCATTATAAATTTTATTTGTGTCAAGCACCCGACCTTTCTCCTTATTTATTTTTTCGGCGTTGTATGCCAATGCGCCATATACAGACGAACCTACTGAGATTTTTGCGACCATCTGGCATCGAACTCTTTTGCGAGGGCGACAATCTCGCGGTTTACCCTGACCATCTCGATGGCTGTCTGCTCCAGCTTGTATAGGAGAGCCAACGCCTTCTTTTCGGTGAAATGCTGCCTGAGCATATCCACGAAACGGTCATAGTCTATGACAAAGGTGCGATACTGGGCGTTCAGCGCCGACAGTCTGTCAATGAACACGCGGGTGTTCTCGTCAACGGTGAACACCTTGAACGGCTTGCCCAGAAGCACACTCTTTATAAAGGTGGCTTTGTTGGCGGCTCCTGATTTCTCAAAGAGCGAGAGAAACACGTTGTTCTCGGCGGCGTCGAACCGCACGACGTAGCGGTATGTCGCCGGATTGAGCTTGGGAGGACGTCCTCCCTGATTAAACTTCTGTTTCATAAAAAACGGGGATTTAAGTGGTTTTGAAAAAATGGTGTATGACTGCACCGCAGGTTTTTTTTGGCGATTACGACTTTGGAGTAATCGCAGGCTCCATGCACATGGCAAGGGTTTCGGGGCACAATCTCGGTTACGAGTGCCCCGGAACATACCTTGCTATGTTCTGGAGAACATCACTATGATATTGGGGAAACAGTCGGAAGACAATCCGGAATGTCATTAAGGATTCCGTAATGACCGGCGCCGATCCATGCCGGTTATTATGAGATATGGCAGTCCGACGGGGTTGCATAATGCCATAGAACCTGTTCGGGACTGTCATTCTTCCTGCCATAATAACAATGTCTGCCCCCGGTTGAGTTTTTTCTTGAAAAAAAGTTGGGGAATGTTGGGGAAACTGTGGGAAGTATCGGGGAAGTGGCTGATTTATAGAAAACTATTTGTGAACGAGTGAGGTTATACTTGCACAGAGGCTCAAATGACAATGCCGATGAATCAGCGGACACAGCTTCCGTCATCAAAGCATTCATCAAAGTGAGCCGACGGTCACGGGCAGTATGACCCCTTCATGCGTGATGGCACCTGATTGCAGGTGTGTATGTGTGACAAGGTGAGTTCGTTACTTGATGTGTGATAGTGTGAAGTAGTGATTAAGTGACAACACACTCCTGCACGCAACGCCATGAATGAGGATCGATATTGCAGACCGTCCAATCCCATGCTCCGCTGACAGTATTACAGCAAGACCGATCCATAACGTCAGTGAATGTGCCGTCCGCCCGGACATGGCTATCAGGCCGGGGGAACCAATGCGCAATGTGCGCCCCATATCCCGTTTACAAACAATTTAATTGCAAGAATTATGAGCGAACCAGTTTTCGTAGCCTTCGCCACCCAGAAAGGTGGCGCCGGCAAATCAACCCTGACCGCACTCACGGCGAGCTACCTTCATTATATCGAGGGCATAGACGTGATGGTGATGGACTGCGACGACAGGCAGCACTCTTTCAAGGACTACCGCGACAATGACTTTCTCGTGACCAACGAGAATCCGTATCTCAAACGGGCCGTCATGAATTTCTACCGAAATTTCGGAAAGAAGGCTTACGAGATCATTCTCACCAATCCCGGGGATGCCGTGGGGGTGGCACTTGACAGACTTGAGGAGGGAGTCTCGCCGCAGGTGGTGTTCTTCGATATCACCGGAACGGTCAATGACCTCAGCATCGTGAAGCTGCTGTCAAGGATGGACTATCTTTTCGTACCGATTACAACCGACACGGCGGACATGAAAAGTTCCATCCGCTTCGCAAGCCATGTGGTGAACAATATGCTGACCACAGGCAAAACAAAAATCAAAGGTGTGAACCTTGTGTGGAACCGCATACCGTCAAAATCCAAGACGCGGCTTTGCGATATGATAGACGGCTATGTCGAGGAGCTGGGACTCCAGTCGCTCGACACCGTTCTCAGCAACAGCTCACGTTTTTTCAAGGACGGGGCGACCACCGGGCGCAACGGCCTGTTCCGCTCCACTATGATGCCGCCGGACAAGCGGCTGCTGAAGGGGAGCAACCTCCCGGAGCTTGTGGCCGAGATCCGTAAAATCATCAATGTGTGACGGGTCATGGCAAAGAAAGAAGTAGCAGAGGGGTTCGACAATAAGGAGGCGCAGGAGTTTCTTGACATATATGGCAGCAGCGCCAGGCCCCTGTATCGCGAGCCGAAGAGAGAGCCGCCGCCCGACGTACCGCCGGAGATATCCGTAAAGGAGGAACTTGCAAGAATACCCGTATCGCCCGACCGCACGAAAGAGGAAGACGAGTATCTGCGAACATTCGTGGAAACCTGTCCAATCGACGCCTTCAACAAGAAAGGACGGCAGGTGATAGTGGTAAACGAGTTCCGCCGAAAGATTCTGAAGATACAGGCTCTGTTTAACGAGGACTTATCCATAGCCCAGTACGTCCATAACGTACTTGAACAGCATTTCAAGGATGTGGGCCCCATCTTGCAGAGCCTCTATCAGAAAAGTAAACAATTCTAAAACAAAAAGAAACCAAACATGAATAATCTGAAATTCTGCGATTTGCGCGTCTGCGCAAAAGCGACCGAGGAAGTCAATACCGGCTTCCCCAATGAGGAAGCCGTAAAGGAGTACCGCACGGAGTTCCTCGCCCCCTATACCGTCGGTGCCCGCAAAGGCATATTCGTACCCCGCGAACTTGTCAACAAGCTCGCCAAGACAGTTGCCCTGTTCGACAACCGCGACCTTACCATAGGGGCATACGTGACCAATATCATAATCGCCCACCTCGTAGCCAACCGGGACGTCATCAACGAACTGACAGACCGTGGCTCCAAAACCGTGACACTATGACGGCAGACCTGTTTTTCAACTATGTCATTCCGGTTATCTTAATCGTGAACGTGATTGCGGTCATAAGTCTCGGCGTGGACTATTTCAGAGACCGAAAGTCGAACTTGAAAAAGAACTTGGACGAGTTCAAGGCCGCCAGTCTGGAACTATGCGACAATCTTGAGAGATTTCATGACGACACAAAGAAAATCTCTGCTGAGATTTTTGAAGCTGTCAGCTCCAACATCGACGGATATGTCAGGGAGAGGGTGGAACATTACATAAAGGAGAATCTCACCCATCCGGTTCCTAAACAGACTCCCGTCCCGGACGATGCCGCGACTTACCGCAAGGATTTCCTGCATGAGCCACACAACCAGTTTCGGGCCCGCGTCGGGAAACAGGCAGCAATCCGGGAGAGCTATCATCAGCTTCTGTCCCATATTGTTGACAGGGGCGGTGGCAACTGCAAGAGCATCTTCGGACTCATCGACAATATCCTGACCGACCACTTTATGAAAAACGGCAATACGGTAAAGGAGATACTTACCAATAACACCGATGGCGTATGACGGGCATTGAGATATTCATCGGAGGAGGACTTCTCTTGTGTTGCGCCACAATGACCGCATGGCTGATTTTCGATGCCCGGCAACGGACGGCGAAACCGTCATCTCCAAAGCACGATAAGCCAGAACTGCCTAATAAGGCCGACGACGGACAATGCTGTGTCGGGAAAAGCACGTTTGACATTGACTATCTTGAACGTATGATGGCAAAAGTGGCGGAGGATACTATAAAGACAATGCTCCCCGCCGCCGTCAGTGACCTGATTGGCGATGTCGAAGCAGGACAGGTAGAGTTCGCCCCCATGAGTCAGGAGGAATCCGATTCCGGGAAGAAGTTTGCACCGATGTCAAAGGATGAGGTCTCGGATGCCTTCAATACCGACATTCGAGATGTCGATGACATGGGGCCTTCGGCGCCATTGGCGAGTGGTGCGTCACTTGATGAAATCGAGGACGCGGTAAATACCGCCATGAACGACAATGCCACCGCCGGACAACAGGCCGAGGCGGGCAGGATTCTGTCCGAGATAAAGGATTCGCAACTGTTCGAGCGTCTGGCCGCCGAGAACGATGAGATTGACCGTAGGGTCAACCTGTGTATCAAAATGAGTGTCCGCGCTGAGATAGAGGCCAAAGGCTTTACTCCGAAACCAAAGGTTGTCAGGAAATCAGTATCTTTTGATGTGCCTCTTGACAATGCCGACAGCTTTAACCTCGCCGATATGCTTCCGTAGTCGGCAAAACCACTGATCCACGTCCGAAAGGGCAAAAAATCCAACCCCAATTTTCTAAACCCGAAGTGTGGGCTGCTCCCGGTTGCGGAGCGGCCGGGGGCTGTCCGTGCTTCACAAACTGAAACAAAAACATGAAAAAGACTTTTAAGAATCTCAAAAACAAGTATCTCATTTTCAAGTGCCGCCTCATGGTGGCTCTCATCGCCGGACTTCTCGGCGGTCTCCGTGCCGCTGCCGCCGGCAACGGCCTGAGTGGTATCAACGAAGCTACCTCAATGGTAACCAGTTACTTTGACCCCGGCGTGTGACACGTAAACTGTGTAAGTGATTGTGCAACTTTAGCTTAGAGAAGCATTGATTGCACCTGCAATTCCGTTTGCAGTAGTCTGAGGGCACGTGCATTATGAGTAATCATTTTGTGCGAAGCTGCCCTGACAAAGTACCCTTTCCGAAAGGAATAGATCAAGGCGTGAGCCGAGGTCAATGGCGGATAACATCGTTCTGCCGAGGGGCAAGACTTGATGGTATGGTCAACTTAGTGTGAACGTCTGATAAACATCGTTACGAAGAACAAGCCTAATGATGTTGTTGACTTCTCTCCACGGAGTGAAGTCTGAGGCTTGAACCAAAAAGGTGTGCAGTCGGCTGACCTCCTGTCCAGGTGGGGTCACACGGACATCAAGACTGCCGGTGAATAGGACGGACCTAACCCATCACAGTCACTTACACGGAACGTGGTAAGTCCGTATCTCTCCGCTTCTTCGGAAGTGGTAAGCAAGCCGCAAGGCGAGCCTATACGGGGTGCGGATATAGGAACGTGGAAAAAGCGAATGCCGCTCTGTAATGGAGCGGATACGGATTGACCTCATTGCCATGTATGGCAGAGAGCCACATCATCCGACACGAAAGTGTGCCCACTTCCACAAGGTAACTCTTTACAATAAACTTTATAGAACTTCTAAAGAAAGGAAAGCAAATGAACGAATCGAAAGAAACGTGTGCACCTGAAAATGTGGTTCTCACCGATGCGGAGCGTTGGAAAAGCATTGACCGACGCAAAGCCGAGGACTATGTTCGGAAGCTGCAAGCACGTATTGTAAAGGCTCAAAGGGAAGGCAGACATGGCAAAGTCAAGTCTTTGCAGTGGCTGTTGACCCACTCGTTCTACGGTCGTTATCTTGCCGTGGTTCGGGTTACTACTAACAAGGGTAAGAACACCGCAGGAGTTGACCGTGTAAGATGGTCAACCGATGCGGCCAAAGTCAAAGCGATTGACACACTGAAACGCCGTGGCTATCAGCCAATGCCATTGCGCCGTGTCGAAATCCCGAAAAAGAACGGAAAGAAACGTCCTTTGGGAATACCTACTATGAAAGACCGTGCGATGCAGGCATTGTATCTCATGGCTCTCGACCCGATTGCAGAAACCACTGGAGACCAGCACTCCTATGGATTCCGTAAATATCGCAGTTGTCAAGATGCCATTGCCCAGTGTCACAATGTGCTTTCAAGAGACGTGGCTCCCAAATGGGTTCTGGAGGGTGACATCAAAGGATGCTTCGACCACATTAGCCATAAATGGCTCCTCAACAATATTCCTATGGATAAGGAGGTGCTGAGAAAATGGCTGAAAAGTGGCTATGTGTTCAATGGTGAACTCTTCCCGACCGATGAGGGCACACCCCAAGGAGGTATAATTTCTCCGACACTTGCAAACATGACTCTTGACGGATTACAGTCTCTCGTGCAAAAAGCAGTGAAACCATATTGGCAACCTATGCCTACCGCATACGGTGGACGTAAATGGATTGAGCCGAAAATCAACCTTGTACGCTATGCCGATGATTTTATTGTTACTGCCAAAGATAAGGAAACCATCGAAACGGTTATCCTACCCTTAATAAGGGAATTTATGGCAGAGCGAGGACTCATGCTGTCTGAGGAAAAGACCAAGATAACTCACATCAGTGAGGGTTTCGATTTCCTTGGCTTCAACATCCGCGAGTACAAATCGAATGGAAAACTTCTGACCAAACCATCAAAGAATGCGATGAAGAGTTTCTGCGACAAAGTACGCACCAAAATCAAGAGTAACAAGTCGGCTAAGGCTTCCTCCCTTATCAGAATGCTTAATCACATGATACCCGGATGGGCGAATTACTACCGATACGGAGCATCATCAAAAGCATTCTCACGAGTGGATTTCGAGATTTACAAAACGCTTTGGCAATGGGCAAGACGCAGACATCCCAAGAAAGGAATGCATTGGATTAAAGACAAGTATTTCAAACAACTGCACGGACGGGATTGGTGTTTTGCCGCCACTACCAAGAACAAGAAGTCGGGCAAAGAATCGACCTTGCGATTGAAGCGGCTGGCAGACACTCCAATCCAAAAGTATGTGCGTGTCAGAACGAATGTCAATCCTTATTACCCTGCGGATGCTCCTTATTATGCAAGAAGAAAATCAAAGAACACGGAGAATCAACTTCGTGAAGTTGATGACCTCCTGCGCATGATTTGGATTCATCAAGGGATGCGCTGTCCTATCTGTGGAGAGATTATTGACGATGAACGTAGGTGGACTACCATTAAGGAAACCATCAACGGTAAACCGTTCAAGATTCTCATTCATAGCTCTTGCAAACCAAGGAAGTCTAACCCTAATAAGATTAGTAGGAAATGAGGCAGAACTATTCCTTCAGTAAGAATAGCAATGCGTTGCTTGAGCCGTGTGAGGGGAAACTCTCATGCACGGTTCTTAGAGGGGAAAGCCCCTGCAATGGGGCTGACCTACTCGACACCAAGCTCATCTACGCCATCGGCGCGGTCGTCGGTCTCATCGGCGGTGTCAAGGTCTATTCCAAGTGGTCGAGCGGTGATCCCGACACCACAAAGACCGCAGCATCGTGGTTCGGAGCGTGTATCTTCCTGATTGTGGCCGCTACAATTCTCCGTTCATTCTTCCTCTAATGGCTGAATATTCTATCAATAAGGGTATTGGTAGAAGTGTAGAGTACAAGGGTCTGAAGGCGCAGTATCTGTTCATCTTTGCCGGGGGCTTGCTGGCCCTGTTCGTGGTGTTCGTCATCATGTATATCGCCGGCCTGTCCCAATGGATCTGCATAGGGTTTGGCGTTACTGCCGCCTCAGTCCTTGTCTGGCTCACCTTCCATCTCAATGCCAAGTACGGGCAGTATGGTCTGATGAAACTTGCCGCAGTGAAGTATCACCTGCGCTACATCATCAACCGTCTCCGCCTTAACCGAATGATTAAAGGTAAGTAATGAGAAATACACTTAAAGCCACAACGCTGGAATCGAAGCTGCCTCTCCTTGCCGTCGAACACGGCTGCATCATATCGAAAGACGCTGACATAACGGTCGCTTTCGAGGTTGCCCTGCCGGAGTTGTTCACCGTCACCTCGCAGGAGTATGAAGCCATGCACGGAGCATGGTGCAAGGCAATCAAGGTTCTCCCGCACTACTCGGTGGTTCATAAACAGGACTGGTTCGTCAGCGAGAAATACCGTCCGGAACTCCAGAAGGATGACCTTTCATTCCTCGACCGTTCATTTGAACGCCACTTCAACGAGCGTCCGTACCTGTCTCACAAGTGCTACCTTTTCCTGACAAAGACCACGAAAGAAAGGGCGCGTCAGCAGAGCAACTTCTCGACACTCTGCCGGGGGCGAATCACTCCGAAGGAACTCAATCACGAGATGATTGTCAAGTTCATGGAATCGGTGGAGCAGTTTGAGCGCATCATCAATGACACCGGCTATATCAAGCTGCGCCGCATGAGCGATGATGAACTTATCGGCACCGACAAGGCTTCCGGACTTATCGAGAAGTATATGTCGCTCTCAATGGAAGATGTTTCATGCTTGGAGGACATCGACCTCTCGGCACAGCAGATGCGTATCGGCGACAAAATGCTCTGCCTGCATACTCTGTCCGACACTGATGATCTTCCGGCGAAAGTAAGTACCGATAACCGTTATGAGCGGTTATCGACTGACCGGAGCGACTGCCGCCTCTCGTTTGCCTCTCCCGTCGGGTTGCTCTTACCCTGCAACCATATCTACAATCAGTATATCCTGATTGATGACCACGACGAGAACTTGGCAAAGTTTGAGAAGACCGCCCGTAATATGAACTCGTTGAGCCGCTACTCTCGCTCAAACGCCATTAACAAAGAGTGGATTGACCGCTATCTCAACGAGGCACATTCATACGGCCTGACCTCCGTCCGCTGCCACGTCAATATAATGGCATGGAGCGACGACACCGAGGAACTGCGACGCATCAAGAATGATGTCGGTGGTCAGTTGGCGACAATGGGTTGTATGCCCCGGCACAACACCATCGACTGCCCGACACTGTTCTGGTCGGCGATGCCCGGAAACGAGGCCGACTTCCCCGCCGAGGAATCGTTTTACACGTTCATCGAGCCTGCCACCTGCTTCTTCACTGCCGAGACAAATTATCGCTCATCACTCTCCCCATTCGGGATAAAGATGGTTGATAGGTTGACAGGTAAGCCGATTCACCTTGACATATCGGATGAACCGATGAAGCGAGGTGTCACTACCAACCGCAACAAGTTCATTCTCGGACCGTCAGGCTCCGGCAAGTCGTTCTTCACCAACCATTTTGTCCGGCAATATTATGAGCAGGGAGCGCATATACTCCTGATTGACACCGGCAATTCATACGAGGGCCTTTGCAATTTGATTCATAATAAGACACATGGCGAAGATGGTGTCTATTACACCTACACCGAAGACAGCCCGATTTCTTTCAATCCTTTCTATACCGATGACGGTGTCTTCGATGTGGAGAAAAAAGACTCGATCAAGACGCTGCTCCTGACACTCTGGAAGTCAGAGGACGACAGAGTGACAAAGACCGAGAGCGGCGAGTTAGGTTCGGCGTTGTCGATGTTCCTCGATAAGATGAACAAGGATAAGGACATAGTGCCATGCTTCAACTCCTTCTATGAGTTTATGCGTGACGAGTATCGTCAGGAAATGGCACAGCGTCCTATCCCCATCTATAAACAGGACTTCGACATCGACAACTTCCTGACCACCCTGCGGCAGTATTACCACGGAGGTAGATTTGACTTCCTGCTGAACTCAAAAGAGAATATCGACTTGCTCGGTAAACGCTTCATTGTCTTTGAAATAGACAGCATCAAAGATAACAAAGAGTTGTTCCCGGTGGTGACAATCATCATCATGGAGGCTTTTATCAACAAGATGCGAAGGCTCAAAGGTATCCGAAAAGTCCTTATCTGTGAGGAGGCTTGGCTGTGACATGTAAGTCTTGTATACGATTGTTTAACTTCATCCCAAGAGAGGGAGAATGATTAAACCTGCTGTTCCGTCAGCAGTAGCCTATGGGGACGTGCGATATTAAGTAATGAATTCGTGCGATAACAGAACCAACAACGAAGCCCTTCCGAAAGGAGAAGCTTGAAGCGTGAGTGGAGAGCAACTGCCGTTAGTATCGAATGGCATGGGAGCCAGGCTGAATGGTATGAATAATGTAATGTGAACCGTTGATAAACGTCGTCACTTCGAAGGAGTTGCTAATGATACTGGGCTCTAACCCAAAAGGGACGCAGTCGGATAACCTTCTCCATGCTAAGGTTACACGGACATAACGACTGCCGGCGGATAGACGGATTCTAACCCATTCATTTGTCGTATACAAGAAACATGGTAAACCCGTACTTCTCCTGCAATTTGCAGGTAAGTGGACCGTAAGTGAAACCGAATGGAGTGCGGGCAGAGGAATTCGGAAAAAGCGAATGCCATTCTGTAACGGAGTGGATAGAGGTTGAAACATCACCTCACACGAAAGTGGGCAGACTTCCGAATGGTGGACGTTTTACAAGATAACTTTTAGAACTTATGAAAGAAGAAAAGCAAATGGACGAGCCTAAAAACTCGTGTGCGTCTTCTGACCAAAAGACGCTCGCTTGGGAAAGCATCGACTGGAACAAGTGCGAAAAGATGGTTAGTAAGCTACAAGCGCGTATTGTAAAAGCTCAGAAAGAGGGAAAGTACAATAAGGTGAAAGCCTTACAATGGACTTTAACTCACTCGTTTTACGCCAAAGCATTGGCCGTGAAACGTGTTACATCAAACAGTGGCAGTAAGACTGCTGGTGTAGACAAGGTCAAATGGTCTACTCCCAATGCCAAATACAAGGCAATCAGCGAACTGAAACGAAGAGGTTATAAGCCTCAGCCGTTAAGAAGGGTAAATATTGAGAAGAGTAACGGCAAGTTACGCCCCCTCGGTATTCCTACGATGAAGGACAGGGCGATGCAGGCTCTTTATCTGCTCGCACTTGAACCCGTTTCGGAAACAACCGCCGATTCTCATTCCTATGGATTCAGAAAGGAACGCAGTACAAAAGATGCAATGCAACATTGTTTTGCCGCCCTTTGTAAGAGAGGGCATGCGCCTGAATGGATTCTTGAAGGAGACATCAAAGGCTGCTTCGACCACATAAGCCATGACTGGCTGCTGAACAATATCCCTATGGATAAAATTATGCTGAAGAAATGGCTCAAATGTGGATTTGTGTTCAATAAACAACTGTTCCCAACAGAAGAAGGTACTCCGCAGGGTGGCATAATCTCGCCAACCCTTGCCAATATGACTCTGGACGGATTGCAGAAGTTGCTTGCCAAGAAGTATTACCGCACTACTGTGACAACCAAAGAAGGAAAACATGGAGTAGCTCCTAAAGTGCATCTTATAAGATATGCCGATGATTTTATAATCACGGGCAAATCGAAAGAAACACTTGAGGAAATTAAACTCCTTGTAGCTGATTTTCTTAAGGAACGAGGGTTGACCTTATCCGAAGAGAAAACCAAGATAACCCACATTGATGAAGGGTTTGACTTCCTTGGCTTCAATGTCAGAAAGTACAATGGCATACTTCTTATAAAGCCGTCGAAGAAAAGTCTGAAGAAATTCATGACTAAAATTCGAGGAATCATTGATTCCAACAAAGGCAGCAAGCAGGAATCTCTCATAAGGCTTCTGAATCCCGTAATAACTGGCTGGGTAAACTATTACAAGGAATGTGTGGCCTCTGACACTTTCAAGAAGGCTGATTACTTGATATTTGAAAAGTTATGGCAATGGGCACAAAGGAGACATCCCAAGAAAGGGAAATATTGGATAGCCTCCAAGTACTTCACAAGGGTCAAAAACCGAAACTGGTGTTTCGTAGCCAACTTCAAGAAGGGCAAGACGGATGACCGCATTGCTCTGAAAAGGCTGTACGATACCAAAATCATCAGATATAGAATGGTGAAGTGTGAGGCGAATCCTTTCGACCCTGAATGGAAAGACTATTTTGAAAAGCGCAAAACTTACAAAATGCTCCAGTCTCTCAATGGTCGCAAGTCATTACTCTGCATGTGGGAAAGACAAAACCACGTCTGCCCTGTCTGTGGTGAACCCATCGACAAGGAACAACCGTGGGGAACTTCTTATAGAAATGTCAATGGAAAGAAGGTCAACTTCTTACTCCATGACAAATGTAGAAGGAGCGAACTACAAAAGCATAATTCTGTAACTGAATGAATGTAATACTGAGCTGACTTCTGCAAAGCAGAAGTTTAACTCCGCTTGAGCCGTATGATTGGAAACTTTCACGTACGGTTCTGAGGGGGGAAAGGGGCAGTAATGCCCCTGACCTACCCGGCAAGGCTCTGTCCTCGGCTAACATGGCAGAGTATATGAAGTACCTCTATAAGACTGTGCGTAAATACTTTGGCGAGGCGGTAGTGGTAACGCAGGAGGTTGATGATATAATCTCCAGTCCCATTGTCAAGGAGACAATCATCAACAACTCGGACTGCAAGATTCTTCTGGATCAGCGTAAATACATGAACCGCTTTGATCAGATTCAGGAACTGCTCGGTCTGACCGACAAGGAGAAAAGCCAGATACTCAGTATCAATATGGCGAACAATCCCAACCGCCTGTATAAAGAGGTGTGGATTGGACTTGGAGGTACACAGTCAGCGGTCTATGCCACGGAGGTGTCGCTGGAGGAATATCTCTGCTACACCACTGAGGAAACGGAGAAAATTCAGGTACTCAACAAGGCGAAACAATTGGGCGGTGATACCGAAGCCGCCATCAAAATGCTCGCCAATGAGAGGAAGGAGGGTGCAACATGAAAATCCCCAAAGCGTTTCACCCGATTCTCGGAGTGCTGACAGGATTTATCCTGTTCCTTGTCGGAATTGCAATCCTGACGATTGTATTTGTCGGAGTGGTCAAGGCCGCCAATTATGCCGAACCTTACTTTGCCGAGGTTGTCCAAGGATTCCATCTGCTAATCCATAGAATATTGTCGCTATGAAAATTGCAATAACCATTGTGAAAGTGCTTATGGCAATCACTTTCGGACTGATTGCCGGACTCGCGGTGCTGCTCATGCTACCGTTGCTGTTCACATTCGCACTAATCAAAATCATAGGTGGCGCAGCCGCCTCAATTCTATAACAACAAAATCCAAAATTAGAAAATGAGACAATTAAAATTTCTATTTCCCCTCATTGCCCTGTGCCTCCTGTTAGGCACGGGCAGGGCAAACGCCCAGTGGACGGTAATTGACCCGTCCAACATCGCCCAAAGCATCGTAAACTCTTCAAAGTCACTCGTTCAGGAGTCAACGACCGCTACAAATATGGTTAACAACTTCAAGGAGACGGTAAAGATTTACCAGCAGGCTAAGAAGTATTACGACGCACTCCAGGCAGTCAACAATCTCGTCCGCGACGCCCGCAAGGTGCAGCAGACCGTCCTGATGCTCGGCGACATCTCCGGCTATTACGTCAATAATTTCAAAAAGATGCTGACCGACCCCAACTTCACAAATGCCGAACTGTCGGCAATCGCCTCCGGCTATACGAGGATACTCGAAGAAGCCAACGGAGTCCTCGGCGATCTGAAACAGGTGGTCAATATCACAACATTAAGTATGACCGACAAGGACCGCATGGATGTGGTCGATGACTGCCACAAGGAGATGAAGCGCCTGAAGAACCTGACGGCGTACTTCACCAACAAGAATATCAGTGTATCATACCTCAGAGCCAAGAAGAAGGCGGACACCCAGAGGGTTGTGAGTCTCTACGGCGACGGCTCTGAAAAATACTGGTGATGCCTATGCTTTGCGCTATTGATTTCACAAATCTCCACTCCATACTCCGGTCGCTATATGATGAGATGATGCCGCTGTGCAGCGACATGGCGGGAGTGGCACAGGGCATAGCCGGACTCGGCGCATTGTTCTACGTTGCCTACCGTATCTGGCAGGCATTGTCAAGAGCCGAACCGGTGGACGTGTTCCCGCTTTTGCGTCCGTTTGCCATAGGATTCTGTATAATGTTCTTCCCGACGGTCGTTCTCGGCACAATCAACTCGGTAATGTCGCCGATAGTTCAAGGCACCGCCTCGATGCTCGAAGGGCAGACACTGGATATGCAGAAGTACCGGGAGGAGAAAGACCGGCTGGAATACGAGCAGATGATGAAAGACCCCTCGACCGCCTATCTTGTCGATGATGCCGAATTTGACAGGCAGATTGATGAACTGGGCGTGACGGAGATTGGTACCGCTGCCGGGATGTATATCGAAAGAGGTATGTATAAGGTGAAGAAAGCAATTCAGAATTTCTTTCGTGAACTGCTGGAAATGCTTTTCCAAGCCGCGTCTCTCACGATTGACACCATAAGGACATTCTTCCTCATAGTGCTGGCAATACTCGGGCCAATTGCCTTTGCAATATCGGTCTGGGATGGATTCCAGAACACCCTCGTCCAATGGATATGCCGATACATTCAGACCTATCTGTGGTTGCCTGTGGCGGATCTGTTCTCCACAATCCTTGCCAAGATTCAAGTCCTGATGCTTCAGAACCACATATCGGAATTGACTAATAATCCGAATGTTGACCTCGACGGGAGCAACACCGCTTACACGATTTTCATGATAATCGGCATAATCGGTTACTTCACGATTCCCACAGTCGCAGGCTGGATTATTCAGGCAGGTGGCATGGGCAGCTACAACCGCTCCATCAACAACACCGCAATGACCGGAGGCTCATGGGCCGGCAGCATCGCAGGTGGTGTCGCAGGTAACGTGGCAGGTCGAGCCGGAAAACTCTTAAAGTAAAATCAGCATGGAATTTAAGTCATTAAAAAACATTGAAACCTCCTTTCGGCAGATCAGGCTGTTCGGCATCGTAATGGTATCGCTCTGCGCCTTTGTCGCCATCGGCTCGGTGGTGCTGTCGCTGAACTTTGCCGAAAAGCAGCGTGAGAAAATCTATGTCTTGGATAACGGCAAGAGCCTGATGCTCGCGCTGTCGCAGGACATGGAGCAGAATCGCCCGGCGGAAGCACGTGAACACGTGCGACGCTTCCACGAACTGTTCTTCACTCTGTCGCCTGACAAGTCGGCGATTGAACACAACATCAACCGCGCCATGTCACTGGCCGACAAAAGTGCCTATAACTACTACTCCGATTATGTGGAAAAGGGATACTACAACCGCATCATCGCCGGAAACATCACTCAGGTGTTGCAGGTGGACAGCATAGTCGCCGACTTCAACGACTATCCCTACAATGTCCGTACCTATGCCCGGCAGATGATCATCCGTCAGAGTAACGTGACCGAAAGGTCGCTGATTACGAATTGCCGGCTGGTCAACACCTCACGCTCCGACGACAATCCCAACGGCTTCATGATCGAGGGTCTCACAATTCTTGAAAATCGAGACCTAACGACTGTAAAGAGATAGGTCGAGATTTCGCGGGTCGGCGTTTAGCGCATGTCGCTCGGGAGTGGCTGAAAGTCACGACCAGAGCGGTGCGCGATGCCGAAGGCAAAACGACCGACCGCAAAACAAAGATTTGATAACCACAAAACGCACCTTATCCCAATGAGTATAAAACAGAAAATCAGCAATCTCGTGTCACCCTTATATAATAAGGTGTGGCACGGGCCAAAGGGGAAAATCCGTGAGCGGGTAAAGAAAGCCTGCGACGAGATGCCCCACAGCCAACGCCTTACGGTTGTAACCGTGCTTCTGTCGGCTTTTGTCCTCATAGCCTTCTTCGTATTCGGTCACGCCTGCTACAAAATGGGAGCCGGACACGCCCGCCAGACTATCGAGGTAGAGCATATTCAGCAACTGGAATTACCCACTAAAACCTACGACCATGAAACTGCTCCATGACCTCAAAGCGAAGCTCATGCCCAAGACCTCGGCTGAACGTGAGCGACTGAAAAGATTGGCGGTATATACGCTTCTGACACTCTCGTGTCTCGTATGCCTATGGCTCATCTTCGCTCCAAGCGGTGATGACCAGACGGTCAAGGGGAAGGCTAATACCGAACTGCCCGACGGGACAACCGACGGTATGCCTGAGACAAAACTCGCGGCATACGAACAGGAGGCTATGAAAAAGGAGAAAGCGCAGAACGACAGCACAATCAATGCTGTGACGCTCCAGCTTGACACAGTGACCGCTCCGGCAGAACCCGCTGTTCCCGATGAAATCCAGAACTCGGCAAACGCCTACCAGCAGGCTCAGGCTTCCTTGCAGGACTTCTATGTCCCCGATTACAGTCAGACCGAACAGGTGGCGGAGTTACAGGCCCGCATCGACGAACTGGAGATGCAGAACGCTATGGCTCAGCAGCAGACGCAGCAGCCCAACGAGATGGAACTTCTTGAAAGGTCGTACCAGCTTGCCGCACAGTACATGGGCAATGGCAACGGCAATTATCAGGCTCCGCCTCAGTCTGATGAAAAAGGGAAACGGAATGTGCAGCCGGTTCAGAATGTGACCCACAACGTGGTATCGACATTGAGTGCCGCCACTAACGAGCGGGGCTTCAACACCTCGGTCGGCATGAAAAGGTCGGTTGGCAAGAATACAATCGCCGCTGTCATAGCAGGAAACCAGTCCGTAATCAACGGTCAGTCGGTGAAGTTGAGAACAACCGAACCGATGTGGATAGGCAGCAGGCTTATCCCCCGGAACACTGTCGTTGTCGGAGCCGCACGGTTGCAGGACGAGCGTCTGGAGATTGAGATTACATCGGTTGAGACAAACGGCTCGATCTATGAGGTTGAACTGAAAGTCTATGACTCCGACGGTCAGGAGGGTATCAATATCCCCAACTCGATGGAGTCGGACGCCCTGCACGAAATCGGTGCCAATATGGGCAGCACGATGGGCAGTTCAATCAATATCTCTACCGATGCCGGCGCACAGATAGCCTCCGATGTAGGCAGAGGACTCATCAATGGCGTAAGCCAGTATCTCACAAAGAAGATGCGCACTGTCAAGGTGCATCTGAAATCAGGGTACAGAGTAATGCTCTACCAGCCCGAAAACAATTAAAAACCACTTAAATCCAACGTAAATTTTTATGAAACTGAAAACATTTATTCTCTCAGCCATCGCCCTCATCGGCATGGCAACCACCGCCTTTGCCAAAGACAAGGCACCCAAAAACACCGATAACAATGTGTCGCCTGACACTGAACAGGTAGCCACTCAGGTAGCCAAACACGACATGAACGTATATGGCTCCAACTACACCGACGGCGACAAGTTCGACGGACTGACCCGCAAGGTGGGCTTCGACCGCATGATTCCCCCTCACGCTCTGGAGGTCTGCTACAACAAGACCACTCACATCATCTTCCCGGCTGAAATCACCTATGTCGATTTAGGTAACGAGAACCTCGTGGCGGGTCTTGCCGACGGTGCCAAGAACGTGCTGCGTGTAAAGTCAGCCTTCAAGTCGTTCAAGCAGGAAACCAACCTCTCGGTAATCACCGATGATGGATCATATTATACCTTCAACGTCAAATTTGCGAAAGAGCCTCTGCTTCTGAGTATTGAGATGACCGACTTCCTCCATGACGGCGAGGCTGTCAATCGTCCCAACAACGCGCAGGAGGTATATTTGGAGAAACTCGGACAGGAGTCGCCGATGCTTGTTAAGCTGATTATGAAGTCAATCCACAAGCAGAACAAGCGCGAAATCAAGCATATCGGCTCAAAGCGATTCGGGGTGCAGTTCCTTCTGAAATCCATTTACACCAACAACGGGCTTCTCTATTTCCATACCGAACTGAAGAACACCTCCAATATCGCCTTCGACATCGACTATGTGAGCTTCAAGATTGTGGACAAGAAGGTTATCAAACGAACTGCCATGCAGGAGCAGGTACTCGAACCGCTCCGAGCCCAGAACTATGTGACGGTGGTACACGGCAAATCATCCGAGCGCACTGTGTTCGCTCTGGAGAAATTCACAATCCCCGACGACAAGCAGCTCGTTATCGAGGTCGCTGAGAAAGAAGGTGGCCGCCATCAGTCCTTTGTGGTCGATAACGAGGACATCGTGAGAGCAAACGTAATTGACGAACTTTCAATCCAGTAAACAATCATGAAGAAGATTTTAGCAATCTTCGCTGTGGCAGTGCTTTCCCTCGCAGGAGGGAAAGTATTTGCCCAGCGATGCCTCCCCGGAATGTCAGCCGTGGAAGTCAAGGCAAATATGGCAGACGGTTTCTATACCGGTAAGTCCCGCAACTGCGGATATGACATCGGAGTGTTCTACTCGGTATTTACAGGAAATCATGGCAATACATGGTCTTTCGGTGGCGAGTATCTCCAGACGCACAAGCCTTACGGAGAGAAAGGTCGTATCCCGGTGGCTCAGTTCACGGGAGAAGCCGGATACAATCTCCACCTTGTCAGCGATTACTCGATGACATTCCACCTATACGGCGGTATATCGGCACTTGCCGGATATGAGACGGTTAACTGGGGCAAAGACACACTTCCCGACGGCTCGACGCTCCATGACGGCGACAACTTCATCTATGGCGGTGCGCTCAACTTGCAGGCAGAGTTTTATCTCTCCGATAAGATAGCACTGACCGCCAATGTCAAAGGACGGTTCACTTTCGGGAGCGATGTTCAGATATACCATACAACCTATGGTGTCGGTGTCAAATTCATAATCGAATAGCCTATGAGATACACAAAGAATGATATAAGGAATATCCCGCTGACGGAGTTCATGGCGGCTCTCGGCGAAAAGCCTGTCAAGGCTTTCGAGGATATGAAGCTCTACTATGCGCCGCAGCGTGACGACCCTGAGCCGATGTTGGTGGTTGATACCAACACAAACCGATGGTATGACCACGCCACTGACGAGAGCGGTGACATAATCGACCTTGCCGCCCTGAAGATGAACCCCAATCTCTACACGGATCCACGGGACTTCATTCTGAAGTACATGAACGAGTATGAGCAGGGTAAGGAACTTTCGGCAATGGCGCGTCGCCCGCATGAGCCGACGGTTATCTGCCTCGATATAAAGAAGGTGAAGCTCACCGACTTTATGAAGGCTCTCGGACAGGAACACCCAGTGGCTGCCGACGGCAATCTCAGGGTTTACAATGCCCCTTACGATGACAAGCACGAGCCGACTATGGTAATCAACACCGAAACAAACCTTTGGCGTGATACCAAGTCCGGCGCATACGGTGGAATCTATGACCTCGCTTATGAGCTGACAGGCTCTTGCAATATGTCGGAGTTGAACCACTACATTGCAGGGCAGATGGGCTACTTCGATAAAAAGAACGTGCAACAGGAACAGAAGGCAGAGCCGCCCAAGCAGGAGCAGGAGCCTGACAAACCGAAACGGAAGATGCGCCTATGAACATCGACGAAATTCGGAAAATCTCGCTTGTCGAGTTCCTCAATCAATTGGGCTATCAGCCTACCGGACGCGACAGCAAAGGTCTGTGGTTTTATTCCCCTTGCCGAAATGAGCGTAAACCCTCTTTTCATGTCAATCCCCGCAAAGGGGTATGGTTCGATTTTGGCAGTGGAGCCGGAGGCGACATCTTCACTCTCGCCGGAGAACTGTGTAACTCCACCGACTTCATCCGACAGGCGGAGTTTATCGCACATAAAATGAGTATGCCGATTGAAAAGCCATACAAGCCTGTGCCGTTCATCGAGCAGCCTACCTTTGAAGATGTGAGAGTGTCAAAACTTGAATCATCGGCATTGCTGAAATATCTCGCTGACAGAGGTATTCCCCGAAACATCGCCCGGCGGTGGTGTGTGCAGGTCGATTACCGGCTACATGGCAAAGACTTCTATGCCATCGGCTTCGAGAACAGCGCACATGGGTTCGAGCTGCGTTCATCATTTTTCAAAGGTTCGTACCCGCCCAAACATATAACCCACATTGCCAATGGCAACGCTCGGTGTAACGTGTTTGAAGGCTTCATCGACTTTCTTTCGGCGGAACGCCTCGGTCTGAATGACGGCTTGACTCTGTGGTTCTCAATTCCGTTGCCAATGTCGGCAAAGCGCTGACCGTCCTACCGGACTATTCCGTCATAGCCTGTTACCTCGACAATGACGAGGCGGGGCGAGCCGCCCTCGCCAGACTCCGCAGAGAATTGGGTGACAAAGCAATGGACAAGTCCGCTCTCTATCCCGACCACAAGGATCTCAACGAGTACCTCGTGGCCACACAACCCAAAATTTCAAACAATTCAAAATTAAAACTCTGAAAAACAATATGAATACAATTCTCAATATAATCGGCGAAATCTGCCTCACTCCCGGCCGCTTCTTCGGCTTCTGGATTGCACTCTTCGCAATCGTCATCTCTCTGACTTCCTGTTCCGACGACCTCGACGTTCAGCAGTCCTATCCCTTTACAGTCGAAGTCATGCCTTATGGCGACAAAATCACAAAGGACGAGACCGTTGAGTTGCGCTTCGAGATCAAACCCGAAGGCAACTATGCCAACACCCTCTACACGATCCGCTACTTCCAGTATGACGGCGAGGGAACGCTTAAACTTGTTGATGGCCCGGTGCTGGTCAACAACGACCGTGTGCTTCTCGAAAGCAAGATCTTCCGACTGAACTATACCGCCCAGTCCTCAGACGCCCACAAATTCCTCGTGGTCATTCAGGATAACTTCAACTCGACCCCGTGGGAGCAGACCTTTGAGTTCAACGGCAAAGACAGCGGCGATGATAACGGAGGCAAGACACCCGGCGTCATCACTCCCGTAAATCCCGGAACTATAACACCCATCGGCTTATGAAAAGAATCCTGATATTCCTTATGGCGATAGTGACCCTCGCGGTCACTTCGCCAGCCTTCGCCGCAAAGAGGTCAATAATGGAGCTGCCGCTCTTTGAGCGGGCAGTCCTGATAATCAAGAAATTTGAAACGCTCCATAAGCCGAAGCACTGGCCCTATGTAGGCTACGGTCATCAAGTCCAGCCGGGCGAGCCATACCGCCGAGGCTGTCAACTCACCGAGGCACAGGCAGACGCATTGCTCCGCAAAGATCTCGCCAAGTTCTGCGCATTATACTCCCAGTACGGCAAAGACTCCGTTCTTCTCGGCGCACTCGCCTACAACTGCGGCCCCGGTGTAGTCAACAAAAGCAGTATCCTGAAAAAACTGAAATCCGGCGACCGCAACATCTTCAAAGCCTACACCTCCCACTGCCGCTACAAAGGCAAAAGACATAAAGGATTATATACACGTAGGCTTACTGAAATAGCAGCCCTATTCGTTCAATAATTATGTATAGTGGATGATGAATACGTTTTTTTGTATTCACCATCCACTATATCTTACAAGATTAATCATTTATATCTTTGAATAAGTAATGAGAACGATAGGATGCTCCCTCTGCAATTAACAATTGTTTTACCTCTTGCACAAAATCATCAAATGATTTTGTGGTAATGCCTTTTTCCCGAAAATTTGAATAATTGTTTGCAATCATTCTCTTGAACATATCTGGGTCACGTTCTGGATTCATCGTTTCATCATATTGCTGTTCTGCTGTTATCCAGCCAAACACACATTTGTGTTCATTTCCATCAATGGCTTCATTGACTCGTTTTGCAGACTCAACTAATGCAAAAGGATTATTATCAAAAGAATAAAATTGCACCATACCCCTTAATACTTCATTTTGATAGATTTTCCTATTAAAAAAGAAAGCAATAGAGAATGGAGCTCTATTATGAATATCTATTTTTCCAAGCAAACTAATACCTTCGCATAAAGCTAAATTCAATATTAATCTATTTGAAATTTTGATATTAATAGGGCGTATTAGATTATATAGTTCTATCCATGAGATAATACTATCATCATATAAAGTAACACCTTCTTCGCCTCCATGGGCTTCTATATGAAGTATCACAATATCGCCGTTATCTACGATGCTTTTAATTTTATCAGTAGCTTTGTGTAATTCTCCTAAAGAATGAACGGCATAAAACGAGGTCTCTATATATGGAAATTTAGAAGGCAATCTCTGAAGAATATTTTGAAACAGATGTGTGCCTGTTAGTGAATCACCATTATCTGTATTTAGCGATTCAATGATTATTATTCTATATTTGAATGTTAAATCCATATATCATTAATGTTATGATAATGGCAAAGTTACGAATTTTATATGGAATTATCAGACAACCACATTGTAAATATGCCCCATCGCCGCCTGTGGCGGCCGAAATTTTTGGCAAAATGAGCGGTGCGACTTCATCATGAGGTCTCACCGCTCTGTCTATATTACGACTTGGTTAATATCGTTATTTCTTTTTGAGCCACTCGTCACGGCGTTGTCTGCACTCTTTGAGGGTGGAACATACACAGGAGAACAATTCTCCATTTGTGTGGCGATAATCGTATTGTTATCAAAAGCTTTTGATAACAATACTTATCCACACAATTTAGTTATCACAATGTAATCCATATTTAAAGTGTAATCAGCTTGATATCAGTGGAACTTTCATTTGTCAACTTGTGATAATTTTTTATTTTATGAGTTGGGTAATATTGCCTGAACAAATAGCTTCAACATGAAACATCTTACAGTTAACAACATTGTAAGACGCAGCATGGACATCTTCAAATCAAGGAATTTGGCTAATGGCACACTTAACTCTTATGTCGGGATTGTCAGAAAGTTAAAGGACTTCATGTATGAAAATTCCATCACAATATATGATGAGGATGTTGGGCGGCGTTTCTACAAGCAAATCATTGAGAAGACGGCATTGTCGGATTCTGCAATCATGTCCATGCACCGGACCTTGCGTATATTGGACGCAATGGTTTCCGGGAAATATCTTCCACCCCCCACATGGAAAATAAAAGGGGTATATAAGTTCAAGGGAGAATTTGGAGCAATCGGGAAACGCTTCATAGAGGACCTTCGGTGTGCGAATCAGCTATCTCCATCAACTTGCGGGTGTTATTCATCGGCAATAAGCCGTTTTTGTGAAAGAATGGAACTTGAGGGCGTGACCCTGATGACAATATCAAGGGAAGACATAGTAAAATATGTGAGTTCACTTCCATTCAAAGGACACTCTGGACTCGTGCCAATAAAACGTTTCCTGAAACATCTTTATGAAATTGGGGCTGTCGGCACTAATTATGAGGATGTAGTACATCCTTTCATAAGAAGCAGGCAGGTCTTGCTTCCATCGGTATACGATGACCATGAGATTATGCGGATAGAAAAAGCTATAAACCGTATAACTCCCATAGGCAAGCGCAACTATGCCATAGTGTTACTCGCATCGAGACTTGGGCTTCGCGCATCAGACATCTCAGGACTTAGATTCTCCAATCTTGACTGGGATCGGAACATAATAGACCTGCGACAACTGAAAACGAAGCAGAATGTGGTGCTTCCACTATTACCTGCTGTAGGGAATGCCATTATAGATTATGTCAGAAACGGAAGGCCCCATACAGACAGCAAAAATATTTTTGTAGCACACTCGAACGGGCATGGTGTCCTCAAAAGTGGTTCGATAAGCTCGATAGTATCACGATATATACTGACAGCCGGACTTGATGTGTCGAGACGCCACCATGGATCGCATTCATTAAGACACAGTTTGGCCACACAGTTGCTCGGCAACGGTATTACGCTTCCTGTCATAAGTGACATACTTGGTCAGGAAAGTCAAGAATCCACCAAGGTTTATCTTGGCGTAAACGTGTCCCAACTAATAGAGACATCCCTTGTTGTGCCGCTTGTAAACGAGAACTTTTACAGACAGGAAGGAGGTTTTTTCTATGAGTAGTGAAAAAATGACCTCTGTATGGGCAAAATACATAGAATCCTTCATAGCGGAAAAAGAAGCACAAGGGTATGGCTCTCACGAATACCGGAACCTGTTCCTCAGATTTGACCGTATGATGAACCGCATGGGAGTCAATGATATTTTCTTTTCAAAAGAATTATTTGATGCATGGGCGGTCAATGAGCTTAGGGACGTAAGCAATGCGACCAAGAGGAATAAATTGTCAAAAATCAGGCAGTTCTCAAAATATCTATGCAAATTGGGGATAGAGTCATACATACCCATGATACCGCGCCTGCATTCTGATTACATTCCGTATATGTATAGCAATGATGAAATACAGCGTATTTTCGAGGTGGCTGACAGTCTGAGATACTCCTCGTATACGTCAAAATCTGTATTGATGGCAATACCTGCTTTGCTACGGCTGCTGTATAGTACGGGGATTAGAATCGGCGAGGCCATCTCTCTAACCAACAAGGATGTTGATTTTGACAAAAAAATTCTGTTGCTAAATAAAACTAAAAATGGACATCAGAGACTTGCGCCGATAAACGACTCTTTGGGCAAGGTACTAAGGCAATATCTCAACTACAGGGATAGAATGCCATTGGTCGGTATAACAAAATCCAACAGTCCGTTTTTCATAACCCACCGTGGACAGAAAATGAGTACGGCGTCTGTCCGGGCCTGGTTTAGCATCATTCTTAACAAAGCGGCTATTACGTCCCCGACCAACTGTTGCCGTCCATGCATTCATGGGCTGAGACATACGGCAGCAGTACATGCCATGAGAAATATGATTGAAAATGGACGGGACATTTATGCCTGTATGCCAATACTTTCTGTATTTCTCGGGCATACAAAGCTCCAAAGTACCGAATATTATCTGCGTCTTACAAAAGACCGATATCCTGATATTCTGAAAAAGGATGCAGCAGTGACCGTCAACATATCAAATGTAATATCACGTTCAATGCTAAAATATGAAGAGGATTGATTTTATGGACTTTCCCAAATCGGTACAGTCCTTCTTCCACGATTATCTGGTTATTGAAAGAGGGGTGAGCGCAAACACGGTTCGCTCATACAGGGATACCTTCACTCTGATGTTTGAGTTTTTTGAACAGACTATGGGGATACATCCAGACTCTCTTTCATTCAAAATGCTGACAAGAACCAAAATAATCGAATTTCTGAATTGGCTTCAGGACAAAAGAAAAGTGAGTGCATCTTCACGCAACCAACGGTATGCCGCATTGCGCTCATACTTCCGGTATCTTATTTATCTTGACCCGACAAGGATATCTCAATGGAATGAGTGCCGGTCTATACGACTTAAAAAGAAAGAAAAAAATACGGTTAAGCATCTGTCTGTAGATGGGGTTGCCTGTCTTTTGCAACAGGTTGACAGTTCCTCACCAAAAGGGTTAAGAGACATCACATTGTTATCCCTGATGTATAACACCGGAGGTCGGGTACAGGAGATAATTGACCTTACTCCCGGACACATACGTCTGGAGAATCCTGCTTCGATACAACTTTGCGGCAAAGGGAATAAAAAACGGCTCATTCCATTGGGAGAACCAATAATGCTGCTGTTAGAGAGATATATCGAAAGTAGGAATGTGGTAGGTCTCGGCAAATGGCACGAGCCGTTATTCGCCAACAGCAGAGGCGAGAAACTCTCGTCTCAAGGTATCACATATATCTTGCAAAAATATGCGTCTGCTGCAAATGCCATCAATCCCGAACTTGTGCCAGATAAAATAACGCCACATGTTCTCAGGCACTCAAGAGCCATGCATTTGCTTCAGGCGGGAGTAGACCTGATATACATAAGAGACATATTGGGTCATGTCTCTGTGAAAACAACGGAAGTCTACGCTCGTGCCGACTCTGCCGCAAAACGTAGAGCTCTTGAAAACGCCTATACACAAGTAGGGATAGAGGTGGAAGAAAAAAAGTGGGAGAAGGACGATAAGCTGCGAGCTTTCCTAAAAGCTCTGTGTTAATCGAATAATTATCACAAGCAAGTATTACAAGCAGATAGGATATACGACTATTAATCAGCGCATATAGCCTATCTGCTTGTGATAACTAAATTGTGTGGATAAGTATTGATAGTGTTTCTTGCGCCGTGTGCGGTAGCCGGTGTAAAATATCTCATATTGTTCAGTGCCGGGAGTGGTGGTTGTGCTTACTCCGTTGGCGGTCATTTTTGTTGCCATAGTGTTGCGGTTTAGTATTCTACAATCAGTATCCGATATTCAAATGTTATATCGGGGTTGGTTATTTTCCTTTGTTTCAGCCATAGGTGGTGGCTGCCGTAGCCATAGACAAAGTATCGGTCAAGGTCGTACTTGTCGGTAAAGTCGGCTACTATCTGCCTTAGCGTTGCCTCCCTGTCAGCATAGAGAATGTGGTTCACAAATTCTATGATGATTTCGGCTATCTTGTCATCAAATATGATGGTCGGGTGTTCAAATGTTACTTTCATCTTGTTTGGGTTTTGTGATCACCGCCATATTTCGGGCGGTGGTCGGGTTCAACATTTAGGCTGTCATTCGTGCCTTGATTTCCTTTCGGTGGCTTGCGATTGCATTGACAATGCGTTCCTGATATTCGCTCTCCTTGTTGCAGGCTGCTCGGCATTGTATCACGTCAAGCGTTTCAAGGTCTATCTCAACGGTTGCCACAATCTTGCCGTCAATGCGGGCAGAGAATACAAGGCTCTTGGCTTTGAGGTAGTATTGACTACTGCCGACACAGATATGCTGTATCTTTCCTTCCTCATAGTATTCATCTATGCTGTCAAGTGTCTTGATTTCAATCTCGTTGTCGGTAAATACAAGTCCGATGAACCGACCTTTGAGTTTCTTGAACTTTTCTTCATTCTCCATAGCCTTTTTGCGGTCAGCCTCTCTGCGTTCCCGTTCTCTTTGTCGGTTGACTTTCTGCACATATTCATCGTGTGCTTCAAAGAGATTGTCGGGAGCGATGAGTTTAGGCGAGCGGGTATCACGACCGAAACGCTCCAACATACGCAGATAGTCATACCACGTTGAGAGATTGGGAATTTCATATCCGTGTCGCTTGGCGATGATGTAAGATGCCCAAAAGTGCTTGACATCTTCGGTATGATATGCCATATATTTGAGCATATCAATGTTGCCTTCTTTCATCAGTGTCTCGGCTTGCGGTGCGGAAAGAAGCAGTGAGAAAAGACTGACGGGGCGGATTTCGTGGAAATTGCCGTCAAATCCGTTTCTTGTGAGTGCCGGAATAACCTTGACTTTCGGATAGCGATATTGGTCGGATATGTGGCGGTAGGTGTTGTTGTCCTTTCTTATCTCCATAGGAGAACCGAAAGCGAAGCAGTCAAGATACCAACCCATAGTGCGCTGAATGGCAACAAGTGCGGTCTTGCCGTTGGGCGCAACCCAATACTGACCGATTTCCAGAAAGGCGGGCGATGCCTTGAACCCTTTTCTCATTTCCACTATTACAAGGAACATTCGGAGTATCTGATATCCGCCACAAGTGGTTATCACATTGAGATATGATTTCTGCTGACATTTACGCTCATAGGTTTCCTTGACCTCAAGTTTCGCCTTGCAGTTGGGGCAGGTGCATTGGTCGAAGTGTTCTGACATCAGCCACGAATGTCCGCAGTCCATACAAGTTGTGCGACCTTTGGGCAGACGATAGGCGTAATGGTTGATAGTATTGCGGAACGCCCAACGGCGGGGAGCGGTGGCGAGTGGGCGAAGATGCCCACTCTGTGCGATTACCGCCTGTTCAAATTTCGTTCTCGGTTTCATAGTCGTAATATCTTAGCAGTCAAAAAGACTGGGTTGAACATCTTGTGCTTTCTTCTCGGTGGTCTTGGGCCTGCGCATTTTAGCCATTTCCTCGTCACGGAGTTTGTTGATGGCGTCCTGCCGTGCCTTCTCCTTTTCCTCCTCGGTAAGTTCCACAACGTGGTTCACCACCACTTGGCAGTTGGGTATGTTGTCGCTGACCTCGATTTCCGGCTCATCCCAGAAGTGCATGGCCCAGCCGAAGATTTCATCGTCGGTAAAACCGCAGCAACCGCTTTTCTTCACTTCCCCGATGATATAGGCACAGCATTGAGCCATCGTCTTGGAGGGATTTGCAAGTCTGACCGCAAACATAGGGTCTTGTTCAGCCCTTGCCATAAGGTATTGGGCGATTGTGTCTTGGAACGCCTGTGTTCCTTTCATTGAGTTCGTTGCCATAGTCGTAAATGTTTTAGAGTGTGAGTAGCCAATATATTGCTCCGATTGCGGAGAGGATTGATATGAGCCAGCCTACCGCCCTCAATATGGGTTTCGCTATCGCCCACAACGCTATCCCTATGACCGCTCCGATGATAATTGCCACCGCCTTGACCGCCTTGCTTATGCGGTAATGATAGGAGGATTGGCGAGCTTGCCTTGAACTATTATCTTTATGTTTTCTTGTGGCTTTCATATCGGTTGGAGCTTTTTTTTAACCTCATGCGTCCAAAGACAGTGTGGTTGTATGAGTTGCTTGACACCTGAAAGGCGTGTGGCGGAAAAAGAGGGATGTTCGGGCCTTGGCGGAAAAAATACGAGCGCAAAATGAAGCATTCGCCGGAGCCTGCGGAGGCAGATGCCATTTTGTGTCTGGAGATTTTTTATGCCGAAGCCAATAGAATATCCCTCCGCCACACGTTAGATTATGGCAAGCAACTTATACATGCCTACTCGACACCGGAACGCATTGATTGAAATGGCTCCCCCGGATGAAAGCCCATGAAAACATAAATCCTTGCCGCCCTTTATGTGGCGGCAATGGTTCCAAAGACTGATTATATAATGTGTGTCAGCCCCGACAAAAAGAAGTGTGGCGCAATACCGGTGACTACGGGATCCCAACGCCACTGTTCTTTCAGGTGGCTGCTAACAAGCGGTGGGTGGCGGAGCGGTCGTAAAAGTCCATATAAGGCAATGCTGAACACGGACAGACGGCATTAAGTCTTATGGTTACAGGCAGCGTCCCCGATGCCATTCCATAAGGCGATGCAGGCTGTCGGTGTTCAGCATTGCCCACAGGCGTGTTGCGGTCAATGGGTGTCAGTGCTTGCACCGTCACCTTTTGACGGCATATCGCCGCCAAGACTGTAAGACCGCTCCGCCTCTCACCGCTTTCGCCGAAGAGAAACAAAAAAACGGAGAATATACACATGAATAGGTGTACTCTCCGTTCGTTGTTATATAACCGATTCTAATGGGGCATTTTATAGATTCCTAACTCCGAGGAAAGTCTGCCCATTTCTGATGATAGTGTTTCCGGAAGGAATTTCGCATATACTTTTTCTGTTACATCGGTGCTTGCATGACCAAGAAGGCGACTGACAACGGTCATTGACAAGCCGTTATTTAGTGCGAGGACTGCGAATGTATGCCGGGCAACGTGCATTGTGAGACTGAATTTCAATCCCAGTTTCTCACCAACTACGTTAAGTGATTGATTTATACATTTTGTTGCGCTGTTCCTTGCGCGATATAGTTTCTCCTCATCGTCTATGTCCAAGTCTTCTTTCACCAAATCAAAGACATACTTAGCACCTTGACGCTTTCCCTGCCATTTTTTCAGGATTTCAATGGCTGAATCAGAAAGTGGAATCACATGACGTTTGTTCGTCTTTACCATCACCTTACGCAGTTCTTTCTTGTCAAAGTCTATATGCCCCCATTGCAGAGTCATAACATCAACTACTCGCAATCCGCAGGCGTGAAATGCAAAAAGGAACATTTCAATAAATTCCTTACGGCGAGGCTCCTTATCGTTCATGTAAAACTCCAACAATCTGAGAAATTCTTCCTGATTCAAACTCTTGCCGTCAAATTCGCTTTCATCTATTGTAAGTGAAACTTTCGGTGCAATACGCATATCCTGTATTCGCGCATTTATAGCAACGTCGATCATTCTCAATTCTGTAGCATAGGCACACGCTTTCAGTATCGGAGTCAAGGAATGGTTGATTGTGGCATCGCTATTCAGCTTGACCTCGCGTCTCCACGTTATGTATTCGTCAATCAATTCAACTGAAATCTCGCCAACATATATACTGTCAGGCTTATATGTCCCTTTTTTTGTGGCACGCAAGAAGGTCTGAAATATATTCATGCCACTTTTGCCGTTCATATATCTACTTCGCCCGATCCTATTACGTGAATAGTCCGATTCCAGTCTCTCAAGCGCAAATTCTACAAAATCTTTTCCCTTGTCTTGTCTGATTACGGGTTTATCGGAGAGAAAATCATTTATAAGCTCTGGCGTTATCTGATTTGGGAATCGCTGGGCATACTCTGCTAAGAGGCCGTCTATCTTATCAACCCGGCCAAGGAGCAAGGCATTAGTACGATTAGCTTCTGGTCCATAGCTCGCTTTTACCCCGCCACGTCCTTTATTCAATTTTTCATTCCAATCGCCAACTTTGACGAAAATATTCATGCCCTTTCGTACTATCTGACGATTCCATGTGTATTCCAGTTCGACAAGATAGGCCTTACTGGTATCAATCGGCCCGCGAATGCGTAAGCGGTATTTGCCCAAAGGGTATAGTCTTTTTGGTCTGCCCATAATGAAGAGAGTTTTGAAGTTAAAAATCCGTGGTTTTGACAATACTCACAAACCTATGCAAAGGTAATGAATTTTAGCCAAACAAACTCAATTTTTCCTCCAAAAATACGGATTTTAGCCAAACAAACCACGCCATTTAAGGCTATAAAACACCAATGGCCAAACAAATTATAATTTGCTTGACCATTGATTATCAGTTGTTTATGTAAATTCTATCGCTTAATATTCGTCCTCGTTGAAGAAGAAGTCTTCTTTGCTGGGGTAATCGGGCCAAATATCTTCGATGCATTCGTAGGTTTCCCCCTCGTCTTCCATCTCTTGCAAGTTTTCAATAACTTCGAGAGGCGCCCCGGAACGCATAGCGTAGTCAATCAATTCCTCTTTTGTCGCAGGCCAAGGTGCGTCTTCGAGTTTCGATGCTAATTCTAATGTCCAGTACATAGTGATAAAAATTTAACGTTAAGTCCTCCTATAAAATTTTCGCAAAAGTAATTTATTTATTTTCATTTACAATCTTTATCCCAGAAAATTTCGTCTTGTTTTGCAGTGTAATTGTTAAATCTTGCTAAAACAAAAAAGTAGTCTGACAGACGATTGATGAATTTCATGATGTTTTCATCGACTAAAACTTCTTGAGCTACTTGGCAGATGCGGCGTTCGGCTCGACGGCAAACGGTTCGACAGATGTGTGCTTGGGCGGCAGCGGCGGTTCCGCCGGGTAGGAGGAATGCATGGAGCGGAGGAACGGTCGCATCCAATGTATCGATACGGTCTTCTATCCGAGCGATGTCTTCGGGACAAAGGCGGCTGGCTTCTCGGAGTTGTGTGAAGGACGTGTCGGTGGCGAGGTAGGAGCCGATGACAAAGAGTTTATTTTGAATGAAGAGGAGCAGGGCATCGTCTTCGGACCGATTTCCTGTTTGTCGAAGGAGTCCTATGTGGGCATTGAGTTCATCGACGGTTCCATAGGCTTCGAGCCTCGGATCGTTTTTAGTGGTACGTTGTCCTCCTACTAACGATGTCGTGCCTTTATCTCCGGTCATTGTGTATAGGTTACTTTTTTTCATATCTTTGTTTTTGGGTATTAACGGTTATATCGTTCGAGAAGTTCGCAACAGGTTTTGGCATCTGGTACGATGTGGTAAAGATCCGGACGGTCGTATCGCAAGAAATTTTCTTTGCGCAGCAGTTCTATTTGCTGAATCAATGCGTTGAACAGGCCTTGTGTATTACAGATGATAACGGGTTTGTCGTGTGTGCCGAGCATTTTTGTCGTGAGGGCGTCGAAAAGTTCGTCGATAGTCCCTATTCCGCCGGGAAGGGCCACGAGTATGTCGCCTCGCTCGATGAGCAGCCGTTTACGTTCACCCATGCTGTCGGTTGTGACGAGGTCGGTGGGTTGTTGACTGGATCGACCCATTTCGGCGATGTGGCGGGTGATGATACCGAGTACTTGGCTTCCATTGTCACGCACTTCCTTAGCGACAATTTCCATGAGGCCTCCGTTGGCTCCTCCGTATACTAATGTCTTGTGGTGTGTTCCTATCCATTGTCCTACTGTTTCGGCTTCGTTTTTATATATCGGAGCGACCGTGTCTGATGCAGAACAGAAAATGGTAATGTTTTGCATGTGTTTCTGTTTTTCTTTCAAAGGTAATGAAAATTCGGTATAACTCAATAAACTTGTTTCTCTTCTCGACTTGCACTATTTTTGCATGCTGCGAAAATAGGCTGCGTCTCGGTATAACCAAGTGGGCTTGTTCTTACTCTTGACTTGCGCTATCTTTGCACCTCCTTAACACAGGGATATTTTATGGAAGAATTTCAAACACATACTTTACCGAACGGTCTCCGTCTGATTTACCGACCGACGCAATCGGCGGTTTCGTATTGCGGATTTACTGTCAATGCCGGGACTCGCGACGAGGACGAGGATTACAGCGGATTGGCTCATTTTGTGGAACATACGATTTTCAAGGGGACGACTCATCGGCGTGCTTCGCATATTTTGAACCGCATGGAGGTTGTCGGCGGTGAGTTGAATGCTTATACGTCGAAAGAGGAGACGGTGGTGTATTCTGTTTTCCCCGGCGCTCATCTGGCTCGTGCCATGCAGTTACTCGGCGACCTTGTCGCAGATTCTCAGTTCCCGGAGAGAGAGTTGTGCAAGGAGCGTGAGGTAGTCGTCGACGAGATAAACTCTTATCGGGATACTCCTTCGGAGTTGATTTACGACGAGTTTGAATCGTCTCTTTTCGAGGGGTGTTCTTTGGGCCGGAATATTTTGGGAGACGTGGATTCTTTGACTCGAATCACATCGGACGTCGCCCGTCGTTTTCTGACGGATTATTATACGCCCGAAAATATGGTATTCTTTTTTATGGGTTCGACGTCTTTCAATCGGGTGAGGGGGCTGGCGGAGCGCTATTTCGGTCATTTATGCCGTCCTAAGAAAGAGTTGTCTCGTGAGTTGAAACCGTTTGTCGAGTCTTTTTCCCGGACGGTGAACCGCGATACTCATCAGTCGCACGTCATTATAGGGGCGAGGGCGTATGATTTGTTCGACAAACGTCGCCGTCCGTTACTGTTGTTGAATAATTTATTGGGTGGCCCGGGCATGAATAGCGTGTTGAATGTGAGCCTCCGGGAAAAGAGAGGGTATGTCTATACGGTGGAATCGTCTGTGACATCGTATACCGATACGGGACTTTTTACGGTTTATTTCGGGACGGATCATCGTTATGCTCAGCGATGTATCGATTTGGTGAAGAGGGAGTTGAAGAGGGTTCGAGAGCAAAGGCTTTCGCCGGCGAAGTTGGCGGCGGCCAAACGTCAGTTTATGGGGCAGATAGAGGTTTCTACCGATCATTCGGAGAATGTGGCGTTGGCTTTGGGAAAGAGTTTCCTCCGTTACGGTCGTTTCGATTCTTTGGAGGAGATTGCGTCTTTGATGGAGCGGATTACGGCCGACGATATTTTGGAAGTCGCTAACGAGTTGTTGTCAGAGGATCGTTTGTCTATGTTAATTTATGAGTAAGGCGTGGTTAATTTTTACAATTTCGGGCAGATGAAGTGTGGAGTTTTTGTATATTCGTATTTTCAAATATTATATTTTGAATGAAAATAGGTAATCTCGATTTTGGCAAGTATCCTTTGTTATTGGCTCCGATGGAAGATGTCACGGACGAGTCTTTCCGTTTGATGTGTAAGGAATTCGGAGCCGATATGGTCTACACGGAGTTCGTGTCGAGCGATGCTTTGGTAAGGAATATCAACAGTACCATGCGGAAATTGAGCATACAGGATGCGGAGAGGCCTGTCGCCATACAGATTTACGGACGTTTTGTCGATGCTATGGTCGATGCGGCTCGTCGTTGCGAGGAGGCTAATCCCGACGTATTGGATATAAACTTCGGCTGTCCGGTAAAAAAGGTAGCCGGCAAAGGCGCCGGAGCCGGTATGTTGAGGGATATCCCGTTGATGTTGAAAATTACCCGGGCCGTGGTCGATGCCGTGAAAATACCGGTAACGGTAAAAACGAGGTTGGGTTGGGACCATGATTCGAAGATTATCGTCGATTTGGCCGAGCGGTTACAGGATTGCGGCATTGCTGCTTTGACCATACACGGACGTACGCGCAGCCAAATGTATACGGGCGAAGCCGACTGGACTTTGATCGGAGAGGTAAAAAACAATCCTCGCATGCGTATCCCCATTATCGGAAACGGAGATGTGACGACTCCCCAAATTGCCAAAGAGCGATTCGATCGTTACGGGGTCGATGCCGTTATGGTGGGTCGGGCGAGTTTCGGTTGTCCGTGGATTTTCAAGGAGATGAAATATTATTTGGAGACGGGCGAGCTTTTACCTCCTCTTTCGATCCACGAGAAGATGTCGGTTTTGAGGAGGCAGTTGCGTGAAAGTGTGGCCCGGTTGGACGAACGCCGGGGCATATTGCATATTCGCAGACATTTGGCGGCGACGCCTTTGTTTAAAGGCATTCCTAATTTCAGGGATACTCGCATAGCCATGTTACAAGCGAATACGGTCGATGAATTGACTGCTATTCTCGATAAGATAGAATGTGATATTTTACCAGAACAAATATAAAAAAGAGAGATATGAAAAAGGTGTGGAGTATATTGGCGGTTTTATCGATGTCTCTTACCGCATTGCAGGCAGTAGAAACTTCTGTGAAACAGCTTTCGGTAGATGATTTTTATAAGATGAAGGTATATAATAATTTCGATGTGTCTTATCGTCAGAGTGCCGATTCGGCCGGTGTTATCGTGATAATGGCATCGACCGAGGATATTTCTCATGTCGAATGTGTATCGAAAAAAGGTCAGTTGACGATTAAGTATAAAGGTTCGTCGGATAAAGAGCAGATGCAGGGTGCTATTATCGTTTATTCCACGGCTTTGGAGTATGTCGAAAATAATGGATTGGGATCGATACAGATTGTTTCGCCTATATCGGGAGCGGCGTTTCAGGCCAAAGTACTGGGAAACGGTTCTATTTCGGCTCCTCAAATCGATTATGGCATTGTAAAAGCATCTGTATTGACCGGCAAAGGAAAAATTTCGCTGACGGGTAAATGCCGAGAAGCCGAGCTTTCTGTGACCGGGGCAGGGCAGATAGAAGCCGATAGATTAACCGCTCGCGATGTAACCTGCCGAATCCGGGGGGTAGGAGTAATCGGGTGTCATGCTACCCAGAAATTGACGGCAAAGGCTACCGGAAACGGTGAAGTGTATTATCGAGGGACCCCCGAAATCAAGAAACTCTCTCTGGGAGAGTTATCTGTCCGTTCGTTGGAGGGGAAATAAGTTGCGAAGGTTTTATTTGTATCGGGCGTGATCGCTTTCTACCAGTGTGAATGCCGAGCCTTTCCTGATCGATTGATGAATGTAGTCTTCGGAAATACGGTCGTATTGAGGATTGATTTGGAAATGTCCGTCCGGGTCTATTAACCCGTATACTGTTCCGGTTTGTACCACGGCCAAGCCATCGAAAAACGGAAATGCTTTGGAAAATTGCCGCTTTATTTTCCATTCGCCTTTACGGTTTATATAACCCCATTTCCCTCGTATTTTGACAGGGGCCAAGTCTGGGTTTCCAAAAGATTCACTGTCTTCGAATCGTGGTTCGATAAATATGTTTCCTTTGTTGTCGCACCACCCCCATTTTTTATCTTTCTTTATCCGAAAGGTATTCCCGTCGGAGATGAGTGCATCGCATTCGATCGTCCACAAAGTATCGCCTTTGGTATCGATGACTTGAAACAGTCCCGATTTGGCGGACCGGACAACCGCATGCCGTTCTTTTGAGAAAGACTCGGCCGACGAGAATTGCGCCGGTATTCGTTCAATCCCTTTGGAATCGATATACCCCCATAGATTTTGCTCGTTTTTAACTGCGGCAAGACCCGATGAGAACGGTTTTACATCTTTATAGAGCGGTTTAATAACGGGTGTTCCCGATTTGTCGATAAATCCCCATCGTTCTCCTTTTTTCTCTTTTTGGGTGAAAGCTGCCATTCCTTCACAAAAAATCATGACCTTCGAAGCGCGGGTGAGAGTTAGTTGCAGTCTCCCTTTCGTATCTATGGCGCAAGGGGCTTCGTCGGGTCGTACTACCCAAGCCCGGTTTTCGTTGAAGATAGTTGCCCGGGTATATACCGCCGGATATTGAAGTTCACCGGAATCGTCGATATATCCCCATTTTTTATCCGATTGATTGCATATTAGCGCCATATTGTCGTAAAACAGGGAGGCATCGGAATATGCTCCGGTAAAATGCAAATTGTCTCCGTGGTCTATGTATTGACAGGAATCTTCGCTAAACACAGGTATGTATTTGGTATCGGACAGGAAATGAGAATCTTGTCCTCCGCATTGACAAAACAAGAAAATGCATGCAGCAGGTATAAAATGGAAATATTTCATGGCGAATATGTTTATTCACCGATTAAGTATAATATCATCTATGATATTTTTATCGGCGGAAGTTTATCGTAGGTTTCGATATATCGGCTTCTCTTTTCTGCGATAATATCTTTTATCGCGATGAGGATACCGGACTCTTCAACGTTCCCGAATTCGTCGTTAATGGCTGTACCAAACATTTTCATCGTGGGAGATAATCCCATATAGGCGTTGACTAACGGCGGAATGTTGTACCCGAGTTTGCGTACTTCTTGATTTAGAATTTTGTAGTCTTCTTTAAAGTCGTCATAAATGAACAATTTGCTCATTTCTTCTTCGTCGGTGTCGGTTTGTAACGGGTGTTTAGGCCAAACGAGACGATCGGGGTCGGGAAAATGTTTGTTCAAAAAATAGAGTATCATGTTTCGCCCCTCTTGAGAGTAAGTGGGGTACATGGTTACTTTCCCGAAAAAGTATTCTATTTGAGGATAATCTACGGTCAGCGCTCCTAATCCGTCCCAAAGGTTATCGAGAGCGAATAATCCTTTCGCTCCGGCTCTCGAAGATTGGTATTCGAGCGTAACGAAAGAACGGCCTAACTCGATTGTATGGGGCAGATAATCCTGTAAGAACTTCTGAGAAAATTCAAACAAATGAGATGTTGCGATACGGGGTCGCCCCATTTCGTCGTTACGAATATTTTCTCCTACGATGAAACGGTATCCTCCTATGATTTCTTCGGCATCGGGATTCCATACGATGAGTTGTTGGCAAGGCGGGTCCATAGTATCGAATTCGTCTATGTCGAGCGGTAATCCAGTGCCGCCTCCGGGGTAACGGAATGCTATTTCGCGCAACCTCCCGATTTCTCTCATAACATTGGGAGCATTATTGCAATCGATGATATATATTTTATTTCCGCCCTTGCGAGTATCCCGCATAAATCTGTCCCGGGTTAGTTCTGCTTTGATAAGTTCTTTATCAACGGGCGCAATAATGGGTTCCATGCTATTGATTCTTTTTTATCTGGTAGACTTTTTCTTTAACGATTTGGGCCCATTCTTGCAAACTTTTCGATTTATCGAAAGTTTGCCACGGGATAGGTTTGCCAATGTATATGTCGAATGTCTTGTTTTTGCTGTTAAACATTTCGTCGGGCAAATATATCAATTCTATATTAAATTTTAATCCGATACATTTACGTATTTGCGCAAAACGATAAAAAAAAGTGGAATTTCGTCCTTCGAAGTAGATGGGAATGATGTCTCGTTGAGATTGAACGGCCTTGGCGATAAATGTTTTTTTCCACTCCAAATCTTTTATTTTCCCGTGTTGCAGCCGAGAGCACAAGCCTGCCGGGAAAATGAGCATCTGCTCGTCCGATTCATAAGCATTATTGATTTGCAGACTGGATTCTTTGGCTTGGGAACCGTACTTGTTGATCGGTAGAAACACCGGCGCCAAAGGTTTGATATGCATGAGAAGATCGTTGACGAGAAATTTAATTTTTCCGCTGTAAAAATGTCCGAAGAAACGAATGAGCGCAACTCCGTCAAGGGCTCCCAACGGGTGATTCGATGCAAAAATGAAACGACCTTCGGGCGGGATATTTTCTTTCCCTATCACATTGATATGCACGTTCATATAAGAAAGCAAATCGTCGGCGAATTTTACACCGGTACTGTCTTTATATGTTTTGAGAATGTAGTTTATTTCGTCTTGGTGTATCGTGCGTTCAAGGTAGCGAAAAAGAAATCCCGGAATTTTTTTTGCATATTTCGGAGCTTTCTCCTTGACGACTTTTTCTATGTCGATTTTTAAAGGCTCAGAACTCATATCTTTTGTAAAAAGTGCATACAAAATTACTGTATTTTTTTTGTTTTTGTGAGTTTGCGAGATGTTTTTGTTTGAGAGTCGAATCGCAGAGTCGTTTCTGATGATTGCGAGAGCCATGTCGATTTAAAGAAATACAGAAAAAAAGTCAAAAAGAGCACCTTTGGATTAGGGATTAATTTCTATCTTTACCCTGCGAAAAAACAAAGTTGAAGAAAGATAGATAAATGGAGTTGCAATCGGCTGTATATCATGTGCCCGCGCTGCTTGAAGAATGTATCGACGGATTGAATATCCAGCCGGGGGGAACTTATGTCGATGTTACGTTCGGCGGGGGCGGTCATTCTCGTGCCATTTTAGGACATTTAGGCGAATGTGGACGTTTGTTTTCTTTGGACCAAGATGAAGATGCCCGGCAGAATAGCCTCGATGATCCTCGATTTACGTTTGTCCATAGTAATTTCCGGTTTTTGAAAAACTTCATGCGTTATTACGGGGTGGAGCGAGTCGATGGGATTTTAGCCGATTTGGGAGTTTCTTTTCACCATTTCGATGATTCGGACCGGGGATTTTCCTTTCGTTTCGAAGGGCCTCTCGATATGCGAATGAATCGACGTTCGGGACAGACGGCGGCTCAATTGATAGCTACGTGTAGCGAGGAAAAATTGGCCGATTTGTTTTTTTTGTATGGTGAATTGAAGAGCGCTCGACGCATAGCGGCCGCAGTTGTCGCCGCTCGGTCATCGGCTCCCATAGAAACGACAGAGAGATTGTTGGAGGTAGTGCGGCCTTATATCAATCGGAAGCAGGAAAAAAAGGAATTGGCTCAGTTGTTTCAGGCTTTGCGGATAGAGGTAAACCAAGAAATGGAAAGTCTGCGCCGGTTGTTGGAACAGTCGGTAGAGTTACTTCCGCAGGGCGGCCGATTGGTGGTTCTTACGTACCATTCGTTGGAAGATCGCATGGTCAAGAATTTCATGAAGACGGGTAATGTGGAGGGGCGTGCCGAACAGGACTTTTTCGGTCGGATAAATGCACCTCTTCGGCCGGTCAACAATAAAGTAATTGTTCCCGATGAAGCGGAAATAGAACGGAATCCGAGGTCGCGGAGCGCTAAACTGAGAATCGCAGAGAAGGTATAGATATGGCTAAAAAAGGGAAAAACGAGAAAGGCGGATTTATCAAATATCTGAAATTGCTTGTACAGGGGCGTATATTCTCTTTGGATTTTTTCAGATCTCATTGGGTATTTATCGCTTCGGTCGTTTTCCTTTTTTGGTTGTCGATCGCTAACCGATATGTTTGTCAGACAAAGGTCGAGACCATTAAAGATTTGCGTTTTGAATTGTCCAATGCCAAGACGGAGCGAGTGCGTGCCACAGCCCGCTATATGGGGTTGGTACGTCATTCCAGAATTATCGCCCTTGTCAATGAAAATAAATTGGGACTTGAAATACCAGATACTCCTCCCGTAAAATTAATACCGCAAGATGGAGACAAGGAATAGAAATCACATATTGTTGCGGTATGCTCTGGTGATTGTCGGGGTGCTCGTGTTCAGTGTCGCTATTGTAAAAAAAGCGGCCGATACATGTATTATACATGCCGATAAATGGAACGAGAAAGCCGCACGTATGCTTTCTGTCACTCATGAGGTAATGCCTGAGCGGGGCGATATTTTGGCTCAAAACGGCGAAGTGATGGCTACGAACATGACTTATTATCGTGCGTTAATCGATTTCGGCGTTCCCAAATTCAAGTCCAGAGAGTTTAATGACAGTCTGAAAACGTTGTGTAAACTATTGGGAAAATATTTCCCCGAAAGGACTCCTGCCGCTTATGAAAAGGCTATGCGAACTGCTTTTTTGAGAAAAAAACGTTATTTCGTATTGGTTCGGGAAATTACGGGAAGGGATTACGAACTGTTGAAGACGTTTCCCTTTTTACGGCATTCGACTCAGTATTCGGGATTTCATATAGACCCTGAACGGGAGAAAATAGTCAAACGAGAGAAGCCTTACGGTACGATGGCTTCGCGTGCCATCGGAGGGTTGGACGAGACTTTTCACGGAAACAGCGGATTGGAAAAAGCATTGGATTCTTTGTTATACGGTATTCCGGGTAAAACCGTGAAAAAACAGATTCCGTCGGGTATGGTCGATTGGGTGGCCGAACCTCCTCGGCGGGGACTCGATGTGAAGACAACTATCGATGTAGATATACAGGATATAACGGAGCAGGCTTTATTGCAGACCATCGAAGAGACACAACCGGAGTTTGCCGTTGCCATAGTGATGGAGGTGGCGACGGGTGATATAAAGGCCATGTCGAATTTGTCGAGATTGCCCGGAGGGGAATATGTAGAAACTGTGAATAATGCCGTGCAAGGTTATGAACCGGGTTCGGTGGTTAAACCTTTGTCGATGATGATAGCTCTCGACGACGGTGTTATCCGTCCCCATGATGTCGTAAACGGGCATGATGGAGTTTTCCGTTATCCGGCGGGAATGAAAGTCCGCCCCATAACCGATACGCACGGTAGGGCTTCGATGACCGCTACCGAAGCGATGAAATATTCTTCCAATATAGGCTTGTCGGAAATTATACTGCGAGGATATGAACGTAATCCCGATGAATTTGTACAGCGCATTTATAAGTCGGGTTTTATGGAACCGTTCGATCTTTGTATACCGGGGGCGGCCCGTCCTACGATACGACATTTGAAGTCGACGGTGCAAGATCGTATTAACCTGACTCGTATGTCGTATGGATATACGACAAAAATACCTCCCATTTATACATTGGCATTGTATAATACCATCGCTAACGACGGGCAATTCGTGAAGCCCCGATTGGTAAAAGAGTTGATTCGGGACGGGGTAACCGATACGGTCTTCGATATTAGTTATGTTCGAAAACAGGCATGTAAACCCGAAACGGCAAGAGCATTGAGAAATATGTTATATGCGGTCGTAAATGACGATGACGGGACCGGTCGTCGGGCTCGTTCGAAAAAAGTGACCATAGCCGGGAAGACAGGAACGGTGAGAACAATAGGTTCCGACGGGAAATACGAAACTCGTTATCGAATCACTTTTTGCGGTTTTTTTCCGTATGAAAATCCACAGTACTCGTGTATCGTTCTTTTGGGAAAGCCCAATTTGCCGGGTATGCCTTCGGCCGGTTACTATTGTGGCGGCGTTTTGAAGAAGATAGCGGAGACGCTTTATTCCATGGGTCGCCTCGATGTGCCTATGGATATACCTTCGGATTCGACGAGCGTTCGGAGTCCGGCTATTTTAAAGGGGGATATTGCAGAGACAAGGCAAGTATTGCAGCATTTGGGAGTTCGGGGAGATGTGACCCAATGTCGCGATATGGAGGCCTATTGCGACAGTATGCCCGATGTCTGCGGTATGGGTGCGCGAGATGCATTGTATATATTGGAGCGTGAAGGATTGAATGTAAATATACAAGGTCGGGGAAAGGTGGTAGAGCAGTCTATCCCTTCGGGAAAAGTCATACAACCCGGTACGACGGTAATTTTAAAATTGAAATAGAAGGATATCGATGATATGAAAAATGTGGAATGTTTATTGTCGGGAATTAAGGTGGTGGAACGCAAAGGGGCGGTCGTGACAGAAGTCTCGGGAGTGGAATCGGATTCTCGTCAGGTAAAGAAAGATAACTTATTTGTTGCGGTGCGGGGAGCTTCGGTCGACGGTCATGATTTTATCGGCCAAGCTATTGCACAGGGGGCTGTTGTCGTTGTTTGCGAAGAGTTTCCCGAAAAGTCGGAGCCGCAAGTGTTGTATGTGAAAGTGGAAGACAGTGCGGTCGCATTCGGTTTGTTGGCAGCGGCATGGTATGGAAATCCTTCGAAAGAGTTGGTACTGGTGGGTGTCACCGGGACGAACGGGAAGACGACTACGGCGACATTGTTGTATGAAATGTTCCGTCTGTTCGGGTACAAGGTCGGTCTTTTATCTACCGTTTGCAATTATATAGACGACATCGCTGTTCCTGCAACTCATACGACCCCCGACCCTTTACACCTGCATCGTTTACTTCGTGAAATGGTCGATGCCGGCTGCGCATATGCGTTTATGGAGGTAAGTTCGCATTCGGCTGCGCAACATCGCATAGCCGGTCTCGATTTCAACGGGGCGATTTTTACGAATCTAACGAGAGACCACATCGATTATCATAAAACCGTCGAGGCTTATCTGAAAGCTAAAAAATCGTTTTTCGACGGGTTACCCAAAGGAGCATTTGCTTTGACTAACATCGACGATAAGTCGGGGTTAGTTATGTTGCAGAATACCAAAGCTGAAAAGCATACTTATTCGTTGCGGACTTTGGCCGATTTCAGAGTGCGGATCATAGAAAGTCGTATCGACGGCATGACTCTGGAAATAAACGGGAAAGAGGTGGAAGTGATGTTTGTCGGTAAATTCAATGCTTATAATTTACTGGCGGTTTATGGAGCGGCTTGTTTGTTGGGACAGGAGCCGGAAGAAGTTTTACGAAAGATGAGTTTATTGGTCCCTGTCGCCGGAAGGTTCCAAACTCTTCATTCTTCAAAAGGTTATACCGCTATCGTGGATTATGCTCATACTCCCGATGCCTTGAACAATGTGTTGAGTTCCATTCGTGACGTCTTGGGAAATAGAGGACATATCATTACGGTTGTGGGAGCCGGTGGAAACAGGGATAAAGGGAAACGACCCATGATGGCTCGGGAAGCGGTGAATTTGAGCGATCGGGTAATATTGACATCGGATAATCCGCGGTTCGAAAACCCGAACGATATATTGAACGATATGTTGGAGGGCCTCGATGCCGAACAGCGTCGTAAAACTCTCGCTATCGTTGATCGCCGGGAAGCGATTCGCGCGGCTACGCAGTTTGCCCAACCGGGCGATGTCGTTTTGATTGCGGGCAAAGGGCATGAAGACTATCAGGAGATAGAGGGGGTGAAACACCATTTCGACGATAAGGAAGAAGTGGAAAAATTGTTCGCGGAAGAGAGAATTTAATAATAATTGTGAAATAGAAAGAGTATGCTGTATTATTTGTTTCAATACCTTGAATCTTCATTCGATTTTCCGGGGGCTCGATTGTTTTCCTACATATCTTTCCGGTCTGGGGTCGCTTTTATTTTGGCTTTGTTTATTGCTACCATTATCGGCCGGCGTATTATCAATAAGCTGCAAATTTTGCAAATCGGAGAGCTCGTGCGTGATCTCGGGTTGGAAGGACAAATGTCCAAGAAAGGCACGCCTACGATGGGTGGGATTATCATTATTATCGCTATATTGATACCTTGTTTGTTGGTCGGGAGACTGGGAAATATTTACATGATATTGATGTTGATTACGACCGTTTGGCTGGGAGCCATAGGTTTTTTGGACGACTATATCAAGGTGTTCAAAAAAGATAAGGAGGGGTTGCACGGGCGATTTAAAATAGTCGGACAGGTGGGACTCGGTCTTATCGTGGGATTGACGCTGTTTTTGAGTCCAGATGTAGTTATTCGCGAGAATGTGGCTGTGCAAACGCCGGGAGCAGATACCGAAGTGGTAAAATATGAATCGGAAAATATCAAGTCTACCCAGACGACCATTCCTTTTTTCAAGAATAATAATCTCGATTATGCCGATTTGGTCCCGTTTTTGGGCGAACATGCCCAGACCGGCGGCTGGGTTATTTTCATATTGCTTACGATTTTTGTGGTGACAGCCGTTTCGAACGGTGCGAACTTGACAGACGGTCTCGACGGTTTAGCGACGGGAACTTCGGCCATCATGGGTTTGACATTGGGCATATTGGCCTATCTGTCGGGGCATATAGCGTACGCATCGTATTTGAATATCATGTATATACCGGGGAGCGAGGAACTGGTCGTTTTCGCCAGCGCTTTTATGGGGGCGACAATCGGTTTTTTGTGGTATAATGCATTCCCGGCTCAGGTGTTTATGGGCGACACGGGTAGCCTCACGTTGGGCGGTATTATTGCCGTGTTCGCTCTTTGTATACATAAGGAGTTGTTGATTCCGATTTTGTGTGCGATTTTTTTCGTGGAAGATTTGTCGGTAATGATACAGGTCGCTTATTTCAAGATTACGAAACGAAAATACGGAGAGGGTCGTCGGGTTTTCAAGATGACGCCTTTGCACCATCATTTTCAAAAACCGGGTAATGCAGGAATCAACGCTTTGATACAAAAACCGTTGCAAGCTGTGCCGGAGTCGAAGATCGTCGTTCGCTTCTGGATTGTTTGCATCATGCTTGCAGCCATTACGATAGTGACGCTGAAAATGCGATAGAAAGGGTTCTAAAATGGAAAAGAAAAAAAGAATTGTAGTGTTGGGTGCAGGAGAGAGTGGTGTCGGAGCCGCTGTGCTTGCCCAAGTGAAAGGGTTCGATGTATTTGTCTCGGATATGTCGGTTATCCAAGATAAATACAAAGAACAGCTCGATCGATATGAAATCCCCTTTGAAGAGGGGAAACATACCCCGGATTTGATATTGAACGCCGACGAGGTGGTCAAGAGTCCGGGTATTCCCGATAGGGCTCCCATGATAGCGGCTTTACGTGAAAAGAATATTCCTATTATTTCGGAAATAGAGTTTGCCGGTCGTTATACTCGTGCCCGCATGATTTGCATTACCGGGAGCAATGGGAAAACGACGACTACACTGTTGACTTATCATATTCTGAAAAGTGCCGGATTGAAAGTGGGACTTGCCGGTAATGTGGGGAAAAGTTTGGCCTTGCAGGTAGCGACTTGCGACTATGATTATTATGTCATCGAATTGAGTAGTTTTCAGTTGGATAATATGTATGATTTCAAAGCCCATATAGCTATCTTGTTGAACATTACACCGGATCATCTGGACCGGTACGATTATAAAATGGAGAACTATGTCGATGCCAAGTTTCGGATTATTCGAAATCAGACGGAAGACGATGCGTTTATCTATTGGAATGACGATCCCGTGATTACCGAGAAATTGTCGCAGTTGCCTTTGAAGTCGCAGCGATACCCGTTTGCCGAAACTCACGAGCCGGGGACGCAAGCGTACACCGAAGACGGAGCTTTGACGATCGATACTCCTGAGGCGAAGTTGACGATGGAGACCGATGAACTGTCGTTACATGGGAGGCATAATTTGTATAACTCGATGGCAGCCGGTCTTTCGGCCTGCCTGTTGAATGTGAAGAAAGAGTATGTTCGCAAGGCATTGAGCGATTTCGAGTCGGTAGAGCATCGTCTCGAACGGGTGGCTTCGGTGCGGGGTGTACAATTTATCAATGATTCGAAAGCTACGAATGTTAATTCGTGCTGGTATGCTCTGGAAAGCATGAAAACACCTGTGGTACTTATTTTAGGGGGAAAAGATAAAGGAAATGATTATTCTGAGATAGAGCAATTGGTTCGGGACAAGGTGAAAGCCTTAGTCTTTTTGGGTGTGGACAATAGTAAGCTCCATGCCTTTTTCGAGGGAAAAGTACCTTATATAACCGAGGCGAGCTCTATGAAAGAGGCTGTGGATAAGTCGTTTGCTTTGGCTACTCCGGGTGATACGGTTCTGTTGTCGCCTTGTTGCGCCAGCTTCGATTTGTTCAAAAGTTATGAGGACAGGGGCGACCAGTTCAAGGCTTGTGTTCGAGCTTTATAACCGTTATCGTTATGGAAATAGAAGTATCGGAAAAAGAGAAAAGGAGAAGCGACCCTTACATTTGGGGTATCATTATCATCTTGTATATCGTTTCGGTTGTCGAGGTTTACAGTGCGATAAGCCGGGAGATTACGGGTGGTGACGTGTATTCTCCCATCATCAAACATATCATGCTTCTTTTCTCCGGCTTTGTCATTACTTATGTCACGTCCCAGATACATTATAAATGGTTTAAGGTCTTGGCCTATCTGATGATACCTTTGACGATCGTTCTTCTCGTGAGCATTCTTTTCTGGGGGGATACGATTAACGGGGCAAAACGTACGATCTCGGTATTGGGAGTATCTTTACAGGGTTCGGAAGTCGCCAAAGTTACGATTGTGTTGGCTATGGCGACCGTTTTGGCGAAGACCCAGATAAAACGTGGGGTAAATATGAAAGGCGTTTTGTGGGTGGTCGGTCTGGTGACGATATTCAGCGCTTTGCTGTTTACTCAGGGATTGACCAACACGTTGCTATTTATCGGGATAAGTGTCTGCATGATGTTGATCGGGGGTGTCGAATTTTATAAATTGTTCGGTATCTTATTGGTGTATGTAGTCTTGGCTTTGGCTGTCATGCAGGCGAAAGATTTGATAACGGAAGTGAAAGCACAGCCGGAGACGCAGGAGGTAACGGTACAGGATAGAAACGAGGGAGATAAGGTGATCGTCCGGTCATCGACTTGGAAAAGCCGCTTGAAAGACTTTTTCGACCCTACTCCCGAATATGAAAAAGAGACTACGCACAAGAACTTGCAGGAACATCGGGCGGCTATGGCTATGGCTCACGGTGGAATTACCGGAGTGGGACCTGGTAACAGTAGGGAATCGTCTCGGCTTCCGTTGGCGTTCTCGGACTATATTTATGCGATTATCATAGAAGATTTGGGATTTATCGTCGGTGGTATAGGCCTTTTGGTAGCTTATTTGATGATTTTGGCTCGTGCCGGTTTGATAGCTCGCCGGTGTACGAGGGCTTTCCCGGCATTGCTGGTCATGGGAATGGCGGTAATGATCGTGTTGCAGGCTTTGTTCAACATGGCTATCGTCGTGGGGGTTTTCCCGGTTTCGGGACAACCGTTACCATTGATTAGTAAGGGGGGAACTTCGATTTGGATGATGAGTTTCGGATTCGGTGTGATGTTGAGTGTGAGCCGTTATGCGGTGAAAGATTCCGGAAAGAAAATAAAAACAGAGAAAGAAAACGATTTACCGGAGGACTTGCAGGCTGCGAATCCTACCAATTTAGCATAGAAAGAATATGAAGCGAACGATAAGAGTTTTGATTAGCGGCGGAGGTACGGGGGGACATATTTTCCCGGCTATTTCTATCGCCAATGCGATAAAGGTGAAGTGCCCCGATGCCGAGATATTGTTCGTCGGAGCCGATAACCGCATGGAGATGGAGAAGGTTCCGGCTGCGGGATACCCGATTAAAGGTCTTCCCGTAAGCGGCTTTAACCGGAGTAATCCGTTGGCTAACTTCAAAGTGTTGTGGCGGCTGTGGAGAAGTCTGCGTATGGCTCGCCGTATCGTGCGGGATTTTCGTCCTGATGTGGCGGTAGGTGTGGGCGGATATGCCAGTGGTCCCACTTTGTGGGCAGCTGCGCATCGAGGTGTACCTACTCTCATTCAAGAACAAAACTCCTATGCGGGGGTCACGAATAAGTTGTTAGCATCGAAAGCACATACCATTTGTGTGGCATACGATGGTATGGAACGCTTTTTTCCTGCTGAAAAATTGGTGCTGACCGGCAATCCGGTACGGCAGGATTTGTGCAATGAGGCTTTAACTCGTACCGAGGCTGCCGCTTTCTTCGGCTTCGACCCGAATAAAAAAATTATTTTGTTGATAGGCGGTAGTTTGGGAGCTTTGACATTGAATACGGCTGTGGCAGAGTCTATTCCAGAGATTGTGAAAAGCGGAGTCCAGTTGATTTGGCAATGCGGAAAACGGTTCGACGAACGAGCTAAAATGGTATTGGAAGCAGCAGGCAATCCTACTTGTATTAAACAAATGCCGTTTATCGCACGCATGGATTTGGCCTATAAGGCAGCCGATTTGGTTATTTCGAGAGCGGGAGCCAGTTCCATATCGGAGCTTTGTTTACTTGGGAAGCCTGTGATTTTAGTACCGTCGCCTAATGTGGCGGAAGATCATCAGACCAAAAATGCGGAAGCCTTGTCGTCGAAAGGAGCGGCGATTCTCGTGCGGGATACCGAGGCTCGCCAACGGTTGATGCCTTGTGCTTTGTCGGTGGTTCACGATGAGGAATCTCTGACTTCGATGAGCCGGGAAATCGCGGCGTTGGCGCAGCGTGATTCGGCAGCCCGGATAGCCGATATAATTTTTGATATAGTCAATAAAAAATGAAACAGTATACATCTCTTTATTTCGTAGGAGCCGGAGGTATCGGCATGAGTGCATTGGTCCGGTATTTTTTGGCGAAGGGATATAAAGTCGCGGGTTATGATCGCACGCAGTCACCTCTGACTACCGAACTTAAAACCGAGGGGCTGGAAATCGTTTATGAAGAGTCGGTAGAGTCGATACCCGATTATTGCCGGAATCCCGAGACGACTTTGGTCGTTTATACTCCGGCGATTCCCGCAAGTCATGCCGGATTGGTTTATTTCAGGGAGCATGGTTTCCGAGTGGTAAAGCGTGCCGAGTTGTTGGGGCTGATTACGCAATCGAGCAAAGGCCTGTGCTTTGCCGGCACTCATGGCAAGACCACGACATCGAGTATGGCTGCTCATATCTTTCATGAATCTCCGATAGGTTGCAATGCGTTCTTGGGTGGTATTCTTCGAAATTATAATAGTAACCTTATCCTGTCGGAACAGTCGCCGTTTACGGTAATCGAGGCCGATGAATATGACCGTTCGTTCCATTGGCTGCATCCCTATATGGCTGTCGTTACGGCAACCGATCCCGATCATTTGGATATTTACGGAACCGAGGAGGCTTATTTGGAGAGTTTCGCTCGTTTCACTTCGTTGATACAGCCGGGTGGCTGTTTGATTATGAAGAAAGGTATCAAGCTGGTTCCCAGCGTAAAGGAGAATGTAAAAATATATACTTATTCGGCTCGTGACGGGGGTGATTTTCATGCCGGTAACATACGTATAGGCGACGGAACCATCGTGTTTGATTTTGTGATGCCGGAAGGGAGTGTCGCAGATATAGAGCTGGGTGTTCCCGTGGAGATAAATATCGAAAACGCAGTGGCTGCTATGGCGATAGCGTGGTTGAATGGGGTATCTGGCGACGATATGCGGAGAGCTATGGCCTCGTTCAAGGGTGCAAAACGCCGGTTCGAGTTTTGGGTGAGACGTCCCGACAAGGTAATGATAGACGACTATGCACATCACCCCGATGAATTGAAAGCCAGTATCCGTTCTGTGAAGGCTCTTTATCCCGGCCGCCGGTTGTCGGTGATTTTCCAGCCTCATCTGTACTCCCGTACTCGCGATTTCGCTCCGCAGTTTGCCGAGGCGCTGTCCCTTGCCGACGAGGTTTTTCTGTTAGACATTTATCCGGCGAGAGAATTGCCGATACCGGGCGTAACTTCGAAACTTATTTTTGACAAGATAACATGCAGAAATAAAGAACTTTGTTTGCGTGAAAAGTTGTTAGAACGGATAAAAGAGTGTAACTTTGACATTTTATTGACGATGGGGGCCGGCGATATAGACCGTTTGCTCCCTGAAATAGCGGCAATCGTAGAGTCGAAATGAAAGTACTGTTGAGATTTTTGTTGATGGTAGTGTTGGTATCCTATCTGTTTGTCTCGTTCTTTTTTTTACGCTCCTATGCAGCGGAGGATAAATGCAGGGACTTACAAGTGGAGATAACCGACAGTGCTGTATTGCATTATATCTCACCGGCCGATGTATATAACTATATCGAGGATTTCGAGATGGATCCTTGCGGGAAGCCTTTGGGAGGAATCGATACTGAAAAGATGGAGCGTACACTTATGTCGAACGGGGTGTTGGGCTCGGTCGAATGTTATAAAAAAGTAGGCGGAACCGTGTGTGTGGAAGTGACACAGCGTGTCCCGATTATGCGGGTGATGGCTGACGACGGAAATTACTACGTCGATGCAGAGGGGCAGCGCATGGCTGTCAGGACTCAATATCAAGCGCATCTACCTTTGGTGACGGGACGAGTGGACAGTGTGTTGACCTATCGGGATATGTTGCCGTTAGCTCGGTATATTTATAATCATCGGTTTTGGAATGCTCAAATTGAACAAATTTATGTCAATGAGCGTCATGAAGTAGAGTTGGTTCCCAGAGTGGGAGGCCAAACCATTTTGTTGGGCTCGGTACAGGATTTTGAAACGAAATTGGATAACTTGATGCTGGTTTATAAAAAGGTATTCAGTAAAGCTGGTTGGGCGATGTACGATACGGTTTCGTTGAAATTTAAGAATCAAGTCGTTTGTACCCGAAAGAAAAAATGAAATAAAAGTAACAATATATATGGATACGGAAAGATACATAGTAGCTGTCGAGATAGGAAGCTCGAAGATTACAGGCGCGATAGGAACTCGTTCTCTGAAAGGAGTCGTTACTGTGCTGGGAGTAGATACCGAACCATTGACCGGGAGTGTGAAGCGGGGTTTCGTCGTTAATCCCGATGAAGTTTCATCGAAAGTGAAACGTTTGATACGGAAATTGAATAACCGTATAGGCGCTTCGAAAAAAATCAAACAGGTGTATGTGGGAATCGGGGGACAATCTTTACATGCCGAAGACCACATGATAAGCCGAGATTATCCCGAAGGAACTCCCATTACGGAGGACATTATCAAACGCTTGCAGGAGGAAGCCCGGGAAATGCCTATTGCTGGAGCCGATATATTGGAGGTCGTTCGTACCGGAGTACTTGTCGATGATAAACCTAAATCGGGCAGAGAAGAAATCGAGGGCTCGAATCTGAAAATGAGTTTGAAGTTGATCGTGGCTCGTGACGATTTGAAAAAAAGTGTGTCTCGTTGTTTCTCTGGCGAGCCTTCGGTAGTGCGTTATATTCCTACTCCGTTGTCTACTGCTTATGTGGCGTTGAGTAACGAAGACCGCCAAGCCGGAGTCATGTTGGTCGATTTCGGTGCGGAAACGACGACAGTTTCGATTTATAAGGACGGGCTTTTGCGCTATCTTTCTACGATACCGTTAGGAGGGTATAACATTACCCGCGATATTATGACATTGAAAGTTACCGAACCGGAGGCCGAGTCGTTTAAAGTGCGGTTGGGTTCTGCTAAGGTAATGGGCGAAGAATCGAACATTACGCTTCGGGGAGAGAGTTCGTCTGAAATAAAAAGTTTGGATTTGTCGAAGGTCGTCAAAGCTCGTATCGAGGAGATCGTGGCCAATGTCAATGCTCACTTCGAGTATGCGAAATGTGACCGTAAAAGTCTAGGAGCCGGTATGGTGATTGTAGGAGGCGCATCCAAACTGTCCAATCTGGCGGAACTTATCGCAGAGAAGTGCGATATTCGTGTGAGGAAAGGAGCTCTTCGTCAGGATATGTTGTTAGATGTAGCTTCCCAATCGAAGAGTGCCGACTATTTGCAGATTCTGGGGTTGCTTTATTGCGGAAAAGAGAATTGCGTCGAAGTCTTACCTAAGGTTGTCGATGAGCCGGAAGACGAGCCGCATGAAGAAGTAAAGCCGTTGAGCCCAAAGGAGAAAAGGGCGCAAGAGAAGGCACAGGAGAAAGCAGAACAAGAGCGTCGGAAACGGGAAGCCGCAGATGCAAAGCGAGAAGAAAAGGAACGTAAGAAGCGAGAAAAAGAGGAGAAAGTGAAGGGGCCGGGGCTCTTCGGAAAATTGAAAGAGATGGTGAAGAAGGCCGAAAACCTGCTCGATGATGAAAACGATAATTTTTAAATGGAGAACATCATGAACGAATTAGATATAAATAATCCTCAGTTACCCGATTTTATTGTTCCCGGAGCTGATGAAAAAAAACAGGACGAACCGGCAAAGATTAAAGTAATAGGTGTCGGCGGAGGCGGAGGAAATGCCGTGAACCATATGTACCATCAAGGTATAGGTGGTGTCAGTTTTGTTCTTTGTAATACCGATGCGCAAGCGTTGCGAAATTCGCCTGTTCCTGTAAAAGTGCAGTTGGGGGCTAAGGGTGAGGGAGCCGGAAACATTCCGGAGGTCGCTAAGAAATTGGCCGAAGAGAGTGCCTCCGAAGTCGAAGCCCTGTTCGACGATAATACACGCATGGCCTTTATTACGGCCGGAATGGGCGGAGGAACCGGAACGGGAGCCGCTCCCGTGGTTGCCCGTATTGCTAAGGAGAAGGGTGTGCTTACAGTGGGCATCGTGACAATCCCGTTTCTCTTTGAAGGAGAACCGAAAATATTACAGGCTTTCGCCGGTGTGGAGGAAATGCGGAAGCATGTCGATGCTTTGTTGGTGATCAATAACGAGCGGTTGTGTAAGATATATCCCGATCTTTCTTGGACGACCGCTTTCGCCAAAGCGGACGATTCGTTGTCGAATGCAGCCCGGAGTATAGCCGAGCTGGTGTCGAAAGATGGAAAAATCAACCTTGATTTCGCCGATGTACGCACGACACTGAAAGACGGAGGAGCTGCTGTAATCAGTACCGGATCTGGCGAGGGTGAGCATCGCATGAGCCGTGCGATCCAAAATGCACTGACTTCTCCTCTTTTGAAAGAGAGCGATATTTATGGAGCGGAACGAGTACTGTTCAATCTCTATTTTTCACCCGAAGAGGGGGAGGAGCTTCGTATGCAGGAGTCCAAAGAGTTGAGCGAGTTTATGTTGCGTTTCAAGAAGAAAGTAAATGTTATTTGGGGATATACTCACGATTCTTCTTTGGGCAAGGCCGTGAAAATTACCATTTTGGCTACGGGATTCGAGGTGTCTGACTTGACGTTCAAAGGGGAATATGGCGGTGATGCCGACGAGCATATCGCTCAATCGCAATATATTGTTTTGAAACCCGATCAACTCGATGATAACGATTTGTTAGAAAAGTTGGATAAGACACCCGCTTATGACCGTCCGAAAGATTTTCGCGATAATTTCGACGGTTCGGAGAAAAAAGAGGAGAGTAACGGTAGTGGCCGTCGTACCATAAGGTTTTAATCGAAAACTATAAAATAGATATAGGATTATGAATTTATTCGATCAGGTCAGCAACGACATTAAAAGTGCCATGCTGGCAAAAGACAAAGTGAGATTGGAAGCCCTGCGGGGAATTAAGAAAGAGTTTTTAGAGGCAAAAACAGCCAAAGGCGCCGACGGAGAATTGACGGACGACATGGCGATGAAGATATTGGCAAAGATGGTAAAGCAGAGGAAGGAAAGCGCTCAGATTTATACCGAGCAGAATCGTCCCGATTTGGCCGAACCGGAATTGGCCGAAGCTGCTGTCATAGAAACCTATTTGCCTAAGCAGATGACCGAGGAAGAGTTGACCGAAGCGTTGAAAGCGATTATCGCTCAGGTAGGAGCTACTACTCCGCAAGAGATGGGAAAGGTGATGGGAGTAGCTACCAAACAGTTGGCAGGGCGTGCCGATGGCCGCGCTATTTCTGCGAAAGTAAAAGAACTGTTGGCTTAATACAGAATAAATATTTGAATTGAACTATGCTTACACTAAGTGTTATTAAGGAGAATCCCGAAGAGGTGATTCGTCGTTTGGCAATTAAACATTTCGATGGCAAAGAAGCTATAAATCGGGTTCTTGAATTGGATAAAATACGTCGGGCATCTCAGGCCGAGTTGGACGGGAAGTTGGCCGAATTGAAAGTTTTGGCGGCTCAGACCGGACAACTTATGAAAGCCGGCAAAAAAGAGGAAGCCGAGGCTGTGAAAATGAAGACAGCAACCATTAAAGAGTCTACCAAAGAGTTGGAAGAGTCGATGGTGTCGGCAGAAAAGGAGATTACCGATATTTTATTGACTGTTCCCAATTTGCCGTATGCCGGAGTGCCCGAAGGCCGTACTGCCGAAGACAACATTGTGGAAAAGACCGGCGGAGTGATTCCCGAACTTCCCGCCGATGCGCTTCCACACTGGGATTTGGCCAAGAAATACGATTTAATCGATTTCGAGTTGGGTGTGAAGATTACCGGTGCAGGATTTCCTGTGTATAAAGGCAAAGGCGCTCGGTTGCAACGGGCTTTGATTTCGTTCTTTTTGGATGCCGCTCGCGAGGCCGGTTACCTCGAAATACAACCTCCTTATGTCGTGAATGCCGCTTCCGGTTACGGTACAGGGCAATTACCCGACAAAGAGGGTCAAATGTATCATTGCAACGAAGACGATTTGTATCTTATTCCCACAGCCGAAGTTCCGGTGACGAACCTCTACCGTGACGTGATTTTCAATGAATCGGATCTACCGATTAAGAATACGGCTTATTCGGCTTGTTTCCGTCGTGAAGCCGGTTCGTACGGAAAAGACGTGAGGGGATTGAATCGTCTGCATCAGTTCGATAAAGTGGAGATTGTGCAGATACAACACCCCGACCATTCGTATGAAGCTTTGGAAGAGATGAAAGCTCATGTACAGAGTTTGGTGGAACGTCTCGAATTACCGTGGCATATTTTGCGTTTGTGTGGCGGCGATATGAGTTTTACCTCGGCCATAACATTCGATTTCGAAGTATATTCCGCCGCACAGAAGCGTTGGTTGGAAGTCAGCTCGGTATCCAATTTCGAAAGCTATCAGGCCAATCGGTTGAAATGCCGTTATCGTGGAGCCGATAAGAAAACGCATTTGTGCCATACGTTGAACGGCAGCGCTTTGGCATTGCCTCGTATCATGGCAGCCTTATTGGAGAATAACCAGACCCCCGAAGGTATAAAGATACCCAAAGTGTTGGTTCCTTATTGCGGGTTCGATATTATCGATTAAGGATCGATTAAATCGTATATAAAACGGGGCGGTATGATTTTTTCATACCGCCCCGTTTTATTGAATCCGGAAAATAACAGGGTTCTTTTGTTTGTATCTTGTAACCGTTCCTTTTACTTTCTGCCGAAATCGGCGGGGATTTCGCCCCACTTCTCGGTATCCCATTTGATGATGGCATTGGCATAGACGTGAGTATGTAGCCAGCGTTCTGCCCGTGCGATAAGGTCGAATATGGGAGCATTGGCTGCGTTGGGGGCTAGTTTGGTCTTGCATTTTTTTTGTTTAATCCATAGTATGGCATTACGGCTGTCGGAATAGATGGGTATATCGGAGTCTCGCTGTTGCAAGTAGGCCAACCCATGAACGAGGGCGAGGAACTCTCCTATGTTGTTTGTCCCTTGCTCCAAAGGGCCTACATGAAACAGTTCGATTCCCGATTTCGTGTCTACTCCCCGGTATTCCATTTTTCCGGGATTTCCGCTACAAGCCGCATCGACCGATAGACTGTCGGCGATAACCGAAGGGGGTAAGATGGGAGCAGACAGTTTGTCTCGGGAGTGTTCGCCTATTTTACGAATGGCATCGAAATAATCGTCGGGGGCATTGCGGAAGGCTTCGGTAGCGGCTTCCAGACTGTCGAAACTTTTGTATTTCGCTCCTTTGAAATTGTCGACTTGTTCTTTGCATTCCTCCCAAGAATCGAAAATTCCACGGGCACGCCCTTCCCATACGACATAATATTTGTATTTGGCCATGATTCGGTTATCGTTATAAATGACGGGTACAAAAATATAAAAATTGTCGTATCTTTACGCACGTTAGCGGAGATAAGCCGGTGCGATGTTTCTTTTATATTGCCGATAAGCCGATTCTCCGTGGCATAATCGAATAGCGATGAGAAGAATTGGTATATACGGAATTTTATCGGTAGTCTTGTTTGGCCTGATCGGGTGTGCTCCCGGCAAGAGCGACAAGGAGGAAAGTGTGCGTTTATATAAAGAAGCGATAGTTTTGCTGGGGAGCGATTCCGTGACTATCGATGATTGTCTGGCAGCCCAGAGATTATTGGAACAAGCTCTTGATACCGATAGCGAAAATATAGATGTATATTTCGGGAAGGTGTTGAACGAGTTGAATTTGTGGCGTCCGGACAGTGCTTACCGGACAGCTTCGGCCGCTATCGAAAAAATAGGAGAAACGGGGAAAAACCGTATGAAGGCTTATTTTTATACGGTAAAAGGGTTTATCGCTTATGACCGGGGTGACGAGGCAGATGCCGAGAAACAACTGTCGGAGGCCTTGTCTTTGTATGAGAGTTATTTAACGGAGGATCCGGCGAATATGGATTATCTGTTGAACAAATCGGTCTTGCTATCGGGATTGGAGGGGAAACAAACGGCTTTGGACTTTATTGCAAAGTCGCCTTTGAAAGAGGCGGATAAACAGGCGTTGATTCACTCTTTGTCGGAGTTTGAATTTCGACAGTTCGGAGAGACTTGGAGAGCGAAGCATGATGCTCTGGTCGCTAACGGGCAGACAGAGACAAATACGATATCGAATACTTTTAAGAAATGAAGCCTTTGTTTTTGGTTGGATACATGGCGGCAGGCAAGACGACATTGGGACGTCGGGCGGCTCAGCTTTTGAATGTCGAGTTTATCGACCTCGATGCTTATATCGAATATAGATACAGGAAACGGGTATCCGATTTGTTTGCCGAACGGGGAGAAGAGGGTTTCAGGGATATAGAGCGTCGTATGTTGCATGAGGTAGCGGAGTTTGACAATGTGTTGGTCGCTACGGGCGGAGGTACGCCCTGTTTTTTCGATAACATGGAGTACATGCGTCACCGGGGAATCACGGTTTATTTGGCAGCTTCTGTACAGACGTTGTGCAGACGCTTGTCCCATGCAAAAGTAAAACGCCCGTTGGTGGCGGGTAAAACGTCGGAGGAACTGTATGAGTACATTACCGAGATGTTGAATCGTCGCGAGGCTTATTACCGGCAAGCCGATTATCGTTTCGATGCTGACGGGTATGAATCGCTCGATTCGGTCGACGAGGCTGTGCATCGGCTGGCTGTCTTGATGCAAAATCCTACTTATGAAGATAGAGCCGATGAAATATAAATATATAATTCTGGTTTTTACCGAAGTATATTTGTAAATTCGTCTTTATAAATTTAAACTTCGTGGTTATGGCTGGTAGCTTTGCTTGTAAATCGAATGCAGGGGTTGCGCCCCAAGAACAACTGTTGGGAACGATGGCTGGTAACAGGCGTTTGTCCATAGGGCTACCGGCGGAACATAACGGAGGGGAAAAACGATTCCCTCTGACGCCCGAGGGGGTTGCCTTGTTGACCAAAGAGGGGTATCGCATTTTTGTGGAAAGCGGAGCCGGCGAGGGTATCAAGTATTCCGATTTACATTATACCGAGGCCGGGGCGCAAGCGACAACAGCCTCAGAAGTTTTCAGATGCGATGTCGTTCTTAAAATTACTCCGTTGAATGAACAGGAGGCTGCTATGATACGTCCGGGGGTGTTTCTGCTCACGTTGTTGCAGCCTCAGTATCAATCGGCTTCGGTCGTGCGCATATTGATGCAAAAGAAAGTTACGGCAGTTGCGATAGATTTGATAACCGATGAGCGAGGCCGTTATCTTTTCGCCGATATATTGGACGAAATTGACGGTCGTGCAGCCATTGTGCTGGCTTCGGAATTGTTGAGTAACCGGAGTGGAGGAAAGGGTGTTCTGTTGGGGGGTATCCCGGGGGTCGCCTCTTCGGAGGTTTTGATTATAGGAGGAGGCCTTGCAGGTCGTGTGGCGGCTCGTGCCGCTTGTGGATTGGGGGCTTTGGTGAGGGTATTCGATAATGATTTTTATCGTTTAAAAGCTACTCAGTTGGAAGTGAGTCCTTCTATTTTTACTTCCAATATGCACCCTCATGTCTTGGAAAACGCCATGCGTTCGGCCGATGTGGTTATTGGCACGGAAGTGCCGGAGGGAGGCCGTTTAGGAGTAAGCTATATCGAGATGATGAAACGAGGGGCATTGTTGTTCGATTTGTGTATGGATAAAGGAGGCTGTTTCGAAACGTCGAGTTGTAGCGAGGCTCCTTGTAATAAAGTGTATGAGCAATGCGGTGTTTTGCATTATTGCTTGTCGAGCGTTGGATCTGCCGTTGCCCGAACGGCATCGATGGCGTTGAGTAATTTATTAGTTCCGGTATTGATCGATTTGAATGACCCTGCCATGCTCTATGGCCATATAAAGTCGGACGAAAGGCTTAGGAATGCCGTGTATTTGTTCGGTGGAAAGTTGACTTATAAGGAGTTGAGCATACGATTGGGATTGCCTTATTATGATATGGCTCTTTTTATGTCGATGTTTTGAAAAGATCTTTGTTTTTATCGAAACAGCTTTTAAAATAATGAATAGATAGGGACCTTACATATTTCTATGAAAATATTTCAAATGCTTACAAAAAAACACTATCTTTGCTAAAATAGTAATATTGGAATTGAAATATATCATGTTGGATTAAAATTGTAATATAAACATGACGGAAAAAACAAAAGTGAAAGTATTGGAAGAAGTCGTGGTACGATTTTCCGGCGATTCCGGTGACGGAATGCAATTGGCCGGGAATATCTTTTCCAATGTTTCGGCCGGTATCGGTGATGAAATTTCTACATTCCCCGATTATCCGGCAGAGATACGTGCTCCGCAAGGAACGTTAGGGGGAGTGTCTGGTTTTCAAGTTCATATAGGGAAAGGCGTTCACACTCCGGGAGACTTGGCCGATGTATTGGTTGCCATGAATCCGGCAGCGTTAAAGACAAATGCTCGCTATGTGAAAAAAGGTGGTGTAGTTATCATCGACTCGGATAGTTTCCGGACCAGCGATTTGGAGAAAGCGGCGTTTACGACGGACGATCCTATTCAGGAGGCGGGTCTTTCTCATGCACAAATCGTTCCGGTAGCGATTACCCAAATGGTGAAAGATTCATTGGTCGATTCGGGCTTGGACAACAAGTCTATCGTACGGTGTAAAAATATGTTTGCCTTAGGGCTTGTCTGTTGGTTGTTCGACCGTCCTTTGGAACAAGCTCAACATTTATTGAAAAATAAATTTGCCAAGAAACCGGCTATTTACGAGGCTAATGCCAAAGTTATGCGCGACGGGTATAATTATGGGAACAACATACATGCTTCGGTTTCGACTTATCGAGTGGAGTCTGCACAAGTGAAGCCCGGTATTTATACCGATGTGAACGGAAATACGGCTACCGCATGGGGTTTGATAGCCGCATCTGAAAAGTCGGGACTGCCTTTGTTCTTAGGAAGTTATCCCATTACCCCGGCCACAGATATTTTGCATGAGTTGGCCAAGCGGAAAGATTTAGGCGTAAAGGCTATTCAAGTGGAGGACGAGATAGCCGGTGTTTGTACGGCTATCGGGGCTTCGTTCGCCGGAAATTTGGCAGTGACTTCCACATCGGGGCCCGGTTTGGCATTGAAGAGCGAGGGTATAGGTTTAGCCGTTATGGCGGAATTGCCTTTGGTCATTATCGATGTTCAGCGAGGTGGACCGTCCACGGGATTGCCGACGAAAACCGAACAGACCGACTTGTTGCAGGCTCTCTACGGTCGCAATGGGGAGAGTCCGGTGGTAGTGTTGGCAGCCTCTACACCGACCGATTGTTTCGATATGGCATTTCAAGCGGCTAAAATCGCTTTGGAGCACATGACTCCCGTTATCTTGTTGACCGACGGATTTATTGGAAATGGCTCTTCGGCATGGCGTATTCCGGAAATCGATGAATATCCCGAGATAAAGCCCAATTATGTCATGCCGGAACAACAAGGTACGTGGAAACCATACGACCGTAACGAAAAATCCGTACGTTATTGGGCGAAACCCGGAACAGAGGGTTTCATGCACCGGCTCGGAGGATTGGAAAAGGATTATAAGACTAGCGCAATTTCTACTGATCCCATCAACCATGAAAAGATGGTTCGTGCCCGGCAGCAGAAAATCGACAGCATAGCCACCGATATTCCTTTGTTGAAAGTGTCGGGCGATTCTTCTGCCGATTTATTGGTTGTCGGTTGGGGCGGAACCTACGGACATTTGTATTCTGTTGTGGAAGCTATGAATGCAGAAGGGAAACCTGTGGCTTTCGCTCATTTCAATTATATCAATCCGTTGCCCGCGAATACCGAGGAGATATTACGGCGATATAAAAAAGTGGTTGTTTGCGAGCTGAATAACGGGCAGTTTGCATCGTATTTGTCAGGGAAAGTTCCGGGTGTGAATTTCTTGCGATATAATAAAATTCAGGCACAGCCGTTCATGGTGAGTGAGTTGATGGCGCATTTTTCAAAGCTTTTGGAGGAATAGGATATGGAAGAACAAAAGGAATATACGGCAAAGGATTTTAAAAGCGACCAGTATGTACGTTGGTGTCCGGGTTGTGGAGACCATTCTATCGTGGCTGTGTTGCAGAGAGCTATGGCGACACTGGGAGTGCCTCCCCACGAAACGGTGGTGATTTCGGGTATCGGCTGTTCGTCGCGTTTGCCTTATTATATGAATGCCTATGGTTTTCATACGATTCATGGTCGTGCCGCAGCTGTGGCTACCGGGGTGAAGACGGCCAATCCCGATCTGACGGTATGGCAGATTTCGGGAGATGGCGACTGTCTGGCTATCGGTGGGAACCATTTTATTCATTCGGTACGTCGGAATGTGGATATCAATGTGGTCTTGATGAATAATAAGATATACGGTTTGACGAAAGGCCAATATTCCCCGACGAGCGATCGAGGTTTCGTTACTAAGTCGTCTCCTTATGGAACGGTGGAAGATCCTTTCATTCCGGCAGAACTCGTTTTCGGGGCGAGAGGAACATTCTTCGCTCGTTCGCTCGATGTGGAGATGTCTGTTTCGCAAGAAGTATTGGTAGAAGCTGCCCGCCATAAAGGAACGTCGGTGGTGGAGCTGTTGCAGAATTGTGTGATTTTCAATAATAATATTCACAGTTATGTGGCTGATAAAGAGTTCCGTGCCGACCGGACTGTTCATTTGCGTCATGGTGAAAAGATGATTTTCGGGAAAGACAATAATCGAGGCCTCGTGTTGGACGGTTACAAATTAAAGGCTGTGACTATCGGGGAGAACGGTGTGACTCTCGATGATATTTTGGTACATGATGCCAAGTCTCCCGATAATTTCTTGCATCAAAGTCTTGCGATGATGGACGGACATGAACTGCCTTTGGCGATAGGTGTGATTCGTAATGTGGAGGCTCCTGTATATGACGAAGAGGTGGATAGACAAGTAAAAGAGGTAACCTCGAAAGTACCTTATTCCTCCTTGCGTGAATTTTTGTTGACCGGGGAGACTTGGGAAGTGAAATAATGTATTTTCTCCAAAAGGGTAATAGCACCCGAAAGACTGTCTGTATAGCCTTTCGGGTGCTGTTGTTATATGTTTGAGAGACAAGCCTTTTTAAGAAATTCAGAGCTTGACTGCCTTGAAAAATTTTCTTAAATTTGTATGGATAAATTGTGAAATAAGGGAATACGGATTGATTCATGATTGTTATTCCTGTCAAGAAAAGATATAGGTGTATTAAAAAATTGATTGAATGGTTGTAACGTTAATAATTTTAGCTTTATCGGCGGTGTTTTTCGTGAGTGGTAAAATACGCTCTGATGTGGTAGCCTTGTGCGCTTTGGTTTTGTTGTTGCTTTTCCACATTCTTACTCCCGATGAGGCGTTGTCCGGATTCTCCAATTCGGTCGTGATTATGATGATCGGTCTTTTCGTAGTAGGTGGTGCGATATTCCAAACCGGGTTGGCGAAGATGATAAGCGGAAAGATATTGCAGTTGGCAGGAAAGAGCGAGACAAGGCTTTTTATTTTGGTCATGCTGGTTACTTCGGCTATCGGAGCTTTTGTGAGTAATACGGGTACGGTAGCCTTGATGCTGCCTATTGTCGTGAGTCTGGCTGCCAACGCTCATATAAATTCAAGTCGCTTGCTTATGCCTTTGGCTTTTGCCAGCAGTATGGGAGGTATGATGACGTTGATAGGTACTCCGCCGAACCTTGTCATACAGAATGCCTTGACCAATGCCGGTTTTGAACCGCTTACTTTCTTTTCTTTCTTGCCGGTCGGTTTGATTTGTGTTTTTGTAGGAATGGTCGTATTGATGCCTTTGAGTAAAATTTTCCTAACTAAACGGGGATCCGAAAAGTCCGATAGTAAAAACAAGAATAAATCTTTGAACGAGTTGGCAAGAGAATATCAGCTTTCCGAGAATTTGTTTCGGATACAAATCCCCGAAAAATCGATAGTTGCCGGCAAAACGATTGTCGAGTTGAATATTCGCCAACAATATCATTTGAATATATTGGAGGTACGGCGCACTGTTTCGTCGCAGTCCCGGTTGTTGAAAACGGTCAATCAGAAATTGGCCGATCCGGGTACTGTATTACGCTCCGGCGATGTGTTGTATGTGAATGGCGATTTCGAAAAAGTGAGGGAGTTTGTTTCTCGATTTTCTTTGGTATTATTGGATGCCCATACCATCGAAGACGGCAAGGGTAACTTGACTTCCGATTTGGCTTTCTATGACATAGGTATCGCCGAGATTGTCTTGATGCCCTCGTCACGTTTGTTGAAACAGACGGTCGGAGATTCGGGATTTCGGGAAAAATTCAATGTCAATGTATTGGGCATAAGGAGAAAGAACGATTATATATTGCATGATTTGAAAGATGTGAAGATGTTGTCGGGCGATGTTTTGCTCGTGCAAGGTACATGGAAGGATATAGCTCGGTTGAGTTCGGAGGATTCCGATTGGGTGGTACTCGGCCAGCCGTTGAGCGAAGCCGCGAAAGTTACTCTCGATTATAAAGCTCCGGTCGCTGCTGCGATTATGCTTTTAATGATTCTTATGATGGTGTTCGATTCTATACCAGTGGCTCCGGTTACGGCTGTGATGATTGCTGCGATACTTATGGTATTGACCGGTTGTTTCAGGAATGTGGAGGCAGCCTATAAAACAATTAACTGGGAGAGTGTCGTTCTTATCGCCGCCATGCTTCCCATGTCGTTGGCTTTGGAAAAGACAGGGGCATCGGAATATATATCGAATAGTTTGGTTAGCGGCTTGGGCGGTTACGGGCCTTTGGCTTTAATGGCTGGTATCTATTTTACGACTTCATTGATGACGATGTTCATCAGTAACACGGCAACAGCCGTTTTGTTGGCTCCTATCGCCATGCAATCCGCATTACAGATCGGAGTGAGTCCTTATCCGTTTTTATTCGCTGTTGCCGTGGGGGCGAGCATGTGTTTCGCTTCTCCGTTTTCTACGCCACCCAATGCGCTGGTTATGCCTGCCGGTCAGTATACTTTCATGGATTATGTAAAGGTGGGTTTGCCTTTACAGATTATTATGGGGATAGTTATGATTTTTATTTTACCTTTGTTATTCCCATTTTAAAGAAGAATTTATGTCCCGAAAAAAGCGTCTTGCCGTATTTGCCAGTGGAACCGGCAGTAATTTCGAAGCGATTGTGACTGCTTGCGAGCAGGGTAAGATCCCGGCCGAAACAGTGGCTTTGGTTTGCGATAAACCTTCGGCTCGTGTCGTAGAACGAGCTTCACGTCATGGTGTGAAGTCTTTTACTTTCGACCCTAAGTCTTTTGCTTCTAAGGTCGAAATGGAGACCGTCATTGCCGATTTTCTCGATGAGAACGGGGTGGATTTGGTTTGTTTGGCCGGGTATATGCGGATTATTTCGGATACATTGTTATCGCGTTACGACGGTAAGATTATTAATATACACCCTTCTTTGCTCCCCGCTTTTCCCGGAGCTCGTGCCGTAGAACAAGCTATGGAGTACGGGGTGAAAGTGTTCGGAGTAACTATTCATTATGTGGACCGTACGGTAGATGGCGGACGGATTATCGCCCAACGGGCTATCCCGTACGAAGGAAACGATATCGATGAGTTATTCGGACTCATTCATGCGGTCGAACATGAACTTTACCCGGAGACGATCGCTCGGTTGTTGTCTGTTTAATGTTTGTAACGAGTCTATGTTCAGTAGAAAATTCATGGGGATAGACTTGAATGTTGATGAATGAGAGGGACTTAATCCGCTAACTGTGAGGAGAAACGTTTCCGGTTAGGTTGAACTTGTCCTGCTTTTGGAGAGGGTAGTTCACTATTGACCTCCTCCATTGCCGTGTCCCGCAGCATTACGGGGTGTGGCATTAGCCATATAGGGAAGGTGTCACGAAGTGACGGAGGAGCTGGAAACAGTATTTCATCAGTCGGTTTATGTTGGGTCTTTAACCCCCTCGCCCTATGGGCACTCCCCCTATATTCCCTTACGGGAACACAGGGGGAGAGGTTGAGATGTATTCCTTTTTCGCCCTTGCTTTGATTTTATGAGCTACACAGAGAGAAAGGGGTGTAAGTGTCGTTTTGAACAGCTTTTTACCCTTTCGGAACTTTGTGGGTATTCTCCCTTTTCCCCTGCCGTGTTTCGTAGCCTTACGGGGTGTTCTGTGAAACAGTAGAGACACTGAACAATCCATTGTTTATATAGATTTGGGCTTTTTATTTATGAACTTCTACCCGTTGTGTCGAGGGTTTAGTTGCATTGCGCTCCTCTGTGGCTTTTACGACGGCTTCGGCAAGTTGCTTGAAAGCTAATCCGGTAATGGTATCGTCGAGTGCCACGGGGTGTCCCGCATCACCGCTTTCGCAGATACTTTGTACAATAGGTATTTGTCCCAAAAGAGGAACTCCGGTTTCTTGGGCCAGTCGTTTCCCTCCGTCTTTACCGAACAGGTAGTATTTGTTTTCCGGGAGTTCGGCAGGAGTGAACCAACTCATGTTCTCGACCAATCCCAGTATAGGGACGTTTACCTTATCCCCGGTAAACATACTGATACCTTTGCGGGCATCAGCCAAAGCAACTTCTTGCGGAGTGGTTACTACAATCGCTCCGGTGATAGCGAGTGTCTGTACCAAAGTGAGGTGTATATCGCTGGTTCCCGGTGGCAAATCGAGTACAAAATAGTCGAGTTCGCCCCATGCGGCATCGGTGATGAGTTGTTTCAAAGCATTACTTGCCATTCCTCCCCGCCAGAGTACGGCATCGTTTTTACGAACAAAAAAACCGATGGAAAGGATCTTCACGCCGTATCGCTCGACCGGGAGAATGAGATCGCGTCCTCCGATGTTCTCGGTATAGACTTCGGTGTCTTCGATATTGAACATCGTGGGAGCCGAAGGGCCGAATATGTCGGCATCCAGCAGCCCGACTTTATACCCTTGACGGGCTAACGCCACAGCTAAATTGGAGGCTATGGTAGATTTACCAACGCCGCCTTTTCCCGATGAAACGGCAATGATATTCTTTACATCGGGCAAGGGATTCTCGGGGTTCGGACGAGCTGTTTGTCTCGCCTTTACAGCTATATTTCCTTTGATATTTACTTCTGGACTTACGAAAGTGAGAATGGCAGTTTCGGCGGCTTTCACGACCGATCGGATAAAAGGATCGGTCGGCTTGTCGAAAATGATGGAGAAACTTACTTTGTTACCGTCGATACGAATGTCGTCTTCGATCATTTCATTAGCGACCAAATCTTTCCCGTTGCCCGGGTAACGCACTTTGGCGAGTGCGTCGAGTATTAGTTTCGGATATAGTTGCATATTGTCGTGTTATTTTGATGTTGTATTTTCTTGACTGCTTTGTTTACCGCTACGTTTTCCCCGGTTGAAGCTCCGGTATGTGTCGTAAGGAATATCAACGTCGGGTTCGATGAATTGTTCACGGGGTTGGCAGACGAAACGAATATATTTGATATTCATGCCCCGTTCGAGCCACTGTTGCTCGTAGAAAGTTTTTATTTCCAGTATGTCGTCGGTTATTCCCGAATGGTAGAGATCGTCGGTCGAAACCTGTACGGGATAGCCGTTTGCTTTTACCATTTCACAAGTATAGGTGTACATGAACGGACTGTCGCTTTTCAGATGGATCAAACCTTCGGGCGATAGAATATTTTGGTATAGTTGCATAAACCGGGTAGAAGTGAGCCGCTTTCTCACTTTTTTCATTTGCGGGTCGGGGAAGGTAATCCATATTTCTGATACTTCACCTTTGGCAAAAAAACGATCGATCAACTCTATATTGGTACGAAGAAAGGCTACGTTATTTATTCCTTCTTCGAGGGCCTGTTTGGCTCCACTCCACATGCGGGCTCCCTTTATATCTATTCCTATAAAGTTTTTTTGCGGGTAACGTTTTGCCAGACCTACGGCATATTCGCCTTTTCCACAGCCCAATTCAAGGACTATCGGATTTTCATTTTTGAAGAATTGTTTTCCCCATTTGCCTTGCATCTCAAATCCTTTTTCTTGTAGTGCAGAGAAAGGATATTGGAATACATGTGGGTAGCCTTGCAGGTCGTCGAATTTTTTCAGTTTATTTTTTCCCATTTTGAAATGAATATCGACAAGTTCTGGTTAATTGACTCTTCCTAATTTTAAATGATAGTATTTTCCTGATTCTATTTGTACAGAAAGGATAAATACTTCTCCCGAATACGATTGAGTATCGATTTTCGCTTCGGTCGTTTTGCCTTGTTTTTGATATATTGTGCGTCCGTCAATTGTATACAGGGTTATGCGGTGCATGGGTTCGTACGAATTTACGATGAGTATTTTTTGTTCGAAATATGCTTTCAACGCCTTGTCGTCGATTTGTTGCTCATCTACCTCGGATAAATAACGAATGTCAAACTCTTTCCATTGAGGCGTGTTCAAATAGAGAGATAGACTTTCGTCGGGGATTCCCAGCCGGCAATCTTTTTGCGGAACATTTCGAAAGACATTTTCTCCCAGTATCGGAGGCTCGGTCGGATAGGATAACATAACATTCAATCTCGTGCAATTATCGAAGGCGTGGTCTCCGATGGTCTTGACTGTCGACGGTATTTTTGCGGAAAATAAATATTTCATGCCATAGAACGGCCATCGACCTATTTTTTCAGTTCCTTCGGGCAGGAAGGAAAGTCCTGCTATTCTACTGCATCCGGCAAATGCATAATCGCCTATGGTTCGGACAGACTCTGGTAGAATACAGTCGGTGAGCGATGTGCAATAATAGAATGCACCTTCTCCTATTTCTGTTATGGTATTGGGGGCTTGTATGGAGAGTAGTTTTGTACAATGGTCAAAGGTGTAAGGGGGCAGGTTTTCCAATGGACATTCTTTTATATCGACCTCTGTTAACGAGATACAGTGGGAGAAACAACCTTCGCCCATAGATTCTAGTTTTTGAGGGAGTGTTATTCCCGTCAGAGACGAGCATCCGGCAAAACATTCTTTGCCGATAGATTGTAACGAGGCGGGTAGGGTTATCGAGGATAAGGCGGTACAGTTGAGAAATGCTTGGTTTCCTATCGAACGAAGGACAGACAGGGAGAGGTCTATTCCAGTAAAAGAGGTGCATTGTTTGAATGCATATTCGCCTATTTTTTCCAATGTCTGTGGTAACGATGTGTTCAAAGAGAAACAGTCGCAAAAAGCGAATCCTGCTATTTCTTGTAAATTGTTTCCCCAATCTATGTTTTTTAGTTTAGGACAGCCTGCGAAAGCGCCTTTTCCTATTTTTTCGGTATTCCGGGGGAGCCGTACGGTCGTTAACTCTTGAAATCCGAAGAATGTGTTTGCCGGAATACAGTTGGCATCGAAACGGGTTTGATTTCCGAGGTAAATATCTCGACTTTCGAATGCATCTATCGTACAATCTGCAAGGTCTATGCCGGTTAAGTGAAATAGGGAGTCGTTTATGAAAGTAAAATCGCGAACGTCGATTGTTCCTGAGACGGTTAGATTCGTGATTGTCCGATGCTGTTCTCCGATGAGAGATTGTAGTTGTCCCGCTTCGGTGTGACAATTGTAATTTGTCGCCTGCAAATGTTTCCCGACGGATAGGAACAGAACGATATATAACAACTTTCTCATTGGAGTGACGGCGGGTTTGATTGTTTTATAAAAATAGAGAGAGATAGGAATAAGATAAAACGGACAAGCTCGTTTTTTATACCAAGTCGCACCCTATTTTTGTATTTGCAAAGATAGTATAAACGAATGTAGAAACAAATTTTATTTGTCGGGTCGGTATGTTCGGGTGTTTTTGTTTTGACGGACAGAATGTTGAGCCTGAATTGTTGAAAAAACGGAGACTATATTTGGGGGTAATCTTTAATCTCTTGATATGCGATAATGTGCGCCGCAGTCGAGTATGAAATCCAGTACATCTTTGAAAAGTTCTTCTACATGGGACGGCACAAATACATACGACGTGTCGCCGCAATGTTTGCATATGGTTTGGGGTAAGTCGGTTAATTTTACATCGAGGTGTTCCGACATAGCCATTGCTTCGTCTTTTTCGATTATCGCATAGGTATGATGTTGTACATTTTTATAATCGTAAAAGGTCAGACAGATGACCAGACTTTTAGTGTAGTTGAATCCGACCGTAAGTGTCGACCAAGTGTCGAAGTCCTCGTGGGACATGGCGATGGTTATTTCTTCCAATGTTGACATAATTTTCGTGAATGTATTGTGGGCGAGCTATATATATATCGTAGTCATTAAATGCGGCTGTCTATGCGTATAATGTTTTCGACAATGAACAGATCGCAAATTTCTTTTTTCTCGATTTCGATGTCGTCGTATTCTTTGTTTTCACTGCGTAGGATAACCCTATCGGGATTATCGTGTTTACGAATATATTTGACCATGCGGTAATCTTCCAGCAATATGACGTAGATTTGCCCCCAGAAGATAAGCTGGGGATTTTTTATTTCGCGGATTGCGATCATGTCACCATTGTTAATAACGGGTTTCATGCTGTCTCCGCTTACTTTGACAATGCTGCAATCGGGATTGATGAAAGGAACGTCTATACTGCCGATTACCAAATCTTCGGTAAACATGCGATCCCGCGCCAAATTACCGGCGGTTACGTCCAGACCGTATACTTTCGCCCCATTTCTTGCTTCTGGTATAATCGCTTCCGAGGGAAGGGTTAATGTGCGTATATGAGAGTGTGCATCGTTGTCTGAGGGACGAAACATATATCCTTTACCCGTACATAGCCATTCTTTCGATACGCCCAAGTCTGCGACGATTCTGTTGATAAGTGAGTCGCTGACAGGTAGTTTTCCGGTCAGGTGTTTCGAGAAGTTGGACGCATCGATCGATATGCGTTTGGCAAATTCCGACTGGGTTACTCCAAAGTTTTCCATCAATGTCTTGATTCTCTCTATTTTAGCTTCATTCTCCATAGTCGTTCACATTTTTATTTTTATAATATGGTAAAATCACCATAAATAATTTGCTTTTCAATAAAAGCGGTAGTATATTTGTGTGGTTTTATTACCAAAACAAAGGTATAAACTTTTTTTGAAAAACAAAATAATAGATTAGTAATTAACATAGTTAGCCATGTTCCATCGGGGTATATTGCCTATAAGAATTGTAAACAAAAGGAGGAGATACACAGGCAAAACGGGTAAATGCAGTGTGAATATACCCTGATGGAAGTGTGCTAACAGAATAGGAGAAGTTATGAGAACGATTGAATGGGAAGCTCCGGCTTTGGCATCATTAGCGGCAGCACATTGGTTGGTAGCTTATGAACGGGAAAATTCGCCACGAAAGAGGGTGAGGTATGAGAATGAAATAGAGTTCGACGGAGTAGCTTATATGTTGATGTGTGAAATCGAATTAGTGGAAAGAGAACATAAAGCGGTGTCGATGATGTGCGGTATAGAGCCCCAATATACCGATATGCCGGTAAGAATTATTGGAAATATGGGAAAGGCCATCGGCGAGATTTTGCCTGTGCTGAATAACTTTTTGGATAGTTACGGTGTTATATATGTATGATATAAACAGAGGGGTGATCCGAAAGGTGTGGCGTGGTATAAGAAGGATACTTTCGGGGTATATGACGAGGGTGTACCTGTCGGATTAAAGAAAAAGGCTGAACAAACTGTTCAGCCTTTTTCTTTTTTATCGGAGAAATAGAATTATCCGTTAACTTTTGCCATGTGGGCAATCAAATCGAGTACTTTGTTAGAATAACCGATTTCGTTGTCATACCAAGAAACGACTTTTACGAATGTGTCGGTCAGAGCTATACCAGCTTTTGCGTCGAAAATAGAAGTGCGAGTATCACCCAAGAAGTCAGAAGATACAACAGCGTCTTCGGTATAACCGAGAATGCCTTTCAATTCGCCTTCGGAAGCCTCTTTCATAGCAGCGCAGATTTCTGCATAAGTAGCCGGTTTAGCCAAGTTAACTGTTAAATCGACAACCGAAACGTCCAAAGTCGGAACACGCATAGACATACCTGTCAATTTTCCGTTCAAAGTGGGGATTACTTTTCCTACGGCTTTGGCAGCTCCCGTAGAAGAAGGAATGATGTTGCCAGAAGCGGCACGACCACCACGCCAGTCTTTCATAGAAGGACCGTCAACCGTTTTTTGAGTAGCGGTAGTAGAGTGAACGGTAGTCATCAAACCATCGAGAATACCGAATTTGTCGTTCAATACTTTGGCGATAGGAGCCAAGCAGTTGGTTGTACAAGAAGCATTGGAAACGAATTGAGTACCTTTAACGTAAGTATTTTCGTTAACACCGCAAACGAACATAGGAGTATCGTCTTTGGAAGGAGCGGACATAACTACGTATTTAGCACCGGCTTCGATATGAGCTTGAGCTTTTTCTTTGGTCAAGAAAAGACCGGTAGATTCTACAACATATTCAGCACCTACTTCATTCCATTTCAAATCGGCAGGATTTTTTTCGGCTGTAACACGAATAGTTTTTCCGTTTACAATCAATTGACTTTTTTCAACATTCGCTTCGATCGTTCCATCGAATTGTCCGTGCATAGTGTCATATTTCAACATGTATGCCAAATAGTCAACCGGGCAAAGGTCGTTAATACCTACGATTTGGATGTCGTTTCTTGTTTGTGCTGCACGGAAAACGAAACGTCCGATGCGGCCAAAACCATTGATACCTACTTTAATCATTGTAATAAAACTTTAAGTGTTTATTGAATAAAAAATAACATCTTACTTTTTTCTTCTTTTTTTGTTCTGCTTTCTTAAAAACATTTACATTTGTAATATTGTTTAACAACCACAAGGTGTCGCACAACAACTCATCAAAGCAAGCAGCGCAATCAAAAAGGCAATTTTGTATTTCATACAAGTATATTTTGTTCCTAAAATTGCGATGCAAAGGTAAATATTTTTTTTGAATACAATGTATGTGAATGTGAAAATAAAAGAAAAATTTCTTTATTTGCATTGTGTTGAGTTTGAGTAATCTATCTAATATTAATAACTCGTACTATTATGAAAAGTTCATTTTTAGCAGACTTTAAAAAATTTGCCATGCGAGGCAATGTCATCGACATGGCTGTCGGTGTAATTATCGGTGGCGCTTTTGGAAAAATCGTATCTTCGGTTGTCGCCGATATCATCATGCCACCTCTCGGGTTACTGATCGGCGGTGTCAACTTTACAGATTTAAAATGGGTGATGAAAGGGCCCGAAGTAGTCGATGGGGTAGAACAGGCTGCGGTTACACTTAATTATGGTAATTTTTTACAGGCAACCTTCGACTTTTTGATTATTGCTTTTTCTATTTTCTTGTTTATTCGACTTTTGACGAAGTTAACGGAAAAGAAAAAGGAAGAACAAACGGCTCCTGCTCCTGCCCCGGCTCCTTCCGAAGAGGTGAAATTGTTGTCGGAAATTCGGGACTTGTTAAAGAAAAACGAAGAATGAGAAGGATCTCATTCTCCGCGAAAAATAATAATGCCGCTTCTGATAAGAAAGCGGCATTATTATTGATGAAAGGTTTTATAAATTATCCTATGATATACTTGCTTTTGGGCAGGTAGGATAACAAATATACGAATATGTAAACCGTAATAAACGTACATACGGCGATCAAGGGAATTGTGACATAGGCCGCATCCGAGATAGACTTGAATAGTCCATAATAGAAATTTAGAAACAGAATGTGGGCTAAGTACATTCCATAGCTTTTTACCGATATATCCGACAGCAGTTTGCAGGCTGCATTTTTCCCTTTTAAAGATAGTCGGCCGATTAGAGAGAAGAGGCCTAATGTCATCAGGAATACATTCACCGTACAGAATCCCCAACTAAGTTCCAATTCGGGCACGGTGGGAACCGTATCGATACGTGAACAGAAAATTCCGGCCGAGAGCGCAAAACCGACTATGAGTATTATCCAAGATAATGCCGCAGAAGGATAGCCGAATCTTTTCAGATAATATCCTAAAATGAAGTATCCGATGAATCCCGTGAAGTAGTAGAGCAACGGTGTGTCGTTCCAGAATGCTTCGCCTAGCACTTCGGGATAAACTAAATGAATATACGGGATAAAAGTTGTGATTATCCACAAGCCGAGATATCCTTCCAATTCTCGTTTAGATGCTTGTTGTAACCAGGGGGAAATAATCGGGGTTACCAGATAGAGCCCGATTAACATGTAAATATACCATAAATGGCCTATTTCACACCCGAAGTTCACGGGAATGTGTAAAATATTAAGTGCCATTTGGCTAAAAGAATCCCCACGGCTTAACACGTAGTATCCGGCATATAATACACACCATGCGATGAATGGATATATGATTCGGGTGAAACGTTTGCGAAAAAATGTGGAAATTTTGTCTTGCATAGGGAGTAACAAGAATCCCGACAGCATGACGAATAGAGGTACAGATGATCGGCATAATGTGGTTATGATGCCAATCCAAAAAGTATTGTCTCCGGTAACAACCGTTCCTCCTTCTCCTATATAGTAAAATTCGCTGGCATGTTGTTGAATGACCAAGTAACAGGCAATAACTCTCAATAAATCGAGCGAATAATTGCGATTCTTAATCATGAAAATAATTGTTTATGAAATGTTGGTGATGAATTTTATTGAATAATTAGTTGAAACGTAGTTTATCTCCAATGACAGTAGTTAGTATTGTTCTTTTTCGTTGGGAAAATCTTGTGTTTTCACGTCTTTTACGTAGGCCTGTACCGCTTCGGTGATCGTTGTACTTAAATCGGCGTATCGACGAAGGAACCGTGGGGAAAAACCTTTGTTGATGCCCAACATGTCGTGCATGACGAGGACTTGTCCGTCTACACCACCACCGGCTCCGATACCGATGACCGGAATGGTTACTTCCTGAGCTACCCGGGTGGCCAATGTTGCCGGAATCTTTTCGAGAACGAGGCTGAAACACCCTATCTCTTCGAGAAGATGAGCATCCTCGATGAGTTTATTAGCTTCTGCCTCTTCACGAGCACGGACGGTATATGTACCGAATTTGTTAATGGATTGCGGAGTCAGACCTAAATGCCCCATAACGGGTATCCCGGCACTGAGTATGCGCTCGATAGATTCACGGATTTCGGCTCCGCCTTCCATCTTTACACAGTCGGCATGCGTTTCTTTCATGATTCTGATTGCCGAGGCAACAGCTTCTTTGGAGTTGCCCTGATAGGAGCCGAATGGCATATCGACGACGACTAAGGCACGTTTAACGGCTCGGACAACCGACTTCCCATGATAAATCATTTGGTCGAGAGTAATAGGTAAAGTCGTTACATTTCCGGCCATTACATTGGATGCCGAGTCGCCTACCAGAATGACATCGATTCCGGCTTGGTCTATAAGAGTCGCCATTGAAAAGTCATAGGCGGTTAACATCGAAATTTTTTCGCCGCGGAGTTTCATTTCCATCAGGCGGTGAGTCGTTACTTTACGAGTATCTTCGGTATATGTAGACATAATTTTGATTGTTTGAATTTCGGGACAAAGGTACACTCAAATTTTTATATTGCAACCTTTTTCATTTTTCAATCTTGTTTTCTGTATATTTGCATAAAGTGTAGAATGGATTGATTGTACGGGGCGATCCTCTTTGCACCCGGAGGCGGTAACACAGATCGTGCAGATATGATTGCGGTTTTTCTGTGATTACAGCCGGTCGATTCTGCTTGTTTGAATGAGTGTTGATAGTATGGAGAAAGAAAAGTCGTCTCGGGAAGTTCCCGGTTGGTTCAAGATTTTAATCCTTATAACGGCTTTGCCGGTTTTTGCGTGGCCGTGGTTGATGAGCCGGGTAACGTTTGTATTTGTCGAAAAAGCCGCTGGCGATGCTTTGCCTTGGGCTTTGGTCATGTTGTTGCCTTTGTATGTGGTTTTGTCTACGTGGATTAGTTATCGGGTGTATAGTACCCGACGAGAGATTTCGTGGATTTTACAGGGCTTGCAAATGCTGGTGTATTTGGCCTTGTTTGTTTTGATTTTGTAATTTGTGATTACGGATTGTATAGATCGGGGTTGGAAAAATTGATAATGTCCATTACCATTTCATAGGCTTGTTTGGCCGGGCTTTCTGGATTGATTTCTATGGCTTTCAGATAATTTTCGATTGTGAGTTTCCAGTTTCCTTGTTTCCAAGAGACCAGCCCTTTCAAGTAGTACGCCTTGTCGTCTTTCGAGTGGTTCGAGAGCCATTCGTCGATGTATGCAAGAGCTTTTTCCAAGTTGTTTTCTGCGATGAGCTGGTTTATTTTTTCTGAGTCCATTTGCTGTTTTCTTTTGGGCAAAGATAGTGTAAACCGAGGGCAGAAACAAATATACTTGTTGACGTATGGATAATGTGACAACGGGGAAGTCCTAAGAGCAGGACTTCCCCGTTGTTTCAATTTGCATCTTTGATTAATGGGTTAGTTTTTCGGGTTTGGGTAGTTCTAATTCGTTCCCTTCGGGAGCCCAGATAAAGCCTTTGTTGTTCCATGTGCGCAGATAGCCGCCGATGTTGTTGTTAATCATCAGTAGCTGGAATGCATGTTTGCCTTTTTGCAAAGCGATGGAATTACGTGTGCGAGAATGGCGTATGAGTTTACCGTCGTTACTGATGATGACCTTTCCGTCTATTCTCAGTTCGTCCATTTCGGAGGAAAAATAGTATATGCCATCGGCGGGAACTTCGAAGTAGCCGGTGTAGCAGTATGCTCCTTTGTCTTCGATATCCGGTTTGAATTCAAAATCTTTGACAATCTTCGGTGCACTCCAATGCGCTCCATCGAGGTCTTTTACAAAATAGAGGTTTCCCTCGGTACGTCTCAACTCGATACCGGGTTGGGTGCTTTTTTCGGTAGCCGGCATAAGCTTTTCGTGAACTACTTCGATAGAGCGTACCGGACTTAATTTCCCTGAGGGGAGCATAGTGGCTATTTTGACTGTTACATCTTTATTGAAATATAACGGCTTTTCGTATTTTGTCGAACTTGTTTGAGGATCACTTCCATCGGTCGTATATACCATAGGATAGTTACGGCTGTTGTGGAACGTCAGCGTGGTATTTTCGGTATATGCAATACGGTCGGCCATAGGGCCTTCGGGCATGGGTATGTGGTAGTTGATGTGGTGCATATCGAGTCGGATCAATTGATTGTCGAGCCGACGAGTGAAAGAGTTGTAATCTTTTTTCTCTTTGGGTGTCCAATCCAATTCTGCCAAAGCCAGCATGCGGGGATATAACAGGTATTCGGTATACTCGGGGGTTACGGCATATTCGGTCCACATGTTGCATTGTGCTCCTAAAACGTGGTGCCGCAAATTTTCTGGAATTTTTGGAGATTTGGGGTCGTAGCTATAAGTTTTTTCGAGAGGCAGTCCGAATTTAATGGCAATGGGTTCGGCTTCGACGGCTCCTTGTCCATGATCCATATACATCCATTTGGAGGGTGTCATGATAACATCGTGTCCCATAGAAGCGGCGGCAATGCCTCCTTCTTCACCTCTCCAAGACATCACAGTTGCTGATGGAGCCAGTCCTCCTTCGAGAATTTCGTCCCAGCCGATCATCGATTTTCCATGAGCAAGGATTATCTTTTCGATACGGTGAATGAAATAGCTTTGCAGTTCGTGGGCATCTTTCAGGTTTTCGTCTTTGATTCTTTTCTGGCATTTGGGGCATTCGTTCCATCTTACTTTGGGGCATTCGTCACCGCCGATATGGAAGAATTTACCGGGAAACAGAGGAATGACTTCTTCGAGAATGTCTTGTAAGAATTCAAAAGTTTTGTCATTCCCGGCGCAATATACGTTGTCTTCCACGCCCCATTTGTTGCGTAGTTCAAACGGGCCTCCTGTACATGAATATTCGGGGTATGCGGTCAAAGCGGCAAGTGCATGTCCGGGAAGTTCTACTTCGGGGATAACGGTAATGTACCGCTCTGCTGCGTAAGCAACGACTTCTTTGATTTGTTCCTGTGTGTAGAAGCCCCGATGTATGCTTCCATCGGCATTCCGGCGTACAGAGCCAACCTCGGCGAGACGGGGATATTTTTTTATTTCTATGGTCCACAGATGGTCGTCGGTCAAGTGCCAATGGAAATAATTCATTTTGAACATGGCCATGATGTCGAGTTGTTTTTTTACAAATTCCACGTCGTGGAAGTGGCGACATACGTCGAGCATCATACCTCGGTATCCATAGGCGGGTTCATCTTTGATTTCCACACAAGGGATTTCCCATGCTACGTTATCGATAATCGTTTCGCTCTCGATTTGGGGAGGAAGCAACTGCATAACCGATTGCATGCCATAAAAGATTCCTTGCGGAGTTTTGGCTTTGACAATTACCTTTTTGGGGGTTACTGTCAGTTGGTAGCCTTCGTTCCCTATTTTTAGTGACTTGTCTATTTGCAGACTGATAGCGTTTAAGCTTCCGCTGTTTTTTATATTTAGATTGTATCCTGTGGAGTATAGGATTTTTGACTGGAAATAGGCCGCTACTTTTTTTAAATCAGCTCTTTGGTTTTTCCCAATGGCAAAAGAGGTTTTGGAATTTAAAGTAAAATGTCCGTTTTTCTGAACCAAACTTTGGGGAGTGGGAGTGATGTCCAAATGGTTGTCTTGACCCATGATTACAGAACTCGATAGGACGAGAAGACAAATCCATAGGCAAGAAATAGAAAGTGCTCTTTTCATTATAAATAATTTTTATGAGATGAATAATAGGGTCGTTAGTTTTCTCCGTAGTTTACAGTAATGTTGATTACATTCATGTTGTTTACTTCTATTTCGACAGTTTGGTATCCCGATTTTTTGAAGATGAGATATTCGTGATTGCCGGTAGTGAATTTGAACTGACCTTTTGCGTCGGTAACAGCAATGGTTTTTCCGGTGCTTTTTTCAATAATCTGCATATCGGGAACGAGGGTAGCCTGCACGTCACGCACTTCTCCTTTCACTTCCATTTGGCGGGAACTTTTTTTGTTTTTAGGTTTTACGATTTCGTCATTCCCGATCGTCGATGGTTCTCCCGCCACGATAGTTTTCGACAAAATGATATTATTCGATGCTTGTCCTACTTCCAAAATGAACTCGCCGGCTTCGACGAAGCGTTGGTTTTTCTCGTCGACCAAATAGAGATCGGAGATGGGTACTTGAAGTTGTATGGTGCGGGTTTCATCGGGCGCTAATTCTATTTTTTTGAAGTCGCGCAGTTGTTTTACCGGTGTCACATAGGTACTGGCTTTGTCTCGGACATATAATTGAACTACTTCTTTACCGGTGTATTTCCCTGTATTTTTTACTTCTACTGTGGCGTGTATCGTGTCGTTCAATTCGTATTTGTCTTTATCGGTGGAGAGATTCTTATAAACGAACGAGGTGTAGGAAAGTCCGTATCCGAAACTATATAGAGCCGAAGGAGCCGAGAAAACATAGTCCCGTCCGGGTGAGTCGTAGCTTCCGGGGTTTTTGTAGAATCCACGGTCGGACGGCAGATAGTTGTAGTAGACAGGCAAATGTCCGGTGCTGCGAGGGAAAGAGAAAGTGAGTCTTCCCGAAGGAACGACTTTTCCGAATAGGATATCGGCAATGGAGTTTCCGGCTTGTTCACCGGCATACCATTGGACGAGTATAGCGGGCAAATTGTTCTTTTCCCATTCTATGACAAAAGGTTTTCCTGTTACCAATACAAGTATGACGGGAGTGCCGGTTCGATATACTTCGCGTATTAGTTGCGATTGCGCTCCGGTGAGGTTCAAATCGTTCAGGTCGAACCCTTCTCCGCAAGTGGAGCTTTTGTAGTCACGGGCCAAAGCGGCACTGGCGCTACCGCCGAAAATTACGGCTACTTCGCTGTTTTTGGCTGCTTCGACCGCTTCGGCTATTCCCGATGTGTCCAATGATGTGAGACTGCAACCTTTGGCGTAGTGTATGGCGGTGTTTTTGTTTACCCGGTTCTTGATACCTTGTAGCGGGGTGACACCGTCTTTGTTGTTGCGGCTCCAAGTGTAATCTCCGAATTGGACTTGGTCGGCATTGGGCCCGATAATGGCGATCGATTTCAGGCTTTTGGTATCGAGCGGCAATAGCTGGTTTTCGTTTTTCAGCAGAACGGTCGATTCGTCGGCAATCGTTTTGGCGAGTTTAACGCTTTCCGGGGAGTGTCGTTTACGGTTTTTGAAGGTTTTGCCGTAAGGGTCTTCAAAGAGTCCCATAGCGAATTTTGCGAATAAAACCCGGCGGACAGCCGTGTCGAGAATTTTTTCATCGAACTGGCCTTTTTCGATCAATCCTTTCAGGAAGGGATAGCATTTGCTCGATGCCTCGGCATCGAGCCCGGCGGAAATGGCTTGAATGGCGGCCTCAGAGGAGTTGCGGGCTGTGAAATGCAATGTTTTGAGCATTTCGATAGCACCCCAGTCGGAATATACATATCCTTTGAAGCCCCATTCGTCACGAAGTATGTCGGTAAGCAGATAATGTGATGCTGAGTTGGGTATATGGTTCCAAGAGTTATAGGTCGACATGACTGCCAATATTCCGGTGTTTTTAACAACCATTTCGAACGGTTTGAGATAGATTTCGTGCAAATCTCGCAATCCGCATTCTACCGAGGCTAAATTTAATCCGCTCAACGGGTTGCCGTGCGGGCCGTAATGCTTCAACATGGGCGATATGCCGTTTTCGAGATACCCCGAAACCTCCTCGATGCCGAAAAGGCCGCATAGATATGGGTCTTCCCCATAGGACTCTTCGACCCGTCCCCAACGTAAATCGCGTACTACGTCTATACAGGGGGATAGAACTTGTCGAAATCCCATGCTGTGGAGATCATCGGAAATCATTTGCGTTTTCTTTCGTGCCAGTTCGGGATTAAAGGTGCTCCCCAAAGCGATGTTTTGGGGATATATGGTGGCTCCGTCGTGCACAGCACCGTGCAGAGATTCTGCAACTGTGAAGATGGGTATTCCCAACCGGGTTTTTTCTACCATGTATTTTTGAATGAGATACATGCTTTTAGCGCAATTGTCGCCGGTGAGGGGAAAGCCTTCGACAAATCCCCATGAAGTATTACCTGCCCAATCGGTCAGTTTTTTCATATCGAGCTCTTGCCCGTTAAAAATTTTCGAAGAGTGTATGTGCCGTATTTGTGCGATTTTTTCATCGACAGTCATGCGGTTCAGCAAGTCTTCTACGCGTTCCTCGATGGGGAGATTTTTGTTTTTGTATGGTAGGGATTGGGCTTTTGCCATATCGAGGGTCGATGTGGCGGTGAGAAGGGATAAAAAGGCTATAAAAATTTTGTGTCGCATAATGTGGTATGTTTTTAAGGATTCTGTTTCTGTAAAAAGACAACCGACATAGGCTTTTTTACATAGGAGAACCGGGATATTTAAATGTTTTTATAGGTTTGTTGTAATTCGATGAAGTATTTTTTATAGATTTCTTCAACAGCAGAAATCGCATTTCCGGTAGAGGTACTATCGTAGCGTGTATCGGAGTCGACCCAATTTTTTTCGATTTGGAAATAATCGGGTTCTTGTGCGGTTTCTCCTCTCAATAGAGCCAGTTTGTAGTCGACCCATGCTTCCCAACGAGGCAGATACATGTCTCTCATCAACCCGCTCCATTCTTTAAGGGCGTAATCATGGAGTTTTGAGTCGTGGTTTGTCCAAGTGGTAATTTGTCTTTTTGCGTTTGCAACGAAACGCTCCTGTTCCTGAGGCGTACAAGCGGCGTTGCGTGCTTGGTTTATCCATGTTCCTACATTGAACTCTTTGCGGGTGGACAGCAGTTTGTCTTCGTCTCGAATGAGAGCGAGGAATTTGGAGGAATAGGTTTGAAATCCTTTTAAATCGTTTCGATAAAAGGCGTTTACCGCCTGTTTGTGAAGATATTTTGCGTAGTCACCCAAAACTTGTCGTGTGAGATCTACCAAATCATATTGATAGGTTTCGGATTGTGCGAATTCGTGTCGGACATTATACATGCATTCCCATGCTGTAACGATTTCTGCGGGATCATAGAAAATCTCGGCAGTACCCCATGACGAGGCGTGTTTGATTGTATCGGAGGGGCGTGCACATATATAAGATTCGACGGGCCCTCCTATTTCATTGTGACATTCGTAAATGGTTTTCGACAGAATTTCCCAAGCTCGATTGCAGTTTGGATCGGCTTTACCGTACCGATATTGCGTATATTGGTTCACCCAGTCTTTTATATCGATGCTATCTTCTCTCCAAGCTATGTCGTATACCATGTCATATACGACGGGAATCGTACCGATTCCCTCGGGAGCTGTTCCTATTCCACATAGGTTTTTTCCCAACGGGTGGTTTTTGGCAAAGACTACACCAGAGGCATAACTGCTCATTTTGCCATGCAGCCCTGTTTTCCCGCCGAAATTGGGCAGTGCGCACCAAATCCAGTCGTGGTGCATGTGTCCTTCGGCTTTATAAAACAACGAGTTTTTTATGCCGCCCCATTGGGGACGCTCGCATGCCATGAGGTCGAGAATGATGGCCTCGCCATGTTCCAGCCCTTCCAATAGGTCGCGCATGGGGTTACGTTGCCAGCCTTGTATGATCCATATAGCTTCCGGGGTTTTGCGTCTCATGGCTTGCAGTATTTTTTTAGCCGCGGCTTTTACATCGATACCTTCCGACTGACCTCCTTCGTGGAATGGGTCTCCGGCGAAATAGACGGCTTTACCGAACAGTTTTTCCTGTTCGTCGTAGTATATGTCGGCGATTTTATCGAAAAGGGGATCGTTCGGGTCTAAGAACGCAGGACGCTGATAGGTTTGCCATTCACCTTGTTCCTTGATGTTGGCTTCGGGGAATTTTTCTTTCAAACTGTTGGGAACCATGCCATAGAATCCTTGAAAGACGGGAGCCATACCCAACTCTCTCATGCGACGCAGCATTTTTTGTTGGAGGTCGGTTTGCCGGTCTATGAATTTTTGGGAAACGGGGCCACCGAAGCCTTCGAGATTACCCATGAGCCACCACGCTTCATAGCCGGCTCCGGGAAGGAATTCCGATATTTCTTTTTCGTTATATCCCAGTCTTTTGAGCGTATTTTGCCAAACGGCGTACTGGCTGTTGACAGCCATGAGAGGGAGATTGACACCTTGCAGGGCCATGCGGTCTATTTCTTTTTCCCATTCTTCCCACCCCCAAAAAGCCATAGAGTAGCTATATGTGCAATAATTCAGATAATACCGCAGGGGTTGAGAGGCTTCGATATGAACCGGTTCACCGACTGCGGGCAGTGTATCGGGTATGGAAGCCAGATTATCGCCACACCAAGAAACAGAGGCATGGCAATAGTGGCGCAGGTAGTGGTTTAGTCCGCGTGCCATAGAGATTCCGTTATTCCCTTGTATCTCAATTTTATCGCCATTCTGCCTCAGTTCGAAGAAATCTTTTTCGGCAGGAACGAGCGTAAAGATGAAATCATCGGAGTGCGATGGCACAATGCGTCCGGCGAGCCGGGCGGCAGAGTCGGTGTATTCCGGAGTCCGGGAGCAAGAGGTAATACATAAGGCTATGAGTCCTATGAATAAGAAACAGTGTCTTGACATGGCTTTATGAAAGTTTCAATTAAATTTATTTACATATAATGTCTGTGAATACAGGATAGTGGTCCGAAATTTCACCCAAATCTATCGTTTTTCCCTCGATATTTATTTCTCGCACGATTTTGCTGCCGACTATCTTTATCTTATTCTTCCCTTTTTTGCTCAATAAAATGAAGTCGATCAATGCGCCGTTGTCGGTTCTTCCGGGGATCGTGTTGCCGACCGTGTCGCTTGCAATGATAAAATCTTTTTGGTATAGAGGAAAAGATACATTGCTTCGCGACCAGCGGAAAGAGTCGTTGAGGTCTCCGGCCACGAATACGGGTTTTTTCATTTCGCGGGAGTCGTTGCAAATGATTTTAGTTCCTTGTCTGCGTTTTTCGTTATTGAGGTCGGAATGTGTGGCGATGAATACAAATTTTTCGAGTTCCAGTTGAATGGCCGCTCTCGGCTCGTCTCCCGGGAGATAAGCGATGTACCGGCTGACAATCGGCAGATTTTTTCTAACCAATGCGCCGCAACCGATGCTTCCCTTCTTGTCGAAGCGAGCCGCATTGGCATACACATCGGTATATTCGATTCCTGTATGTTTGGCTATTTCGTGCAGCAGATAACGGTTTCCACGGCTTTGAGAGGCACTGTCCAATTCTTGCAAGGCGATGACATCGGCATCCAGAGCTTTGATGACTTGTGCAAGTTTTTTCACGTTGCCTTCGTTGATTTCTCCCGGATCATAACCTCCTTTACAATAATGGGTGTTGTAAGTGAGTAGTCTGATTGCTCCCGGGGCTTTGGGATAGGACTGCGGTTTTACCGAGAACAATGTCCCGGCCAAAACAATGGAGAGTAATATCGCTTTCTTCATGATGTGTTTTATGTGTTTGTCGGCTGTTTTTATAGGGATAAAAAGAACTCGAAGTTCATTGATATGGACTTTGATAATTGTATAAATAAGTTTAATAAGAATGACTTATCTCTTGATAATCTTTCCTTTGAATGCCGTGCCGTTATCTGCGAAAATTTCCACGATGTATATTCCGTTCGATAAAGAGGAGATGTCGATCGATGCCGTGCCGGGGTTATTTGTCTCTAATTGTTTTTGACCGGTCATCGAGTAGATGTTTATTTTTCTGACGGGGGATTCGCTTTGAATGTTTAATGTGTTTTGTACTTGGGTGGGATATATTTGAATCGAATTGCTTCGGGTAGCATTTTCGATTCCACTTAGCCCGGGAATCTCGATGTCTACATAAACGGGGTAGTGGTCGGATATCGATCCTAAGTCAATGACAGACCCGTTTACTTTCAGTGTGCGGACAATGTGTGTCTCAACGATTTTAATTCCCGAGTTTTTATAATCTTTGAACAAGATATAATCGATGAGAGCCCCGTTGTCGGTCCGACCCGGAATGGTGTTACCTTCCGTATCGCTGACGATAGAAAATTTATCGGCCAGTACGGGGAATGCGATTCCTCCGTTGCCCCATCGGTGAGAATCGTTCAAATCGCCGGCGAGGAAACAGGGTTTATGGATAAAGTCGGTTTCATTGACCAATGTACTTGCGCTTTGGGTTCTTTTTGCATTGTTCAGGTCGAGGTGGGTTCCCATGAATGTGAATTTCTCGAAATCCACCCGTACTGCGCTACGAGCTTCATCGCCTGCCAACGGGATAATCTTTTTCTTTACTACTTCCAAATCTTTTTTAAAGAGTAGTCCCGGACCTACTTTACCGCCATTGATGGGGGCTAAGCCTCCGAAGAAGTGCTGATAATCGAGTCCGGTGAATTCGGAGATTTGTTTTAACAGATCTCTTCTTCTACGATCGCTCATGGCGCTGTCCAGTTCTTGCAGGGCAACTACGTCGGGGTCGAGGGCTTCGATGACCGAGGCAAGGCGCCGAGTGTTGTAATCGTCGATAGAGCCGGGGTCGCTTCCTCCTTTGCAATAATGAGTGTTGTAGGTGAGCAGACGAATGACATTTTCTTTTTTGGGGTATGTCTGAGCGTTCAAACTGATGTTCAGACAGATAAAAAACGCGAGTAATAGAGTAATTTTTTTCATGATAAATGTTTTTGTTTTGAAAGCCGACGTGTTGTCGAAAATCTTACGGCTATTTATATACAAGACAAATATATAGTGGAAAAGGGTAGTCTGCAAATTATTTTTTTTGAAAGGAAGCCGTCGGTCGTATCGGGGAATAATCGTTATTGGCGTTCTATGGCTGGGTGAAAGTATTGTGTTTTTGTTGGTGTTGTGGTTCAGTAGAAAATTCATGAGATAGACCTGAATGTTAGTGACTGAGAGGGGTTGAAAAGATCGGGGTTTGTGCTTTTGCTTGTATTCTAACCCCCTCGCCCTGCGGGCACTCCCCCTATATTCCTTGCAGGAACACAGGGGGAGAGGTTGAGATGTATTCCTCTTTCGCCTTTGCTCCGATTTTATACAGAATACCCCGCCATGCTGCGGGATACGGCAGGGGGAGAGGAGGCTTACCCCTGTCATTACCGCTACCGGTATTATTTAACCCTCCCGTCACTACGTGCCACCTCCTCTATATTTTGCTGGGCAAAACACCCCGTAATGCTACGGGACACGGCAGGGGAGGAGGAGAATACCCCACAAAGCTCCGAAGGGATAAAACGGTTCAAAGTGATACTTTCAATCCTCTCCCTTTGCTCATCGCAGATGAGATAGGGGGAGTGCCCGAAGGGCGAGGGGGTTGAAAATATCATATAATCTTTGATTGAGGGGGTAGAGGTATAAAAGGAGGATCCCCACTAAGAAGCTGTTTTAAATTTATTGAGAAATAATATTATCATTGCAAGCAGGTGGGTTCCGGCCATGTTGAGCCCCTGTCTCGCATCTTGAATCCCTTGATTTTTGTCAATAGCCCGCTATTGACTGCATATCTCGGACTCCAATCTGCTTCAACATAGGGCTCAATCTGTCTCGGAATAAATTTAAAACAGCTTCTAATTATCAACTGAGCCCCTAATATCGCTAACGCAACGAACTATATTAAAAAATTCACAAAACGAGTAAAAATACAGGACAAACACGAACACTCCCCGCTAATTATCGGCTGAGCCGTGTTGTGTTCGGTTCGGTCTCTTTATGGGAAAAAGAAAACCGGCAAGATATGGAAAATATCTTGCCGGTTATTGTTATTGGAAGAAAAAATTGTTTTCTACTTACTTTTTAATAAACTTGGCTACCTTTTCACCGTTGGCGGTTACTACTTTGATGGTGTAGATACCGGGTGCGAGGTCTGCTATTTCGATAGTTTGAACATTGTCTTTTACGCTTTTTACACAAGCTCCCGTAAGCGAGAAGATGTCTACGCTCTGTACTTCTTCGCCTTTCACCGTGATGTAATCGGCTGCCGGATTCGGTCCTACTGCAATGCCGTTGTTTTCTACCTTGTTTATACCAGAGGTGTATTCACTGACTACTTTAACGAATACTGTTTTTAATACCAAAGCCGGGTATTTTTCGTTTGTCATTTCACAGCGGTATTCTTGATTCAGGTTCGATTCGTCGAAGCAGAACCAACCGTCGGAAGCATCGGGAGGCGTAATTTCTTCTCCATCGATGTTTTTCCATGTGTAGGTCGTGATATTACCATCTACGTCATATTCGCTGGAAAGGTCGATATCTTCTCCTACGGCGATTTCGTATTCACCGTCGGCATTCATCTGTCCGATGGGATATCCGCCGGCAGCTTCCCATTGCAATTTGTATCCGCTACCTAATACTTTTCCGGTAGTAGGGTGTACCGGCAATGTAGAGAATGTGTAGTGATTGTCTTCAATATTGAACAACCAATCGAGGAATTCGGCCGGACGACAATCTGTGAACAAGAGGGAGTTCTCGTCGGAGAATGCGTTTTTGTAACCGGCCAATTGACGACATTTTCCAGTGGATCCGCTCATATCCAATTGTTTGCAGTTTAAATTACGACGAACGTGCATATAGCAATCCTTGTCTTCGTTCGTCATTTGGATTCTTACAGTATCCAATTGGGTATTGGAGATGTGGACAACGGTAGCTTTACAATTGGTTAGTGAGAATTTTCCTTTCAAATTTTTAACGGCAGGCAGTACCGGATACCATTTATTATCTCCTTCGGAGTTTGTCCAAGATAAAGAACTCGTTTTTCCATTGAACGGAGCGCTGGCATTTGCACATACCCCAAAAAGGGTTTCAACATATCCATCGCTGTATTTATGCCAAATTTTTCCCTCGGAGTTTTTCCACGTGTTCATGTCGTCCCAAGAGAATCCTTCGCGATTGATGTCGATACCCATTACTTCGGCATTGCATTTTCCTTCAATGGCAGAGGGCTGTTTGAAGAATGCCGCATACTCTTGGGTTTCTGTTGCGTCGAAATTGAATGTTTGAGTATCTTCTTGGGCGAAGCCAACCAAAGAAAAACAACATAAGAAAGCAGACATAGCGACTTTCTTACCTAAAAAAGTAAACTTTTCCATACTTAGAATTTTTTAGTTAATGATAAATTAATATTTGGGTGTTTATTATAAAGACAGATGCTTTTTGCGAGAGGGTAGTCTGTCGGTCTATTTTTTTTAATAGATTGTGAATTTTATATTTGGATAGAGAATGCAGGTGCAGAAGTTATGCTTCTGCACCTGTATTCCATGTTATACACTTAGAAGTCCAGCCCGTCGTTCCAACCGGGGTTCTGTGTTAAAGCTCCGTTGGTGAGCGATCTTTCGGTGGTGGGTATCGGGAAGAAATAGTCTCTTTCTTCGTTCCACTGGCGGGGTTCTTTCTCGATGTCGTGGCAGATGATGTTGCCTTTGTCTCCATCGGTCAAGACGAACTCTTCGCCCAGCTTGTAGAATTTACGAATGTTCTTCACCGAAGGTTTTTTGCCTGTGTAGATGCAGATGTCCACTTTTTCTTTGTCACCTGCGATTCCATCGTTCATGTCGAACACGTCGTAGCGGTTGTCTCCCGATCCTTGTGTCAAACCGGGGAAGTACATGCCGAGGAAAGGCTGCTCGAACATTTTTCCTTCTTTCCATCGGATAATGTCGTAATAACGGTGTCCTTCGAGGCAGAGTTCGATGGTGCGTTCGCGACGTATTTCGAGGATCACGCCTTTGTTCGGGTCGGTGACATTTCTATAACCGGTCTCGGGTGCGCACAAATAGGGGTCGGGGTTTGCGTTGGCGGCAAGCATGTCGATGTTGGGCATGCCCACGCGGTCGCGGATTTTCTTGATGGAGATTTCGAGGTCTTCCTGTGTCAAGGTTCCTAACTCGGCTTTCGCTTCGGCGTAGTTCAAGTAGACTTCGGCGGCGCGGAACAGAATGTAGTCGTTGGAAGATCCCATGTATCCGTCGCCCGATGCATCGGTTACCCATTTGATGATTTGGTATCCGGTGGTCGATGAGGAGAAGTTGGGCGATTCCACTTTGTCGCTATTGATACGCATGTAGCCCGGGCCTACGACGGTTTGAGTGAGGCGGGGGTCGCGGTTCTGCATTTCGTCGTAGTATTGCATGGTTTCATAACCGGGTTGGTCGGTGAAGCGGTCACCGTTGGTCATGAGGTAGCTGTTTACGATTTTCTTGTTCATGCCGGGACGTCCGTAGGTTTGTGCCATGGTGTTGTAATTGGCCTCGTGCTTCACACCTTTTGTGTAGTCGTAGTCACGAGCCAATATAACTTCTTGTTGTATGGCGTTCATCGAGGCAAAAAGGTCTCGATAGGGTTTGTCTCCCGACGTGTAGATGCTGTAAGGGCTCTCATCGATAAACCGCTTGGAAATGGTGGCGCATTCTTCGAGGAATGTCTCGTATCCTGCGATTCCATGGTATTTACGGAATGTTCCTTCGAACAGGCATATTCTCGATTTGAGGGCCATAGCCGTCCATTTGGTCACGCGGTACAGTTCGGAGTTGTCGTCACAGTAGTTGATCGCATAGTCGATGTCGGACATGATCGAGTCCATGACGAGCTGGCGGGAGTCGCGAGGCTTTTTCAAGTCGGGGTCGTTCGATTCCAACGGTTTGTTATACCAGGGTACATCGCCGAATCTTTTTACTTTCTCGAAGTAGAAATAGGCTCTGAAAAAACGTGCGATACCATCGTAGTGCTCCCGAGCTATTTTGTTGTTACAGCGATGGGAGTATTTCAAATAGAGATTGATTTCACGCAGGTAGTCCCAGTTCCAGCCGCCTCCTTTGGTAGGGACTGTGCGGGTGAGCCCGATCGTCGTTGCGGGTAGAGTAAAGATGTTAACTATGTCTTCGGATTCTCCGTAACCAGACGCTGCTCCCGGGAACTGGCTGTAAAAATGGTTCGTGAAAGTCTCCAACTCTTCCTCTGTGTTGAAATAGGTTTCGGGAGAAAGAGAAGAAAGCGGGAAGCGGTCAAGGTCGTCGGTACAGCCGGTCAACCATAAACCTGCAACAGCCGCAACTATATATTTAATGTTCTTTTTCATGAGAATAAGTAATGAAAGTTATTAGAATGTAATATCAAGACCGAAAGAGAATGTTTTGGCAAACGGATAGACCCGGGCGCTACCATCGGTAGAGAATTGTTCGGGGTCGATGTATTTGCTTTTGAGAGCCGTCCAAGTGACCAGATTGTCACCGCTGAAATAGACGCGCACGCGGTCGATCCGGGCTTTCCGGGTGAGGTCGACCGGAAGGGTATATCCGACAGTGAGGTTTTTCAAACGGCAGTATGCGGTATTTTGCAAATAGCGGTTGTTTACTTTTGCCAAATGGCGGTCTCCCTGAGCTGCATAACCTCTTAATTTAGGGAAGTAAGCGTCGGGATTGTCCTCGCTCCAAACATCGTCCAAGAAGTGCTCGGGCACGAACGAAGAGTAGGGACGGGCATATCCACCCCAGAAGAGCATGGCGTTGCCGTCGGGGTAACGGTGCTGACGACCTACACCTTGAAAGAAGGCCGAAATATCGAACCCGTTCCAGCCGAGGTTGATGCTTCCGCTGTAATTGTAACGGGGGCGGGAGTTGCCGATGACACGCATGTCACCACGATTGTTTGCCGTTTTTTCACCGTCGTCGATGCGACCGTTTCCATCGAGGTCTACGAATTTGGGGTCACCGGCTTTCAATCCTTTATATTTGCCCGTTGCCGTTTGCAAGATGTTTTTGGCGATGAGCGAGTGGTCTATTTCGGCTTGGTATGCGGCAGCCTCTTCATCGGTTTTGAACAAGCCGTCGATTTTGTATCCCCAGATTTCGCCGATGGTCATGCCTTCGTAGTATTGAGAAACGTTGAAATCTTTGGTGGGGTTATCGTATTTCGTGATTTTGGAGATGTTGTCACCCAAAGCGAAAGATACGCCATAAGTGAAAGGTTTGCCGGCTAGGTTGAATTTGTCGTTCCAGCTCAAAGTCAGTTCATAACCTTTGGTGCGCAAGTCGGCGGCATTTTCTTTCGGTGAAGCGGCTCCGTATACTCCGGGTAGTGTCTTACCGGGGACGAGCATGTCCTTCGTGTCGCGAATATACAAGTCTCCGGCGAATGTCAACCGGTTGTTGAAAAATCCGAGGTCTAGACCCAAGTTCCCATGAACAACGGTTTCCCAAGTGAAGTTACCTGCTGTGGGAGCGGAGACGGATGCGTAGGTGAGGAATTCGCCGTTTACCAGATAGTTTTGTTGCAACAAATCCAATGTCTGTATATAGGGGTAGGGGCTGGATATGGCCTGATTGCCGAGCGACCCGAACGATCCGCGGATTTTGAAATTGGAGAATGTGTTGCGTATGGGTGCGAAGAAAGGTTCTTCACTTACACGCCAACCGGCCGAAACCGAGGGGAATACCGCTGCTCTCTTGTCCCTGCGGAAACGCGAAGATGCATCCCAGCGGAGGTTTACTTCTGCCAAGTATCTTCCTTTCCAGTCGTATCCTACACGTCCGAAGAAACTTTCGAGTGCCCATTCGTATTGTCCTCCTTCCAAAGAGACACCTTCGGTGTGGTTACCCAAGTTGAAGTCGTTCAGGTTGTTGGATTGTATATCCATCATTGTGGAGTAAAGATTCTTTTGATAATCTTGCTCGTAGTTGAAACCAACGAGTCCTCTTATGTGGTGGTGGTTGAATGTGTTGTCGTAGCTTAAATAGGCATCGACCATGTGGTAGTACTCGCTATTATTACGTTGACGCAATTTGTTTTTGAACAGGTCTCCTGTTACCGGGATAATGACTCCGGGCTCCGTCGAATATTCTGCGGGGGCTGTACGTACGACTTTGTCTTGTGTGTCGTATCGGAAACTGTAATTGGCGTGCAATGTGAGCCCTTTATAGAGTTTGAATGTAGCGTTCACCGAGGTTGTCAACCGTTTGAATTTATTTTCAGAAAAAGTCTCGCCATCGGCAGTCATGATGTGTACGCCATCGGTGGGTTGTTGCGCGATAATCGGGGTACTGAACACATGGGAACCATCGGGGTTATAGGGCATAAAGAATGGCATGGCATGGAACGTGTAGTTCGCGATGTTGTTACCGTTGTCCAACCCGGGCGCTTTGTAGCGGGAGTGATACAAGTGGCTGGTAACCGTCAGATTGAACCAGTCTTTTACGTCGCCGCTGATGCGGGCACGGATATTGGCGGTCTCGAATCGGTCGGTGTTTTGTTTGTATATACCGTCTTCGGTATGGTAGTTGGCGCTAACGAAATAGTTCAACTTTTGTGTTCCACCGGTAATGCTCAAATTGTTGTCCCAAGTGGGTCTTGAATTGCTAATGAGGTAGTTGTACCAGTCAAAGTTGGCGTAATGCATGTATTGGTCTACGCCACCTACGTTTTTGATAACTGTCCATGGGCGTTCGGGGTTTTCGGTCTTGTCGTACCGGCGGGCTTCCAATTCGGCGAAGTCTTCCTCGCTGTATTTGGTGTAGCGAGTCCCGTTGTAGGACATCAAGTATTCATCGACCAGTTTTGCAGCATCGTATCCTGTGGTAAGGAAATTGGTCTTGACAGTCGAGCTCGAGAAGCTGAATCGTCCGTTATAGCTGACTTTGGCGGTGCCGTCTTGTCCTTTTTTCGTGGTTACCAAGATTACACCGAACGAGGCTCTTGCACCGTATATGGCCGCCGAGGATGCATCTTTCAACACCGAGATGGATTCGACGTCCCGTGGATTGATATTGTCGAGGTTGCCTTCGACACCATCGATAAGAACCAAAGGTTTGGCATCTTCGTTGATCGAGCCGAAGCCACGGATATTGATGCTCGTCCCTTCATTGGGTTTTCCCGATCCATAGGTGATATTGAGGTTGGGCACGGCTCCTTGCAGGGCACGACCGAGGTTGGAAACGGGGCGGTCTTCGATTTCTTTCGAAGATATGGCATCGACAGCTCCGGTCAGATTGGCTTTTTTCTGAGTTCCGTAACCGATGACTACGACTTCGTTCAGTGCTTTCGTGTCTTCGGTCATTTGGACGTTGACCGTCTTTTGTTTGTTTACTTTGACCGATTCTTGCAGGTATCCGATATAGGAAAACACAAGAGCGATACCCGGTGCGGCTTTGATAGAATAGTTTCCGTCGATGTCGGTCACCGTGTTTCCATGCCCTTTCGCAGTGATGTTTACACCGATGAGCGGCATTCCTTTCTCATCGGTAACTTGCCCTACGACTGTAAAAGTCTGGTTGTTTTTTGTACTGTTTCTTTTGGATAAGACGATGTGATTGTCTTTTACTTCATAATCGATGTCTTGACCTTGAAGAATCTGAGAGAGTGCTTTTCCGAGGGGCGCATCTTTTAAGTCGATATTTACCCGATGGTTTAGATCTACATCATTCACATTGAAGAAGAATGATTTGCCTGTTTTCTTTTTCACTGCTTCGATGGCCTCCTTTACGGTTACGTTATTCAATTTCAGAGAAACGTTCTGAGCTTGAATGACAACCGTATTACAGAATAGCGCAAACACGAGTAGCAGGGTTCTGTAATGCTTAATCATTGATTGGTTTGATTAAAGGTTAGTATTAAAGTTTTTTAGTTAATAGTCATAAAACAATATTCTTGTTATATAATTAGGACAAGTCTGTATGTTTATCGGGTAGTCGATAACGAAATATTTTTTCGTGATTTTTTTGTTACCGAATGAAAAACTATCTAAAACTATATGAGTGGATACGCACCTGTATTGATTTATTCGGCTTGCGGTGTCGATTCTTTATGCCATGCGATGTTCTTTTGTTTCCATCGAGGAATCAATACTTGGGATAGGGAGGTCGAGAATCGGGTGAAATTTTTTCTATTTTCGATGGTCCAACCAGATTCGGCATAGGCTGCTATGCGGGGAAACACTTGGCGTTGCATGTCTTCGATGCGAGGTATCCATTCGCTCCACATTTGACAGCCCGATCCCAACAGCAGCGGCTTGTATTTTCGGTCCATGCCTTTTGGAAAAGGAGAGAAATCGTAGGCTTTTTCCAAAGGAATTTTGGTATGATTATAATCGAGGTAGGTATCCCTGTGCGATGAGTTGATGACTCGATGGCCTTGTTTCAGGGCTTCGGCTATGAGGGCGGTGTCTCCTTTCCAAAATTGAACGATGGCGTAAGGGGCGAGGGCATGGGCACTTTCGTTGTCGGAGTCGGCCCACTCGTGAATGTTCTTGCCCATGATGTCGTTCCACCCGATCATCGTGCGTCCTTTGCTGTGTATGAGCGAGGCGACCCGGTTGGTAAACAGCATTTGCACTTCGCTATAATTGTCGAGATTCTTTTCTTCCATGAAGCGGCTGATGTCGCTGTTGGCTTCCCACGATTCGGGGTGGACTTCGTCTCCGCCTATGTGTATGTAGCGACTTGGAAACAAGTCGAAAATTTCGTCGAAAACATCTTGTATGAATTGTATTACACGCTCGTCGGCCACGTTGAATACTCCCCACGTGGGGTTGAAATATGTGGCCACGGTAGGGGGTGTTTTCAAGGAACCGAGCTCGGGATAGGCGGCTATGGCCGCCGAGGTGTGTCCCGGCATTTCGATTTCGGGGACGATTTCAATGTGCCGTTCGGCCGCAAAGTCTACGATTTCCCGTATGTCTTCTCGGGTATAGTAACCGCCATGAATGTTGACATCGTAGAGGGGACTGTTCCAACCTCCTATTTGGGTGCTGTCCCGATATGCTCCTATCTGGGTGAGTCGCGGATATTTTTCGATTTCGATACGCCACCCTTGATCGTCGGTGAGATGCCAGTGGAATTTATTCATTTTCAAATAGGCCATCTCTTCCAGAAGTTGCTTTACGACGACTTTCCCTTTGAAATGGCGTGCTTCGTCGAGCATAAAGTCTCTCCATTCGTATTCGGGTTTGTCGAATATTTCCATGCAGGGTATAGCCAGTCTGTTTTGTGCCGCTAGCTGCCGTAACGTTTGGATTCCGTAAAAAACGCCGGCATTTTCAGCTCCTTCGATGACGATCGAATCAGCCGAAATGTTCATGCGGTATCCTTCGGCTCCCAGCGATTCTTTGAGTTTTCGGTTCGTGATTAGGAATATATTGTTGTCGCCTCGTTGTTCGTGGAGGTTAATATTGATATCTTCTTCTATATAATGTTTTAACAGCCGGGCGTTATTCTTGTCGCTGAGGTTGATAATGCCTGTTTTTGCGGTGAGGGCGAAATATCCTTCCCGCATCTCTATCGATCGGGGATATGGGATTAATAACGGTTGTGCCGTAGCCGTCACCATGTACAAAAAGCTGACTATTAAAAAAATAAGTTTTTTGTTCATGAGGTAAGACTTAATTTAGTTCGATCCATTTACACCCGAGAACCGATTTCGCGCGAATCTTTTTGCCGGTCGCCTGTATGGAAATATTTGTTTTTCGGGCGGTATTCAAGTGTACCTTAGAGATGATGGCTTCATCGGGTATAATATGCAAAGTGCCGTTTTTCTTGTGAACCTGACAATTGTAAGCCAGAATAGAGCCGTCTTTTCGTATGAGGACATAGGCTGATGTGAGAGCGCACTCTTCCATGACTTTGAAAATTTCTTGAACCGTATTGTCTCCGGCTCCTCCTCTTTCTTTAAATTGACAGATTGTATTTTCATCGTCGGGGCGCAACCACGGACTTATCATATCTAAATATTGTTCTCCCACGATAGAGTCAACGACTAATCCGTGGTGTTTTTGCTCGGGATTTTCTACATATAGCTTGGCTTCTATATAGGGGTCGGGAATGAATCCCCAGCGCAAATTACCGTCTTCTCTCATGATTTGGGCGCAGGCCCCGAGCGTGTCCATGAAATCGGTTAGATAAAATTCTTCACCGGTCAGCAGATACAAGTAGTAAGAGGCGTAGATTTTCCATGCCGTCCAGCCATGCGGAGAGTTCATGGCTTGATTGGGAATAAAGTAAACGTCGAGAGCTTCCCAGTATCGCAGTGTGGCTCCCCTCATGCGGCAATCGGGGATTAATAATTGTTCAAGACATTTATGTTTGTCCATCAGATATCGGGCGGCTTCGCTGTATTTCTTCTGCTGTGACGGTTCGGTAGTTTGCAATCCATACATGCCCAATTGCAGGGCGCTGCAAGTGATCATGCCGTCTTCGAAAGTCATGTCGCCTTCGGTCTCTATGTCGTCGAGCCGTCCGCACAAATCGTCTACGGCTTTTCGGGCCGAGTTTAAATGTCGTTCGTGGCGTTCTTTCCAAACGGAATTCGCGATGAGCTTTTCTTCGGCGGCCACCAATTCGAGCATCGATTTGGCTGTATAGATAACAGCCGTGTAATGAGTACCTTGCGAGCGGTAAGCTCCGTCAGGCCCTTGTATTTTATCGGAACAGAGATAATCTGCGATGTGGGCGGCTTTTTCCAAGTAATGTTTTTCTCCCGTATATTCCCATAGGTCGACCAGCATTCCCATCAAGGCCGAGAAGTTTTGTATGCGGTGAGGCAGTGATTTCGGGTTAGGCAGCCATGTGGTTGTGTCGATAATTAGAGGCAGAGTGTTGTCGAACCGTTCTTGCAAGGCGTTGTCTTTTGCCATGTCGGGGAAGTGTTTTGCCGCAAGAAAGGCGGTGTAGTATCCGTAAAATGTTTCACAGGCGTTGGAGAATAAGGGTTGGTTCTCGGCTACGAAGTCTCGGGCATTTTTCATGTACCACGACCACGGTTGCCGAACGAATATGCGGGCTTCTGCTGTTTTTCCCGATCGGGTTGTCGCTGTGATTTTATACTCTCCTTTTTGAGTCGGGCGGAAACAGGTCGTGTACAGATTGCCTTTTTTGTCGGTCGTGAGGCTTTTTTGATTTTTTATGCCGGGGCCTTTTATTGCGATACTTATCGAGTCGGTCGAATACCCCCGTACGGATATGCTTCCTTTCGATGTTATGGTGTAGCGGTCACACTCGATCATGGGAACAGCAGCCCATTCCGAAAGTTTCGATTTTACGTCGGGAAGGGATTGTATTTGTCCCATGTGTATATGCCAGCATTTCGTTTCTCCGGGAGCCAGCTCCGTTAAGTTCTGGGGATGCCTTTCCGGCAGAGGTAAGCAATGTAGCATATCTAAACTGGCAGTTCTTATTTGATGTCCCCATTTCCATTTAAGCCAACCCTCGTAAATGTAGTTTATGGTGTATGAGGCAACCGGTTCGGCCGTTGTAAAACCGAATATGGTTTGTTTCGGAGACATGAAATAGCCCCATGCGAAGTCTTTTTCACAACGTAGCAGAGTGGGGAAAAATTTAGTGTCCCATTGAGGGTAGGCGTGCATTTCACTATCGATACCGAGAATCAGCCTGCTTTGTTTCGGAGCGTATGGTGTACTCCCCGTGTTGGTCATGGAGCATTTGACGATGAGATGGTCTTGCGCCGGGACGTACGAGATATTGTATAAAATGTGGTCTTTTTCACCAATAAACGATCCCGGATTTTTTTTATCGTGAGCCAGCATGATACCGTCCCAAGCCGGTCCGGCCATTCGGTCGTGGCGAAAGGGTATGGTTTTCCATACGCCATGTTCCCGAAATTCATATCGGTCTACTGTACCGTCCGAAAGACGAATAAAGGCTTTCCAGTTTTCTCTCTCGATTATATATTCTTCTTGGCTTTGTTTGGCAAAAACATTGAAAGAGAATAGAATGCCGAGTAGTAAGATGAATCTTAACGGATAAACCGTACGACAAATAGTAACTGTTTTGAGCATGGTTTTAGGTATGAAACGGCTAGTTAGACAAATTGGATTTGTCTATTACACCAATAAATATCGAATGTGTTTATTGAAATATTTCTATTTCGTTTTTACGGATTTTATAGTGGTAGTTAAATTTGTTTGTGGCAGCCATGATATTCATAATTTCATCGATATTGTTCGATTCGATAATGAAGTCGCCGTAGAATATCATTTTTTTCAGGGTCTCGTCTTTAATGGTAATATTCACATCGAATGCTCGTTCCAAAGCCAAAGCGATGGTTTCCATGTTTTCCTCGTCGAAATACAGGTGACCGTTTATCCACGCGCTTGTATTTTCTGCCGCTATGGTCTTTAATGTGGTTTTTTTGTTTTGTTTGTCGTATTGTGCTATCTGATTCGGTTTTAATATCGTGCTTTCAAGAGAATCGTATAGCATCACCGAACCTTCTAACAATGCGACTTTGATATTCGGATCTTCTGGATAATTTTTGACATTGAATTTTGTCCCTAAGACCTCTACTTTTATATCGTCCGATACGACCTGAAACGGGAGATTTTTGTTTTTGCTGACCTCGAAGTATCCCTCTCCGCATAGCGTGACATCGCGGTTGTTGATACCGAAGTTGTTGTCATATAATAGTTTTGAATCGGCATTGAGCCATACCGATGTTCCGTCCGGGAGAGACAGTTTTAATTTCGATCCTCGTGGAGATTCTACCGAATAGGATAGTGTTTGATCGGAGAGTCTTTGATTCCCAGTAAAGTACATTACTCCTATTCCTGCAAAGAATGCAATAATGATACATGCCGCTATATAAAAAATCCGATTCCAATTTGGACGTGAGATATAAATGTCTTGTTCTTGGTTTTTTTGAGCGATCCGGTCTTTGAATTGTTGAAAAGCCCGGTCTTTTAATTTATCGAAGTTTTTCTTTTCGTAAATGCTGGAAATCAGCCAAATTTTTTGTATTTCCGAAAAATAGGCTTTGTTGTCTTCATTTTCGTCAATCCATTCTTTCAATACCTTTAAATCGGTAGAAGATATTGTCCGATTCAAAAATGAAAGAATCAGATTATTTATGTGCTCGGTATGTATGTCGGCTCTCTTCATATTCAAAGGAAAGACAGATGTTTTTTTTCTTTGGGGTAGTCTGTATGAGCGGTTTTAAATAATTTTAAGTATTTAGGAAATCTAATAGTTTCTTTATAGTGTTACAATAAAGTTCATTCGATAATAGAAATAATAAAAGTACGACAAGGTAGTCTTTTAATTCTGTTCTCAGTTTGGATAGGGCATTCTTGATATGATATTTTACAGTATTAACGGATATATTCATTTGGGATGCTATCTCTTCGTATTTCATATCGTGATAACGGCTCAATATAAAAGCCGTTCGACACTCGTCTGGAAGTGTATGGATAGCAGATTTTATCGTTTTTTCAAGTTCCGTTTCGAGCATTTTTTCCAAAGGGTGTTCTTCTTCTATAAAGTAAAAAGATTCTATCTCGGTGTAATCTTGTAGCGAATTGATAGAAATTTCTTTGGCAATGTACTCTTGCTGTAAATAATTGATAGATCTATTTTTTACACTACGTATGAGGTATGATCGTAACGAAGTATGAATATTCAGATTTTTCCGTATTTCCCAGATGTTGTAAATTACATCTCCTACAACAGTTTCTGCCGCATCGTTATCGGAAAGGTAACCTTTTGCTATGGCACATAAATAACCGTAGTATTTGTCGTAAATGTATCGAAATGCTTGTTCTTCTCCAGATTTCAAACTTTCTATAATATTATTTTCGGTTATTTTCATGAATTTATTGAAAGAGAAGCATTGTGATATAAGTATGTAGTCGCAAATATAATATAATAAAATTTGTTTTTCAAAGGCTCTGTTTGGCGTGTCGTAAAAATCTTTAAAATCGGAAGAATTTTCTCCTTGTTTATGAGGTACTTATCTTAATATTATAAATTAATATTCCATAATTATAGATTTTATTCTTGACCTTTTAAGGGTTATTGGCTTTTTGCGTGTCATATAAATGACATGAATATTTAATCCTAAAATTTTTAAACATGAAAAACTTATCTTTTTTCATTTTAGTATTTTTCTTATCGTTTCTTAGTCCGGCTTTTGCCGCTTATGACAATCTTTATTTGGTAGGTAATGCTACGGAGGCAGGTTGGGATCCGGATGCCGCTATCCCGATGGAAAAGCAGGAGCCTGGTATCTTTACGTGGACAGGAACTTTATCGGATTATAGTATAGATGAAGGCCGGTTCAAATTTTTGGTGTCGAATAAATGGGAACCTTCCATTACTTGTCGTATAGATATAGCCGGACATTTGCTCGTCGAGTCGGGAAAGGAATACGATTTGTATGAGCGGGCTACCGCCAATGATGGCTTCGATAATGCATTTCAAGTGCCTGTTACGGGAGTCTATACAATCCGTGTCGATTTGAATACAATGAAGATGGTTTGTACCGGAGGAGATGTGATTGTCCGAGAGAATTGGGAGTATGTGAGACCCGAAATCGGAGCTGACGGCGAGGGGCATGTGTTCCCGGGAGTATGTGTGCCTTTCGGTATGGTGAAATTAGGAGCCGATTGTGGAGACCGAACCAATAACTCAGGTTGGGGAAAGGGTGGCAATATACAAGGTTTCAGCCATTTGCATGTGAGCGGAACCGGCGGTGGTCCCAAGTATGGAAATATTTTATTTCAACCGATGACCGGAGATTTGAACCTTTCGGATTATTCGTCGGCACGTTCCGACGAGAGATTCGGATTGGGCTTGTATGAAGTTTCTTTGAGTAAGTATAATGTGGGAGTGAGACTGACGGCATCTGCTAAGGCCGGATTTCATGAATATACTTTCCCCCAATCGGAGTCTTCAAAGATATTGATCGATGCAGGAAGTTGTCTGACACTACATGTCGAATCACAGGAATTGGTAGCCTCGGGGGTAAAAATTCTTTCGAATAAAGAAATCGAGGGTTATTCGACCGTCAAAGGAGGCTGGAATTTAGGTGGTCCTTATACGGTGTATTTCTACGCTTTGTTGGATACCCCCGCCGATGAGTATACTGTTTGGAAAGGGACGTCTGTCCAATCGGGCGAGCAGGTAGATGCAACGGGAACAGAGAAAACCGGGGCTTATTTCGGGTTTCATACGACAGAGGGGCAAAAAGTGAGAGTAAAAGTAGGAATATCGTTTATTAGCACAGAGAAAGCCAAAGCGAACATTTCGGAACTTTCGTCTTGGGACTTTGACGAAATTCGCAATGCAGGAATCGCACAATGGAAAGAGGTGTTGAACACTGTGGAAGTCGAGGGGAACGATAACGACAAGACTATTTTCTATTCGGCTTTGTATCATGCCTTTTTACAACCTACCGACCGCACGGGTGAGAATCCGCTGTGGGAATCGTCCGAACCTTATTTCGACGATTATTATGCCATCTGGGATACATTCAGAGCTACACACCCGTTGTTCGCTCTTTTGAAACCTTCTCGTCAGGCCGATATCGTACGGTCTATGATAGATATTTATGAGCACGAGGGATATATGCCGGACGGCCGTAGCGGGAATTGTAACGGTCGTGTACAGGGGGGCTCGAACAGCGATGTACTGATTGCTGACGCTATCGTGAAAAATTTGCCGGGTATTGATTACGAAAAAGGATTGGCCGCAATGATTAAAAATGCCGAGGTAGAACCGGAGAACCCGAGAAATGAAGGTCGTGGCGGTGTCGAGGAGTATAATACCAAAGGATATATTTCCACGGTGACCGAGCGATCGGGAACTCGCACATTTGAATATGCCTATTGCGATTATGCAATCGCTACCGTAGCAAAGAAATTGGGTAAACAAGATGTTTACGAAAAGTATCTCGAACGGTCGAATAACTGGAAAAACTTGTGGAACGACAACATCAATAGTCTTGGATTCAAAGGATTCTTGTGGCCGAAAAATGGTAGTGGCGACTGGGTGAACGAGAAAGATTACAATGTTTTCCGTCGCGATGGTTGGGAAGGAATCGTATATGAATCATTCCCGTGGGAGATGTCGTTCTACGTGCCTCACGATGTGAACGGGCTGATTGCAAGATGTGGCGGTAAAGAGGCTTTCTTGAAGCGGCTGGATACATATTTTACGCATGTCCAAGACGGGTTCGACCAAAACAGCTATATGGGATTATTCCAAATAAGCAATGAGCCGGCATTTTTAGTGCCAAGCCTGTATAACTATGTGAATCGTCCCGACAAGGCGGCGGAGATTGTCCGTAGGGTTTTGAAAGAGCGATATAATACGACTGCTACGGGGTTGCCCGGAAATGACGACTCGGGGTCGATGTCGGCTTGGTATATATTCCATTCAATGGGATTTTATCCTAATGCGGGACAGGACATATATCTTATTTCAAGTCCGGTATTTACGAAAACGACAATTAATCTCGACGGAGGAAAAGTGTTTGAAGTATTGGCTCCTAATGCAAGCGATAAGAATATCTATATTCAATCGGCCAAACTGAACGGTCAAGAGCTCGGTCGGTGCTGGTTGAAGCATGAAGAAATCGTTAATGGCGGGACTTTGGAGCTTGTCATGGGCGATAAACCGTCCGATTGGGCTATCGATGGAGAAATGCCTCCATCGTCGCCGATAGGAGTTGAAGAGGTTTCTCCCGAAATAGATTCACCGCAAGTGCGTATACACTCTTACAGTGCACAGGTAGGCAATAACGAAGCGGCTTATTGCCTTTTTGAGGAGCCGGGAAAGGGGGTGAAATGGTGCGACAATAAGAGTACCAATCCCTGGGTGATCTTTGAGTTGGCCGATGTGTATATGGTCGATCGTTTTGTCTTTCGGGATTCGAAAACGGTAGAGGGAAATAACAATGTTCATTCCTATCGTATTTACGTCAGTAAGACGGGAAACGACGGTGATTGGGAAGAAGTGGTGAATCGCAATGATGCGGAAGCGGGAAACGCCAATGTAAAGGATCATCGTTTGGCCGAGCCTAAGGAAGCCCGGTTTGTTAAATTTTCGATGGAACTTCCTACCGGTGAAAATGCCGTGCGTATCTATGGGTTCGATATTTACGGTAAGTTGAAAGAAAGAACGGATAGGGGCAATTTGGTGAGTGTAGGTAAAACGTTTTTGAAGTCCTCGGGGGCTAAATCGTTTTATACCAATGCCCGGCATATTTTTGACGGGTTGAATGAAAATACCGAGTATCATTGGGATTTCGATAGGTCTGCCGCCGATAAGCATTATTGCATTCTCGATTTGGAAGACGAATATGATGTAAATGCATTCAAGGTATATGATGCGAATCAAATCGAAGGGTATAATATCTATGTGGCCACAGAGACCCCCGACCTTAATAAAATAAATAATAGTGCAGATGAGAATAGCGTTTGGACTCTTGTTTCATCGGGCGATTTGAATAAAACGAATAAGTCGGTGACCGTGGATAGGGTGAAGGCTCGTTATGTGAAAATTGAAATTCCAAGCGGAAATATAGACGGAGAGTCGGCAACTGTTACCGAGTTTGAGGTTTATATGGACGGTACTTCTACCGGTTTGACGGGAACCGAAAGAGAAGTCACCTTACTTTATCCCAATCCAGTGAAACGGGGGGAGCCTTTGAACGTGGCGGCTCAGGGTCGATTGAAGATATATACTATCGACGGCGTGAATGTATGCGATGTAGTTGTTGACGGAGAAGCGAGTGTCTCGACTCAGAATTTTATACCGGGTATTTATTTGGCTGTGGTGTCTGGGAGCGCTGGCGATAAATCGTTCAAATTGGTTGTAGAGTAAGTCGTTGTTTTAATGACGTTTATTGTCATTGACATTGAAAAATAAAAAGACTGTTCTTGATTCGCAAGGCAGTCTTTTTTGTATGCCCGATTTTGGGAAGCAAGAAAAGTTTTTTCTCCGATTTGATTAATAGGCTGTTAAGAGAGCTGCATTTTTGTAATAAATTATCTGTTCCTTTTTAAAATAATATTACATTTGTGTGCAGAATAATCTACTTGTCGAATTAAAGAATCAATGTTGTGCTGTTTAATTCCTTAGAATTCATTTTGTTTTTTCCGATTGTATGCTTGGTTTATTACCTGTTGCCGGGTATTAAAGGACGTACGATATTTTTGCTTCTGGCCAGTTACTATTTTTATATGTGTTGGGAGCCCGTATATGCGTTGTTGCTGTTGACAAGTACATCGATTACCTATATTTCGGCCTTGTGCATGGACCGTTTTCGGTCTCGTCGAAGGCGTAAGATTTCATTATTCTCGGGGATATTTATCAATTTGGGTATTTTGTTTTTCTATAAGTACTATGAATTTGCGGGTTCGTTGATTACCGATTTTTTCTCTCTCCTAAATATAGGAATCGAGATACCTCGATGGAACGTGCTATTGCCGGTGGGAATTTCGTTTTATATATTTCAAGCTGTCGGTTATGCGGTTGATGTGTACAGAGGAACGATAAAGGCAGAAAAAAATTTTGTAGTATATGCCCTGTTTATTTCTTTTTTCCCGCAGTTGGTCGCCGGTCCTATCGAACGAGCTAAAAATATGCTTCCTCAGTTTAGAGAAAAACATAAGTTTTCGTATGAGAATTTTGATGCAGGACTTAGGTTGATGATATGGGGCTTTTTCATGAAATTGTGTGTAGCAGACCGAGTTTCTACTTATGTCGATGCCGTGTACAATAATTATATGGAACATTCGGGAGTCAGTTTGTTGCTGGCGACCTTTTTCTTTACCTTCCAGATTTATTGTGATTTTGCCGGGTATTCTTTGATTGCCATAGGTTCTTCGAAAATGATGGGCTTTACTTTAATGGAGAATTTTCATCGTCCCTATTTTGCGAAAAGTATCAAGGAATTTTGGCGGCGTTGGCACATTTCGTTGTCGACATGGTTCAAAGATTATTTATATATTCCGTTGGGAGGGAATAGAGTGGGGCATTACAGACATTTGTGGAATTTGTTTGTAACCTTCTTGGTGAGTGGGATTTGGCATGGAGCGAATCTTACATTTGTTTTGTGGGGTAGTTTGCATGGGCTGTACCAGATTGTCGGGATTGAAAAAACAGATTGCTCCCGAAGGTAAATGTCTCCAAAAGATTGCATGCGGTTTTTAATTGTTTGGTAACTTTTGTATTGGTTATGTTTGCTTGGATTTTTTTCAGGGCGAATGATCTTCATTCGGCATTCAGTATCATTGCAAAAATTTTTACCGACCGAGGTCCGTTATTTACGGGGGAAGGAATACCTTCGTTGCTGTTAGGATTTATGTGTATAGGTATTTTGATGTTGAAAGAGATAAAAGATGAGATGTCTATAAAAGTTCACGCTTTAAATGCTGAGAACTATTGGGTGAGAATCATATCTATATCTCTCTTTATTGCGTTTATTATATTGACGGCTTCATTCAACGGTGGAGCGTTTATCTATTTTCAATTTTAGATGACCGATTATGAACCGAAGTATATTTAAGTTGGTGAAAACATGTGTGTCGATTATTGTAATCGTACTTGTTTTCGATGTTATATTCGGGCAAGTCATGTCATTTTATTCTAAAAGGTATGGGCTTCCGGGAGATTATGCGAAGATAGAGTATCTGTTTCATCAGGCAAATGAAGATGTGGTGATTATCGGGTCTTCTGTCGCGATTAATAGTTTTATGCCGGATATTATGATGGATAGTTTGGGAATTTCTGTTTTTAATGGGGGGTGTAATGCTCAGAACATAATATTTTTCAGATGTATGATAGATGGGCTGCTTGAATGCCATCGACCACGGGGAGTTATTTTAGCTTTGCAGCCCGATGATTTATCAGACGATCATATCGGTAGAATTGAGTTACTAAATCCTTATTACGGGAGAAATCCGGTTATAGATTCTGCGTTGGTCTTGCAAAATGATGGAAAAGGCTCTGCTTTTCTTCGATCTAATTTGTATAAATATAATACCGTGTGGTTCCGTATTTTCTTACAATCTTTTTTGCCGAGAGAAGAAATGGCAAATCATGGATTTGTAGCGAAACATAAACCCAATAATTTGCCTATCTTTGAAAATTATGGAGACGAACCTGATGATGATTTTATTTACTCGGTAAAATTAGAATATTTGAAAGCGATTATAACGCAGCTACAATCGAACAATGTAGAATTGGTGGTCGTTTTTCCTCCATATTATCGTAAATTGAGGCACGAGGGGAATCCCTATTCGAAAAGGGTTATTACAGAGTTGTGCCGAGAGAATGGAATTCGGGTGATAGATGATAATCAAATGGAGTATTTTTTTGATAGACCGGAGCTGTTTTATGATAACATGCATTTAAATGGCGATGGCGCTCGGATTTTTACCGATATGTTTATAAATCAAATTTTAAAGAGTGATTTTTACAAAAAAATAAAGAGTAAGAAAAATGAGACTGAATTGGGTGTGTAGAATGGGGAAAATAATGTTGCTTTTGATTTTGAGCTTGGGTGCATGTTCGGAAGAAAAAGAAGGTGAATTGTGTTTCGTGGGCGACTCGTTGGTTGCTGGGTGGGACGTAAAAGATGCTTTTCCCACATGGATTGTACGAGACGATGGTGTAAGTGGCGCGAAGTTGGAGGAGATTGCTACTTGGAATCTGAATTATCAAGACAAAAATGTAGTGATGTTGATAGGAACGAATAATTTGGGAGGGAAACTTTTCAATGATGCTACGAGGCAAGAGTTTATTACCGATTTTGTCGATGAGTATAAGAGAACGATCGAAGGATTGGCTCCACGCCGGGTGTTTGTTATTTCTATTTTACCTAGAAACTTAGAGACCGATAATCCGCATACAAACGATTATATCAAAGAGTTGAACTTTGCGTTGTCTCAAATGGTCGAGACGTTGAATTATGGTGTATTTTTAGATGTGTATGACGATTTTGCCCATGAAGATAAAATGAATATGAACTATTCGTTAGATGGGTTACATTTGAATGATTTGGGGTATAATATTCTCAATGTGAGGTTATCGAAGGAATTATGAAAAAGAGAGTTTTATTGTTGTTTATAGGAGTAATATCTTTTTTGAGTGTATGGTCGCAAAATGACTCGTTGCAATTCAAGTCGATTTTTGTAGGAGTGAGAAATAATAAATATGCGTCGATCGGGTTTCAGGCGAAGAATTGGTCGGTGGGATTGGAAAATACCATATTTATACGCCATCTGAGCGAGCAATATATCCGAGCGAACGGAACTTTCCGCTACTCTACGGGAGTTTGGGGCGTAAAGTTTTCTGCCGAAGCTTTTTTTGGGACCAATTATGCTGGGCGTTTTTATGATAGCGGATTGAAGATCGGCTTGGATAAGAAGATAGGGCGAGTGGAGTTTGGTGCTGGTGTTATGCCAATGTACGATTCTGGTATGGGATATAACACCTGCTATACGGTACATGCTGCTTGTCGTGTGATCCAAGAGGCTGCATTGGTTTTGGATATAACGAATATTCCGGAGTATCGTATGGTCGAACATCGTATTGTTCCGGGCATTCTTTTTCGAGCTCATAAGCTATGGGTTCGTCCTGAGTTGTCCATACCTTTGAATGATAATGTACAGTTTACCAGAGTGCTGATTTCTTTCCGATATGATTTTTTATTGAAATAATGTTACAATTCGACATTGATGTAAAGACAGGTATCCGATTAAGGGAGGTTACGTTGAACGATGCCCCTATGATTTATCGAGCCATTGCTGATCATAGGGATTATCTGAAAACGTGGCTGCCTTTTGTTATTAATCTTTCGGAACAAGATGAAATGGACTTCTTATCGCAAGTATTGTCTTTCCCGGAGGAAGAAAGAAATTTTACTTTTGTGATAGAATGTCGAGGAGAGTTTTGTGGATTGGTCGGGTTTGTGAATTCCGATTTTGTCAATCATCGTACCGAAATCGGTTATTGGCTGTTGCCCGAATATCAGCGACAAGGAATAATGACCCGAAGTGTTCGGACACTCTGTCGATGGGCTGTGGAAGCACGTTTGATGCATCGCATTCAAATTCGGTGTGCCGTAGAAAATTATTCGAGTAATGCTATCCCTCGGCGATTGGGATTTCGGTTGGAAGGGACGGAACGAGACGGAGAATTGATGTTCTCTGGCGAATATGTCGATACGAATGTATATAGTATTTTAGATTCGGAAATAATCTCTTGGTCAGGTAAAAATATTTGACTTTAAAGATATATGGTATGAAAGATATTCCCCAATTAAATGAGCATAATAAAGAAGAATATCCGCCCATGCACACGACGGAGCATATTCTTAACCAAACGATGATTCGCCTTTTTGGTTGTGGTCGTGCGGTATCGGCTCATATAGAAAGAAAAAAGAGTAAGCTTGATTTCCGATTCCAACGTGAACCGGAAGAATCTGAAATAAATCAAATAGAACAGCAGGTCAACCGAATTATACAAAGAGGTTTACCGATTACGACAGAATATATTACACAAGAAGAAGCGCTGGGACGTTTTGATTTGAGACGATTGCCCGATAATGCTTCGGAAACGGTTCGGGTTGTTAAAGTGGGAGATTACGATGAATGTCTTTGCATTGGTCGTCATGTTGAGAATACATCTGAAATAGGCGTATTTAAGATTATTAGTTATGATTTTAAAGACGGGATATTGCGTTTGCGTTTCAAATTACTTTGATTGTTCTATGCAGAGGTAAAAATATTTTAGCTATAACAATCTGAAAAAGAAAAAGTTTTCATTTCATAGAAAAATAATTCAAAAAAAACATTGAGAAAAATTTGGATTGTAAGTGGGAAAGGCAGTATCTTTGCAGCACTTTCGCAAAACGGGGAGGCCACGGGGCCGCCGTTAGAGAGAGGAAAAGTTCATTGAAGGAATTGAAGAAGCAAGTGTAGTACAGGAAAGAAGAGAGAAAGAAGTCAATTCGGTCAGGTGACGCTTCGAAGGTATAATAAAGAAAAAGAAAAGAATACAACGAAGAGTTTGATCCTGGCTCAGGATGAACGCTAGCGACAGGCCTAACACATGCAAGTCGAGGGGCAGCGGGGAGGTAGCAATACCTTTGCCGGCGACCGGCGCACGGGTGAGTAACACGTATGCAATCCACCTGTAACAGGGGGATAACCCGGAGAAATCCGGACTAATACCCCATAATATGGGCGCTCCGCATGGAGGGTCCATTAAAGAGAGCAATCTTGGTTACAGACGAGCATGCGCTCCATTAGCCAGTTGGCGGGGTAACGGCCCACCAAGGCGACGATGGATAGGGGTTCTGAGAGGAAGGTCCCCCACATTGGAACTGAGACACGGT